>Ga0070667_100001161_pt1 | contig 23918 bp, 20 predicted proteins | sample KBSS33metaG_FD_64659 | JGI IMG/M metagenome (GOLD analysis project Ga0070667, IMG submission 64659) | Switchgrass rhizosphere microbial communities from Kellogg Biological Station, Michigan, USA - KBS S3-3 metaG | ecosystem: Host-associated > Plants > Roots > Rhizosphere > Soil ... | reverse complement strand
GCATCGGGTTGGGCGTCGGATGATCGGGATCGGCGACGATCTTCGCCGCCCGCGGCATCGCCGCGCCGTCGAGCGCGGTCAACCCGACCAGCTGCCAACGGTTCGGCTCGGTCAGCGCGGGACGATCGAGCAGCGGCTTGCCGATACACCATTTCGCGGCGCTGACGAGCTTGCCCATGCCAAGATCGTCCGCGGTCGTGCGGCCATCGGCTTCGGGCCCGATCACGACATGGCCTTTTTCGATCCGCAGCGTGCTCATTGCCTCGGTGCCGTAGGGCATCAGCCCGAAGGGTTCACCCGCGGCGAGCACCGCGTCCCACATCGCACGGCCGCGATCGGCGGGCACGTGGATTTCATACGCCAGCTCGCCGGAGTAGCTCATCCGGAAGAGCCGCGCCGGAATCAGTGCGTCGACGGAACGCACCAGGCACTCGGCGACGGCGAGAAATGGAAACGCGGCATTCGACACGTCGATGTCGACGGCGGCGGCCACGACGTCGCGCGCCTGCGGTCCCGAGATCGCCGCCGCCGACCACTGCTCGGTCACCGATGTCGCGTACACCTCGAGGTCGGGCCATTCCGCTTGCAACAGATACTCGATCTGCTGCATCACCTTGACCGCGTTCACCGTGGTGGTGGTCATCAGGTAGTGCGTCGGGCCGAGCCGCGACGTCGTGCCATCGTCCATCACGATGCCGTCGTCGCGCAGCATCACGCCATAGCGGCAGCGGCCGACCGCCAGCGTGTCCCACTTGTTGATGTAGATCCGGTTGAGGAATTCGGCGACGTCCCGGCCCTGCAATTCGATCTTGCCCAGCGTCGACACGTCGACGACACCGACGCTCGTTCGGACGTTGCGCGCCTCGCGGTTCGCGGCGTCATCTTCGCTTTCGCCGGCGCGCGGATACGAATGCGGCCGTTTCCACAGGCCCGCGTTGACGAAGCGGGCGCCTTGCGCCGCATGCCATTCGTGCATCGCCGAGTACCGCGTCGGTTCGACGTCCGGACCGCTTTCGTGGCCGGGGATCGCGCCCATCGTCACCGGCGTGTAAGGCGGACGGAACGTTGTCGTGCCGACACTGGGGATCGGTACGCCCAGCTGCTCGGCCATCAGCGCGAGGCCCACGATGTTGCTGGTCTTGCCCTGGTCGGTGCCCATGCCCAGCGTGGTGTAGCGCTTAAGGTGCTCGATCGCCTGATAACCCTCGCGCGCGGCGAGCGCGATGTCGTTGACGGTGACGTCGTTCTGCAGGTCGACGAAGCGCTTCGCGGATTTGCGGCCCGCGGGCACAGACCACAGGGGCATGACGGTTGCGATGTTCTCCGCATCGGCGCGCGGCGCCGGAAGGGGCGCCGCGGCGTGACCGGCGCGCGCGGCGGCAGCGGTTCCCGCCGCGTGTCCTTCGGCTACTGAGGCAGCCAGGCCGAAGGCGCCGTTGGCCGCACCGGCGGCAACGATCGGCAGTGGCGACGCTTTGGGGACGAACGTCGCCAGCGCTTCGTCGTAACGCAGGCTGCCGCGCGCCTGCGAGAACAAATGCACCGCCGGATTGAAGCCGCCGGATACGCATACGAGATCGCACTCGAGACGCTGCGCGCGGGCTCCGTCGACGTCGACGCTGGCAACATGCAGCCGACCGTGCGCGGCGGTGACCGCCGATCCGGCAATGACCTGCAGACCCGCCGTGCGGGCGCGCGCGGGCAGCGCGCCGTCGAGGGCCGCATCCGGACGCGCATCGACGATCGCGCCGATCGCAACACCTGACTGGTGAAGGTCGAGCGCGGCCGCGTACGCGCTGTCGTTGTTGGTGAACACGACGGCGCGCGCACCCGGCCGCACGCCGAAGCGCTTTGCGTACACGCGCGCGGCGCCGGCGAGCATCGTGCCCGGCACGTCGTTGCCGGCGTACGCGATGGCGCGCTCGATCGCGCCAGTGGCCAGCACCACGGCTTGCGCGCGGATCTTCCACAAACGCTGCCGGGGCACATGGAGCGGCGGTTCGGGCAGATGATCGGCGACGCGCTCGAGCGCACCCACCAGGTTGCCGTCGTAGTAGCCGAAGGCCGTCGTGCGCAGAAGCGTCAATACGTTCGGATGCTGCGCGAGCTCCAGCGCCGCGACGGCCATCCAGTCGGCGGCCCCTCGCCCGTCGATCGTCGCGCCGGCATCCGGCAAGCCACCGCCCCACTGCGCATTTTCGTCGCAGACAATCACGCGCGCGCCGGCATGCGCCGCGGCGCGGGCCGCAGCGAGACCGGCGACGCCGCCGCCGATCACCAGCACGTCGCAATGCGCGTACTGATGCTCGTAATGGTCGGGATCGGGATCGGCCGCGGCGCGGCCCATGCCGGCGGCGCGACGAATCACGTGCTCGTAACGCAGCCACCAGCTGGGTGTGGGCGGCCACATGAACGTCTTGTAGTAGAAACCCGCGGGAATCAGCGGCGACAATCCGTCGTTGATCGCCCCGATGTCGAAGCGCACCGACGGCCAGCAGTTCTGGCTGGCGGCGACCAGCCCGTCGTACAGCTCGAGTGTCGTGGCGCGCACGTTCGGCTCCGTGCGCGCGCCGCGCGCGAGCTGCACCAGCGCATTCGGCTCCTCGGTCCCGGCGCTGTAGATGCCGCGGGGCCGGTGATACTTGAAGCTGCGGCCGACCAGGTGAATCCCGTTGGCGAGCAGCGCTGCGGCCAGCGTGTCGCCGGCGTACCCTTGACAGGCGACGCCGTCGTATTCGAAACGCAAGGGACGCGTCCGGTCGACGATTCCACCGTCGGGGAGCCGATGCGATTGCGTCATTTCGCGGTCTCGCCGAGTTCTTCGTCGATCCGTGCGCTGCCGACGATGTCATGCGTACGTGTATTGCGGCGCACCTTGAACCAGCTGCGACATCCGCCGCTGTGCAACCACAGCTCGTCGTGCGGACCCATCGGATTGTCGCGCAGGTACACGTAGGCGAACCACGTCTCGACCGGTGCGTCGTTGGCCGGCCGTCGTACCGTGGCGTCGCCGCCGTAGGTGAACTCGATCTGGTTGCGCGGTCCGCACCAGGGGCAGGGGATCAGCAGCATGAGGGCCCCGTTGACCGCGCGAACGAGCGGCGGATTCCGTAAAACGCGTGTCGTTCCCGCGAAGACGAGAACCCAGCGCGTTTCGTCGTAGGCCACTGGGTCCCCGCCTTCGCGGGAACGACGATATGAGGGAGCGCTTCACACGATGACATCATGGTCAGTGCGCCCACGCATACGGACCGGCACCTTTTTCATCGATCATCGCGCCCTGCGCGAACCGCTCGAGCGTGAATGCCGCGTTGAGCGGATGCGGTGCGTCGTGCGCGATCGTGTGCGCGTGCAGCCATCCAGACGCGGGCGTGGCCTTGAAGCCGCCATAGCACCAGCCGCCGGTCATGTAGAGGCCGCGAACCGGCAGCTTCGCGATAATCGGGCTGCCGTCCATCGTCATGTCCATGATGCCGCCCCACGTGCGCATCAGCTTCAGGCGGCCGAAGCTGGGGAAGAGCGCAAGGCAGGCGGCCGTGACATGCTCGATGATCGGCAGGTTGCCGCGCTGCGCATACGAGTTGTAGAAGTCGAGATCGCCTCCCATCACCAGCTCGCCCTTGTCGGATTGGCTGATATAGAAATGCACGGCGCCCGAAGTCACCACGGTGTCGAGCACGGGCTTGACCGGCTCGGAAACCATCGCCTGCAGCACATGCGATTCGATCGGCAGCGTCAGGCCGGCCATTGCGGCCACGACGCCGGAATGGCCCGCGACGGCGATGCCGATCTTCGGCGTGGCGATGAATCCCTGCGTGGTGTCAACGCCGGCTACCGCGCCGCTTTCGATCCGCAGACCGGTGACCTCGCATTGCTGGATGATGTCGACGCCGAGCGCGTCCGCGGCGCGCGCGTAGCCCCACGCGACGGCGTCGTGGCGCACCGTGCCGCCGCGGGGTTGCAGAAGGCCGCCGAGGATGGAAAAACGCGCATTCGCCGAGCATTCGAGATTGGGGATCCGCCGGGCGATCTCGTCGCGCGAGAGGAATTCAGCGTCGATGCCGTTCAAGCGCATCGCGTTGCCGCGGCGCATCGCGGCGTCCATGTCGGCGGGCGAATGCACGAGGTTCAGCACACCGCGCGCGCTGTACATGACATTGAAGTTGAGCGCCTGCGACAAGCCTTCCCACAACTTGAGCGAGAACTCGTAGAAATGGGCGTTGGGGTCGAGGTGGTAGTTGGAGCGGACGATCGTCGTGTTGCGCCCGGTGTTGCCGCCGCCCAGCCAGCCTTTTTCGATCACGGCGATGTTGGTCATCGCGTGATTCCTGGCCAGGTAATACGCCGTCGCGAGCCCGTGCCCGCCGCCGCCGATGATCACGGCATCGTAGTGTTTTTTCGGCGTGGGGCTGCGCCACGCGAGCGGCCAGTTCTCGTGGTGGCGCAGCGCGTTGCGGGCGAGGGAGAAGATCGAGTACTTCAATGACGGCAGGCGGAAGGCGATCGCGCATTGTTCCGCATCGGGCGCCATCTGTCACGGTCCGGACGATGCTCATTAGCGGCTCGATTGCCGTCGTGCAGGATCGCTTATCACCGCTTCGGTCGCCTGTGGCCGGGATGCCGCGCCATTGCACCGAAAGCGACCCGGGATTGCGATGCAGACGATCGCCGGAAGCATTGGCGTACATCTCGGGAATCCGGCGTAGCATGCAGACATTGACTGGTAACCGCCACTGGTACGAACGATGGACACACTGCTCTTGACGCCGCGCACCTCAACCTTGCGGTTGGCGTCGCTACTTGCTCTGCTGTTGGCCATCCTGCTTGCGGGATGCGGTCAACGTCTTGCGGTCGTCCCCGACCGCAACGGCGAGCCGCTGATGCTCCTCGGCCATGATCCTGTCGCGTATTTCACCGACGGCAAGGCGATCCGCGGCAACCCCGACATCGTGGCGAGGTACGAGGGCTCCGCATACTATTTCACGAACGAGCAGCACCGCGCGATGTTCGTGCAGGCACCGGCCAAATACGTTCCGCAGTACGGCGGTTTTTGCGCCAGCGGCGCGGCGTACGGCGTGAAGCTGGGCAGCGACCCGACCGAATTTCGCATTGTCGATGGCCGGCTCTACATCTTTGGCGACGTGCTCGGACGCGAATACTGGCTGATGGATCCCAAGTGGCATATCGAAAAAGCCGATGCGCTGTGGCCGGAGACCGGCGCGTATGGCCACCGCTATCAATCGCTCAAGCGATTCGTGTTCAAGGTACCGTGGTACAAGAACGGAAAAGAGGTGCACGACGAGTGGCAAGCTGCCCATCCGGGCGCGACCATCAATTACGACCCGGGCGGCGTGTTCACCAATCTCTTCGTCAAGTACCCGGGTTGGCGGGCGCGCGAAGGCTATGGCCAACCCGCGCTCGGCCTGGTCGGCGTCGACCCGTGCCCGCCGGCGTGCGCAGGGGTCGAGTCGAAAGGCTACGGCATGTAATCAACTCTTTCGTCACAGCGCCGGAAATCAAAGAATCTGCGACAAAAAGGCGCGCGTCCTCTCCTTCACTGGATGATCGAACAGCTCCGCCGGTGGTCCGGCTTCGACGATCACGCCGCCGTCGGTGAAATAGACGACATCCGCGAGCTCCCGCGCAAAGCGCATCTCGTGGGTGACGAGCATGCAGGTCATGCCTTCCTGCGCGAGCTCGCGGATCGTGTTCAGGACCTCCTTGACCGTCTCCGGATCGAGCGCCGCGGTGACTTCGTCGAACAGCATGACCTCGGGCCGCATCGCCAGCGAGCGGGCGATGGCCACGCGCTGCTGCTGGCCGCCCGAGAGCTCGCCGGGATAGACATCCGCCTTGGCCGAAAGCCCGACTTTCCCGAGCAGCGCGACGGCGCGCACGCGCACTTCGTCCTTGTCTTCCTTGAGGACATGGACCGGCGCCATCATCACGTTCTCGAGGGCGGTCTTGTGCGGGAAGAGGTTGTATTGCTGGAACACGATCGATACTTCCTTGCGCAGCGCGATCTTCTCCGCGTCGGTCTTCAACCTGTGCACGTCGAAACTGGCGACGCGGATGCTGCCGCGGTCGATCGGCACCAGGCCGTTGATGCAGCGAAGCAGCGTCGACTTGCCGGAGCCGGAGGGCCCGATGATGCACACCACGCCGCCCTTGGGCACCGCAAGCGACACGCCTTTCAGCACCTCGACGTGGCCGAACGACTTGTGGACGTCGCGGAGGTCGACGATCGGCTCGGCGCTGGCGGCAGGCGCGGCGGTCACTTGGAGGCTCAATGATTGACGGCGTAGCGTGCTTCCAGACGCACGGTCCAGCGCGCGATCGGATAGCAATACAGGAAAAACCAGAACAGCACATAGCTGTAGAACGCGAGCAGCAGGCCGGAACGGTTCTCCGCGCTCAGCGCCTGGCGGGTCAGGCTCATCATTTCATTGACGCCGACGATCGACGTCAACACGGTCGCCATCGTGAGGATCGCGTACAGGTTCATCCACGGCGGCAGCATGCGCTTGATGCATTGGGGGAAGATGATCATCCACAGCGTCTGCCGGCGATTGAAGGCGAGCGACGCGGCGGATTCCCACTGCGCGGTGGGAATCGACTGGATGGCGCCGCGCACGATCTCCGACACGTTGGCCATTACCGGCAGCGACAGGCCGAGCGTGGCCTTGATCCAGTCGGGGATCGGAATGGTCACGCCGAAGATGGTCACCTGGAACGGCAGCAGGAACATGCAGTAGAAGAGCAGCACCAGCCAGGGTGCGTTGCGAAAGAAATGGGTGGTGAGCCACGCGCCTTTCCGGACGGGCAGCAACAGCGAAATTTGCGCAAAGCCGAGGAACAATCCGACGATGGTGCCGGCGGCCATGGCCACTGCGCTGATCACCAGGTTGAACACGAACCCGCGCAGCAGCACCGGCGTCCACTTCCAGAGCGTCGCGAGGATCGACGGCTGCCCCGGCTGCACCTGCGCCTGCGCCAATCCGCAACCGAGGATGAACAGCGCCAGCAGCGCCACGCCATGGGCGGGCCGCAGCCGCAACCGGAACGCGCCGGCAATGCGCTCGGCGGCCGCCGTCTGCGCCATGCGCGAGGCCGACGGCAAGAGCACCGCCAAGTCGGTCGCCTGGGGCAACGGGCTGCACCAGCGCCGGCTCACACGACCCCCACGCTTGCGGCTTCCGCCGCTTCGCTGCGCCCAAAGGCAGCCCGCAGTTTCGCGCCCTGGGACGGCCCGGCGGTGCTCAGCAACGTCATACGCCGAACCCCGGCACGCGGATCGCGCGTTCCCACCGGTGCATCACATAGACCAGAAGACCGACCAGCGCGAAGTAGCAGAACAGCAGCACGTTCATCATTTCGGGAACGTTGAGCTCGTCCGACCAGATCTGGCTCGACACGTAGAGCATTTCCGGCACGGCGATCGCGTAGGCGAGCGTGGTCGTCTTGACCAGGTTCACGAGATTGTTGTTGAGCGCCGGCAGGCTGATCCGGAACGCCAGCGGAAACACGATGAAGAGGTACGTGCGCAGCCGGCTGAAGCCCAGCGATTCCGCCGCCTCGATCGTCGTCTGCGGCACGGCCTCGATGCCGGAACGGAAGATCTCCACGTTGAACGCGCCGGCGAAGAACGACAGCGACACGATCGCCCACGCGACGTTGCTCACCATCGGCACGTTCGCACCGGAGGCGGCCGTGGTGGTCAGCAGACTGCCGACGCCGAAATAGAAGAAATAGAGCTGGACCAGCGGCGGCGTATTGCGAAAGAACTGGATGTACCAATGGACGACGCGCCTGGTTACGCGCAGCCGCGAGCGCTGCAGCCAGGCGCCGACGATCCCGATCAGCACGCTCAGCACGATGCAGACCGCCGACAACTTGACCGTCATCCAGAAGCCACTGGCAAAGCGGCCGCGATCGAACGAGTCGTAGAAGATCGTGAGATTGATGCCGGTTGCATCGTGCAACCAGCGAAACCACGACCAGAAGGACTCCATCAGCCTTCCCGATGGCCGGGCGGAAGCGGCCACGCAGGGCGGTCGGCGCCGCCGCGATCTGCGAGGCCGCCGCCCAAGGCCATCGCTATTTGTACTTGTCGCGCGCTTCCTGGGCGAACTTGGTGGGCTTGATGCCCCACTTCTTTTCGAGGTCCTGGATGAAGCCTGATTTATGCCATTCGGTGGCGGTCTTCGACATCATGTCGGCAAACCCCTTCTCGCCCTGCTTGACCGCGAGACCCCACGGCACGAACAGGATCGAGTCGAGCGGCATTTCGTACGCGCTCCACTCGGGTTTCTGCATCTCGCCGACGATCGCCGTGTCGTCATACGCGAAGGCGACGCAGTTGCCGTTCTTGAGCGCGGCCAGCGCTTCCGCGGTGCCCGGGAACGCGACGCCGTCGACGCCATATTTTTCCTGCAGCTCCTTGTTGTAGAACGCGCCCTGGATCAGGCACACCTTCTTGCCGCGCAGCCCGTCCCAGCTCTTGATACCCGCGGTCTTCAACGCCAGGATATTGGTACCCGAGCCGTAGTAGTTCGGCTCGATGATATCGACGATCTTGCGCCGTTCCGGCGTGTCGCTCATCGTCGCGATCATCATGTCGATCTTGCCCTGCTGCAGGAACTGGATGCGATTGGACGCGACCACGGGAACCAGCTCCAGCTTCACCCCCAGGCGCTTGGCGACGTCGGCAGCGAGATCGGGCTCGAAGCCGACGATCTTGCCCGATGGGTCCAGGAACCCGAACGGCCGATAGTCGGCCTTGGTGCCCACGACCAGCACGCCCTTCTTCTTGATGTCGTCCAACGCGTCGGCGCTGGCCACCGTGGCGCTCAGCATGCCCAGCACGACGCCGGCAGCCGCGATCGAAAAGTATTTGTTGAGCATGTCTTGTGATCCTCGAAGTCGATTGGGGGTATGACCAGACAGGTTTGAAGGCCGCCTACAATGCGCCGCACGCACGGGGTTCGTCAACGCTCCCCCATGCGAACATGCAAAGTCTCAGACGGCGGACGCCGCACGCCGCGCCGGTGCGGTGCGCGCGGCCGCCGGCCGCACCAAGGCATCGCGCGTTTCGGTCAGTGCCTGGTCGAAAATGGTCATGGCGAGGTCGATGTCGGCGGTAGTGACCGTCAGCGGCGGTGCGATCCGCCACACCGACCCGCGCTCCGGGCGGCGGCGGATGTTCATGGACAGGCCGAGCTCCAGGCACCGCTGGGTGGTCAACGCGCCCAGCTCGTGATGGGGCTCGCGCGTCTCGCGGTCGCGGACGAGCTCGATGCCCCGCAGCAGCCCCATGCCGCGCACGTCGCCGATCTCCTCGAACCGCCCTTGCAGCTCCGCCAGCCGCGCGGCGAGATAGTCGCCCATCGCTGTGCTGCGCTCGAGCAGCTGTTCCTGCTCGATCGTTTGCAGCACGGCGAGACCCACCGCCGACGGCAACGGATCGGACACGTGCGACGTGTAGAAGGCAAAGCCGCGCTCATGGCAGCGTTCTTCGATCGCGTCGGTGGTAATGACGCCGGCGAGCGGCATGCCGCCCCCCAAAGTCTTCGACACGGTCATGATGTCCGGCGTCACCTGCAGATGCGACGCGGCGAACCAGTGCCCGAGGCGGCCGAACGCCGTTTGCGCTTCGTCGAAGATCAGCAGCATGCCTCGCTTGCGCGCTTCCGACTGCAGCGCCGCGAAGTAGCCCGGTGGTGGCACGATGACGCCGCCCGCGCTGATCACGGGTTCCGCGATGACGGCCGCCGGCGCGCCTGTCGACTGCATGTCGTATAGCTCGAAGCCGATGTTCATGCACGTCCGGTCGCAGCGGTCGCGGCAGTGCTTGACCGGGCAGCGATACGCATTCGGTTCCGGAATGGCGAACGACCCCGGCATCCCGGGTCCGTAGCCCTTGCGGTCGCTCGCGTAGGAAACCGCGCCCGCGTTCGCGGTGACGCCGTGCCACGAGCCTCCGAGCCCGATCACCTCGAAGCCACCCGTGTACAGCTTGGCCATCTTGAGCGCGGCTTCGTTGCTTTCGCTCCCCGTGCTCAGCAGCAGCGATTTGCGCAACGGCCTGGGCACGATCTTCGCGAGCTTCTCGGCAAGCTGCACGACGCTGCGCGGAATCATCCCCGAGAAGAGATGGAGCGCGGTGTCGCAACTTTTCTTGATGGCCGCGACCACGTTCGGGTGGCTGTGCCCGACGGTGGCGCACATCTGGCCGGACGTGAAATCGAGGATTTTCTTGCCGGAGGCGTCCCAGACGTAGCAGCCCTGCGCCCGCTCGACGACTTCCGGATAGACGTCGCCGCCGTAGCGAATCAGGTTCTCGCGAAACTCCGCCTGTGTATTGCCGCTGGTATCCACTTCCATCTCCTTGCGATCGAGATTCGCCCCGTTCAGCGAACGGCCGGCGCCTGCAGAATGGCGTCGAACGCGTCGAGCCCGTTGAGGATATGCTGGCGGACGGCCTTCGCGGTTCCCGGGCCGTCGCGCAGCGCGAATCGTTGCAGGATCTTCTCGTGCTCCTGGATCGATTGCCGGACGCGGCCGGGGCTGCGCCAGAGCATGTACCGCGGAAACTGCTCGCGCATTTGTTCAATCAGGTGAAGGAGGACCGGATTCCCCGCGTCCTCGCACAGCGCCTGGTGAAAGCGTCCGTCCGCGGCGCTCAGTTTTTTCAGGTCGTTGGCGGCGAGCGCGTTTTTCATCGCCTGCAGCGCGCGCCGCGCGCGCTCGATCGCCGCATCGCTGGCGACGGCGGCCGATAATCGGGCGGCTTCGGACTCGAGCAGCGCGCGCACGCTGTAGACATGGCGCACCCGTTCGGCGTCGAGCCCGGCGACCCGCATGCCGCGGTGCGACTCGTGCACGAGCAAGCCCTTCGCCACGAGCTCGAGCACCGCCTCGCGCGCGGGCGTCGCGCCCAGGTCCAGATCCGCCATCAGCTGCACCTGGCGCAGCGCCTGTCCGGGCCGATAGCGGCCCGCGAGGATCGCGTCCTTCACCTTGGCGACGGCGACCTCGCGCTTCGTCAGGAACGGCGTGCGGGCATCCTGCATGCGTCCAGTATACGTTTATATTTTATAAAATGTCCACAGGTATAAGCTGGCCCGGCAATGAGCGTGACCTCGCCTCGCTACATTCTGACGCTGTCCTGCGGCGACCGTCCCGGGATCGTCGGCGCCGTCGGCACGTTCCTCGCCGAGCATCACGGCAACATCGTCGAATCGGCGCAGTTCGGCGACGTCGACACCAATCGCTTCATGATGCGCGTGTGTTTCGAGCGCCTCGCCGGTGCGCCTGACGAGGCCTCGCTACGCGAGGCCTTTGGCGCAATCGCCGGGCGGTTCGGCATGCATTGGGAGCTGCACGATGCGTCGGTGCGCCCGCGGGTGCTGCTGATGGTGTCTAAGTTCGACCATTGCCTGAACGATCTCCTCTATCGCTACAGGGTCGGCGCGCTGGCGATGGATCCGGTGGCGATCGTGTCCAATCACCGCGACACCTATCAGCTGGCCGCCTCGTACAACGTGCCGTTTCATCATCTGCCGGTCACGGCCGCGACCCGGGACGCACAGGAAGCGAAGGTGGCGGCGCTGATCGAGGAGACCGGCGCCGAGCTCGTCGTGCTCGCCCGCTACATGCAAGTGCTGTCCAACGCGTTGTGCGCAAGACTGGCAGGCCGCGCGATCAACATCCATCACTCGTTCCTGCCGAGCTTCAAGGGCGCCAAGCCGTACAGCCAGGCGCACTCGCGCGGCGTCAAGCTGATCGGCGCCACGGCCCATTACGTGACCTCCGAGCTCGACGAAGGCCCGATCATCGAACAGGAAGTCGCCCGCGTGACCCACGGGATGAGCGTCGACGAGCTGGCGTCGGTCGGGCGCGACGTAGAATGCCAGGCGCTGGCCCGCGCCGTGCGCTACCACGTCGAGCGGCGGGTGTTCCTCAACGGGCAGAAGACGGTGGTTTTCCGCTAGGCGAGTTTGGGCATAGAATGAACCGGCTGGGGGCTTGAGCATCACTGGAGGCCCAATGAAAATCGGAGCGGTGGTCCTTTTCGCGTTGCTGGTTGCGTCGTGCGCGGTCACGCCGGTGGCGGCGCCGGATGCGCGGTTTTTCAACGATCGGCTGTTCGCCGCCGCGTCCGAGCGCATCGACGCCCGCGATGTGTTCGCGCTGAGCGCCGAGATGCAGCGCTATGTGAACGACGAGATCGCCGCGCGCTCGCGTACGAAGGGGCGCCAACGAGGCTTGATCGACGCCCTCTACAGCAAGGACGAGCTCAAGCTCGAATACGACACCGAGATGACCCGCAACGCGGCGCAGGCCTTCGCCGCCCGGTCCGGGAACTGCCTGTCGCTGGTCATCATGACCGCCGCGTTTGCCAAGGAGCTCGGCCTGACGGTGGAATACCAGAAGGTGTTCGTCGACGACGCCTGGGCCCGCGCCGGCGATATCTACCTGTCGATCGGCCATGTCAACCTGACCTTGGGCAAGCGCAAGACCGACTCGGGCGGCTTCGGTTACCGCGTCGGCGTCCGGCCGCCCGAGAGCGAAGGGATGATGATCGACTTTCTTCCGCCGGACGATCTGCACCGCGTGCGGACGCGGGCGATCGGCGAGGAGGTCATCGTCGCGATGTATATGAACAACCGGGCGGTCGAAGCGCTGGCGCGGCACCAGCTGGACGACGCCTATTGGTGGGCGCGCGAGGCCGTCGTCCAGGCGCCGGCCTTCCTGACCCCGTACAACACGCTCGGCGCGATCTATCAGCGCCACGGCAACCTGAAGGAATCGGAGCTGGTGCTCGCCCATGTGCTCGACCGCGAGCCGGACAATATCCAGGCGATGTCCAATCTGATCGTGGTCCTCAACAGCCTGGGTCGCGCCGAAGAGTCGCAACGCTGGTCCGCCAGGCTGGCGAAAATGGATCCCGATCCGCCGTTCGGCTATTTCAATCGCGGGTTGGCGGCCATGCGCGACGGCGACGTCAAGGCCGCGAAGGAGGCATTCGCCAAGGAAGTCGCCCGCGCCCCCGACTATCACGAATTCAATTTCTGGCTGGCGGTCGCCTACCTGAACCTCGGCGAGGTCGAGCAGGCGCGCAAGTATCTGACGGTGGCGATGAAGAACAGCACCACCCGCCGCGATCACGACTTGTACGCGGCCAAGCTCGATCGGATCAACGCCGCGCGCGCGAATTGACCGGCGTTTCGTCGGGTCAATCGAGCGTTTCGGCCCACCATGCGCGTGCCCGCGCGCCGAAGACGTTCCATGCGAGCCCGGCCAGCACCAGTGCGGCGCCGGCGAATTGGAGTGGCGCCAGGCCCTCGTCGAGGAATAGCGCGCCGCTGACGAGTCCCGACACCGGAATCAACAACGCAAACGGGGCGATGACCGCCGTCGGATAGCGGTGCAGCAGCGCGTTCCAGCTCGCGAGACTGAACAGCGTGGCGAAATAGCTCATGAACAGCACGCACGCCCATGCGCGCCAATCCATGCGCGCGACGGCGTCCCACGCGGCGGGGCCGCCTTCGAACAGCCACGATGCGAGGGCCAGCGGCAATGGCGCCGCTAGGCTCGACCACACGACCAGCCCCAGCATGTCGAGGTTGGCGCGGCCAGCGGCTGCGCGGGGTACGGCCCCCACGCTTGCGGCCTCATTGGCAAATTCGGCTGGTGCGCTGCCCCCTGAGGGGGCGTGCGCGCCTTGGGGCGGCCCTGCGGCACGCTTGGCGATGATGTTGCCGACCGCCCACGCCAGCGCCGCCGCGATCACGAGCAAGAAGCCGGTGAAGGTCGCCGTCGCGCCCAATGCGAGCTTGTGCCATGCGAGCACGACGATGCCGCCGGTCGCGATCGCTGCTCCGATCAGGCTGTGGCGGCCCAGCTGGTCATGCAACAGCCACGCCGCGAGACCGATCGTGAAGAACACCTGCACCTGGATCACCAGCGACGACAGTCCGGCCGGCATCCCGAGCTTCATGCCGAGGAACAGAAGGCCGAACTGGAACACGCCGATCGCGGCGCCATAGGCGATCAACGTGCGCCAAGAGACCCTCGGCCGGGTGATGAAAAAGAGGGCGGGCAGCGCGGCGAACAGAAATCGCAACGCGGCGAGCGCGAACGGCGGCACGGTGTCCAGCGCCCAGCGCATCGGCACGAACGTGAAGCCCCAGATCGTGACGACCGCGAGGACGAGCAGCAGGTCGCGTGACGAAAGGCGGGTTTGCACAGGGATCGGCGCAAAAAGGGCACCGCGTGGCGGTGGCGCGGCGTCGATTCTACCGGGGAGCCGTCCGTAGAATAAATATTCTATTGGGAGGCCGGTTCGGAACTTGTGTTTCGCCGGCAGTTGCGGGAGAATTTTGCCTTGGCGCCGTTTCTGTCGCGCGCGCCGAATCCTTCGATGAAAAACACTACGTCCTTCGCGCCGGACCGAAAGCTCGACGTCCTCTGTCTCGGCCGCTTTGCCGTCGACTTCTATGCGCAGCAGATCGGCGCGCGAGTGGAAGACGTGACCAGCTTTGCCAAGTACCTTGGCGGCTCGTCGGCCAACACCGCGTTCGGGTGTGCTCGCCTTGGCCTCGCGACCGGCCTCATTTCGCGCGTCGGTAACGACGGCCTCGGGCGCTTCCTGGTCGAGACGATTGCCCGCGAGGGTTGCGACGTCGGCCACGTCAGCATCGATCCCGCGCGCCTCACGGGCGCCGTCGTGCTGGGCATCAAGGACAAGGACACGTTTCCGCTCATCTTCCTGCGCGAAAACTGCGCGGACATGGCGATCACCGACGACGATATCGCCGAGGCCTACATCGCGCAGAGCCGCGCGCTGCTGATCACCGGCACCCACTTCTCGACCGACTACATCAACCGGATCAGCAACCTCGCCCTCGATCGGGCGCGCAAGAACAATGTGCGCACGGTGCTCGACATCGACTATCGGCCCGTGCTGTGGGGCCTCACCAACCGCGGCGACGGCGAGACGCGCTTCATCGCCTCCGGCGGCGTCACCGCGCACCTGCAGACGATCCTGCCCAAGATCGACCTTGTGATCGGGACCATCGAGGAGTTCAACATCGCCGGCGGCAGCACCGACATCATGGCGTCGCTGCGCGCCGTGCGCGCAGTGTCGAAGGCGACGCTGGTCGTCAAGCGCGGCGCCATGGGGTGCGCGGTGATCGACGCAGCGATCCCGGCGTCGCTCGACGATGCGTACAACGGTGAGGGCGTCGAAGTCGACGTGTTGAACGTGCTGGGCGCCGGCGACGCCTTCTCGGCCGGGTTCCTGTCCGGCTGGGTGCGCGGCGAGGACTACGACCGCTGCACCCGCTACGCCAACGCCTGCGGCGCGCTCGTCGTATCGCGGCATGGCTGCGCGCCGGCGATGCCTACGCGGATCGAGCTCGATTACTTCATCGCCAATGCCGCCGCGATTCCGCGGCCGGACCAGGACGCAACACTGACGCGCTTGCATCGCGTCACCGCGCCGCGCACGCCGCGCGATGAGGTTTTTGCATTCGCATTCGATCATCGCAACCAGTTTTTCGACCTTGCCCGGCAGGCGGGCGCCGCCGAGGCGCGGCTGCCCGCGCTCAAGCGGCTGCTCGTCGAAGCCGTCGCGGAGACGGAGTCGGCACTCTCGCTGAAAGGCAAGATCGGAATGCTGTGCGACGACCGGTACGGCCAGGACGCGCTCAACGCCGCCACCGGCCGCGGCTGGTGGATCGGACGGCCGGTCGAATTGCCTGGCTCGAACCCCGTGGTGTTCGATCGCGGTCGATCGATCGGCACGACGCTGATCAGCTGGCCGGCCGAGCACATCGTCAAGTGCCTCGTCTACTTTCATCCGGACGATGCCATCGAGCATCGGCTCGAGCAGGAAGCGCAGATCCGCGCGCTCTACGACGCAGTGCAAGCGAGCGGCCATGAGCTGCTGCTCGAGATCATTCCGCCGAAACACCGGACACGCGACGAGGACACGGTGCTGCGCGCGCTCAAGCGCCTGTACAACCTCGGCATCTATCCCGAGTGGTGGAAGCTCGAGCCGATGTCGCCGGCCCAGTGGCGCGCCGTCGATGCGTTGATCGCCGAACGTGACCCCCATTGCCGCGGCGTTGTGCTGCTGGGCTTGAACGCCTCCATGGAAGCGTTGGCGGCCGGATTCCGCGACGCGCAGGCGAGCCGATCGTGCCGCGGCTTTGCCGTCGGCCGCACGATTTTCCAGGAGCCGAGCCAGGCGTGGCTCGCCAACGGGATCGACGATGCGGAGCTTACGCGCCGTGTGCGGCACAACTTCGAGGCGCTGATCAAGACGTGGCGTGATGCACGCAAGCGCGGTGCAGAGGTGCGCGCGGCATGAGCACCGCAGGGCCGCCCCAAGGTGCGAGGCCTTGCAGGCCGCGGCACGCGGCCTCCTATGGGGGCAGCGCAGCGGCCGAATTTGCCAATGAGTCCGCAAGCGTGGGGGAGCCATGACCACGGTGCGGCTCACGATGGCGCAAGCGCTGGTCCGCTATCTGGCCGCGTTGCGCGCGCAGACGCCGGAGGGCGAGGCGCCGCTCTTCGCCGGCGTGTTCGCGATCTTCGGTCACGGCAACGTCGCCGGCATGGGCGAAGCGTTGTACCGGCATCGCGCGGAGCTGCCGACGTATCGCGCGCACAACGAACAGGCGATGGCGCACGCAGCGATCGCGTATGCGAAATCACACTTCCGGCGGCGGATGATGGCGTGCACCACGTCGATCGGTCCCGGCGCGACCAATCTCGTCACCGCCGCCGCACTCGCGCACGTGAACCGCCTGCCAGTGCTGTTGCTGCCAGGTGATGTCTTCGTGTCGCGCGCGCCGGATCCGGTACTGCAGCAGATCGAGGACTTCCAGGACGGCACCGTCACCGCCAACGACTGCTTCCGCCCCGTATCGCGTTTCTTCGACCGCATCGTGCATCCGGCGCAGCTGCTGACCGCGTTGCCTCAGGCGATCAGCGTGCTCACCGATCCGGTCCTGTGCGGGCCGGTGACGCTTGCGCTGCCGCAGGACGTGCAGACGATGGCTTACGAATATCCGGAGGAATTTTTCACGCCGCCTGCCGTCACGTTTCGCGCGCTTGCACCCGCGGAGGCGGAGCTCACGCCAGCGGTGGCCGCACTGCGCAAGGCCAGGCGTCCGTTGCTGATTGCGGGCGGCGGCGTTCTTTACGGCGTGGCCACCGACGCGCTGCGCGCATTCGCCGAGAAGCATGGTGTGCCGGTCGCGGAAACGCAGGCCGGCAAGGGCGCGCTGCCGTGGGACCATCCACTGCAGCTGGGCGCCATCGGCGTGACGGGATCGCCGGCCGCCAACGCGCTCGCCGCGGAGGCCGACGTGGTGCTCGCGATCGGTACCCGCCTGTCCGATTTCACCACGGGGTCGCATTCGCTGTTCGCGCAAGCCCGGCTCGTCAACCTCAACGTGAACGCATTCGACGCGCGCAAATGGCGAGGCTTGGAGCTGGTCGCCGATGCGAAGCTCGGGCTTGACGCGTTGTCGGCCGCACTGCCGACGTGGCGATCGGAATCCGGGTGGCGGGACCGCGCGCAGCGCGCCGCCGACGACTGGCGGATGGACATCGCGCGGCTCACGGGTCAGCGCGACGTCGAATTGCCGTACGACGGTGACGTCATCGGCGCCGTGCAGCGGTCGTCCGCGGATTCGACGGCGCACGATATCGTCGTCTGCGCGGCGGGCACGCTGCCGGCCGAGCTCCACAAGCTGTGGCGGACCAGCGTGCCCGGTGGCTATCACATGGAATACGGCTACTCGTGCATGGGCTACGAGATCGCCGGCGGCCTCGGCGTCAAGATGGCGAGACCCGACCGCGACGTGATCGTGATGGTCGGCGACGGCAGCTACCTGATGCTCAACTCCGAAATCGCCACCTCGGTCATGCTTGGGCACAAGCTGATCGTCGTGATCCTCGACAATCGCGGGTATGGCTGCATCAACCGATTGCAGCAGGCGGTGGGCGGCGTGCCGTTCAACAACCTGTTCGACGATTGCGCACAGGGTCCGCATGGAATCCCGCGGATCGACTTCGCCGCGCACGCGGCATCGATGGGGGCGCTGGCCGAAAACGTGCGGACCATCGCCGAATTGGAAGCCGCGCTGCAGCGGGCGCGCGCCGCCGATCGCACCTATGTCGTCTGCATCGAGACCGATCCCGCGCACACCACCGACGAAGGCGGCTGCTGGTGGGAGGTGGCGGTGCCCGAGGTCTCGGAGCGCGCGGAAGTGCGGCGCGCGCGCGAGCAGTATGTGGAAGGCAAGGAAAAGCAAAGTCCATGAAGAGCGGTTTCAACGTCAAGATCGGCATCAATCCGATTTCCTGGAGCAACGACGACTTGCCGTCGCTCGGCGGCGAAACGCCGCTCGACGTCGCGCTGACCGAAGGCAAGACGATCGGTTACCAGGGATTCGAACTAGGTAACAAATTTCCACGCGAATCGAGCGCGCTGCGCAGCGTGCTGTCCGCGCACGGGCTCGAGCTCGTGTCCGGCTGGTACTCCGGCCAGCTCGCGCGGCGCTCGGTCGAGGAAGAAATAGCCGCGGTCGGCCCCCACCTCAGGTTGCTCGCCGACAACGGCGCGAGGGTGATGGTGTATGGCGAGGTCGCCGACAGCATCCAGGGCGCGCCGCAGCCGCTATACAAGCGGCCGCGCTTTTTCACGGATGCGCAATGGGATGCGTATGCCGGCCGCCTGACCGCCTTCGCGCAGCACACGCTCGCGCACGGCGTGCGCGTCGCGTATCACCATCACATGGGCGCGTACGTGGAAACGCCGGACGACGTCGATGCACTGATGGCGCGCGTCGGCGACGCGGTGGGATTGCTGTTCGACACGGGTCACATGACGTTCGCCGGCGGCGATTGCTCGGCGGCGATGCTCGCGAAGCATGTCAAGCGCGTCTGCCATGTCCATTGCAAGGACGTGCGGCCGGAGGTCATCGAGCTCGCCCGCAACCGCAACTGGAGCTTTCTCGACGCCGTGATCAACGGCGCGTTCACGGTGCCGGGCGATGGCGCCATCGACTTCGCGCCCATCGTTCGGTTGCTGCGCGACCACGGCTACCAGGGCTGGCTCGTGGTGGAAGCGGAGCAGGATCCGGTGGTCGCGCCCAGTTATGCGTACGCCGACAAAGGCTACCGTCACTTACGTGATCTGGTGACCAGACAATGAGTCTCTTGGTAAAAGGCCGCCGCGACGGCCGCGACATCGTCACGGTGACGCCGCAATCGGCCGGCTGGCGCTACGTGGGCTTTGCCGCTCATCGTCTGCAGCCGGGCGAGCAGCTCGAATTCGCGACATCGGGCAACGAAGTGTGCGTCGTCGTGCTGCGCGGCGTGGTGACGGTCACGGCCCAAGGCAACGCGTGGCCCGAGATCGGGCAGCGCAACAGCGTGTTCGACGACGTGGCGCCGTATGCCGTTTACGTCCCTGCCGGCGAAAAGGTGCGCGTCACCGCGCACACCAACGCCGAGCTCGGCGTCGCGAGCGCGCCCGGTTCGGCCGCGCGACTCGCGCGCCTCATCGAGCCGGCGACGATGAAACGGTTTACGCGCGGCCAGGGACTCAATACGCGCTACGTGTGCGACATCCTCCCGCAGACCGAGCCGGCGGACCGGCTGCTGGTGGTGGAAGTCGTCACGCCATCCGGCCACTCGTCGAGCTATCCGCCGCACAAGCACGACACGGACAACGCGCCGGTGGAAAGCTCGTTGGAGGAAACCTACTATCACCGTCTCAATCCCGCGCAGGGATTCGCGTTCCAGCGCGTCTACACCGACGACCGCTCGCTCGACGAATCGCTGGCGGTCGAGGACCACGATGTGGTGATGGTGCCGCGCGGGTACCACCCGGTCGTCGTCCCCTACGGCTACGACTCGTACTATCTCAACGTGATGGCGGGACCGGTGCGCGAATGGCACTTCAAGAACGATCCCGTCCACGAATGGATGCTCAAGCAATGACGAACGGAGTCACGCAATGATGGAAGTCGCACTGTTTGGCGCAGGCAGGATCGGCAAGATCCACGCAGCCAATGTCGTCCGGCAAGCGGGTGTCAAGTTGCGCTACGTGATCGACGTCGATGCCGCCGCCGCCGCGGCGCTCGCCGCACAGCACGACGCGTCGGTGGCGTCAGCCGAGACTGCGCTGGCGGACCCGCAGGTCGGCGCGGTGGTGATCGGCTCGTCGACCGACACGCATGCCGACCTCATCATGCGTGCCGCAGCCGCGGGCAAGGCAATCTTCTGCGAAAAGCCGGTCGATCTGGCCGTCGACCGCGCGCGCACGTGTGCCGCCGCGGTGCAACGCGCGGGGGTGACCTGCATGATCGGTTTCCAGCGCCGCTTCGATCCGACGTTCGCCGCGCTGAAAGAACGCCTGGTGGCCGGCGAAATCGGCAACCCCGAGATGCTGGTCGTGACGAGCCGCGATCCCGGCGCGCCCCCGGTCGAGTACCTCAAGCGTTCCGGCGGCATCTTCCGCGACATGCTGATCCACGATTTCGACGTCTTCCGCTGGATCCTCGACGACGATGCGGTCACCCTTTACGCGACCGGCAGCGTGCTGACCGATCCCGCCGTGGGCACCGTCGGCGACGTCGATTCCACGGCGGTGACGATACGCACGAAGCGAGGCCGCCTGGCGCAGATCAATACCAGCCGCCGCGCTGCGTATGGCTACGATCAGCGCTTTGAAGTGCTGGGCAGCGAGGGCATGCTGCAGGCGGGCAACCACAAGCCGACCGAAGTCGTCGCGGCCACGGCAGCGAGCGTCAGCGAGGACAAGCCCGAGCACTTCTTCCTCGAACGGTATCGCGCCGCGTACGCGCTGGAAATGGCACATTTCTTCGACGCCGTTGCCAATGGCAAGCCGGTGCGGACATCGATCGACGACGGCGTGAAGGCGCTCGAGCTCGCCGATGCGGCGACCACGTCATGGCGCGAGCAGCGCATCGTCGAACTTTAGAATCGGAGCCAGCGCGTGCCCACCACTGCTCCGGTCCGCATCGGCATCGTCGGCGTTGGCCGCATGGGGCGCCGCCACGCCGAGAACCTTGCGCTCCGCGTGCCCGGCGCCGAGCTCGTCGCCGCCTGCAGTCCCATCGGCGAAGAGCTCGAGTGGGCGCGCGACACGCTGGGCGTCCCAGGCCTGTACAAGGACTATGCGGAGCTGCTCGCGCATCCGGGTCTCGACGCAGTGTTCCTGGTGACACCGGTCACGCTGCACCCGGCGCAGATCATCGCCGGGTTGCAGGCGGGCAAGCACGTGTTTTGCGAAAAGCCGTTATCGCTCGACCTCGACGAATGCCTGGCGGTCGAAGCCGAAGCCGCCAGGCATCCGCACCTCAAGGTGATGATCGGCTTCGTCCGCCGCTTCGACGCGAGCTACCAGGATGCGCAAAGGAGCATTGCGGCGGGCGCGATCGGCCGGCCGTTCATGGTGCGCTCGGAAACCTGCGACCAGAACGATCCGTCCGGATTCTTCGTGCGCTTCGCCCCCACGTCCGGCGGCATCTTCGTCGACATGAGCGTGCACGACATCGATCTCGCGCGCTGGCTCCTGGGGTCGCCCAGGCCGCTGCGCGTATTCTCCGTCGGCACCATTGCGATCCACGAAGGCCTGCGCGCGTGCGGCGACGTCGACAACGGTCTTGCGGTGTGCGAGTTCGCCGACGGCCGCATGGCGTGCTTTTATGCGTCGCGCACGATGGCGCACGGCCATGAGACGGCGACCGAGATCATCGGCACCGACGGCCGGCTGACGGTTGGCCGCGACGGCCGGCTCAACCACGTCGAGATCGCCGACACCCATGGCGTGCGCACGCTGACGACGCCGACGTTCTACGAACGCTTCGCCGACGCGTTCCTGCGCGAGGAGACGCACTTCGTCGATTGCGTGCGCCACGAGCGACCGCTGGCGTTGACGCTGCACGATGCGACCGAGGCCACGCGCATCGGAATTGCGCTACGGACGTCGCTGGAGGAGCGGCGGGTCGTCGAGTTGTAACGGGCGTTGTAGAAGCCGCAGTTCCGAAGGAAAGCCATGTCGCCGATCCGTATTCGCCAGTCGCTTTTCGCAGCCTGTGTCGCCGGTATCACAGCTGCCGCGGCGCAAGCCGCGGGTCCGGATACCGTCGTCAGCGACCGCGTCAAGCAACTGACCCGCGGCACGCAGTGGAAGCAGGTCGCGGCCATCCCGATCGGCTTCGATACACAGCATCCTCAGGGGATGGTGAAGATCGGCGACGACTTCTACGTAACGTCGGTCGAGATCAAGAAGCCGACCACGCGTTATCCGCAGTTGCAGGACGGTTACGACCGCGATACCGGAGAAGGCGCCGGCCACCTGTTCAAATTCGACAAGACCGGCAAGCTGCTGGCCGACCTGCCGCTGGGCGAAGGCGCGGTCTATCATCCGGGCGGCATCGATTACGACGGCCGCTACATCTGGGTGCCCGTCGCCGAATATCGTCCCAACAGCAACGCCATCGTCTATCGCGTCGATCCGGCGACGATGAAGGCGACGGAGGTGTTCCGCTACCGCGATCACATCGGCGGCATCGTGCACAACACCGACGACAACACGCTGAATGGCGTCAGCTGGGGCTCGCGCCGGCTCTATCGCTTCACGCTCGACGGCGACGGCAAGGTTACCAACGCGAACGTGCCGTCGGAGCAGTTGCGCAAGCCGAACCGCTCCGGCTACATCGATTATCAGGACTGCAAATACGTTGGGCGGCGCGAGATGCTGTGTTCCGGACTCAACAACTACCAGATGAAGAAGGACGGCCCGCGCTTTGCGCTGGGCGGTTTCGAGATCGTCGATCTGCGGACCGATCAGGTGGTGAGCCAGATGCCGATCGAGCTCTGGACCGAATCCGGCCTGCCGATGACGTATAACCCGATGTGGATCGAGGCCACGGCGACGGGCCTGCGCGCGTACTTCATGCCGGAGGACAACAGGTCGACGCTCTACATCTACGAAGCGGACGTCAAGTAGCCGACCGAAAGGACCGCCGGAATTTCATGGACCGCTACGATTTCTGCCGCGCCGTGGCGCGCGACGCGGGCAAGCTCGCGCATCGCGCCTTCGGCACATCGGCGACGACGATGAAGGGCCGCCACGACGTCGTCACGGCGATGGACCGCGAGGTCGAGCGCTTTATTCGCGCCGCGATCGGAGCGCGCTTTCCGCGCGACGCGATCATCGGCGAGGAGGAGGGCGGCGGCGCCGGCGATCACTTGTGGCTGATCGATCCGATCGACGGCACCGCCAACTACGCGCGCGGACTGCCGCGCTACTGTGTTTCGATCGGCTATCTCGAGCAGGGTGTACCCACGCTGGGCGCGATCTACGATCCAAGCCACGATTGGCTGTATTCGGCGGCCGTTGGCGAAGGCGCGTGGCGCGACGGCGAGCGTCTCGCGGTAAGCCCGATCGCGGAGATGACGGCGGCGACTGTCGAGTGCGGCTGGTCGACGCGGCGCAGCGCCGCCGATTACGTTGCGTTGATCGCGCGCGTATTCGAGGCCGGTGCCGCGATGCGCCGCGCGGGCTCGGGCGCGCTGGGGCTCGTCGACGTCGCGGCCGGGCGCGTCGAAGCGTACTGCGAACTGCACATCAACGCGTGGGATTGCGCGGCGGGCATCGTCCTGGTGCGCGAAGCCGGCGGGTTCGCCAACGACTTTTTCGCCGGCGACGGGGTCAACGCCGGCAATCCGTTAATTGCGACCAACGCGGCGCTTTGCGCTAAGCTAGCCGCCGTGATCGGCATTTCCATAACAGGCTAACGTAAGGAGGAATCATGCGTATGTTTCATTGGCTTCGCGCGATCGTGCCCGCACTGGCGATGGCG
>Ga0070667_100001160_pt1 | contig 23921 bp, 21 predicted proteins | sample KBSS33metaG_FD_64659 | JGI IMG/M metagenome (GOLD analysis project Ga0070667, IMG submission 64659) | Switchgrass rhizosphere microbial communities from Kellogg Biological Station, Michigan, USA - KBS S3-3 metaG | ecosystem: Host-associated > Plants > Roots > Rhizosphere > Soil ... | reverse complement strand
GACGCCAACACCGGCAAATACATCTGGCACTACCAGTCGGCCCCCGGGGAAAAGTGGGACTACGACGCCACGTCGGACATCGCGCTCGCCGATGTGGTGATCGACGGCAAGCCCCGCTCGATCCTGATGCAGGCGTCGAAGAACGGGTTCTTCTACTCGATCGATCGGGCCACCGGTAAGCTGATCTCCGCCGAGAAGATGGTGAATGCGACCTGGGCCGAACGGATCGACATCAAGACCGGCAGACCGGTCGACAACCCTGAAGCTCAGTATGCGGACAAGCCCGTCGTGGTCGCGCCCGGCCCCGTGGGGGCGCACGCCGTGCTGCCCATGTCGTACAGCCCCGCCTCGAAGCTGATCTATATCCCGGTCAGCGAATCCTCGCGGGTCTACGTCAACCAGCCCGGCGATCTCGAGGAGTGGGACTTCCCGCCAGGCTTCGCGGTGGTGACGGGACTGGGCGCGCCCCCGGCGGGGACCGTCCTGCCGGCGCCGACCAGCGCACTCCTGGGCTGGGACCCGGTCGCCCAGAAGGCCGCTTGGCGGAACAACTTCCCGGGAATCCTCCAGGGCGGCGCGCTGGCCACCGGCGGAAACCTGGTGTTCCAGGGACGCGGCGTCGGCGAACTGGTGGCCTACGCCGCCGATACGGGCAAGCGGCTCTGGGCCTTCGACGCCCAGGTCGGCGTTCAGGCCCAGCCGATCACCTACATGGCGGGCGGCAAGCAATACGTCACCGTCCTCGCCGGCTGGCGCGCCAGCGGGCCGAACGGCGACGGCAAGATCTGGGACTACCGGACGCAGCAGCGGCGCCTGCTGACCTTCGTGCTGGACGGCAAGGCGAAGCTGCCGCCCAGCCAGGCCACGACCCTGCCCATCCTGGACGACGCCACCTTCCAGGTGGACCCGGCGAAGGTCGCCCGGGGACAGGCGCTCTTCTCGAACCACTGCCCGATTTGCCATGGCGGCGGCGCGGTGGCGGCGGGCGCGGCCCCGGACCTGCGCACGGCAGGCTCGCCGATGTCGATCGAGGCGCTCACCTCCGTGGTCAAGGACGGCGCGCTTCGCCAGCAGGGCATGCCGCAGTTCGAGGAGTTCACGGCGGAAGACCTCGAGGGAATCCAGCACTACATCCGCCAACAGGCCCGCCTGGCCCTGGCCAAGCAGGCGGCCCCTCCCGCCGCCGGTTCAAACATACACTGAGGGCCGTGGGGTCGAGAGGATTGGCGTAATGCGTTGCAGGCGTTCGATTTGGCGGACTGCGTTCATGGGAAGCCTGCTGATCGCCCTGGCGGCAGGCGGCGGCGCAACCGCGGCGGAGAAGGGCGCGAAGGCGACGGGCGATCCGGTGCACGGCAAGGCCGTGTTCGCGCGGTGCGCCGCCTGCCACAGCGTGGTGGTCGGGCAGAGCCGGCTCGGCCCGACACTCGCCGGCGTCGTCGGCCGCCCCGCGGCGACCGTACCGGGCTTCCGCTATTCGCCCGCCATGCAGAAATCCAAGCTGGTGTGGACGCGCGAGACCCTCGACCGCTATCTCGCCGCGCCCGCGACGGTGGTGACGGGCACCTTCATGGCCTTCCCGGGCATGCCCGACGCCCGCGACCGCGCCGATCTCATCGCCTATCTGTCGACCCTGGGCGGTGCGACCGGTGCGAAGGGGCGCTGACCTCCGGAACAAAGCGATGCCGACCAAGCCCCTCTCCGCCTCGCCGCAGGTCCCTGCGCTCTTCGGCGACCTGGCGGGCAAGACGGCTCTGGTGACAGGGGCTTCGGGTGGTTTGGGCGCCCATTTCAGCGCGGTGCTGGCGCGCGCCGGCGCCAAGGTCATCCTCGCCGCCCGGCGCGAGGATGCGCTTCGCAGCGTCGGCGATGCGATTGAGGCGGCCGGCGGACGATGCTCGACGCTTCGGCTCGACGTGGCCGACCCGGCGTCGATCCGCGCCGCCGAGCCCCGCCTGCACGACGTCGACGTCCTCGTGAACAATGCCGGCATCGGCCGTCCGGGTCCGGCGCTCGACCAGTCCGAAGCGGACTGGGACGCGGTTCTCGACACCAACCTGAAGGGCATGTTCCTGCTCTCGCAGGCGACCGCGCGGGCGATGCGGGCGCGGGGCGCCCGCGGCTCGATCATCAACGTGAGCTCGATCCTCGGCCTGCGGCAGACCGGGGGAGTCGCGTCCTATGCGACCTCGAAGGCCGGCGCGATCCAGTTGACCAAGTCGCTCGCCCTGGAGTGGGCCCGCTACGGCATCCGCGTGAACGCCCTCGCGCCCGGCTATTTCGACAACGAGGTCAACGCCGAACTCTGGGACTCGGAGGCCGGCAAGGCCATGCTTCGCCGCATCCCCCAGCGCCGACCCGGTCGGCTCGAGGACCTCGACGGCCCGCTGCTGCTGCTGGCCTCCGACGCATCGGCCTACATGACGGGCTCCGTCCTGACCGTGGACGGCGGGCACCTCGTCAGCAGCCTCTGAAGGTCAACGCAGAGGCTGGGCGCAATACTCGGATATCTTGAGCTTTCCGAGCTGGGACATGTGGACTTCGTCCGGCCCGTCGGCGAGGCGCAGGTAGCGTGCGTTCACGAAGGCGCCGGCGATCGGCGTGTCGGCGCTTAGCCCCATGGCGCCATGGGCCTGCAGCGCCCGGTCGGCGACCCTCTGGGCCATCTGCGGGCCGATGATCTTGATCGCGCCGATCAGGTCCTTCGCCGCCTTGTTTCCCACCCGGTCCATGGCGTCGGCGGCCTTGAGCGTCAGCAGGCGTGCCTGTTCGATCTCGCAATAGGACAGGGCGATATCCTGGCGGATGCTCGACTGGTCGGAGAGCTTGCGTCCGAACGCCACCCGGTTCTCCACGCGATGAGCCATGTACTCCACGGCCCGTTGCGCCTGGCCGATGAGCCGCATGCAGTGGTGGATCCGACCGGGTCCAAGCCGCCCCTGGGCGATCTCGAAACCCCGCCCCTCGCCCAGCAGCAGGTTGGCCTTCGGCACGCGCACGTTGGTGAACTGGACCTCGCAGTGGCCGCCCGGCGAATGGTGGGCGCCCAGCACGCTGAGCGGACGGACGATCTCGACGCCCGGCGTGCCGGCCGGAATGATGATCTGCGAGTGCTGCTGGTGGCGCGGGCCTTCGGTGCTCGAGCGGCCGAGCAGGATGTAGACCTTGCAGCGCGGATCCATCACCCCGCTGATCCACCACTTGCGGCCGTTGATGACGTAGTCGTCGCCGTCAGCCTCGATCCGGGTCTGGATGTTGGTGGCGTCCGACGAGGCCACGCCGGGCTCGGTCATCACGTAGGCCGAGCGGATCTCGCCGGCCAGCAGCGGCTTCAGCCAGGTCTCCTGCTGCTCCGGAGATCCGAATTTCGCCAGGATCTCCATGTTCCCGGTGTCCGGAGCGGCGCAGTTGAAGAACTCCGAGGCGCCGAGGACGCGGCCCATGATCTCGGCGAGGGGCGCATACTCCAGATTGGTCAGTCCGGGGCTCAGGGCGCCGTATTCATGCGGCAGGAACAGGTTCCAGAGTCCCTGCTCGCGCGCCTTGGCCTTGATCGCCTCGACCCCGGGCCAGGGTTTCCAGAGGTTCGCCGGATCTTCGAGGAAAGCCTCCCGTTCGGCCTCGCCCGGATAGACGTGGGCGTCCATGAACGCCAGGAGCCGGGCCCGCAGCGCCTCGACCTTTTCGGAATATTGAAAGTCCATGTTTGTGATCCGATCGTTCAGCTCGTCAGGCCGGGATGAGCCCGACCCGCAGCGGGGCCCACTTTCGCGCGCGAGGTGGGCGATCCCAGCCGGACCAGGGTCCGCCCGAGGTTGTCTCCACGGAACAGGCCCATGAACGCGTCGAGGGCGTTGCCGATGCCGTCGCTGATGCTGACGGTCGATTTCAGCAGCCCCGCCATGTGCCAGGCGGTCATGTCGGCCACCATGTAGGGTTCGATATCCGCATGGTCGAACGCGATGTAGCCCTGCATCCGGATGCGCTTCACCATCAGCAGGGTCAGGTTCCGAGGCACGTCCGGTCGGGCGAGCGTGTTGTACTGGGAGATCATCCCGCAGATCGCGAAACGCGCATTCGTGTTGGCCGTGGCCAACGCCGCCTGCAGGTGGTCGCCGCCGACATTGTCGAAGTAGACGTCGATCCCCTCCGCCCCGATCGCGCGCAGCTCACGGGCGAGCGCCTTGGTGAGACTGGGTTCGGCCTTGTAGTCGATGACCCCGTCCAGCCCCAGTTCGTCCCGGAGGTAGGCGACCTTGCGCTCGCCGCCCGCCGAGCCGATCACCTTGTGCCCTTTGATCTTGGCGATCTGGCAGGCGAGCGAGCCCACCGCCCCTGCGGCCGCCGAGACGAAGATCACGTCGCCGGGGCGGATCTCGGCGATCCGCAGCAGGCCGGCGTAGGCGGTCAGGCCGGTCGTGCCGGCCGCGTTCATCCAGATTTCCGGCGGCAGGCGCGAGCAGTCGCGCAGGCTCAACTGGTCGGCGGGCGCCGTGAACGCTTCACGCCAGGCCTTGCGGGAGAAGACGATGTCGCCGGGCTCGAAGCCCTCGGCGGACGAGGCGGTCACCTCGCCGATCGCCGGCCCCTCCATGGCGGCGTCGAGCTCGAAGGGCGGCACATAGCTCTTCGCATCGCTCATCCGTCCCCGCATGGCGGGATCGACGGCCATGTAGAGGTTCCGCACCGAGACCTCCCCGGGTCGGGGCGCCGGCACATCGACGGCGGCCTCGGCGAAGTCGGAGAGGTTCGGCAGTCCGTCCGGACGCTTCATCAGCCGAATTTCACGGGATTCCATCGCGCTACCTCACCTGCCGCCGTCGCTGCGAGCCGCCGGACCCGTATCGTCCGGATCGACCCGAAATTTAACCTACAGTACCGAATTAAAGCCTCACTTCAATCGGCCAACACCGTCATCCCCTGGCGAAAACCTCAGTCCCTGGCGGGCGCGGGCGGCGTGATCGTCCGTCCGTTGTCGACCAGCAGCTCGGCGCCCGTGACGTACCGCGCCTCGTCCGAGGCGAGGTAGAGAACCGCATGGGCGATCTCCTCCGGCGCGCCGACGCCGGGTACGGACGCCGGCAGGCCCATGGCGGTCCTCATGTTCCAGACCATCGGCGTGTCGATCGTACCGGGATGGACGCTGTTGCAGCGGATTCCATAAGCCTTCGCGTACACGGCGACAGACTTGGTGAGCGCCCGGACCGCGCCCTTCGAGGCGCAATAGGCCGCCCCGTTGGCCTCTCCGGAATGCGAGGCCACCGACGCGATATTGACGATCGACCCGCCCCCGCACGCCTTCATCGCCCGCACGGCCATCCGGCAGCCCAGGAAGACGCCGTCGGCGTTGACCGACTGCACCTTGCGCCAGTCCTCGAAGCGCGCCTCGTCGATCGGCGCGGCGATCTGGATCCCGGCGTTATTGACGAGGATGTCGATCCGGCCGTGCGCGGCGAGGACCGCGTCGCGCACGGCGTCCCACTCGCTTTCCGAAGAGACGTCATGGCGCAGGAACGTCGCCGAGGACCCAAGATCGTCGGCGACCCGCCGGCCCTCGGCCTCGGCGACGTCGGTGAGGACCACCTTGGCGCCCTCCGCCGCCAGACGCCGGGCGATGGCCTCGCCAATCCCCATGGCCGCGCCCGTCACGACCGCGACCTTGCCGTCCACCCGTCCTGGCATGACGTCCTTCTTTGCGCTCGAAAGCGGCCGATCGATCAGGAATCGCCGCTGAAGATGAAGGCGGTGGCCTTGACCAGGCCGTTGGAGATCGTCGCGACCCCCCTCTTGGCCCCAGGGACCTGGCGGGCGCCGGCGCGACCGGTGACCTGGAGCACGGCCTCGGCCATGTGGCTCATCCCGTGAAGGCGCCCCTCGCCGAGCGCGCCCCCGCCGGTGTTGATCGGCAGCTTTCCGCCGAGCGCGCCATGGCCGTCACGCAGGAAGGCCATGCCTTCGCCGCGCGGCAGGATGCCGAGACCCTCCAGCCAGATGGGCACGAAGATGCTGAAGCCGTCGTAGAGGTGGGCGTTGTCGATGTCCTGGGGTCCCAGGCCGCTGGACTCCCACAGACGCCGGGCGGTCTGCTCGCAGCCTTCCCACAGGTCCTCGAGCGTCATGATGGTCCCCGTCGGGTGGGGAAAGGTGGAGGCCGCGAAGCCGCTCAAGAGGGCCGGCGGCTGACGAAGATCCCGCGCCCGCTCGGTCGAGGTGAGCAGCAGCGCGCAGGCGCCGTCCACTGGGATGTCGCAGTCCAGGATCGACATGGGATCGGCGATCATGCGCGCGTTCAGATAATCCTCGCGCACCATCGGCTTCTCGCGCCAGTAGCCATTGGGGTTGAGGCAGGTGTTGGCGCGGTTGTCGGCGATGAAGCGGGCGAAGTCCGCCCGCGTGTAGCCGTAGAGCTCGAAGTAGCGGCGCATGATCACGGCGGCCCAGGCCGGCGGCATGCTGAAGCCGAACGGGGCCACGAACTGGTCCGTCCCCACCGCGTAGCGGCCCTCGAAGTTGATGTAGCGCCCCTCGGGCACGTGCAGCGCCCGGTAGACGATCACGTTCTTGCAGACGCCCGCGGCGATCGCCATCGCCCCCTCGATCAGGCTCTGGGTGACCATTCCGTTCGTGGAGCCCGTCCAGTTGATCTGCTCGGTGACGTGCAGCATCTCGGAGAGATGCCAGGGCGTGACGACATCGACGCCCTCGGTGGCCCCTCGCAGCCCGCCGTAGCGCGGCATGCTGGGCGAGGTCGCGATCCCGTCGAGATCCGCGCGCGTCAGGCCGGCGTCGGCCAGGGCGGCGTCCACCGCATCGCGCGTCAGCGACGCCAGCGATTCCGCAGGACGGCGGGACAGCTTGCTGTAGCCGACGCCCGCCACCGAAACCTTGTCTCGAAATTCCCACATGATCAGGCCACCGGCTGGAATTGCGGAAGGAAGCAGTCTTCCGTCAGTTGTTCGTAGGTCACCTCGACCGGCATCCCGAGCTTCAGGCGTTCAGGATCGACGTTGACGAGGTTGGTGGTGAGGAAGAGCCGGGGCTGCTCCACGAGTTCGACGATGCCGACGATCAGCGGCAGCATGTTGCGGAAGCCCGGCCCGGGGGAATCGATCAACGCCGTCCAGGAATGCACGGTCGCCTTGCCGGACACCGGCTCGAACGCCAGGTCCTCGCTCGCGCAAGCGTAGCAGGTGATCGTCGGAACATGGTTCCAATGCCGGCACTTGGCGCATCGCTGGATGCAGAGCCGGTGCGCGCGCACCCCATCCCAGAAGCCCTGGGTAAGCTCGTCCGGATACGGAATAGGCCGCAGGGCCTCGGCGTCCAGTTCTTCCACCATCAGTTACTCTCCGTGCGAACGAGAAGGGATTGAAGGACGATCGGCGTCATGACCGGCTCCCGCCGCGGAACGCCGCCGCTAGGCGATAGGCGTCGTCGTCCGGCCAAGGCAGGCTGTGGGCTCCGGCTGGCCAGTCGGCGTGAAGGATGGCCGCCGGCATGGCGGCCGAATGGTCCGCCAGCCCGCGCCGATGGATGATCTTCCAGACGCCGTCGCGCCGCTCGAGCAGGTCGAGGTATCGCCCCTCGAAGAAGGCGTCTTCCTCGCCGGCTCCGCGCGCCGCGGCGCGGCGGTGGTGCGCGAAGTAGTAGCTCTGCGCCATCGCCCGGTCGCCGTCGACCTCGACCACCACGTTGGAGATGTGATGCGCCGCGTGCTTGCAGCCTTCGATGATCGGGCGCGCGAAGGCGTAGAAGCCCGCCGTGCCGCCCTCATAGGCCCCGTGCTTGGTGGTGGACTCCGGCCAGAAGCAGTCGAGCAGCCGGTCCATGTCGCGGCGGTCCATGGCGTAGGCGCAGGCGTGCACGCGGTCGGTCACGGCGAGCTTCGACTCGAGGGCGTCAAGTCGGGCGGCAAGGTCGGTCTCTGGAGCTGCGGCCATGGCGGGCGCCTTTCCGGTCCAGCGGGTCAGGTGTTGGGTTCGAGAAGGCCGGCGTCCCGCAGCCGCGGAAGCACCGCCTTTTCAAAGAGCAGCAGGCCCTTCCACGAGAACTCCGGGTCGAGGCCGCCCAGCAGGGCGTGGAAGTTGAGGCGTGTATCGCGGGGCAGGCCGGCCAGGTAATCGAAGCACTGATCCGGCGTCAGCACCTTGATGTTGGGCATCGCCTTCAGCGCCTCGAGAGACTCGGCCGGACGGTAGAGGGTGCTTCCCACCCCGCGCTCCGTCGCCCATTCAGCGTAGAGGTTGGTGGCGTAGGCCACGTGCGGCGCGAGGATCGGCCAGTCGCGGTCGGGGTCCTCGGTCACGTAGAGGAAGCTGGCGGCGCCGCGCCGATGGGCCTCGGGCCGGCCGAAGCCGCACCGTTCACGCTCCTCGGAATAGATTTTGAACAGGTCGGGGTGGCCAGGGAAGTATTCGTAGCCTCCCCGCGCCGCGCGGATCGCGGATTTCTCGGTCGATCCGCCCATGTAGATCTTGGGGCCGTCCGGCTGCACCGGCCGCGGCGTCACGCGCACCGTGCGCCCCTCGAACTCGAAAGGCTCCCCGGTCCAGGCCTTGCGCAGGGTGTCGAGGCCGCGGTTCAGCAGCGCCAGGCGCTTGGCGATGTCGCGCCCGAACATCTCGAACTCGTGCGGCCGGTAGCCCATGCCGGCGGTGATCACGACGCGGCCGTTGGAGAGGTTGTCGAGGACAGCCAGGTCTTCGGCCAGGCGCAACGGATCGTGCATCGGGACCAGCAGGGCGGAAAGATGCGCCTTGATCTGCTTCGTCGCCCCGAGGATCGAGGCCGCCTGGATCATCGACGACGGGCAGTAGCCATGCTCCGCGCCATGGTGCTCGGCCAGGAACACCTCGTTGAAGCCCAGCTTGTCAGCCCAGACCGATTGCTCGATCGCCGTGCGATACAAGACCGAATGCGGCGCGCCGAACGGCGGGCTGTTCATGTCGTAGCGCAGATTGAGGTGCATGCGGCTCTCCGGAACTGGAAGCTTGACGAGACGTCCTCAGGCCACGACCTGCGACGCGAGGCGGCCTGTCACGTCCGTCGCCTGGAACACGACCTTCCGCGCGATCAGGTCGTCGATTTCACGGGGCGCATGGCCGGCCTCCAGCAGGATCTCCCGGGAATGCTCCCCAAGGCGCGGCGCCGCCCCGCGGGCCAGCCCTGGCGTCCGGCCCAGCCGGTTGAACAGGCCGATCTCGCGCACGTGGCCGTACATCGACTTGAAGCTCTCGGTCACGCGGTTGGACGTCATCATCCAGTCCTCCAGCAGGGCGTCGTCGATCCACTGCGTGTCCCGTACGATCTCGCAGGGCGCGCCGGCGGCATCGAGCCTGGCGAACGCCTCGTCGGCCGTCAGCCCGGCGAAATGCCGATCCAGCATCGACTTCAGAAGCCCGTCGTTCCGGTCCCGGTCGCGCACGGTGGCGAAACGCGGATCGCCCAGCCAATCCGGGCGTTCGACGGCGGTCGCGAGCGCGCGGAACCGCTTGTCGTCGCGACAGGAGATGCACAGCCATCGGCCGTCCGCCGTGCGGTAGATCCGGTCGAGCGCGTTGAAGCCCTGCTGCTCGCGATCCAGGCGCAGGCCGTAGACGACCTTCTTCTGGACGTCGAGGAAGTGCTCGGAGGTCGTCCAGAGGCTCGAATGCATCTGCGGGCATTCGATGTATTCGCCCCGACCGGTCCGGACCCTGTTCTCCAACGCCATCAGGATCGCCGCGGCGCCCAGGAAGCCGTTGTTGTAGTCCTCGTTGCCGAACACCGAGCGGTTCGGCGTGTTGCCTTCGCCGCCACCCTCGTACAGCAGGCCGGTCCAGCCGCTCACGAGCGGCGCGAAACTCTTGGCCAGGGATCTCGGGCCCTTGGAGCCGTAGCCCGGCAGATAGGCGTAGATCAGGTTCGGATTGACCGCCTTCAGCGCCTCGTAGCCGATCCCGAGCTTGTCGGCCTTTCCGGGACGCAGGTTCTGGGTGATGACGTCGGCGCTCGCGACCAGGCGCTTGGCGAGTTCCACGCCCTCCGCGGTCTTGAGGTTGATCACGATGTCGCGCTTGCCGCGCTGGGCCGCGTCGAACACGTCGGGCAGCGGCCGCATCTGATCGCCGTCCGGGGTCTCGACCTTGATCACGTCGGCGCCGAGGTCGCTGAGGATGCGGCCGCAGAAACCGACCGCGAAGAAGGACGAGAAGTCGAGGATCCGGACGCCTTCAAGCGGGCGGCCGATCGGCTTGGTCTGCGCCCCGGCCTGGAGCGGCGGGCGCGCCAGCAGCGCCGGCAGAGCGCCATTGTCCGCACCCACCCTCGGCGCCGGCGTGGGTTTCGAGATCCGAGTGTCCGAAAAGACGACCGCGGGCCCGGCCTGGTGGATCGTGCCGAAGTCGGGATCCTCCAGTTCGATGCGCAGGCCGACATGCTCGACCTGCTCGTCGAGCAGGATTTCGGCCGGCTCGAGCACCGGAAGCGCTGCGACGTCGGCCTCCCGGAACAGGCGCAGCCATTCCTCTCGCGGCTTCGTCTTGAACGCCTCGAAGATGTCGACCCGGCAACACTGGTATTCGTCGTCGTCGAGCGGAACGGCCATCTCCGGTCCGTTCACCGCCTTCACACGATCGCCGAAGCCCAGGATGTCCATGGCCGGCTTGAAGCCGCCCGACCCGGAGTGCATCTGCAGGAACTTGCCGTCGGCGCATTCGAACATGGTCGTGACCAGGCGCACGCGCCCGAAGCGGTCGATGGCGCCGGAGTCGCCCTTCTTGATGTAGGAAAGCCCGTCCTCCTGCCACCAGTGGTTCATCGGCGACTGTGCGACCATGGCGTCGAGCAGGGAGGACTCGACATATTGGCCGACGCCCAGGCTCCGCCGAGCCCGGACGGCGGCGAGGATGCTGATCACGGCCAGGAACGCCTGGCCGTAATGGAGGGCGGGATGGCCGAGGTACAGCGGGCCATCGCGATGCGAGCTGCCCTTGTCGATCATCGTCCCGAGCAGCGCGGCGGCGAGGGACTCGCCGTACGGACGCCCGGCGAACGGTGACTCCTTGTTGTAGGCCGTCAGCCCGCAGACGACGAGCGCCGGGAACGCCCGAGCAAGGCTCTCGGCGTCGAGGCCGATCGCGGCGGCCTCCGTTTCCTCCAGCGAATGGATGAAGATGTCCGCCCGCGCGAGAAGTCCGCGCAGCTGCTCGCGCTGGTCGGGATCGGCGATGTCCAGTTCGATGCTGCGCTTGCCGCGGTCCCAGCCCTTGCGGGTCAGGTCGTGGGCGTAGAAGGCGCCGCCCGGCGGCTCCACCTTGATCACCTCGGCGCCGTGGTCGGCGAGCAGCATGCCGGCGATGCTTCCAGGCATCACGGTTGCGGCCTCGACGACCAGCAGATGTTCGAGCGGCCCCGGCATGACCTCCCTCCCGTTGTATGGAACCCCGCCCGGCGCGGATGAGCGCGCGCGGCGGAGCGCCCGTCGCATCTCGTGTGGCGCGACCGCCGCATTTATGCCGCCCGACGATCTCCACGTCCAGAACTTTTCATACCGTGGTACTATTTTTGGAGGCGAGAGACCAAAATGGGTTGCAATGGCCGACAGCGAGGGTATGCGGAGGTGATGCGGCGCAGCAAAAGAGATGCTGAAAATTATTCGAGTCCCGCGATGCAAGCTCGCCGAGAGCGCATCCTGGACGAAACCCTGAATCTGATTGCGGAGCAGGGAATGGCGGGCTTCAGCCTGCTTGAACTATGCCGCCGCGCCGACGTCGCAAAGCAGACCCTCTACTACGCCTTCGGAAGCAAGGAGGGTCTAATCCTCGCTGCGATCCGCGACTTCGTCGACAAGTACGAGGGCAAGATCCCGTATCACAATCCGCCCGGATCGCTCGAGCGGCTCCTGGAGCGGACCGTCGCGATTGCGCAGCGCAACCTGACGATCCGGAACTACGTCGCGGCCATCGTCTCGTTCTACTATGGCGGCAGCACCAGCCCTGAGTTGTGGCAGGCGCTTCACGACATCACCACCCTCCCCCAACGCCCCTATGTGGAGGGACTTCGCCGGGCGCGGCAGCTTCAGCCATGGGTCGATCCGCAACGGTTGATCGACGGACTCGACGCCCAGCGGGTGGCCGCCTCCAACGAATGGGTGCAGGGCCGCCTCGCCGACGACGAGATGATCGACCAGATGATCCTGAACTCGCTGACCTTTCTGCTCGGCTCGGTGCGGGGCGCGGCCCGCACCCATATCGAGCGAACGCTGCGTGAATTGACCCGGGTCGGCGCGGCGGCCTACGTCGCGCAGCTTGCGGAGAAAGTCCCGCCCGAGACGACCGGCTGATCGTCTCGACGCCGGCGAAGGCGCTCGCCTGGGGGTCCAAGCCATTCGCACGCATCGGCCTTGCTGCGCCGCAAAACGCCCCGCTCGCGACCCAGATTCTGACCCTGAGGTCAACACTTGCGCGCCTTCGTCGACGCCGCTGGCGGGCCTGGGTTCTGACCCATGGCCACGACGACCGAGCGCCGCCGTTACGCCGCTGTGGAGGAAGCCGCCGCTTCGGGAGCCTCCGCGCCCTGGGCCTTGGCGACTGCGCCGCGCAGCCGCGGCAGCGCCAGCCGCATCGCCACCAGGGCCGCACCCGATGCGACGATGACGATGATCGCCAGCGAATATCCCACCTTGGATTCGTCGTGGAAGGCGAAGTCGGTCAGCGCGCCCACCAGGGTCGGCCCGACGCCGAGCCCGATCAGGCTGAACACGAACAGGCAGGCCCCCAGCAACCGTCCGCGCAGCCGGCTGGGCGCCAGCAACGCGATGACCGCGCTGGCGTAGACGATGAACGGCACGGTGATGAACTGGATCAGGGCGTAGCAGGCCAGGAACACGTAAACGTTCGTGGCGAAGAAGGCGTAGATAATCGCCGGCGACAGTCCCAGGATCATCCAGCCGTAGACTCGCAGGTGCGCGTCGCGCATCCCGCCGCGATAGAACCGGTCCACGACCCAGCCGCTCACCGGCAGGGACGCCGCCCCCACCAGGTTCATCAGGCTCAACATCGGCCCGTACTGTGGGGGATCCAGGCCGAACGTCCGGTCGATGTAGGTCGGCACCCAATTCGTCAGCGAATGCCCCACCAGCGACAGGCATGAGAAGGCGAACAGCAGCAGGGAAAACAGGACGGCGTTGCGCTTGAGGAAGCCCGTGAACTCGGCGCGGGACGGATTGGCCCCGGCGCCGAACGATCTTCGCCCCGGCTCGGGAAAGCTGAAGGCGAGCGCCGCCAGCACGAACCCCGGCAGGCCGATCATCGCCATGGTGATCTGCCAGGGCTGCGCATCACCGAGCAGCGGCCATCGAACATCGCCGAGCCCCGCGGCGTAGGCCACCGCCAGGCCGCCGATCCCGAAGGCCAGGGCGGAGCCCACCTTGCCGGCCGTCTGGAATGTGGCGGTCGCGACCGTCACCCGTTCCGGCGGAAAGCCGTCGGCGATCAGCGAATAGGCGGCGGGCAGCAGGGCGGCTTCGCCGATTCCGACACAGATGCGAAGCAGCAGCAGTTCCTGGAAGTTTTCGGCGAAGGCGCAGCTCGCGGTCGCGGTAGCCCACACGAGGGTGCTGACGCAGATCACCGCCCGGCGTGAGAACCGGTCGGCCGCCCAGCCCAGCGGGATCGCGAACACCGCGTAGGCGACGGCGAAGGCGGGGCCGAGCAGGATCGAGGTCTGGAAGTCGCTGAGGTGCAGGGCGTCCTTGATCGGGCGCACCAGCATGGCCAGGATCAGCCGGTCGAGCCAGGAGAGGACGTAGATCGCGAACAGCGCCGCGACCATCCACCAGGCCTGGACCGTCCCCAGGCCCGGACTTCGCCCGGCCGTTTGCGCGACGCTCGCCACGCGACCTCCCTGAGTCTTGTCGTTGGGTCGAAGGCCCGGCTGACGCGGGCTTGCCGACCGTGACTAAAGCTTCCGCGGAACTCGTCCGCTGGTCTAGAGGCGGGAAGCCCGCGCGGACGGACCTCCGGGGACCCTTAGGCGCGCTCCGCCTGCGACTTGTTCGCCGCCGCCATGGCCTTGGCGTCCATGCCGCCCACGATGTCGCCGCCGACCACTTGGTTATGGGCGTGGGCGAGGTGGTGCATGTGGAAGACGCTGTCCATGCTGGCGCGCTTGCCGCGCAGATCCTCGACGTGATTGATCGCCTGCTTGGTGAGCATCATGCCGAACCGCGGCCGCGTCGCCAGCTCGGCGGCGATCTTCGTGACCTCCTGCTCGAGATCCTCGCGGGCCACGAGGCGGTTCACCATGCCGAACTGGTAGGCGCGCTCGGCCGGCATCCGCTCGCCGAGCAGCAAGAGCTCGCGCGCCACCCGCGGGGGCAGCTCGAAGGCGTGCGCGAAGTACTCGACGCCGGGCACCCCCATCCGCACGACGGGGTCCTGGAAGAAGGCGTCGGTGGAGGCGACGATCAGATCGCACACCCAGGCGAGCATCAGGCCGCCGGCGATGCATCCGCCCTGCACCATGGCGATCATCGGCTTGGGCATTTCCTGCCAGCGGCGGCAGAAGCCGAGGTAGACGTCCTGCTCCAGCACGTACTGGCTTTCGGCGCCCGGCGCTTCCAGGTGGTTGTACCAAAGCAGCTTGCGCTCGCGCTCCATGTGCCGGTCCTTCTCGGACGTGCCGAGGTCGTGGCCGGCCGAGAAGTGCTTGCCCCGGCCGCCCAGGACGATGACCTTCACCTCGTCGTCCTCGACAGCGTGACGGAACAGGTCGTCGAGCTGGTTGAGCATCCGGTAATTCTGGGTGTTGGCCACTTCCGGACGGTCGAGCATGACCCAGGCCACACCGTCACGACGCTCGTAGGCGACGAAGGCCGGCTCTTCGCCGCTCTGGACCCGCTTGAGGGGATGAGTGGTGGCTGTGGACATGGGATTCTTTCCGGTTCTGACAGCGTTCGGCGTCGCGCCACACGATACGGCGACCCAAACAGAAGCTGGCCTCCGTTACAATCTAAATCTTGCCCTGTCGTGCACTTTTTGATTGACACTGCGGTGTCCGGCCGATCAACACTTGAGCCAGTAAGAACCTCCCGCACGCCGAGTTCCCAGCGGCCGGACATTCAGGACAGGACATCATGGAAGGCGATCTCGAGGCCTTCAGGATCGAGGTGCGCGACTGGCTGAGCGCGAACTTTCCGCCGTCGCTGCACGGCCTGACGCCGCTTCACAACCCGGCCGACGCGTCTGAGCGCCACGAGAGCGCCGACTACCATCGCTGGGTCCAGGCGGTGGGCGAGAAGGGATGGGGCCTGCCCACCTGGGCCGTCGAGTATGGCGGCGCGGGGTACGACGCCGACAAGGCCGACGTGCTGGCGCAGGAGTTTGCGCGGGCCGGGGCCTTCAATCCGATCGTCGGCCTCGGCGTGATGATGCTTGGCCCCACCCTTCTGGAGTTCGGGACCGAGGAGCAGAAGCGCCGCCACCTGCCGCCGATCGCCCGTGGCGAGACCCGCTGGTGCCAAGGGTTTTCAGAGCCCGGCGCGGGGTCCGACCTGGCGTCGCTTCAGACCCGCTGCGAGGACAAGGGCGATCACTGGCTGATCAACGGGCAGAAGATCTGGACCTCCTTCGCCCACATCGCCGACTGGTGTTTCTGCCTGGTGCGCACCGACACCACGCGCAAGCAGGGCGGCATCACCTTCCTGCTCATCGACATGCTCACCCCCGGGGTCGATGCGCGCCCCCTCAAGCTCATCAACGACACCTCCCACTTCTGCGAGATGTTCCTCAACGACGTGAAGGTGCCCAAGAGCGAGACCGTAGGCGAGGTCAACGGCGGCTGGACCATCGCCAAGCGCCTGCTCCAGCACGAACGCAGCGGATTGTCCGAACAGCGCAGGGCGACGCTGGACCTCGTCCCCCTCGCCCGCGAATACATCGGGCTGGATGCGGCCGGGCGGCTCGCCGACGGCGACCTGCGCCCGCGGTTGCTGGACCACCTGATCATGGATCGCGCCTACGCCCAGACGATCGAGCGCCGCGCGGCCGCCATCGAGCAGGGCTCGCCTCACGCTCCCGCGGTGTCGACGTTGAAGAACCTCGGCGCGCGGATCGCGCAGGACCGCAACGAACTCGCCGTCGAGATTCTCGGAAACCGGTCGATGGGCTGGGAGGGCGAGCTCTACCGCGACGAGGAACTCGGGATCGTCCGCGATTGGCTCTACAGCAAATGCTACTCGATCTATGGCGGCAGCCACGAGGTGCAGAACAACATCACGGCCAAGCAAGTTCTGAACTTGCCCGATCAATGAATGGGGGAAGCTGTGGTCGCGGTCACGCGTGAAGACCAAGAAATGCTGGCGGATGCGGCGCGCTCGTGGGTCCGCGACCGCGCGCCCGTAAGCGCCCTTCGCAAACTCCGGAACCAGCGTCCCGAGCTCGGATACGACCCCGATCTCTACGCCGAGATCGTCTCCATGGGTTGGACGGGAATGATCGTGCCCGAGGCCTACTCGGGACACGACTTCGGCTTTCAAGGCATGGGGCTGCTGGCGGAGGAGCTCGGACGCAACCTGACGCCCGCCCCGCTCATCGCCAGCGCCGTCACCGCGGCGTCGGCTCTGCTCCTCGGCGGGACCGACGCCCAGAAGAGCCGCTGGCTGCCGCGCCTGGTGGACGGGTCGAGCATCGGCGCCCTGGCCCTGGAGGAGGCGGCCAGGCACGACCCGGCGGCCGTCGCCCTGACCGCCAGCCGGTCCGGCGACGGATGGCTTCTCGACGGGTGGAAGCGTCCGGTCGAATTCGGCATGGCGGCCGACCTCTTCGTGGTCGCGGCGCGGACGAACGGCGGCCCCGGCGACACCGCGGGCGTCAGCCTGTTCCTGTGCGACGCCTCCGCCGAAGGCGTGGAGCGCCACCCGCTCACGCAGATCGACTCGCGGGCTGCCGCGGCCGTGCGCTTTCAGCGTGTCGCGGTCGGCCCCGAACAGCTCCTCGGCGCGGTGGACCAGGGATTTGGGCTGCTCGATCAGGTCCTCGATCGGACCCGCGCCGTTCTGGCCGCCGAAATGCTGGGCTCGCTGCAGGAGGCGTTCGAACGGACGGTCGACTACCTGAAGATCCGCAAGCAGTTCGGCCGCCACATCGGCTCGTTCCAGGCGCTGCAGCACCGCGCGGCCGACCTCCTCGGGGAAATCGAACTGGTCCGCTCCGCCGTCTACTCAGCGCTGGCTGCGCTCGATTCCGGCGATGACGACGTCGCGCTTCGGGTCTCGGCCGCGAAAGTCCTGGCCGGGCGCACTTTTGGTCATGTCGCGCGCGAAATGATACAGATGCACGGTGGAATCGGCATGACCGATGAACATGACGCCGGCCTCTATTTGAAGCGCGCCCACATCGCCGATATGACCGCTGGCAACATCGCATTTCATCGTGAGCGGTTTGGTAAGCTGCTCGGCGTGTAATATTTCGAACGATGGGCGTCCACGCGCTCGTCATATCGCGAGAGTCTGACTAACGACCGGAGCCATGAGCAGATATTCGACGCGCCGCACAGCGCCCCTGGTCCGAGGCAGCGGCCAGGGGTACGCCAGCTCCTCGATCATCGAGCGCAGGCGCCGCATCTTGTCGACCGCCCGCAAGATGATCGCCAGCGACGGAATCGCCGCGGTCAACATGGACGAGATTTCCCGTCGCGCCGACGTGGCCAAGCGGACTCTCTACAATGCCTTCCAGAGCAAGGAGCGGCTGATCGCCGAGGCGATCCAGCAATACTTCGAGGACTACGAGGTCGAGCTGATCTATAGCACGCCGCCCGCGACGGCCGAGCGTGTCGCCGAACATCTGACGCTCGTCGCCCATCGCAACCTGTCCATCCGCAACTACACGCGCGCCCTGGTGAACGTCTATTACTCCTCGGATGTGGAGCCGAACATCCGGGCGACGATCGGCGAGATCGTCGGGCATTCGCACCGCCCCTGGATCTATCGCCTGCACGCCGAGCGCCAACTGCAGCCCTGGATCGACCGCGACACCCTCGTCGACGATCTCACCCGCTACCGCTATGCGGTGGCGAATGACTGGGTCAACGGCCGGATTCCCGACGAGCAGTTCCCGTCGACGCTGATCGTCGGGGTCATGACGATGGTGATCGGCGCGACGAAGCCGCGGGCCAGGCGCGAAAGCGAAGAGATCCTGAAGAACCTCGACCACCATCTCCACGCCCCCGGCGCGATCGCAAAAGCCGTCGCCTCGACTGCGGGTTCATCCTGATGATGAGTCCGCCGGCGGGCTGAACGCCCGCCACGCCCGGCGAGGTCAGCGCGCGACGCCGTTATTGCCGACCACGTCAGGCATCGACCGCCGAAGCCCGGCCCGCCCCCAGGCATAGAGGGCGATCCCCGGGGCCATCACCAGAAACACCGTCGCGATGATCGAGTCGCCGACGCGCATGGGGTCGTTGAACACCTCGTCCGTGATCAGCCCCACCACCGTCGTTCCGACCGCCATCGCGATCAGCCCGGTGACCATGACGTAGAGCGCTGAAATCCGCCCGCGCAGGTGTTGCGGGGTCACCAGTTGAACCGCCGCCGGTCCCATGCTGGCGGAAGACAGCATGAAGCCGAAGTAGAAGCCGATGAGGATGACGCTGATCCAGCCGTCGCGCACCCAATAGGCGGCGAGCGCAAGCGGCAGGGCGACCAGCCCGGTCAGCAAGCACCACAGCAGCGGCGCGTCCTGGCGGCCCTTGCGCATCAGGTGGTCGACGATCATCCCGTGCAGCGGAAGGGTCAGCGCCCCCAGGATCTGGGCCAGCCCCAGGCGCACCCCGATCTGGTCCGGACGCCAGCCATATACGCGCGAAAAGAAGGCCGGGCTCCATTGCTGCATGGCGATGGTCATGGAGTAGACCAGCCCGAAGCCCAGGAAGATCGAGGTGAAGGTCCGCGGATGCTGGCCGATGAACCGCAACGCCTCGCCATAGCCGACGCCGCCCGCCGTCTTCGGCGCGGCGTTCCGAGGCGGATCCTGGAAGAGGAACACCACGAAGGCCAGCAGCAGGCCGGGCGCGCCCACGTAGATGAACACCTTCTGCCACGGCGCGACCGCGCCGAGGATCGGCCACACCGAGACGCCCTCCTCGAGCACGTAGCGTACGAGCGGCCCGCCCAGCAGGAAGACGATCCCGGCGCCCATGATGCCGCCCATCACGAAGATCGACATGGCGAAGGAGACCTTGGACGGCGGGAAGCTGTCGCCGATGATGGAATAGGACCCCGTGCCGAACCCGGCCTGCCCGGCGCCCACCAGGGCGCGGGCGATCAGCAGGAAGACGAACCCCGAGGCCAGCCCGCAGGCCGTGGCGGCGAGGCTCCAGACGAAGATGGAGACGAACAGCACCACCCTTCGGCCGTAACGGTCGAGCGCCAGGCCGACCGGGATCGCGAACAGCGAGTAGAGCACCGCGAACGCGGGGCCCTGCAGCATGCCGATCTGGAAGTCGGTAAGATGAAGGGCGGCCTTGAGGGAGTCGACCTGCAAGGCCACGATGTAGCGATCCGCCAGGCACACGATGTACAGGACGAACAGCACGCCGACCGTCATCCAGCCGGTGACGACGCTGGGGTAGCGTCGCGGCTGTCCTGCGCCCGTCGGCTCGACCACGCCTTCAGGAGCCACGGGTCGGTCCGAGTCCAGGCCGGCCATCCGCGTCAGTCCCGCTTCGAACGTGGGCGGTCGAGCTGGAACGCGTCGCTGTTGCGGACATACCATCCGCTCCCATGGGTGCGGCCGATCAGCTTCATCGCCGGGATGTCGAGATAGAGCCGCTGCGGATCGAGCACGAAGCGATCGTCGATGTGGGCGTAGAGCACCTCGGCGAGGACCACGGTCTGCTGCGTGCCGATGTCCAGCGCGACGAGCTTGCGGCATTCGAAGCAGACTGGCGCGCTCGCCACCCGGGGCGGCGCCACCACCACGCTCGGAACCGTCTCGACGCCGGCGAGCTCGATCTCGCTGACCTCCGGCGGGGCGTCGATGCTGCACAGGTTCATCCGCTCGGCGTCGGCCTCGCTGACGAGATTGACGACGAACTCGCCGGTGCTGACGATGTTGGACGCCGTGTTCTTCAACCCGCCGGTGCCGGGTTCCTTCAGGAGCCCCAGGACGATGAGCGGCGGCTCGTGGCCGACGGCGTTGAAGAAGCTGTAGGGGGCGGCGTTGACCACCCCCTTCTTCGAAAGGCTGGTGATCCAGGCGATCGGCCTGGGCGTGACGGTGTTGGTCAACACCTTGTAGCGGTCCGCGGTCGATGCGCTGCGAAGATCGATTTCCACGTCAGGTCTTCCGTTCCGCCCTCGAACAGCCCGCGTGAGTCTGGCCGGAGCGGCCATTCCTCCCTGCGTCAATCCGCTTATTTACTGCACTCTGGTGCAACATCTTGGTCAAGTCAAACCCTGCCGGGCCCTCGTCATTCTCCCCCTTTCGCGGGGGAGAAGGTGGCCCCGGACTTGATCCAGGGGCGGCGCGCGCTTGCCCGGTGATTGCCGATGAAGATCAAGGGCGGGAAACGCGCCGTCGGGGTCTAAAATTAGTCCGGAGTCTCATAATCAGGACCTACGTCCAGATCAGCGGCAGGTCGTCGACGCCGAACACGCCCGTCGCATGGGTGCGTGCGCGCCGGCCCGGCTTCATCCGGAACGCCGGAACGCGGTCAAGCATCAGGTCGAGGGCGATCCGCAACTCCCGGCGCGCCAGGTGCGAGCCTATGCAGCGGTGCGGGCCGACGGCGAAGGTCGTGTGGCGCAGGTGCTCGCGGCGGAAGTCGACGTCGCGCGCCGCCGCAAACTCGCGCTCGTCGAGCCCCGACAGCGCCCAGCACAGGGTGATCCGGTCGCCCGCCCGCATGGTCACGCCGTGGAACTCGATGTCCCGAGTGACCAGCCGGTGCGACGTCGTCGTCGAGAACGCGCGCAGGAACTCCTCGATGGCGGCCGCCCGCAGGTCCGGCTCGCGACGCAGGAGCGCCTGGTCGGCGGGGTGCTCGGCCAGATGCTTGAAGATGAATCCGAGCGTGGAGGCGACAGTGTCCAGGCCGGCCACGAACAACAGATAGCAGATCCCCATGATCTCCTCGTCGTTCAGCGGCCGCCCGTCGATGCGGCTGGTGACGGCGAAGCTGACCAGGTCGTCGGTGGGACGCGCCCTGCGCTCGGCGATGACGTCGCTCAGGTAGGCCTTGATGGCGAAGGCGGCGTCGACGCGCTCCTGCTCCGACTTCGGATGCAGCAGGCCGTCCTCCCAGACCAGGAAACGCGGTGCGAGCGCGAGCGGCAGGCCCATCAGGCTCAGGAACACGCTCACCGGGAAGGGCCGGGCGAAGGCGGTCATCAGTTCGACCTCGCCCTTGTCGACGATGGCCTCGATGAGCCGTTCGGCGACCTCGCGCACGCTCTGTTCGATCCGCGCCACCTGCTTCGGCGAAAACAGCGGATTCATCAGGGTCCGGAACTTCCCGTGTTCGAGCCCGTCCTTCTCGAGGGGAATGAGATCCCAATCCTCGCCCATGAGCTGGGAGAAGCCCGACTGCTGGTGATTGGAGAAGGTCGCGGGGTCTTTTGCGACCTCACAGATCAGGTCGTGGCGGGTGACCACCCACGCGGGGGTGTCGAACCGCACGCGCGGCGACCAGAAGATGTCCGGCCCGTCGTGCAGCACCGACAGCGCCGCGAACGGGTCTTCGAGGGCGCCCGGCGCCGTGCTGAAGGCCCAGTCCCGGACCAAATGCGGCGGCACATGCTCCGGAACGGCGGTCTTGGCGGCGGACTGGGCGGCGGGCTGGGCGCTCATGGTCGCTCCTGGTTGTCTCCCCACCCCTCCAACCGCGGTCCGGTCATGGACGGACGTGCGCCAAGGACCGCCGAAATCCGCACGATTCGGGCGCGAATTGCGCTCGCTGCCTCACCGGTCGACCGGCGAGACAGCGATTCGCAGAACTTGTTGACGGATCACGGGTTGCAATAAGCCAATGTAACCGCCACTTTATAGCGGTTACGAGCGGTACATTCCCCTCCCCTCGTGACCAAACTTTTTGGCCCGGCGGAGTTTTTTCGCCGGGCCATATTTTTCAAAACGCCGCCGCGCACAAGCCCCAGGCTGGCCGCCGGGCGCATTGGCGCCGAAACGTGACAAGAACATCACACCCTCCGACGTCGACTCGCGGTCCGGGTTGCGCAACGGCCGAGGCATTCGCCTCACGCGGGAGAAAATGACGGCGACCGATCGTCGGCGCAGTCCGCCGGGCGCGTTGCGTGATCAGGCCGGAACGTACGTCAACCTGATCGCGTCCTCGCCGATCAGATCGTGGGCCACGAGGCGGAGAGGCGGCCGCGGGCCGGCGAAGAAGGGCTTGCCATGACCCAGCACGACGGGGTGGAGGTAGAGCCGATACTCATCGATGAGACCAAGATCGGTCAGGCTTCGCGCCAGATCCGGGCCGCCAACCTGAATCTCGCCGGCGATCTCCGCCTTCAGCCGGCGCACCGCCGCCTCGACGTCATCCCCGATCAGTGTCGCGTTGGGCCCGACCGACTTCAACGAGCGCGACACGACCCACTTCGGTTGGGTCCGCCACGCCGCGGCGAAGTCGCGTCGCGCCGCGTCCCACTGAGGATCGTCTTCGTCCCAGTAGCGCATGACCTCGTACAAGCGCCGGCCGTACAGGCTGCCCGCCTGGTCGCGCGCTTGCTCGACGAAGTGACGAAAGAGCGAAGGATCAGGCCCGAACGCCATATGGTCGACGTAGCCGTCCAAGGACTGGTTCATGCCAAAGACGAGCTTCGCCACGATGCAAATCCTCCAACCCGGGGTCTTCAGGATAGCTTGGGCGGCCGTCATGCCCAAGCGAGGCTGGGAACCAACTGCGTGGCGCCGGCCCTTCGGCGTGTGACGCCCTAGGACTGCCGATCCTCGGATAACCCCCGCCTTGTCGCGGCCCCGAAGTGCGCCAGAGTTCGCGGATGACAAACGGCGCGGCCGCCTTCGTACTCGTGCATGGGGCGTTTCATGGCGGCTGGTGCTGGCGGCCGGTCGCGCAGCGTTTGCGCGCCGCCGGGTCCGATGTCTGGGCTCCGACGCTGACGGGCCTCGGCGAGCGCGCCCACCTCCTGTCGCCCTCGACCAACCTCAGCGCGTTCATCGAAGAGATCGCGCGCCTTCTGGACTGGGAGAAACTGTCGCAGGTCGTTCTCGTCGGCCACAGCTTCGGCGGCCTGGTCGCCAGCGGGGTCGCCGACCGACGCCCCGAGCGGATAGGTCGCCTCGTGCTCCTGGACGGCCTGGTCGCCGAGAGCGGCGAGTGCGCGCTCGACCTGCTCGATGCGGCGACGGCGTCAGAGCGGCGGCGCGCGGCCGAAGGGTTGACCGCGCCGCCGCCGGATCCGAGGGCCTTCGGGGTCGCCTGTCCTGAGACCGCAGCCTGGATGCGGCGGCGAATGACGCCGCATCCCCTCGCAGCCCTGTCGGAACCTCTGCATCTTGCGGCGCCGCCGGGCGCGGGGCGGCCCTGCAGCTACATCCGCTGCGTCGAGCCGGCCTACCCGGCCATGCGGAAAAGCCACGCCCGGGCCGCAGAGCGTCGGGACTGGCGGATGCACACGCTCGCGGCATGCCATGAGGCGATGATCACGGACCCCGACGCCGTCGCCGACCTGCTGCTGCGGATCGCGCAGGCGCCTCGGTGAGACCGGGGCCATCCTGGGCCAGCGGGCTCAGTTCCTCCCCTGTCCCGAAGACGACGGGGGAGGAAAATGCCGCGCCCAAGCCTATCGTCAGGAGGCGCGCTGACCCGTCACCCCTCGTCCGCGCCGCCGAGCTTGATCTGGGTGACGCCGAAGGTCGCCGTGGCGCTGGCGCAGAGCCTGCCCTCGGAATCCACGATCCTGG
>Ga0070667_100001150_pt1 | contig 23998 bp, 29 predicted proteins | sample KBSS33metaG_FD_64659 | JGI IMG/M metagenome (GOLD analysis project Ga0070667, IMG submission 64659) | Switchgrass rhizosphere microbial communities from Kellogg Biological Station, Michigan, USA - KBS S3-3 metaG | ecosystem: Host-associated > Plants > Roots > Rhizosphere > Soil ... | reverse complement strand
TCTTCATCATCGTCTTCATCATCGTCTTCATCATCGTCTTCATCATCGTCTTCATCATCGTCTTCATCATCGTCTTCATCATCGTCTTCATCATCTTCTAATCTTATGCCTCTAATGACGCATCCAAAATTCCTACATACGTTTCCTTTAACAACAGGAGGTGTATGTGGTGCACAGGGGTATATGGGCCCGACAGGCTCGTCTTTATACACTGGGTTATGTAGTGAACATGGACAAGTTACCGGAACACCTTTATGCACTGTTCCAAAAGGTTTTTTGTTTCCAAAGAAATTGCAACTAACTGATGAAAAGGGGATTATGCGCGCTTACGAACGAAGTCTAATTCCCATCACACAAAGCCGATGTCCGACGCAAATTGTATTAGCACGCGTTTGTTTGAAAGAATGTGAACAAGGTGATTTTAATATGTTAGTTGAAAGACGGCAAATATTATGGTCTGATAATTTGCATTGTCCCACTATTTTTAAAATGTTTAATGAATTGCGCTATATCGATGACGATACTGTACAGCTTACTCAAACTACATCAGCATTTGGCAATTTGCTGTGGGATGCGCATTCTAATATGTACCAAATGGATGAGTTTCCGACAAAGCGCTGGTTTGAGATTAACCCTATCAATTAACAAGAAAGAAAAAAAAGAAGTTGTTTTTTTTTTGTTTGTGCAGTAAGGAATTAAAAAAATGCAACATGATGCAGCTAGCCGTGAATATGAAATTGCGTTGCAAGCACTCGCTAACTCTCAAGGTTCCACATTAGTCGCTAGTGAAAATGCAAAATCAGGAATGCGTCATGAGCGTATTATTCGCGATGCTGCACGCAACGAAACTCCAGTTCAAGCTTGGAATGCTATGCAAGTACAAGGTGCGATACCTGGAACTGTACTCGAGATTCATGTTGCACGGAATGAAATGGAATACTGCACAAAATTATATTGGAAATTCACGAAGCGTAATATGTCATGTTAGAGACATAACTAAGCATAGTTGCAATCTCTTTTGACAAGTTTACAAAATCTTTTCTCAAACAAAAAATAAACAAATCTTGTCTTTCCAGTTGCTTTTGTACATGCATTTTGATTTTTTTGTATGGAGCAACAAAGCAAATCAAGGAATTCCATGTTCGTGTCTCGAGCTGCACATCCTCAAGTATAAAATAACCGCCTTTGGGTCGATTACCATTTTGCACAGGCCACGCTCTTTCGTAATGTTGTGAAGCATGTGCAACAACGCGTTGTGGTTCCTTTAAAAAATAATATTGCACATAATGTGCATAATTCAGATGCCTGGAAACAGCTACTCCAACCTGAAAAAAATCCTCAATGTTTAAATCCACGTACATTTCATGATCAGTGTCATCACTGTAAACATCCATGTGAAGTGCAACTTCAGCTGTAAGACGTGAACACACCGCAATAACACGCGCCCATGTCAGCTCTACATCTTTCTTGGCAATTTCACAAATATGAAAATACCCAGGAAAGATTTTTGCGTTTGATGGCCATGTGCGTTCCAAAGGCGGCAGTTGATTTTGTTTCATAAAAATAGGCCATATTTCTTTTTCATGTTCTAAACGTAGAATGTGTTGATCATGCGCGCTAAGAAATTTTTTGTTTTTACGAACAGTCAATGCAAAATTTTGTTCCATTTCACGCACCTTTGCAACACTCAATACATCCTGTTCATATTCATATGCTGCATGTGCAATTTTTTTATTCAACATAAGCTGTTTTTCCATTGTGCGCAATTGTGTAACATATCGGCGTAATTCCGCCAGTTCTTGTTCTGACCAAGATACTGCATACGTCACCAAATCAGCAACATCGTCTTGTTTATGATCTGTTTGTTGTGCTTGCATATACCGAATATCTTGTTTCCACATGTCTTGAAACACATTGTCTAAATCATCCTTTTCTTCATTGGAAGTCTCCAATCCAAATTGTGCCAGTTTGCCTTTTTGAAACACACAATACTGATCTTTTGTAATTAATTCGATGGCATGGATTAACTTATGAGAAACATGTGCAGCATTTGCATCGCGAAGCAACTGTGCTCGAAATTCGTCCAAATCGTTTGTCCTTCGACGCTTCATTTTTGTTCGTTAAACAACACCTACACAAAGAAAATCATCTTGTAAAACATTTAAAAATTTTATTCCGTTTTAGGAATAATTGGTTTTGATTCATGTGTGTATCGACATTGTGCTCCAAAACGGCATTGTCCCAAGGCAGCAAAATACATACATGGTGTCGGATTGCGTTCTAGGTTTTTAATAGTATGAGAAAAGAGACATTGTTCTCCAAAACGACATGTGCCACGTGCAAAATGGCGACATGGAATATTCTTTTGTGTGGAACTAAACATTATTTTCTTTTTTCTCTTTTTTGATTTTTATTTTTAACTATCAATGCTAAACGTCCAAATATTGTTTTTGCGTTGTAAACGACCTGCAAAATGCACTCATGCAAAATTTCATGCCATTGCAATTCATTGTTTTCAAAACGAGTGATAAATTCAAGGCGCATTTCGCGACTGAAAAAACCAGCAACTCGTTTGTACACAATTTCACGCATGTGAAAATCCGCGGAATCGACGACTTGGTCTAAACCTTTTTGAATGGCTTTGAAAAATCCCAATGGTGTTGGACTTAAAATCGGCAGATACAAATCAGGTGCAAATTCCAGAAACTGAACACTTGTTTTTTCGAAACCTAGAATACGTTGCGAAAGAAACGTACGCAATTCACTTTTGGATACAAAACAAATTTCGTCTGAATCGTCATCCTGTTTTTCGCACATTAATTTTATATTTTCTATTCCGCTGCCTATTTCCCACAGAATATCATCAAACTGTTTTTTCATATTAGAGATTTCTTTTTTTTCTTTTTTTTAGGGATGTCAACACGGAAAAGCATCGAAGCCGGATTGGTATATCTGTTTCAAGAGTATCTTCCGATACGGTTAACAGAATTAATTATTGGATATGTGTCGCCACAATGTGCACTCTTGTATGGGAAATCAATTATTATTGAGTTTGATAATTTAATTGATACAGTACACTTGGAACCAAAACGATATCGATATTTTGAACACATATTTGGTATTTGCAAACTTACTCGTGGATACGAATGTATTGTAGCTGAGTCACCACTTATCGACAGTCAACCATACCCATACTTTGTTTCACTGAGTACATTGTACTCGCATCTTGTTTTCACAGGCAGTGACGAGTATGATGTTAACGACATGAATTCAATGTATATAATGTCATCCTCAAATCCCATTGAATCAAAAATAGCTATCCATTTAGAACATATAAATTTAAATCAAGATGAAGATGAATGTCATAGAATTGTGCAATATGCAACAACCCAAGACGATCTTATTTGCGTAACACAAGAAACTGTATACGAAGCTGGAGAAACACAGACGATATCCACATCCATATATCAGCTAGATTATGCAAACAAATGTTGGGTGCATGAAGCGTTTATCGAACAATTTGATACGGCACTCGGATTATGTGGGTCTAACAAGTGGTTTGTTGTTTCCTTTGCATTGTATTTGTCGATTTTCAATCGCATCACGAAAACCTGGCATGAATTAAAATTTAACCGAAAGACATCTTGCGAGTGCTTCTCGTTAGTTCATATGATTGTTTGTGATGACATACTGTTTTTGTTCCCAACAGAATTCACAAATGAAATTCTAGAAATTGAAAAATACGATCTTTCCGAACTTTGTGCGTCTTATCAACACAAAAATTGTTCGAAACGATCACGAATTACAAACACATCTACTTTACAAAGTGTATTACTTTATTAAAAAAAAAAGAAATTTCAGGAATATGTCGAGGCGCAAACGCAGTAGCAGTAACTCGTCGCTTAATGAGTTACTTAATGAATATTTAATTACTGGTTTGGTGGAACTTGTTACGAGCTATATACATCCAAGAGTTGCGCTACTGTATAATACGTCACATGTTGTTTTAGCGTCTGACATTACAACTTTCCCCGTAAAACAACACACATTGGATTGCAAGCCAGACGATGTGCAAGACATTTGTGTGTTGAACAATGAACTTGTGTTTATAAATCAAGCATCGCAATATTACAAGGCAAACTTTGATGACAATTTTTCTGAAATATGCATGTCGACGCCGCATACAAATTTGATCTTCCAAGGATGGCAAGGATGGCAAGACGGAATGTCGATAAAGTGCATGTTTGTTTCAAATCACAAGAAATCGTATTCTATCAATATGCCAAATTATGCTGATACGTGTGAGGCATATGCATTAACACAAACAAAACCCGACTTTTTTGCAACGACCGAAACACATCTCATTTGTGTTTCGCGCGACCGTCTGTTTTACGCTTCCATCAATATCTCTCAATATGATCATGTGAACCATAGATGGTCCACAATCGCAGAAACCGATGATCCCGAGAAAGTACAAGGATTATGCGGCTCGACAAAATGGATTGTTGTAAACTATGAAAACCATGCGCAAGTTTATAACCGGGAAAACAAAACATGGCAAAAATGGTTCCATAATATAGAAAGCCAGGGTAATGATCTAAGTTTGTCCAATATTGTTGTATTTGATGACTCGGTCTATTTTTTTTCAGCATCTCTATGTGATGTTATGCGCACTATGCAGTACGATTTAGTAACATTAACATTAGTTGCTTCTACCAACACTCCTATCGAAACGCAGGTATATAGTAGTTTGCGACGCGCTTTGGTTTATTAGTAGCATGTTTTTTTTTTTTTGAAAAAATAAAAAATATATATTTTTTCGTTTCAAAATTTTTTTTTTAGGACTAGTTAAGGAAATGCTTGCCCAAAAACTGGCATCATCGAGTTTAGTATATTTGTTGCAAGATTATTTTCCGGCACGCTTAACTGAGTTAATTATTGAGTACATATCGCCACGATGTGCATTATTATATGGCGATTCAACTATTATTCAGTTTGATAATTTGGTTGACATGCAACAATTGGAGCCAAAACGCTATTTTGAGAAAATATTTAGCATTTGCAAACTTACGCGTGGCTTTGAATGCTTGGTTGCTGGTGCAAAACTCATGGAAAATGAAAATGAGCGATGCTTCGTTTCTCTAAGCACATTGCATACAAATTTAGTATTTACAGGGGAGGATGATTATGGTATAAATCGGATGCAAGTAATGTACGACAATGTACTCGCACAACCTGGAAAAGAATTCCGTCCTCCTCGACGAGCGCATGATCGTGGGGACTATTGTACTGTGCGATGTGCGACAACAGAAAACAATCTTATTTGGGCTTTGCAAAAGATCGAACATCAAACATCGGATTGTAGATTTAGTTCTAGTGACATTTATTTGTTTGATCAGGAACATAATAAGTGGTTGCACGAAGCACATACTGAAGATGCAAGTCAGGCCATCGGATTATGTGGTTCGAACAAATGGTTTGTTTTGTCGCATGCGTATTTTTTCTTGATTTTCAATCGAACAACACAAACATGGAAAACGCTGCACTTTGATCGTAATCATTGTCGATGTTTTTCTTTGATGCACATGATTATCAATGAGGATATGTTGATTTTGTTTCCGGAATCTTATTCGGATGGTGAAATTAATATGAAAATATATGATTTAAACACATTAGATTCTATTTTAAGCAAACATAACAACTGTTACTTTGCAAAACCATTTTATTTAACAGAAAGTCACGCGTTACAAAGCGTCTTGCTTTATTAAATTTTTTTTTGTTCGGTGAAACACAAAAAAATGTTAAAGCGCAAACGGCATGTAGAAACCGTGCAAGAGTTGCTTAATGAGCATCTAATTACTAGTTTGGTGAAAGTTATCACAGGATATTTGCATCCACGTGTCGTATTGTTGTATGATAACTCGCATGTTGTCACAGCGCCCGATATTACCGAATTTCAGCAACATCAAATCACACACAACCACCATGAAGACATACAAGATCTTTGTATTCAAAACAACGAACTTCTGTTTGTAACCAAAGAATGCAATATTATCAGAAGAAGGGGGATTTTCCATCCAGAATATGTTTATCCCAGTATACAAATGTAGTGTTTTTATCTGTTTTTAATTGGGATCCTGATATGCATACATTATTTATGTATTCTGGAAACAAGGCAATTACAAAACTGGATTATGCAGAGACAGTTACTGCAAAATCGAAACCATCACACTATGCAACAACAGAAACACATCTCATTTGTGTGGCACCAGATGGCTATGGATTCATCAGCATAACGCAATATGATCATTATTTGCATAAATGGGCAACTCTTGCAGCCACTACTGATGGATTCATCGGGGAAATAAAAGGATTTTGCGGATCTCAGAAATGGATTGTTATTGTCTATAATAATATGTACGCGCATGTGTATAATCGCGAGATACGAGTCTGGTATGCGTTAACCTTAATATATATGAACCAGGTCAAACAGAATCCAATATCTCTTTCCAAACCTGTTATATTTGAAGACAAGCTGTATTTTTTCTCAGCGTTCGCATGCAAACCATCGGAAACAAGAATGGTTTCATATGATTTATTGACCCATATGCTTGATTGCGAGGAAGTGATTGATTCAGGTTTGGATGATAATGCAGACACCAGGCGTTTACGACATGCTTTGGTTTATTAATGACCGATGTAGCGCGTGCCGTTTTCATGTTTTTCAAACATTTCGCTCAGCGTATCTCGCACTTGTAATATGCGAGCAGTAAAAGCTTCGCGACGTGATTCAAGAAGTTCATACTCATCATTTACCTTGTGAAAAAATATATCATCTGCATGTGCTGCGACATGTTTCATATGTGCTATTGTCACATACAGAATCCCAACGGGGATTTTTTTTAAGCCATTACGAATTTCCAGTTCACGATCTTCATCCGGGATAGTGCTTTCCGCTGAATGACTTTTTCTGTTGTTTTCAATAAATTCAACGATCAGCACATATCCAATTTGATCTCCATCAAGCTTACACTTTCCAACAATTTCGTACATAATATCTTCACGATTAAATGCATACATAACATCGGGACGGCGCGACGATCCTGGCAGAACACAACAATCCCAACTCGATGGATCAGTCCATAAAAAACTGTACTTGGATTCATCATTTTGAGATGATATACGTTGTAATTCGGCAATGGAATATATTTCAAGAGATACTTTTGCTCGGGGGTACGATTTTGGGCGTTCGGCAGCATCGCGTCGTATTGCGTCATCGAAACACGATTGACAATACCAACGTCGCGTTTTATGCGTTTGTCGGCGAGCAATATGATCACATGAACCCATCTCACACTTCATGTTGCAACTTTTACACTCACTCTTACCACAGGCTCGCTTGAATGCACAGTATGGACACCATCCTCCACGTGTAAGCAAATTTGCCATTATATCAAATACATGAGCACACTGTGCACATCGAAACCACATAAGGCGGTTTGATCCTAAGGCCATCGTTTCAATACTTTTAGTCTTTTCAGATATTAAACACTGTAGCTTTGCTTTATCGTCCCATTGAAAAATACTTCGCGGGTGATTTTTGCAGCATATGATACGAACGGGAATGGCACAATATGGACACCCACCATCTCCTTTGTTGCGTCTTTCACATGCCCGTGATTGCCATACGTGCTTACATCCGCATGGACCATAACATATCCAGTGCAGTTTTGTGTGACTGTTAGGATACAGATCACGTGGAGCTACAATGTTCAAGGTATAATCCCATTGTTTCCGCAGTTCTGAATATTTGGCCGCCTCGAGTGATTTTGATGCACAACATGGTCTTGGACCCTTTGAAACATGAAACGGACATCCACTGCCGTTAGTGCGATCAATAATCGCTGCCATCCATTCATGCTTACAATCAGGTTGATTCACACATGTTAAAGCGCAGACCCAATGCACTATTAGATTCGAATTGTGAAATAAATCTTCTGGATACACATCCATATTTGCATTTTTAACATGGTCCCAAGTTTCCATTACATTTGCATCACCCGCGACGCTTTGTGCCTCGCAACATGGTTTGGAGTGCTTTACGCGTTCTCTTGAACAAATGGGACACCCTCCTTTTGATCCTGATCCCGTACGCTCTGAGATTCGTGCATCCCATGTATGAACGCCACATCTACAAGTAGTAGGGTGCTGCCAAGTTACCATTTTGTTTGAACGTGGATATAAATCTCTTGGACTGATAAGATTGTCTTTGTGCCATTCTGTTTTGATTTGAATAAATTTTGCATTGCCAGCAAGCGAACGTTCTTCACAACACGGAATTCCTTTTGAAATGCAGTGTGGGCATCCTATCCCAGAGGATGGTCTAAGCATATGCACGAGTGCACTATACCAATAGTGTATGCACAAACATAATAGACTTTGGTGCCGCCAGTAATATTTTGTGCGGCCCTCAGCATGAAATTGAATATCTTTAAAAGCATGTCCATTTTTAGTTTCGTCCCAATATTGTTCTAAATTGTCAACAGTCTTACAATCACTAACGGGTCGTGAACGTTTTTTGCCTGCAACAATCATCTATATATTTTTTTTTACAAAAAAATCGCCACAGTATTTTTTTTATCAATTTGTATTCTAAAATCAAAGAAGAAAAAAAAGTTCACAAAAAAATCTTTCGCTTTTAATGTTTGTTATTAAACGTGACGGGCGCGAAGAAAATGTGCATTTTGACAAAATTACATCACGTATATCCAAACTATGTTTTGGTCTTGCAGCAGTTGTTGAACCAGTGATAGTTGCACAAAAGGTAATTCAAGGTATTTATAGTGGTGTTACCACATCCCAACTGGATACATTAGCAGCTGAAGAATGTGCCGCATTATCAACGACACATCCAGACTATGCTGTTTTGGCTGGTAGAATTATTATGAGTGATCTTCATAAATCCACTCGTAAAAGCTTTTCTGAAACAGCAACCGCTTTATTTACTTACATATCACCGGAGACAGAGGAACCTGCACCACTATTGGATAAAGAAACATATGAATTCATTCAAGCAAATGCCGCTCAACTTGATGGTGCTGCGATTTACAGCCGTGATTATATTTTTGAATATCAAGCTGTAAAGATATTTATTCAATCGTATCTGCTAAAACTTGACGGAAAGGTGGTTGAACGCCCCCAGCATTTATGGCTGCGTGTGGCATCATTTTTGCATCGTGGCGATATTGCTGCAACTATTGCAACGTATGAATTGCTGTCACAAGGCGATTATATTCATGGTAGTCCAACATTGTTTAAGGCGGGACTACCAACACCACAATTATCGTCTTGTTTTTTGCTTGGAATTCCTGATGATAGTATCGTAGGAATCTGGGACGCTCAAAAGCAATGTGCCATCATTTCCCAAAATGCAGGGGGCATCGGACTTGATGCATATAAAGTGCGTGCAACTGGTTCTTATATTAGAGGTGCGGGAGGTAAGTCAGATGGGTTAATACCATTCTTACGGTGTTTTAATGCTTTGGCGCGAGCTGTAAATCAAGGTGGAAAGCGTAAAGCTGCTATTTCGATCTATATGGTGCCGTTTCATGCAGACATCATGGAGTTTTTGCAATTGCGTAAAAACAGTGGTGCCGAAGAACTTCGAGCTAGAGATCTGTTCTTGGCGCTTTGGATTCATGATTTATTCATGAAGCGCGTGGAAGAAGATGGCGATTGGGCATTATTTTGTCCCAATACAGTACCTGATTTATTCGACTGTTGGGGTGAAACATTTGAAGCACTCTATGCAAAGTATGAGCAGAATCCGAAACTGGTACGTAAATCAATGAAAGCCAGAGTTATTTGGCAGGCAATTCTTGATTCACAAACAGAGACTGGTCTGCCATATATGATGTATGCTGACAGTTGCAATCGTAAATCAAATCAACAGGCTGAAGGGAATATACGCTTAAGTAATTTATGCTGTGAAATCGTCGAATTTTCTTCTCCGGAACAAATTGCGGTTTGTAATTTAGCCAGTATTGCTGTTGCACGTATGATCAAAGATGGCAAATTTGATTTTGTGAAATTTATGCAAGTTGCAAAAGCTGTAACATATAATTTGAATATTGTTATTGATAAGACATGTTATCCCTTGCCACAGGCACGTTATTCAAATCTACGGCATCGTCCTATTGGTATTGGCATTCAAGGATTTCATGACTTACTTATCATGCTTCGTTTGCCATACGAAAGCAAAGAAGCCGCGGAATTGAATGTCGACATCTTCGAGGCAATGTATTATGCCTCTTGTGAAGCAAGTTGTGAATTGGCAGAACGAGATGGGGCGTATGAATCGTTTGCAGCGAGTCCGATGGCACAAGGCAAGTTTCAATTTGATTTATGGAAAGTAACACCAAGCGGGAAATTTGGTGATTGGAATACATTACGGTCTCGTGTTATGGGGGCAGGAATGAGAAATTCACTGTTGATAGCGCCTATGCCGACGGCATCCACATCCAGTTTATTGCAATTGACAGAATCCTTTGAGCCGTTTACGTCGTGCTTGTACACACGGCGCACATTGGCGGGTGACTTTGTTGTTGCAAACAAATATCTCGTCAAGGATTTGATTGAACGCGGATTATGGACACCGGAAATTAGGAACAAGGTTGTTGCATATGATGGATCGATTCAAAAAATCGATGAAATTCCCAACGATCTCAAAGAGCTTTATAAAAATGCCTTTGAAATCAAGCTGAAAACAGTGATGGAAATGTGTGCTGCACGCGGACCTTTTATATGCCAGTCACAAAGCATGAATTACCATTTGCCAAAAGTTACAAGCAACATCCTTCAAAGTGCTCATTTCTTTGCATGGAAAGCCGGTTTGAAGACTGGAATGTATTATTTGCGCAGTCAATCGGCCGCGAATGCGATTAAGGTGACCGTAGATCAAGATATGCTTCGAAAAACAACGCGCGCAAAAGACGTGGATGATTCGGAACCATCCACCAAACGCCTCAAAAGCAACGTGGTTGCTGTCACGGTACCCGAAGAACCTCAAGGAGAGACATGCTCCATGAAAGATGGATGTGTATCATGTGGGGCATAAATGTTTTTTATTGAACGGAACAAATTTTTGGTAAATCTTGATTTTCTTGTCTACACCTTGATGCAAACATCATGCCTGAATTAAATAAACGCTGTACAAGCTTCTCCATTTTATCGTCTTGGCGCGCTTCCTGAACGAGTTTATCGTCATGCATGTAACTCTGGGCGTTGACTTGATATTCTGTTAAGTCATCACATAATTGAGCTAATTTCACAGAACCATGTTTCAATAATAATGCTCTCGGTAATTTCATTTTCAAATATGCTATATGCTTTGGTGTCTTGGCAACGCTTTCAATTTCTTTTTCAATTTCCAATTGCGTCTTTTCGCAAAGTGTTTGTAAATGCTTGATTTGAATTTGGAAGTGCTCATGTAAACAATCGACGAGTATATGGTTCATGATTTCCCGACGTGGCTTTAACAGTAATTCTTCCAATAAAAGATCGTCTTTGTAATGCAGTGCACATATTGTTTTTTGCCAGCAATTCAATTCTCTGCAGTACATTTATTTGACCTCTGAACAATTTTTAAAAAAAGATAATAAAAAATCGAGAAAAAAAAATCCTATTAAAAAATGCAGAAAGAACCATCTTCTCGAAATGTTGAATCAACGCGCTCACCTTCGACGCAAACTCGTTCTGTGCAAGTTGACAATTTGTCGCCAAAGACGCGATTTGATCGTAAATTAGAGGAAGTGCGTGCAAATCTTGAATTTTTGGCGCGCCCAACAAAAAAACCCAAAGAAAGGACGTCATTATGGAATTTGGATATTTGAAGTTGACTTTGGAACGTTTTAAGCATCACAGTGTCACTGTTACTTCTTTATCGAATAAGGTAATAATGTATGATAGAACTCGCACATGACATTTTAAATAAAAAATACAAAAAGAATTAGGAGAAAAAATATGAATGATGTCACAAAAGAAGAAAGTTATGTGAAACAACACACACCCCAAGACGACGAAAAACATCCACTCACGGAATCGGTGATTGAGGATCATCCAGCCGTAGAACAACAAACAGATTACGCACACGTTATCGATGTTTATACAACTAAACGTACGTTGATAATTAACGAGCTTAAAGAAATCGATAGATTAATGAGCAAATATTTAGCACGTTCGACAAAACTCTCACGGTTAAGCACAATCACCAAAACTACAATTACGGGATCAAACGCATTGGCAGCAATAGGACTTTATGTAAACGTGGATAAATTAGGAAAGGAATCAAGTGCGGCCGTATATTATGTTGCATGCGCAGGAGCTACTCTTGCTGCTGTTGTGGGCGCGTTATCGAGCACATGGAATTTTGCAGAACGTGCACATACAAATCATACTACATATAAATCATTGCACGCATTACACGATTTTTGTAGCTACCAAATTGCTCGCAACGAGTTAAATAGCTCGCAGATGGACGGTATTCTTAATGATATGAGTTCAAGATTAATTTTAATTCGTGATTCTGCTGAAGAAGGGGTGTAGTTTTTTTAAATAAAACGACTCTGCAATTTTCTTCTCTTGAGTGGTGTGGCGTTTTTCCGTTAACACTGCGCGCCTATTTTTGAAAACATATATATTATTGAGCGGTGCATGATTTTGGTGTGCATTGCTTCCGTGAAGTTCTTTTGCAAGCATATTCAGCAGCGAATGCTGCTACGTTTTCATCTTGATATCTACCGCCATAGTAACGTGTTTTGTTTTTGAACATTTCAACAACATATCTGTTCTGTTTAAAATACACACCCATAAATCTAGAACCCTTTTTTGACTTTGCAATATGTCTGTTACTACTATACTTTGAAGGCTGAATATCATATTTTTGTATGTCTGAACATTTAATTGCTCGTCGATCTTTGAATATATATTCAGCATCGAGTGGAATATTATTTTGTCGCGCATCTTCCCCAAACAGCTCTTGATAAAGCATATCTGCAGCAAAGGCTGCAACTTTTTCATCAATATATGTTCCGCCATGATGTAACTTACCATCCTTGATAACTTGGGCCATATACTTCGCGTTATCATCGTTGGTTTTAAACACACCCATATAAGAAGAGCTTATCTTTGATTTTGAGACTGTCCTGTTATGAGAGTTTATATCCGCTGAAACATTTCTTAAATTATTTCGGCGTGCATCCATACGTTTGCGATTCTTATGATCACATATCTCACCAGTTTTGGTCTTCATAATAATGCGATGGAGTGGTTTGGGTTTCCTTCCTATTGCAATCGCTGGATAACCTCCGGCACCCAGCCAGCATTTCTGTGAATGATACTTCAAATACACGTCATCGTCAACTAGTACTCCGAAACTGCCTGTGCATGGCAACACTGCAATTCCATTTTGGTTTCTTTCAATATTGATGTTCGTTTTGGGCAATGGGCGATGTGTTTCGGCATGTGCATGAAACGCTTCTTGCAAATCTCGATATGCTTTGCAATATGTCTTGCCAGTTGCTTTATTGGTCCACCGAACCATGTAACTAATGCCTTCAGAATGTCTGTTAATTGTTAAACCGCGTATATCTTTGCCGTCTACTTGCACATACTTAGGCATATTTTTCTTTGGCATAATAAAATCCTTGGGTTTTTGAAGTCCGTTGGTTTGTCCAGTATCACCAAATACTTCAAGGACATACATGTCATATGCATACGCAGCCCATTCTGCTATTTGAAATAATCCGATATGATACCCTGCACATGATGCTATCCACTTATTACAGAGCTTACTCCAGAACACGCCATAATATGAACTTGTTGCATTTTTTGCTTTCGCTCTACGTTGGGAATTCAATCGAGATGTAACGAAATGCAAATTCCGTTTGCGATTATCCAGTCTATCATGGTTTTTGTGGTCAATAAGAAGAGGATTAGTTGTGGCATTCATAATAAAACGATGAAGAAGCATATTGCGACCTTGACAAGAAATTCTTGCGTAACCATTCTGATCCAAACAGCACTTTTTATCCAGTACACGAACCGCATCATCATCATCGATAATAGTGTATGCAACAATTTCACCTGCTTTGTTTTGAAGTGGAATTCTAATCGATTTTCGGTCTTCTGTCTCTTCAATTTTCTCTGTTTCTACTTCCTCTCTTCCTCTTCTACTTCCTCTTCTACTTCCTCTTCTACTTCCTCTTCGACCACTTCCTCTTCGACCACGTCCTCTTCGACCACTTCCTCTTCGACCACGTCCTCTTCGACCACTTCCTCTTCGACCACTTCCTCTTCGACCACTTCCTCTTCGACCACTTCCTCTTCGCCCACTTCCTCTTCTACTTCCTCTTCGACCACTTCCTCTTCGACCACGTCCTCTTCGACCACTTCCTCTTCGACCACTTCCTCTTCGACCACTTCCTCTTCGACCACTTCCTCTTCGCCCATTTCCTCTTCTGCTTCCTCTGTTCGCGGTCTTTTTCGAGATAGCATCATACCTACAATTTATTTGTTTATTTTTAACGTAATTTAATTTATGTGTTATTTTTTTTTCTCTTTACTCTTCTACATTTCACATGAGACACCGAAAAAAAAACATGTAGTACAATGAATGTATGCCTCAATGGAACGATTCACAAATTCACTGGATTTCGCATATTGCACAACAGCCAAGAACGGTGTTTGGTGGAGTATTACAAATCCACACCAGAAGCCTCAGAACCCCAACCAAATATCACAGTTCCGCCTTCACCCAAACGCAAACGAGTTCTCAAGCGTTCAAACAAACCAGAAACATCGGAAGAAGAAGAACAAGAAAGTGAATATGAGTCACCAATTGAAGAAGAAGAGAAACCAAAAAAACCATGTCGCAAACGCTTCCAAAAAATTCCAACTGATGACGATGATGACGAAGAACACAAACACGACACTGTTGAAGAAAAAGAAGCCGATCCACGCGACAAACTCGCTTGGACTCATGAACGCATTTTGGCTGGTGATTTCTGGATGTACGATTGTCAAGGCAATCTTTTATTACCCACAGACAAAAAAAGTGTGACTTTTGTAGTGAGCAAAAGTGGCACAGTACTAGCACGGGATCATCCTGGTTTTGTGGAAGTGTGCTATGTGGACCCTAAAAATGCTGATGTGAATTTATACGCGCCTGGGCACATGGAAGAACTGAAAATGGTAAACGAATTACCTCAGATTCGTTTTAGTTGGCTGAAAGAAGATACTGTGTATCGAAAACAAAATCCGCAACCATTTAGTACCTTTAGCAAATTGATTGCATCCAAAACACACTGGATGCCACTCGATGCAGTTAGTGCATCATTAATGCATTTACCACGTTCAGTAAAAGAAAAGCGCATGCAAAATTACAAGTACGTCTTGAATCAGTTTGAGACAGACAATCATTTTGGATTGTTGAGTTATACACATGAACTGAATGGTACCAAATACCAGCGTGCAGAAATTGCAGATGTGTATGATTTTTTGGAATTTTATCATATTCCAGATGAATATATATGGCGCTCGGCGTTGGGAACGTATATTTACAATAACTTTATTGTGTATGCGCTCGACTTTGGCGGCAAACCGCGCAAAGAGATGGTATCTCAATTGTTATGTTCCACAAGCTTTTCTGGCAAGGAAGCAGAAGGATCCTATACCGGAGAACGCGGGGTTTGCGAAGCCTGTGGCAAAACACATGTTATGACACATCACGTTCGTTTGGACGATGGACATGAATGGAATGTGGGTTGTGTGTGTGTCAAGCGCATGGAATATTTATACGATATTGGCAAAGTCATGCGCCATTTTCGCGATGTAAAGGAATTTGACAAGGATGCAGTCAATGTGTTTATTCCAACGATGAAGAGTTTGCAGGATAATCATAGAATGGAAGCAGAATCGGATCACAACAGATTTAGTGGCACAGGGGAGTTTTTTTAATGAATGCGTCTTCGTTTTACTTTTTTTGGTTTTACTGTTGGTTCGGCACATAATTGACAACGATTAAAAAATCCTCCACAGCCACACGGCACCCTCTGACATTGCTTACATACATCACGCTTGCAAAAATCACAACTACTAACACAACATTTGAAGTTCTTGCATCGTACACATTTTTCGAAGTCACATTCGCATCTTATGATACCACAAGCGCATTTTCTTCTCTCGCATCCCATAATTGCGCCAGTGTATGCCAGTGTGCAATTATTTTGAATAAAAGAAACCACAATGAGTGAAATAACTGCTGGTAAATTATAATTTAAAATTTCAATACACCTTTCATCTTTATTCATACCAATTCTTTTTTGAAAACGATCCAAGGCGGCATCGTCACATATGTAAACACCATTTTCATTGCCCATGCTACAATTTTTTTTTTCACCAGTAGGGTTTCGAAATTCCATAAGTGTTTAAAATAAAAGTTTCATGATCTTTGCTATGTGTATTGCAAAATGCAAGATCCGTTCGGTTTCCATGTCGATCCCGAAAACGTACTGACATCATATTCGTGGTTGGTATTGCATCGCATACAGCACACAGTTGTGGAAGATACGGCGTTTTTACATACTCCTGATACTCGTCATGATGTTTTTTACAATATATTTTAAGTGCAGGACTTAGCGGATCCACAATAGATGTTTGGCGCGTTCCAGGACGCATACACGTTTCACAGTTACCCTTTTCCGGACCTACCATAGCTTGCCATAACAACACCATTAATTGTGCCATGTTTTTGTTTTTGTTTTATATCGTTACTTTTTAGGGATGGCAAAGCGTTATTTATTGAGTGCCGAAAAATACAATATCACAAAGAGTGGTCGCAAAAGCCGTCGCAAAACTCCGATGGATACAGTATGTTTAGAAAGTTACGACCATGAAAAAAACAGTATTTGCATACATGTTGCGGATTCAAAAGAGTTTGATCTTTATTCAGAAATCACAGTCCCACTAAGCTTATTGCAATCCTTTATTGAATCCCAGAAAAAGCTACAAAAACAAGATGAATGTGCAGGGTTCGAACTATCTGGAGAGATGCGGTGGCCACAAAATAGAATCATGTTGTTTAAAGAACAACAAGTGGTGCTGAGCGAGCATTGGAACTGGAAAACAACCAAAGCCGTACCTTCTGTATTCACTCCACAACCTGGCCGTAAGTTCGCTGTGCGTGTCATCTTAACAGAAAGTTACCCTGTTTCGATTTCTGCAGTGTTAACTCAGAAAAGTCCTAAAGATAAAGAATATGATGTAGTTTGGGGGTGCTCGTTGCCAGTGCGCGCGACAAAAGTGTTTACACATGATGAGGATTTTGATTTTTTTGCAGAGATGCCGGTTTTTGTGTTTCATGCCTTTCATTGGCATGGATGGATCGCACGAAAAACAGTGGCCATGACTGAGTTACAACCATTCTTTACAGAATGCACAAAAATAGTTTTAGATCATCTTGCCAATGACACGCGTGTTTTGTCCTTTGCACATTATTCTGAAACATACAAACTACTGAATTCATGCAAAGAGGAAGATTACATTGTTTAGTTTTACTATCCACTGTGTGTGTGGTTTGCAGGGATGTCGCCTTTAACGCTGCGAGCGTGTGCCGCATGATGATCGGGAAGCATTTTTACACCAGGCACATGCAAGTCGTGAATCTCTTGTTCCGCAACCCAACCAAAGCCTGCAGCCTTTCTCCAAACATAAAAGTTGTTCAAAGCGCCCTAAACAATACATCACAAACATACAATATTCGCAAAAATGACCTGCAATTGAAGAGAATAATCCAATGCACGTATACATTGTTTCGGGTGCGGAGCATAGAAATCCATGTTTTCGTCAAAAATAGCACCACATAATAAATTACGAAAAAAATACGAGCGCTCCGAATTGCCAATATCAGTACAGATTGGATCTACAGGCTTTTTAACTACAAGCGATGTAACCGAAGGAAATTGCGCAGACATATGACATGCCGCACAGGATGACACAAAGTTGTCGGCCTAAAAGGCACAATCTTGTCATGACATGAATAACAGGTGAACCGGTCCGTTCAATCGATTTGCCATGCCAACCATTGGACGAGCATCCGTTATAATTCTTGCTTTTGCAACAGGATTCAACCAGCCTTCTTTAAGGGGTGTGTCTTTGTCTGCGAGTGTTCTGTCAGGATCGCTTCCCCATTGAAGACCTAAGGATTCAATTTGTAAAGAAAACTTGTTTCACTTACCGATTGGAATGAGTTTACGCCATGGATTTTCATGTTTGACAGAATTATCGAAACAGAAACTTCCAAAATTCCATCCAGAAGGGCTATTGAAACGCCCATCTTTGACAGCAACATCAATTTGCAATAAACGCACATTAGAAACGATCTTCGGGGGATCTGGGTCCGCAGGACTTCCAGGATAAAGCGCAGTCATAACCTCCCAGGTGGGGCTATTTTTCAAGAATGGACACTCCTCAGGTGAAGCCTGGGAAAAAAGTAACTTAAATGATACAGTGCCTTCTGGGAAAACGATTCCCATGCCATCAGCGCCATCGATGCAGGGATGTGCTGGATCTTTCCACACTTGTCCAAACAAATAGCCACCTAACCAAAGAAGTAATTAACAACCAAACAACAAAAAAACATACCTGGTTCATTGTAAAAACCTATTGCCTAGAGACAGATAAATTAATTAGTTACAAGATTAGTTTGTTTACCACTGTCTGTGTGATACGCTTCTGATTGGGGTGTAACGATCCAATATCGCTTGGGCGTTCTTGCGTACAGCCTAATCAAAAAAAAAACAAATGTAACATTCTTAGTGAATCGGACCCTTAATGGCTTCACGTCCAACGGATGATGTATGTTGCCAGGGTGTGTGAAACCATTTCTTGCTCTTTTTCATATCAAAGCTGTTTTGAACGTCATTAGGCTTAATGTTGCCATCAAAACAATAATCTAATATTTTTTGCAAATATAGTTCTGGATTTTTTGTAAAATCAACTTCTAGCCATGGATGAAGTTTTGGATCCAGCCATTTGTCTTGTTCCAGTACGGTTGGAAAATTAAAATTCGGAACAAATGTCGAGCCTTCGTAACCACATGGTGGCCGATTGTGGGCAGGTGTTAAAAACTGCGCCAAAGCCGCATTTTCATATTTCTTCATTTCAGCAGACTTTTCATTTTTCACAAACCAACCCAAGCCAAAAATCGACGAACTGCACGTTACGAGTCGCCATTTTGTTACTTGTGGTAACATCATTCGCCATCTTGGCAAATTATGACGACGCACGTATTGCAGAAATAAACGCGTAAACATAATTTTTCTTTTTTTTTTATTTATCTTGTTCCAGATTGGGAGATGAAATTTTTAGTTATTTAATTTTAGTTATTTTTACCGAACATTCTTCTATGTCATCTGAAGTATCAAATGCTTCGTCTTCACTTGTCTCACTTTCGGTATCTTTGTTATCCACTTCCTTTTCCAATTCTTCTTGGCTTGTTTCGGACTCTTCCTTGTCGTCGCCACTATCACTTTCTGCACGTCGACGTTTTGGATTGTTCTTTTCAGCCAGTTTTGTAAATTGTGTCGGTTCACTGTTTTGTAGTTTTGTGGGTTCAAATAGCGTTCTGGATCTATGGTGCTCCAGTATTAAAATTTCATATCCCATACGCAAATCATGTCCTAGAAGCTGGAATAATTCTTTATCATTTTTATAACTTCCAAATTGGGCTTGTTTTGCGCATGCGGTGTCTGCTTCCAAGTAAAATTTTACATAGACCTTGTGTCCAGGAACAATAATCACACCAACGGCTTGCTGCGGTGTAATCGTTAATTTTTGTTCAAACTGTAATGTTTCGGTTTCGCGAACGCATGTGTTTGGAGTCCAATCATGCACTGGTAAAATGTTTTTGGTCTTAAGCTCTGTTAGATTGTAAAACATTTTTTTTGGACCAATCCAAAATTCTGTTGGTTGAATATGCGTTGATTTAAGTAACGTGTCAAAGTGAATACATACATGATAATAAATCTCTTCAGCATCTTCTGGTAAATTACAAAATGTATAAAATTTAACTGGTGGCTTATTACCCATTGCGTGTTTTTTTTTTGTTTTTTGTATTCATAAAAACATCTTGCAAAAATCAATTTTTTTTTAGGTGTGTTTTGATGTGGGCTAGAGATCTATATTGCATGTTCTTGACAAAGAAAGGATTCTCAAAAGACACGGCCGAATCAGTAACCAATCAGATTGTTCAATATGTGACGGGATGCTTTATTTTGTCGGAACAAGATGTTACACCAGTAGAATACATACGAGATTATTGGAGTGGATCTGGAGAGATATTGATAGCTAATTATCAAAATATACCGCTGATCATTAAGTCTCGATGCAGATCTGGCGGCAAAAAACCCAATGATCAAGTCGACAATGAGTTTGAATTTATGATGTGTCTTGCTGCAGATGTTTCTAAACATCTTATCTTACCTATTGGAGTTTGTTTTGGGGATAATTTTGAATGTGTGCAGTTTTTGGCGTTTGAAAAATGGCATACAAAGAATTTATCGTCGTTTGTTTGGACAAGATATTTTCATTTACCCTTTAAGACCAAATTGAATATGTTTAATCAAATCGTGTGTGGATTGAAGGTCTTGCATGACAAGGGAATCGTCCATCGGGACATGTGTTTGGAAAACGTGTTGACGCGAGATTTAACAATGACACATGTTGCGTTAGCTGATTTGGGTGTTTCTGAATATCATGATGAAATGAGTATGTCTGGAACCGTGGGACATACTTCATGTCAACCATTATCACAAGAACCAATTTCTTTCCAGTATGATTTTTACGGGCTGGGACATATCGCAAGAGGCTTGTTTTATCGTGACATGATCATGGATGCGAAACTAGCAAAAGATGCAATAGATAAATTTCAAGAGACACACACGTTGGAAGAAATGTCGAAATTTACAACTGCGGAATCACTTATGATGGAAATTTTGCACATTCCACCACAAACAATATTAACATTGATAGAAAATTGCTGCTCTGAAAATCCACGATTACGTCCTTCAAACTGTGCAGACATTTTACAAATCTTGTCCAATGTTTAGTTACATCACTGCAAATCTCACCCAAATGATCACTCACAAAAAAAAACATAATTCGACAAGAATTTTCTACATTTAAGAAAACAAAAAAAACATGGATGCACATAGCGTCATTAAAAATGTCAATGGTGTGTTGATGTACATGCATTTTAATGAAAACGATGGTTATTTTTGGAAATCGAGTATTCATGGAACGTGTATTTTTACAAAAGCAGAGGCGATGATGTTTATCAAAGATTACTTTGGATATGACAGTGGTGCCACGACAATGTCCATGCAATCCGTTTCTGCTGCTGGGAAAGTAACTCAAAAAGTGAAACCGGAAGATATGGATGCTCTTTTAAAGAAACATCATAAAGCATTAAAGAAAAAAGCACGTAAAAAGCGTAATAAAGCAAAAGAATCATCCCAAGGTCCAGAAATTAATGAACTTCCCGTTGCCCCTGATATGCCTAGTGAATAACATTTGCATTAATCTAACCACAATAAACTTAAATTTTATGCGTATTCAATTAAATATCTGAAAACGCATAAAACTCTGACACATGTTTTCTTTTTTTTAGATGTTCGCAAATCAAATTCGCCAAGATCATGAGCTGGCACGTCAACTTGGTCAAGATGATGCCCTGGTGTGGGGGCACTTGTGTGTGGGGCACTTGTTCCGCCAGGACTTCTTTCCGAAGATTCAAAACTTTATTCCTGATAAATTGTCTTCAAAGAACCAAGTGCGCAAAGCGGAACCGCGTGAGAAAGTTATCAAAGTTCGGGCACATATGAGAGCGCGACCTCAGCCTTATATTCGACGAAAAACTACCGCCCAGAAGAAACAAAAAGCAGGCTGCAAGAAGAACATGCCAAAGCCGAACGCACGCAACATGCCAAAGCCGAACGCACGCGATGTTTCCTTGTGGAAGAGCTCTGCTTCTGGTGAGAGGACCTGCGCAATATGTATCGAGAAGTTTCAGGTTGGTGAACACGTACGAACATTGCCTTGCTGTCACACATTTCATGTTCAAGAGATTGACCAATGGCTTGCAAAAGCTCGCTCATGTCCTATTTGTAAAACTTCCACACAGTGATTTTTATGTATAATAAACTTGGTTTTTTTTGTTACGTTTTGTACGTGTATCCAGGGCTTGAAATAATAGGATAAGACTTAAACATACGCTTGGTTTTTTGGACTATTTAATTATGGTGTTGAAAAACACCTTTGCGGGCTTGAATGCAAAAACTTTTTTTGTCAAATAAAAAATTAGATAACTATTTAATTAATTCCTTTATTTATAATAAAAATTAACATACGCGTCCACTTGGATAGATCGAATGATGCTCGTGGCACCAACAAGTTCTCGAGAGATGCTCGCGGCACCAATAATTTCTCGAAAGCGGAAACTATCGGAAGAAACACAAGGCACACACAAGGTATATATATATATATATATATGTGTATATTTCGTATGTAACAAGAATTCATAGGAACATCGCAAACAAAAGCAAGACCACGTGATGACGAAACACATGGTCAAGCATGGTTCTGACTATGAACATTTTTGGGTTCCTCTGGTTGGGCGCCATTTGCTTGTGGGTGGTGTCGTACGTATTTTGGCAAGCTATTTAACGGAGGAAAGCATGCTTCCATGCGCGTTGCGATGTTGCTGGACTAACACGGATCATTATAATTCCATTTCATCTGCGTGGGAACGATATGTCCGTCTTGAAAGAACATGTACGAGTCCCACCGTGGATTTCCACGCGTTGCGCTTAGACCCGCTGGCGCACTTGTCTTGCGGTGCACACTTTCGAAAAAAACATCAGAATTCAATCTTGACAAAAGCATCACTCCATGAACTTGTGCGCGGTATGTTGGATAAATTTCAACTTTGGACTCCAGTTAAAACACTAACAGATAAAATTGCGCACGCTATGCGTGACCAATCTGTCAAGTATCGACGTATTACTTACTACGCGAAAGAGACTGCATCGAACGCGCTACGTTCGGAAATCAAGCTTTTGTTGCAATAAAATTCAATAAAATTCTTTCTAATTTATAAAAGAACCTAACAAACAACTTTGACGACCAGAAGTTTTTGCCCATCAATAGTTGTGATTGCCATTTAGCACAATCGTCACAAATCGTTTCTTTTGGTTTGCATGTGCGTAGCTAAACCACAAGCTAAATCATAAACTAAGTCTAAATCACAATTCGACGGGGTTTTTTCCTTAATGTATATTTAAGCTACTCGAAATACATATACATTCAGTCGCAGATTGGCAAGGCGCGCCAAGTGCGTGGGTAAAAATACATCTAAAATTTCAACTAGTTTTGTGTACTGTCTTGGGGGTTTGGCGTTGTCTTCTTGATCAAACTCACTGTGAGGTGCTACGACATTGGCAACGAAGGAATAAGTGCGCAATTTCTTTGCGTGTGCTCGATGATAGCCAATAATAGCTTTAAGAACAGATTCCCAACTTAAGGACCTAAAACAAAAAAAAGTAGGAACTTCAAGAAGTGTTGGGGACCATTTCACTTGTCGTCGGTCACGAAGGTAGGGCTGTGAGATTTGTTGCAAGTTTTTCAAGATAGGCCATTCGTAGTAAAGCGTCTCTTCACCCTCAGCACAGTTCACAATTTTCAGCAACACATTGCAAAATCCTCGATCCACCAAAGATTGTACTTCCTACACAATACAAATCTTGTAACGAATTAAGAATAAATCTCTACCCATTGCTTATACGAGGCATAACAAGCAAGACATTTATAGCCAGCATCCTTTATATATCGAGATATTAGAGCCTTTCCGCAGTAACACATGCTGTTCATCTCCCCCTATGTATTC
>Ga0070667_100001149_pt1 | contig 24003 bp, 22 predicted proteins | sample KBSS33metaG_FD_64659 | JGI IMG/M metagenome (GOLD analysis project Ga0070667, IMG submission 64659) | Switchgrass rhizosphere microbial communities from Kellogg Biological Station, Michigan, USA - KBS S3-3 metaG | ecosystem: Host-associated > Plants > Roots > Rhizosphere > Soil ... | reverse complement strand
CGCAAAGAGGCGGCCCACCTCGAGATCACCGCGTTCATCAACCTGATCGTGGTGCTGGTGCCGTTCCTGCTCTCGACCGCGGTGTTCACGCGCCTGTCGGTGATCGACCTGAGCCTGCCGGCGCAGTCGAACGAGAAGCTCGAGAAGCTGACGGCGAACAACCTGCAACTCGAGATCGTCGTGCGGCCCGAGGCGCTCGAGGTCGGCGACCGCCTCGGCGGGCTGATCCAGCGCATCCCGGCGACCGCCACCGGCCCCGACGTGCACGCGCTGCAGACGCTGGTGCAACAGATCAAGACCAAGTTCCCGGACAAGCTCGACGCCACCGTGCTCGCCGAGCCCGCGACCTCGTACGACACGCTGGTGCAAGTGATGGACGCGGTGCGGGCCGGCCATGTGGCGCAGCAAGGAAAGCTGGTCAAGGCCGAGCTGTTCCCCAACATCTCGATCGGCGATGCGCCGATCGTGCATGCACCGGTCGCCGTGGCCGCGGCGCCGGCGAGGGGGGTGCGATGAAGCTGACGCCGCTGCAAAAGCGCGCCGAGCGCAAGAGCCGGAACCAGACGATGGTCGACATGAACCTCGTCTCGCTGATCGACGTGTTCACGATCCTGATCTTCTTCCTGCTGTCGAACTCCGGCGGCATCGAGACCCTGCCGAGTCCGAAGGCGGTGCACCTGCCCGAGTCGGTCGCCGAGGTCAGCCCGCGCGACACCGTCGTGGTCGTCGTCAGCGGCTCCGAGATCCTGGTGGACGGGCGCAGGATCGCGACGGTGGCCGAGGTGCTCGGCGCCGACGGCGACCTGATCGCGCCGCTGAAGGCCGAGCTCGATCTGCAAGCGAACCGCCAGGTCGTGCGCAAGGAGAACGAGGCCCAGAGCAAGCGCCTGACGATCATGGGCGACAAGGACATTCCGTATCGCTTGCTGCGCAAGATCATGTTCACCAGCGCGCGCGCGAATTTCAGCGACGTGTCGTTCGCGGTGCGGCAGAGGTTCGAGACATGAGCGCCGCGGCCATGACGATGACGCCGATGGTGTCGTTCCGGGTGCCGGTGCTGCCGTGGGCGATCTCGCCCGACGACGAGCGCCGCTTCAAGCGCATCGCCCGCGTGGTGCTGATCACCGCGGCCGTGGTCTGCATCGTGCTGCCGTGGCTGCCGGTGCTGAAGCCCGATCGCGCGCAGCCGCAGGAGCTGCCGCCGCGCCTGGCGAAGCTGATCCTGGAACAGGCGCAGCCGCTGCCACCGCCGGCCGCGAAACCGAAGGTCGAGGTGCCGCCAGCGGTCGCGCAGCGCGAGGTCGAATCGACCCGGCCCGATCCGGTGAAGGCGTCGCCGCGCCGGCCGGATGCGCCGGCCAAGGTCGCACTGAACAAGGAGGCGCTCGTGCCCGAGGCGCGCGTGCCGCTGCCGAACAAGCCGCCGGGCGAGATCGACGCGGCGCGGCGCAAGGCGGCCGGCGTCGGCCTGCTCGCGATGAAGGACGACCTGGCCGAGCTGCACGGCGCGCCGGTCGCGGTGCAGCTCGCGCCGGTGAAGCAAGGGCCGGGTGTGGGCAGCGGCGTCGGTGTCGGCGTCGGCGCGGGCAATGAAGCCGGCGTGCCGACGCGCGCGCTGATCACCTCGAACGCGACCGGTGGCAGCGGTGGCATCAACACCGCAGGCTACAGTCGCAACACCGGCGGCGGCGGTCTCGCGGGGCGCTCGACGACGCTGGTCGAGGGCGCGATCGGCGGTGGGGGCGGCGGCGGTGGCGCGCGCGGGCGCGGCGACGGCAACGGCAGCGGTGTCGGCGGCGCAGGTGGCAACGGCAGCGGCGGTGCCGGCGGCACGTTGCAGCGCGGCGGCAGCGGCAAGGCTTCGCGCTCGATCGAGGACGTGAAGCTGGTCTTCGAGCGCAACAAGGGTTCGATCTACGCGATCTACAACCGCGCGCTGCGCGAGGAGCCGAGCCTGCAGGGCAAGGTCGTGCTGAAGCTGACGATCGCGCCGTCGGGCGGCGTGGTCGAGTGCCGGATCGAATCGAGCGAGCTGCGCACGCCCGAGCTCGAGGCAAAGTTGCTCGCGCGCATCCGGCAGTTCGACTTCGGTGCGAAGGACGTCGACCAGATGATCGTGACCTGGCCGGTCGACTTCCTGCCCTCGTGAGCCTGGTTGACGAGAGTCAGCGAGCCCGCGCGAGCCGCGGGTCGAGCAAGTCGCGCAGTCCGTCGCCCATCAGGTTCAGCCCGAGCACCGAGAGCACGATCGCCAGCCCGGGCCACACCGCGAGCAGCCACGACTGGTACATCATGTTCTGCCCTTCGTTGAGCATGCGGCCCCAGCTCGGCATCGGCGGCTGCGTGCCCAGGCCCAGGTAGCTCAGCGCCGCCTCGGCCAGGATCGCGACCGCGAACTGGATCGTCGCCTGCACGATCAGCACCGCCGCGATGTTCGGCAGCACATGGTGCCAGGTGATGCTCCACGCGCCCTTGCCGCAGGCGCGCGCCGCGAGCACGAACTCGCGCGTCCAGACCGCATTCGCGCTGGCGCGCGTGATGCGCGCGAACACCGGCACATTGAAGATGCCGATGGCGACGATCGCGGTGCCCAGCCCCGGGCCGTAGACGGCGGTCAGCATGATCGCGGACAGCAGCGCCGGGAACGCGAACGCGAAGTCCGAGAAGCGCATCACCAGCTCCTCGACCCAGCCGCGCCGCGCCGCGGCGAGCAGCCCGAGCGCGACGCCGAAGACTATGCCGATGCCCACCGCGATCAGCCCGACCGCGATCGAGTTGCGGCTGCCGACGATCAGCAGCGAGACGATGTCGCGACCCAGGCTGTCGGTGCCGAGCCAGTGCGCCGCGCCGGGCGGCTGCAGCTTGTTCGGGATGTCGAGCTCGGTGGCCGAGTACGGCGTCCAGACGAAGGACAGCAGCGCCGTGCCGATCAGCAGCGCGACCAGCGCGGCGCCGATCGCGAAGCTCTTGTGGCGCATGGCGCGCTGCATGAACGTCACGATGCGTGCACCTTCAGCCGCGGGTCGATCACCGCGTAGAGCACGTCGACGACGAAGTTGATCACGATCACCGCCGCGGCGAGCAGCATCACGACGTTCTGCACCACCAGCAGGTCGCGGTTCGAGATCGCCTGGAAGATCAGCCGCCCGAGGCCCGGCAACGAGAACACGTTCTCGACCACGACCGTGCCGGTCAGCAGGTTCGCGAACTGCAGCCCCATCACGGTGAGCACCGGCACGAAGGCGTTGCGCAGCACATGGCGCCACAGCACCTGGCGCCGGTTCAGGCCCTTCGCGCGCGCTGTGCGGACGAAATCCTCGCGCAGCACGTCGAGCACGGCCGAGCGCGTGATGCGCGCCAGGATCGCCGCCTGCACCACCGCGAGCGCGACGGCCGGCAGGATCAGCGCCTTGAACGCCTGCCACGGGTCATCGGCCCAGCCCGGAAAGCCGCCGGCCGAGAACCACTGCAGCTTCACCGCGAACACCAGGATCAGCAGGATCGCGAACCAGAAGTTCGGGATCGCGATGCCGACCTGGCTCGCCGCCATCACGCCGACATCGCCGAGTTCGTTGTGGTGCGCGGCCGCGTAGATGCCCAGCGTCAGCGCGATCGCCGCGGTCAGTGCCATCGCCAGCAGTGCCAACGGCGCGGTCACCGCGAGGCGCTCGCGGATCAGCTCGCTCACCGGTGTGTCGTAGGCCACGCTGGTGCCGAGGTCGCCGTTCAGCAGCCCGCGCACCCAGCGGCCGTAGCGCACCGCCACCGGCTGGTCCAGCCCGAGCTTTTGCGACAGCGCCTGCACCGCCTCGGGCGTGGCCGATTCGCCCAGCATCACCTGCGCCGCGTTGCCGGGCAGCACGCCCTGCACCGCGAAGATCACGACCGAAGCGGCGAGCAGGGTCGCGACGAAGGTCGCGAAGCGCTTCAGGAGGAAGATGCCCATGCCAATATCATGGCGCATCTGCGGGCACGCGCCCGGGCGATTGGAGGCCGCGATGCCGCAAGACGCTGTTGACCCGTTCACGATCCCGTTCGACACCGAGACGCTGTGCATCGGCGGCGTCTGGCGCACCGCTGCGGATGGACGCACGCTCGCGCTCGACAACCCGTCCGATGGCCGCGCGCTGGCCCGCATCGCGCGCGGCGGTGCGGCCGACATCGACGCCGCGGTCGCCGCGGCGCAGGCCGCGCTCGCCGGTGACTGGGGCCGCATGAGCGCCGCCGAGCGCGGCCGCGTGCTCGGTGCCATCGGGCGCAAGGTGCTCGACAACGTCGAGCTGCTCGCGATGCTGGAGGCGCTCGATGTCGGCAAGCCGCTGAAGCAGGGCCGTGCCGATGCGATCGCGCTGGCGCGCTACCTCGAGTTCTACGGCGGCGCGGCCGACAAGGTGCACGGCGAAACCCTGCCGTTCCAGAACGGCTACACGGCGCTGACCTGGCGCGAGCCGCACGGCGTGACCGGCCACATCGTGCCCTGGAACTACCCGATGCAGATCGTCGGCCGCAGCGTCGGCGCGGCGCTCGCGATGGGTAACGCCTGCGTGCTCAAGCCCGCCGAGGAAGCCTGCCTGACGGTGCTCGCGTTCGCGCGCATCGCGCACGAGGCCGGGCTTCCGGCCGGCGCGCTGAATGTCGTGCCCGGCCTGGGCGACGAGGCCGGCGCGGCGCTCGCGGCGCACGCAGGCGTGCAGCACCTCTCGTTCACCGGCTCGGTGGCCACCGGCATGCTGATCCAGACTGCGGCGGCGAAGAACGCGGTGCCGGTGACGCTGGAACTCGGCGGCAAGAGCCCGCAGATCGTGTTCGCCGACGCCGACCTCGACGCCGCGCTGCCCTATCTCGTCAACGCCGGGTTGCAGAACGCCGGGCAGACCTGTTCGGCGGCGTCGCGCATCCTGGTCGAGCGCAAGGTATTCGACGCGGTGCGAGAGCGCATGGCGCAGCGCTACCGCGCGCTGCGCATCGGCCCGGCCGTCGACGACCTGGACATGGGCCCGGTGATCTCGAAGCGCCAGCAGCAGATCGTCGAACACTTTCTCGCGCTCGGCCGGGACAGCGGGCTGCGCATCGCGGCACAGGGCGCGTTGCCGGCGGATCTGCCGGCCGGCGGCTGCTACGTGCGCCCGACGCTGTTCGACGCCGTGCCCGCCGAGCACGCGCTCGCGCAGCAGGAGATCTTCGGCCCGGTGCAGGTGCTGATCGCGTTCGACGGCGAAGTTGATGCGCTGCGCATCGCCAACGGCACCGCGTTCGGCCTGGTCGCCGGGGTCTGGACGCGCGACGGCGGGCGGGCGCTGCGCATGGCGCGTGCGCTCCAATGCGGCCAGGTGTTCATCAACAACTATGGTGCCGGCGGCGGCGTCGAGCTGCCGTTCGGCGGCGTCAAGCACTCGGGCCACGGGCGCGAGAAGGGCTTCGAGGCGCTGTACGGCTTCTCGACGCTGAAGACGGTCGCGATCCACCACGGATGACGAGGAGAACCCTGATGAGACTCGAAGGCAAGGTGGCGATCGTCACCGGCGGCGGCTCCGGTTTCGGCGAAGGCATCGCGAAGAAGTTCGTCGCCGAAGGCGCGAAGGTGCTGATCGCCGATCGCGACGCCGCAGGCGGCGAGCGCGTCGCGAAGGCACTGGGCGCGAACGCGCGCAGCGTCTGCGTCGACGTCGCGAAGGCGGCCGACGTGCGCGCGATGGTCGACGCCGTGCAGGACCACTTCGGCGCGCTGAACGTGCTCGTCAACAACGCCGGCGTCTCGCACCTGCCGCAGCCGCTGGAAGAGGTCGACGAGGACGACTTTGATCGCATCCTGGCCATCAACGTGAAGGCGATCTACCTCGCGGCGCGCGTCGTCGTGCCGCGCTTCAAGACGCAGAAGAACGGCGTGATCCTGAACATCGCCAGCACCGCCGGCGTCAGCCCGCGGCCGCGCCTGAGCTGGTACAACGCGAGCAAGGGCTGGGTCATCACCGCGACGCGCGCGATGGCGGTCGAGCTCGCGCCCTTCGGCGTGCGCGTGGTCGCGCTGAACCCGGTGGCGGGCGAGACGCCGCTGCTGAAGACCTTCATGGGCGAGGACACGCCCGAGATGCGCGCGAAGTTCCTCGCGACGATCCCGCTCGGCCGCTTCTCGACGCCCGAGGACCTCGGCAACGCCGCCTGCTTCCTGTGCAGCGACGAGGCCTCGATGATCACCGGCGTCGCGATGGAAGTCGACGGCGGGCGCTGCATCTGAAGGGGCGCAGCGCTGTGCTGTTTCGCCGTTGCGAGGTCTGGTTGCCCACGATGGCGGGCTGGTTGGTGATCGTCGCTGCCGCGCTGCTGCTCGTCGGCGGACTGGCGGTGCGTGCCTACGATCTGCTCGCACCGCAACAACCGGCGCGCGGGCACGGCGGCGAGGGTGCGCGCACGCTGGTCGTCGAAGGCTGGCTGACCCGCGCCGAGTTGCAACAGGCCGCGGCCCTGCTGCGCGAAGGGCATTACCAGCGTGTGGTGACGACCGGTGGGCCGATCCCGCCGGAGATCGATGCCGGCGGCTGGCAGACTTTCGCGCAACGTGCCGCCGACCTGCTGCACGCCGAGGGCGTGGCGGACGTGCCGGTCATCGCGGTGCCTGCGCCCGCGTCGACGCAGGAACGCAGCTATCTGAGCGCGCTGATGGTGCGCGATTGGGCGCAGCGTTCGGGCACGCTGCTCGAGGCGATCGATCTCTATTCCGCCGGCACGCACGCGCGCCGGTCGTGGCTGCTCTATCGGATGGCGCTGGGCGACGCGGTCGAGGTGGGCGTGCTCGCGGCGCGCCCGACGGACCATGACGCGCGCCGCTGGTGGACCAACAGCGAGGGCGTCAAGACGACCATCGGCGAGACGCTGAGCCTGACCTGGACCCGGTGTTGTTTCTGGCCCGGGGCGCCGGGTTCGTCCGCCGAGCGCCTGGTGGCGCCGGTGTCCGGTCGACCCTAGCGGCCTCGCGCGCGCTACGCCGTCGTTGGCGTGTTCCGCCACACGACGGTGGCGAACAGCAGAACCGCGACGCCAACGAGCATCGACACCGCGCCGAGCGCCGGCTCGACCGCCACGACACCACGGTAGAACATCGCCAGCAGCACCATCTGCAGGAAGTGCGCCGGCACGTAGAGCCAGAAGTGCACCTTGGCCAGCGTCGTCGCCGCTGCGGCCGGCACGACTCGGTAGAACAAGCCGAACAGGGTCAGCGTCACCCATCCGAGCAGGTTCAGGTGCGCGTGCACCGGCTTCATCGAGTGGTCGTGGCTGGCCGCCATGAACAGGCCCAGGCCGATGCCGGCGATCAGGTACAGGACGGCCAGGCGCAGAAACCAATTGCTGATGTTGGGCACATGAACTCCGATGCGTTTGTAAGAGAACGTATCGAATGCTACGCGGATTCGGTGCCTGCTCCAAGGGCCTGCGGCTTCAGGCCAGCGCCTCGTCCAGCACCTCGATCCAGTGCCGCACCGGCGTGCTCGTACCGGTCTGCAGATGCTGGATGCAGCCGATGTTGGCCGAGACGATGGCCTGCGCGTCGAGCGGCGCGAGGTTCGCGAGCTTGCGATCGCGCAGGCGCTGCGCGAGCTCGGGTTGCAGCACCGAGTAGGTGCCGGCCGAGCCGCAGCACAGGTGGCTCTCGTTGGGCGCGACGTGCACGTCGAAGCCGAGCGCGTTCAGGTGGGTCTCGACCCCGCCGCGCAATTGCTGGCCGTGCTGCAAGGTGCAGGGCGGGTGGAACGCGAGCTGGGTCGGCAGCTTGCGCAGCCGCACCTTGGTCTTGAGCAGCGGCACCAGGTCGGGCAGCAATTCGCTCAGGTCGCGCGTCAGCGCGCTGATGCGCTCGGCCTTGTCGGCATAGGCCGGGTCGCGCGCGAGGGCGTGGCCGTAGTCCTTCACGGTCACGCCGCAGCCCGACGCGTTCATCACAATCGCCTCGATGCCGGCGAGCGCCCCCGGCCCGCCCGAGATCAGCGGCCACCAGGCGTCGATGTTGCGGCGCATGTCGTCGCGCCCGCCCTCGGCGTCGTTCAGGTGCGTGCGGATCGCGCCGCAGCAGCCCGCTTCGTCGGCGACGACGGTCTGGATGCCGGCGGCGTCGAGCACCCGCGCGGTGGCGCTGTTGATGTTGGGCATCATCGCCGGCTGCACGCAGCCCATCAGCATCAGCACCTTGCGCGCATGGGTGCGCGTCGGCCACTGGTGCGCGCGCGCATCGGGCCGCGCCGGCACCTTGCCCTTCAGCGCCGCCGGCACCATCGGGCGCAGCGTCTGGCCGAGCTTCATCGCCGGCGCGAACAGCGGCGAGGTCAGGCCTTCCTTCAGCAGCCAGCGCGTCGCCTTCTCGCGCGTCGGCCGTTCGACCTGGTCGTCGACGATCGGCCGCACGATGTCGATCAGGTGGCCGTACTCGACGCCCGACGGACAGGTGCTCTCGCAGTTGCGGCAGGTCAGGCAGCGGTCCAGGTGCAACTGCGTCGCGCGCGTCGGCGCATGGCCTTCGAGCACCTGCTTCATCAGGTAGATGCGGCCGCGCGGGCCGTCGAGCTCGTCGCCGAGCAGTTGATAGGTCGGGCAGGTCGCGGTGCAGAAGCCGCAGTGCACGCACTTGCGCAGGATCGCCTCGGCCGCGTCGCCGTCGGGCGTGCCTTTGAACTGAGGAGCAAGGTGGGTCTGCATCGATTCAAAGGCCCGGGTAAAGCCGGCCGGGGTTGAACACGCCCGCCGGGTCGAACGATTTCTTCAGCTCGCGGTGGATGCGGTCGAGCGGCGAGCGCAGCGGCGCGAACGCGCCGGGGGCCTTGTCTCGCGCGGCGAACAGCGTCGCGTGGCCGCCCACGCGCGCCGTCGCGTCGCGCACCACGGCGGCCGGCGCGGCGCTGCACAGCCAGCGCTGCGCGCCGCCCCATTCGATCATCAGCTCGCCCGGCAGCGCGAGCACCGGCGCCGTCTGCGGCACCGACAGGCGCCACAGCGACGCGCCGGTCGCGATCGCGGCGCGTGCGGCGACGAAGAACTCGTCGGTGTGGTCGCGCAGCCCCTCCCAGAACGGCGACGCGTGTTCGGGCTCGACGACATCGCCGCCCAGCCGCACGCGCGCCGCCTGCACCGCGGCGAGCGCGCCGCGCAGGCGCAGGATCAGGTTGCCGTCCCACCAGGCGCTGGCGTTCAGCGGCACCGGTTGACCGCCCCAGTCGTTGAGCTGCGCGAGCGCGGCGGCCTGGTCCATCTCGAGCCGCAGCGTCACGGTCGCAGGCGCGGCCGGCATCACCTTCAGCGAGACCTCGAGGATCACGCCGAGCGTGCCGAGCGAGCCGGCAAGCAGCCGAGAGACGTCGTAGCCGGCGACGTTCTTCATCACCTGGCCGCCGAAGGTCAGCACCTCGCCCTTGCCGTTAAGCATCGTCGCGCCGAGAACGTGATCGCGCACCGACCCGACCGCCGCGCGCGACGGGCCCGACAGCCCCGCGGCGACCATGCCGCCGACCGTCGCGCCGCGATGGCGCGCGCTCAGTTCCGCGGTGCCCGGCGCGTACGCAAAGTGCGGCGGCTCGAACGGCAGGCATTGCCCCTTCGTCGCGAGCAGCGCCTCGAGCTCGACCAGCGAGGTGCCGCAGCGCGTCGTGACGACGAGCTCGGTCGGCTCGTAGCTCGAGGTGCCTTCGAGCACGCGCGTGTCGAGCGCCTCGCCCTGCGGCGCCTCGCCGTAGAAGTCCTTCGTGCCGCCGCCGCGGATGCACAGCTGCGCGCCGGCCGCACGGGCCGTCTGGACACGATCGATCAGGAGCTGGAGCGCAGGGTCGTTCGGGCTCATGCGGCGTTCAGAAGCGTGGAATGTCGGCGAACGGCAAAAGCCCGCGCCGCACGTGCATCTTGCCGTACTCGGCACAGCGCGCCAGCGACGGGATCACCTTGCCCGGGTTCAGCAGCTCCTTCGGATCGAACGCGCGCTTCAGCGCCAGCATCTGCTCGCGCTCGGCGGGCGCGAACTGCACGCACATCGCCGAGAGCTTCTCGATGCCCACGCCATGCTCGCCCGACACGGTGCCGCCCATCGCGACGCTGGACTCGAGGATGTCGGCACCGAACAGCTCGCAGCGGTGCAGCTGGTCGGGGTCGTTCGCATCGAACATGATCAGCGGGTGCAGGTTGCCGTCGCCGGCGTGGAACACGTTCAGGCAACGCAGCCCGTACTTTTTTTCCATGCCCTCGATCGCGAGCAGGATGTCGGACAGGCGCTTGCGCGGGATCGTCGAATCCATGCACATGTAGTCGGGGCTCAGGCGCCCGGTGGCCGGGAACGCGTTCTTGCGCCCGCTCCAGAATTTCAGGCGCTGCGCCTCGCTGTCGCTGACCTCGAGGCGCGTCGCGCCGCTCGCGCCGAGCACCGCCTCCATGCGGCCGATCTCTTCGGCGACCTCCTCGGGCGTGCCGTCGCTTTCGCACAGCAAGATCGCGACCGCGCTCAGGTCGTAGCCGGCGTGCACGTAATCCTCGACCGCCGCGGTCATGGGCTTGTCCATCATCTCCAGCCCGGCCGGGATGATGCCGGCGGCGATCACGTTCGCGACCGCGTCGCCGGCCTTGCGGATGTCGTCGAAGCTGGCCATGATGCAGCGCGCAAGCTGCGGCTTGGGCACCAGCTTGACCGTGACCTCGAGCGTCACCGCGAGCATGCCCTCGCTGCCGACCAGGATCGTCATTAGGTCCAGCCCGGCGCAGTCGAGCGCCTCGGAGCCGAACTCGACCGCCGAGCCGTCGACCGTGAAGCCGCGCACGCGCAGAACGTTGTGGAGCGTCAGGCCGTATTTCAGGCAGTGCACGCCGCCCGAGTTCTCGGCGACGTTGCCGCCGATCGTGCAGGCGATCTGGCTGCTCGGGTCGGGTGCGTAATACAGGCCGAAGGGCGCGGCGGCCTCGCTGATCGCGAGGTTGCGCACGCCACACTGCACGAGCGCAGTGCGCGCGACCGGGTCGATCTTCAGAATTCGGTTGAACTTGGCCAGGCTCAAGGTCACGCCCAGCCGATGCGGCAGCGCGCCGCCCGACAACCCGGTACCGGCGCCGCGCGCGACCACCGGCACGTTCAGCCGATGGCATTCGCGCAGCACGGCCGCGACCTCGGCTTCGGTCTCGGGCAGCGCCACGACGAGCGGCTGCTCGCGGTACGCGGTCAGGCCGTCGCACTCGTAGGGCACGGTGTCCTCGCGGTGCCACAACAGCGCGTGCGCCGGCAGCACGGCCGCGAGCGCGGCGACCACCTCGGTCTGGCGGCGCGCGCGCTCGTCGATCTCGATCGTCAGCGCATCCGGCAGTGCGGTGTTCATGCGTGCGCCTTTTCCGTCGTTGCCGCGTCCCGCGCGAAGAGCACGTGGCGGCGCAAGCGATGGCCCGCGGGCAGGCGGGGGTGGTCGAACTCGCCGCGCCGCGTCAGACCGATGCGCCGCATCACCGCCTGCGACGCGTGGTTGTCGATGGCCGTGAACGAGACGATCTGCGCGAGGCCGACCTCCTCGAAGCCGTGGTGCAGCGCGAGCGCGGCGGCTTCGGTCGCGTAGCCGTGACCCCAGGCGCCGCGGGCCAAGCGCCAGCCGATCTCGCACGGCGGTGCGACGACACCGGCCACCGGGATCTCGAACGCCACGTTCGCGCTCAGCCCGACGAAGCCGGCGAAACCGAGCACCGGCACCTCGAGCGCCCACAGGCCGAAGCCATGCTCGGCGAAGTGGGCCTCGATGCGCGCGGCGAAGGCATCGCTCTCGGCACGCGACAAGGCCGCCGTCATGTGGCGCATCACGTCGGGGTCGGCGTTCATCGCCGCGAACGGCGCCAGGTCGGCGTCGACCCAGCGCCGCAAGGTCACGCGCGCGCCGCGCAGCACGACGCTCATGCGGCGTCGCTCCCGCGCCGGAAAACGGTGAGCACGCCGGTGTAGCCGTAGAGGTGGCGGCGCGCGATCTCGCCGGCGGCGAAGAAGCCGACCAGCGGCACGTCCCCCAGTGCGTGCCGCACGATGCCCAGTTCGGCCGAGGGCGCACCGAAGTGCGCTCCGCCGCGCCCCGAGCAGCTGACGTAGATCGCGCCGGCGATGCCCGACGACGTGCCGGCACGCGTGTCGGCGCCCGGCGCGCCCTTCAGCGCGAGCGCGGAGCGTTGTGGCAGTTCCTCGGTCTCGACCTCTTCGCGGATCTCGGCGCAGATGCGCATCAGATCGCGTCGCGCGGCTTCGACGTGCCGGGCGCAGAACGCGAGCCGCAAGCCCGGCTCGGCGGTGTCGGCGATCGCGATGCCGCGGCGCGCCGGATCGAGGCCGATCAGATGCCGCACGCGCGTGTCGGCGCCGAACGCGCGCGCCGTGCTGCCGCGTCGTGCGATCGCGTCGAAGGCGCTGCGCGTGGATGCGTCCTCGCGCGGGGTGACCGCTTCGACGGCGTCGCTCAAGCCGACCAGCACCTCGCGCAGTCGCGGCAGCGCGCTGCGCAGCTCGACACCTGACAAGTCGAGGTCGCGCAGCAGGCAGTCGAGCGCCGGTTCGTCGTCCAGCGCGGTGATCACGTTGCGCTCGGCGGCGGTCACCGTGCGCTGCGGGCCGACCGGCTGGCAGCCCTGCGTGACACGCGACACCAGCGCGACCCCGCGGTCGAACGCGACGCCCGACAGCCCGCCGGCCAGCGCGTTGCCAGCGATGTGCAGCGGCCGCGACGGTGCTGACGCGAGGCCGCCGAACAGGTAGCCGGTCGCGGTGCGGGCGCTCATGTCATGGGTCAGTTCGGCCAGGTCGGCGGCGCTCGGGTCGGCATGCACGTTCGCGGTGTGCGCCGCGAAACCCGTCAGCGGCCGCGCGCCCGAGAACACGCGAAAGCGCGCGGGCGCCAGATCGGTCAGCATCAGCGCGAGTGCCGGCTCGTCGAAATACTCGACGCCGGCCGCGGCGATGCCGACGCCGGTCGCGCCCACCCATTCGACGCCGGGCCAGCGCTGGCGCAGTTCGCCCAGCAGCGCGTCGGCGTGCGGCGCGAGCGCGTCGGTCAGGTAGACCCAGCCCAGCGTCGGCGCCGTCGCATGGCCGGGCGTGTGGCGCTGCGCCTCGATCTGCGCCGCGGCCAGCGCGAGCGCGACGCGCCAGTCCGCATGCGTCGCGTGGCCGTGCAGGAAGCGGTTCATGGTGGACGGGATTGTCGGGCGTGGTGCGCTTGGCGGGGAGCGTGCTCAGGAACGACGCCTGCGCGCGCGTGCCATCACTCGCGCGGCGCCTCCTTGGCGCGCGGCGCTTTCTTCGCCGCAGGCCCCTTCTTCTTCTTCGCCGCGGCGCCGCGCGCCGGCGTCGCCGCCGCAGCGCCGGCCGGGTCCAGCGACCGCTTCATCGCCGCGCCGGCCATCTTGCGGGTCGCGTCGGAGGCGGTGTCCTTCATCGCGGTGGTCGCGAGTTCGGTGAACTGCTTGGTCAGCGCGCCCCACCACTGCAGCGGGTCGACGACGCCCGCTTTGGCCTCCGGCTCGGCCGGCGCGCTCGCCGGCGGCGCGGCCGGGGCAGGCTCGGCTTCGGGCGCTGGGGCGGCCTTCGCGGCGGGCGCGGGTTCCGGCGCGGCGGGCGGCGGCATCGTCGGCATCCGGATCTGCAGCGAATCGCGCAGGTCCTCCATCTGCACATTCATCGTCTTCAGCGTCGACAAGGTCATGCGCTGCACCTCGAGCGCCTGGATCGTCGCGCCCAGCATGCGCGCGTTCTGCTCGAGCCAGAACTGCACGGTGCGCAACTCCTCGATGCGCTTCTCGAGCTCGGCCGGGTCGATCGTCGGCGCGACCCAGGAGCCGATGCCGGGCAGCGCGGCGCCGGCGTTCTTCACGAGCCCTTGCAGGAAGTCGAAGCCGGGCACGAGCTTCGAAAAGGCGGACGGGTCGGTCATGGGGGCGTCTCCGAAGGCTGGTCGTAGGTGATGCGTTCGACACGATAACCGCGCTGCACGAGCAGCGCCGGTAAACCGGTCGGCCCGATCATGTGCAGGCTGCCGACCGCGGCGAACACGCGCTGGCCGCTGGCATGCAGCGCCGCGATGCCGTCGGCCAGCGCCGGGTTGCGATCGTCGAGCATACGCGCCATCTCGGCGCGATCGGCAGCGGTCTTCAGGCACTCGCACCAGCCGGCGTAGCCCGTCAGCGCGGCCCAGTCGCCGTCGGCCCAGACCCGCGCCATGCGCAGCAGCAGCGGCAGCGTGCGGCCGCCTTCGAGCTCGTCGAGCGCGCTGGCGACCGCCTCGACCGTCTCGGCCGGGCTCGCCGACTGCAGGGTCTTGAGCTGCAGCTCGGGCGTTTCGAGCGACACCACCTTGAGCTTGCCGGCGTGGCCCCAGCCAGCGAGGACCACGTCGATGCCGTAGCTCGCGTCGAGGCCATCGCGCCGGCCCAGCAGTGTGGTCAGCGTCGCGATCTGCATCTCGGGCGCGAGCGCGGCCAGCGCCTGCGCAGGCACGCACTCGGTCTGCGCGACGCGGTCCAGACGCTGCTGCAGCGCCGGCGGCAGTGCTACACGCTTCTGTGCCGCCAGCGCCTGGGCCATGCGGCGCTGGACCTCGGGATCGAGCGCGTCGAGCTCGAGCGCGATCGTGTCGCTGGCGCGCAGCGCCGCGTTCACCGCCGGGCCCGGGAAGGTCCATTCGAGCTTCGCCACATGCAGCGTGCCGTAGAGCCAGGAGCTGCGGCCGCCCTTGCTGACGCGCCACAGGAAGCCATGGTCGCGCGCCTGGCGCGCTCCGGCCTGGAGTTGCTCGGGTGTCGGCAGTTGCGCGGTCGGCGGGCACTCGGGCGCGGCCTGGGCACGCGCGCCACCGACCAGCAGCAGTGCGAGCAGGCTGGTCAGTGCGGTGCGCCACAGGCGGGTCATGGCAGTCCGGGCGGCGTGCGGTACGGTTCAGCGCGCGTTGCCGAGCTCGATGCGCAGCACCGCATCGCGCTGCTGCCAGTGCAGGCGGCCGAGCACGTCCATGCCCAGCAGCGGGTTCTCGCCGAGCCGCGGCAGCGCGACGATCTGCAGCCGGCGCACGCTGACGCCACCCTGCAGCTCGATGTCGGCGCGCATCACCTGCGCGCTGACCACGCCGCCGGCGGTGTTCGAGCTGATCGAGCCGAGCGACACGAGCTTGAGCTCGCGCGCCAGCGACGCCGGGATCGCGGTGCCGGTCGCGCCGGTGTCGATCAGGAAGTCGACCGCGCGGCCGTTGACCTGCCCGGGCCAGTGGTAGTGGCCATCGTCGCCGCGACGGATCTCGACCGTGCTGCCGCGCGTCTGGAACAGCGTCTCCTGCGCGCGGTGCTGCCACCACTGGATGGCGACGAAGACCGCGGCGCCGAGCAGCAGCCAGACGGTGATCAGCTTGAAGCGATGCGACAGGTCGTGGTCCATGCGAGGGCCGATTCTGGCGTGTTTCGCTGGCGCGATCCGACGGCCGAGTCCGGACGCGCGCGCCACACGGGCTCAGGCCAGTATCGCCACGCGCTGCTCGATCGCCCCGAACACGCTCATGCCGTCCGTGCCGTTCATCTCGAGGCGGATCGTGTCGCCGGCCTGCATGAACTCGGTCTTAGGCGCGCCGCTCTCGATTGTCTCGATCGCGCGCTTCTCGGCGATGCACGAGTAGCCGCGCGACCAGTCCTTGTTGCTGACGGTGCCGCTGCCGACGATGCTGCCGGCGCGCACGTTGCGCGTCTTGGCGATGTGGGCGATGAGTTCGCCGAAGTGGAAGGTCATCTCCGGGCCGGCGTCGCACAGGCCGACCCTTCGGCCGTTCCAGGCGCTTTCCAGGTTCAGGTGGACGCGGCCGTGCCGCCACGCGGCGCCGAGCTCGTCCGGCGTCACCGCGACCGGGCCGAACGCGGTCGCCGGCTTGCTCTGGAAGAAGCCGAAGCCCTTCGCGAGTTCGGCCGGAATCAGGTGGCGCAGGCTCACGTCGTTGACGAGCATCAGCAGCCGGATCGCGTCGATCGCGGCATCCGGCGACGTGCCCATCGCGACGTCGCCGGTGATCACCGCGACCTCGGCCTCGAAGTCGATGCCGTGTGCCACGCTCGCGCAGACGATGTCGTCACGGGGGCCGATGAAGTCGTCGCTGCCGCCCTGGTACATCAGCGGGTCGGTGTAGAAACTCGCGGGCACCTCGGCGCCACGCGCCTTGCGCACCAGCTCGACATGGTTGATGAAGGCCGACCCGTCGGCCCACTGGTAGGCGCGCGGCAGCGGCGCCATGCACAGGCGCGGATCGAACGCGAAGGCGTGGCGCGCCTTGCCATGGTTCAGCGTCTGCGACAGCTCCTCGAGCTGCGGCGACAGGAAGTTCCAGTCGTCCAGCACTTGCTGCAGCCGGGTCGCGACGCCGCTGGCATAGTGGGCGAGTGTCAGGTCGCGCGAAACGACGACGAGCTGCCCGTCGCGGGAGCCGTCCTTGTAGGTCGCAAGCTTCATGGATGTCCGAGCGGCTCCGGGGTTTTCGAAGGAACGCTATTGTCGACGCATGACTTTGATCCCGATTCTTCCGCACCCTGCGAGGACGCGCCCCGTCGCTGGGTTCGCCTGGGCATGCTGAGCGCCGCGGCCCTGCTGTTGCACGCGGCGGCGCTCGGCGGCCTCGATTGGGGCTGGCCGGCGACCGAGCCGGCCGTGCTGACCAGCGCGGCAATGCAAGTGCGTGTGGTCGATCTGCCGCCCGAGCCGCGGCCTGCCGACCCAGCGATGAACCCTTCGCCGCCACGCGCGATCACCGAGCCGACGGCAGCGGCTGCGCCGCCGGTGCGCGTGCGCACCAGGCCGGTCGCGGCGCGCGTGGCGGCCGCCGCAGCGCCGTTGGCGCCGGCAGTGCAGACCCTCGCCCCGATCCCGCCACCCGAAGCCGACGCGCCGCCGGTCGCGATGCCGGCCATGCTGCTCGCCGCGAACACGGCTTCGGCCCCGGCCGCCGTACCGCCTGCGGCCGACGACGAGGCGATCCCGCACTACCGCACCCAGATGCCGCCGGCGATGACGCTGCGCTACGAGGTGCAGCGCGGCGTGCTGCGCGGCACCGGCGACCTGGCGTGGCGGCCGCAGGCCGATCACTACGAGCTCACGCTGGAGTTCAAGCTCAGCGGGCTGGCGATCCTGTCGCAGGCCAGCAGCGGCGGCTTCGACGCCGCCGGCATCGCGCCGCTTCGCTTCACCGACCAGCGCCTGCGCCGCGCCGCGACTGCCGCCAACTTCCAGCGCGCGGCTGACAAGATCAGCTATTCGGGCTCGTCCAAGGAGTTCCCGCTGCGCGTCGGCGCGCAGGACCGGCTGAGCTGGATGGTGCAGCTGGCCGCGATCGTCGCCGCCGACCCGCGGCTCGCGAAGCCGGAGGCGAAGGTCGTGATGGCCGTGACCGGCTCGCATGCCGACCTGGGCGTGTGGGTGTTCCGCTGCATCGGCCCGGAGGCGGTGGCGGCACGCGGCGGCAGCGTCGACGCGATCAAGTTCATGCGCGAGCCGCGCGAGGCCTACGACACCACGGTGCAGGTCTGGCTCGATCCGCAGCATCACGACCTGCCGGTGCGGGCCACTCAGAAATCCGGCGAGGGCGACGAGGGCTACGAGCTGCGACTGCTGGAGGTGCTGCCCGCCAATTGACCCCCGGATCGGGTGGAATCGCGATTTCCCTGTCGGCGACTGGCTTGAAATTTGCGTTGGGATGCTCAGCTAGCCGGACAGGAGGATCCCCGAATGCAGATGCTCTACAACTCCGACAGTTTTGCCGTGGTCCTGTTCGACGTGGCCGCCGCCGTGGCGCCAGGTACCGTGGTCGCGCCGGTGGAGGCGGCGGTCGGGGCGGGCGCGCCCGAGCCGCTGAGCCATGGCGGCTACGAGATCGTCGACAAGTTCGCGCGCAAGGAAATCTTCCTGCAGGGCGCGATGGCCGAGAGCTTCAAGGAAGGCGTCGAGGCGCTGATCCAGACCCAGCCGTCCGAGGAAGAGATCGACGATTACATCGGTCGCTTCACCTCGCTGATGCAGCAACCCGTGATCCTGCACTGACCCCACACCGCGCGCGGTCCGATCCGCGCCCGCGTCCTCCGAACGCGCATTGACTGCGTTATGGTCCACGGTGTCGCCCGTCGGCGCCGGGGCTTGCCCCGGCCCAGACTCTGCGCCAAGATGGTCCAACGAGTCACCCCCGCGGAGGTGCCATGGTCAAGAGTCACGCCGAAGCACGGCTGCTGCTGTCCCCCGGGCTGAAGGAAGCCCCGGTGCTGGACCGCATGTGCTCGCAGTTCGTGCTGACCCTGACGATGCACAACGCCGGGCGCTTCAACCTGCGGCGCGACTGGAACAGCCTGCTGTCGCTGACCGGCAAGCACCTGGTCTGGCCGGCCTCGGTCCTGGCGCGGCTGCGCGAGTTCCTCAACACGCGCTGCAAGGCCAATGAGCATTGGCGCGGTCACGAGGCGCTGAGCGACGACGCGTTCATGGCGCGCCACGGCGGCTGGCGCGGCCCATACGAAGAGGGCACGCTGTTCTTCTACATCGACGAGTACATCAAGGACGCGCCGAAAGACCTGCTCGCGGTGCTCGGTGCCACCGCCGACTGGCTGGGCCGCAGCCTGAAGAAGGAATCCACGCTGGTCGAGAAGAACATCGACTCGCTCGCCGGCCTGCTGCAGCTCAACCCGGCCGAACGCGCGCTGCTGCTGTACGGCACGCTGGCGCGCTACCAGCGCGACCTGCGCGGGCTGCTGGTCGAGTTCAAGGTCAGCAACGCGCAGGAAGCGTATGCCGCGATCGCCAGCGTGGCCGGCGTCAGCGAGACCGATGTGGCCGAAGCCTTGCGCGCAGGTTCGCGGCTCGAGCGCATCGGCATGGTCGAGAACCTGATCTCGGAACACAACATCACCGACCTGGCCGACCTGATGAAGGTCAGCGAGCAATTGCCGCCGGTGCTGATGCGCAAGTACGAAGGCCCGTCGGACCTGATGGCGGTGTTCACGCGGCCGGCCAAGCGCAGCGAGCTGAGCGTGGCCGACTTCGATTTCGTCGGTGTCGACCAGCGCATGATGACCGCGCTGCTGGCCAACGCGGTGGCGCGCAAGGAGCCCGGCGTCAACGTGCTGCTGTACGGGCCGCCTGGCACCGGCAAGACCGAACTCGCGAAGGTCGCGGCGCAATCGGCCGGGCTCGAACTCTACGAGGTCGAGTACGCGGACCGCGACGGCAACTCGCTCAGCGGCCGCGACCGCTACCGCTCCTTGCAGATCAGCCAGGTGTTCCTGAAGGGCAGCAGCAATGTGGCGTTGCTGTTCGACGAGGTCGAAGACGTGTTCCCGCCGATCTCGACCGACGCCGCGCAGCTGATGGCGCGCATGGACACCGGCGACGGCGCGTTGTCGGGCAGCGTCAGCGGCAAGGCCTGGGTGAACCAGATCCTCGAGACGAACCCGGTGCCGGTGATCTGGGTCACGAACCGGATCGAACAGATCGACCCGGCGTTCCGGCGCCGCTTCCAGTACCACCTCGAGCTGAAGAGCCCGCCGCCGGGCGCGCGCGAGGCGCTGGTGGCGCGCGCGCTGGCCGGCGTCGACGTGGCCGACGGCTTCGCCGCGAAGCTGGCCGAACGCAAGGGGCTGACGCCGGCGCAGATCCGCACCGCGGTCCGGTTCGCGCGCCTGGCGACGGCGCCGGGCGAGGTTGGCCACGACCTGCAGTCGCTGATCGAACGGCAGCTCGTCAATGCCGACAAGGCGCTGGGCAATCTCGCCAGCGAGCGCGGCGCGCGCCGCGTGGTGACGAGCTACGACCTCGGCCTGGTCAACACCGAGTCGAAGTTCGAGGTGCCGAAGATCGTCGAGGCACTGCGCCGCAAGACCTATGGCACGCTGTGCTTCTACGGCCCGCCAGGCACAGGCAAGACGGCGCTGGCCGAGCACATCGCACACGAGTTGCAGCGCCCGCTGATGATCAGGCAGGCCAGCGACATCATGAGCAAGTACGTCGGCGAGACCGAACAGAACATGGCGAAGATGTTCGACGAGGCGCAGCTCGAAGCCGCGGTGCTGCTGCTCGACGAGGCCGACAGCTTCCTGCGCAGCCGGCGCATGGCCGAGCGCAACTACGAGGTCAGCGAGGTCAACGAGATGCTGCAGGGCATGGAGCGCTTCGCCGGCGTGTTCATCTGCACCACCAACCTGTTCCAGGAACTGGACGAGGCGGCGCTGCGGCGCTTCACGTTCAAGGTCCAGTTCAAGCCGCTGACCGCCGCGCAGCGCGAACGCATGTTCGTGGTCGAGGCGCTCAGCGGCGAGGCCGACCTGCTGACGCGCGAGCAGGCCGGGCGGCTGGCGCAGCTGAGCGCGCTCGCGCCGGGCGACTTCGCGTCGGTGAAGCGCCAGGTCGACGTGCTCGGCGAGGCCTTCACGCCCGACGAGTTCCTGTCGCAGCTCGAGGCCGAGCACCGGGTCAAACCCGAGGTGCGCCAGCAGCGTGGGATGGGTTTCCTGCACTGATCTGGCGGCAGCGGCGTGACGACCAAGACCTATCGCGCCTTCATCTCCTACAACCGCGCCGACGCGGCCATCGCTGCGGCGCTGGCCGCGAGCCTCACGCGCTTCGCGCGGCCCTGGTACCTGCCGCGCGCGATGCGCGTGTTCCTCGACAAGAACAGCCTGGCGAGCGACCCGACCCTGAGCGGCGCGATCGAGCGTGGCCTGGCGCAAAGCGAGTGGCTGATCCTGATCGCCTCGCCGAACTCGGCCGCCGCGCCGTGGGTGCGCCACGAGCTCGAATGGTGGCTGGCGCACCGCGAGCTGTCGAAGTTGATCATCGCGCGCGCCGGTGGCGTGATCGTCTGGAACGGGCTCGACGCGAGGGATTTCGACTGGAGCGTCACCACCGCGCTGTCGCCGGTGCTGCGCGGCCGCTTCGCGGCCGAGCCGCTCTGGGCCGACCTGCAGGCGGCCGCGGCCACCCGGCGCAAGACGCTGTCGAACCCGGTGTATCGCGACGCGTTCCTGGTCATTGCGGCGCAGATCCATGGGTTGTCGAAGGACGCGCTGTGGAACGCCGAGCGCGTCGAGCAGCGCAAGCGCTTCGCGTTCGCGGCGGCCGCGTCGGTCGCGGTCGTCGCGTTCGCGTGGGCCGGCTACAACCAGTACTCGGTGTCGATGGACCGCAAGGAGAATCTCGCGTCGATCCAGCTCGGTGCGAAGGCGTTCCTGGTGTTGCCGACCGACCCGCAACTGGCCGCGCAGCTGGCGCTCGCCGGCGTCGCGTTGCGGCCCAGCGGCATCGCCGCGAGTGCGCTGCGCAGCGCGCTCGCGCGCATCGCCGATGACGTGGCGCCAAGGGTCGAGGCGACCGTGCCCGGTGCGGTCGATCTCGCGTTCGCGCCCGACGCGACACGGCTCGCGGTGCTCGGCGGCGACGGCCGGATCACGCTGTTCGAGGCGGCCTCCGGCCGGGTGCTGCGCGAACTGGTTCCGGCCGCGCCCGGCGACGCACGGGCGATCGCCTGGGGGCGCGACGGGACGCTGGCGGTCGGCGGCGGCGCGGGGTTGGAGCTCTGGATGATCGACGGCGCTGTGCTCGCACCGCGCATGGTGGCACTGCCCGCCGTGCAGGCGCTGGCATTCACGCTCGACGGCCAGCAACTGGCGCTCGCCCACGCCGACGGCTCGGTGCGGATCGTCGCCGCCGCGAGCGGCGCTACCGCGCGCACCTGGGTCGCACATGCAAACAGCGCGGCGCGCGCGGTGGCGTTCAGCAACGATGCGAAGCGGCTCGCCAGCGGCGCGCAAGACGGCGAGGCGGTGCTGTGGGACCTCGCCAACGGGCGAGGGGTGCTGCGGCTGCGGTTCGCCCACCCGATTGCCAGCGTCGACTTCAATCGCGACGGCAGCAGCACGCTGGCCGAGAACATGCTCGCAGTGGCCGATGCCGGAGGTGCCGTGCGGGTGCTCGATGCCGATGCGGCGCCGACCGACGACGCAAAGATCGCAGCGCAGCGCTCCATCGATTTGCAGTCGGGCGCCGGCGTGGCCGCGCGCTTCGTCGCGAGCGGGCGCTGCCTCGCGCGGGCAAGCACTTCGGGGCCGATCGAGGTCGACGCGACGCTGGGGTTCGACCGCCTGTTCCAGCTCGGCCGCGCCGACACCGGCGCGCCAACGATCGCGCTGGCGATGGCCGCGACGCGCTACTTCGCCAGCCTCGATGCGGCCGGGCGCATCGCGGTCTACGAACAAGCTCTGTGCGGCGATGCCGAGGCGCTGTGCGCCTTCGCCGCGCCGCGGCTCACGGCGCCGCTGACGGCGCAGAACCGCACGCGCTGGATTCCCGACGACGTCGAGTTCGACGCCACGGTGCAGAAGCCACCCGGCCCGACCTGCCGCACGCTGATCGACCGCCTGCTCCGCGCCGCGCCCGCCGGCGCCGGGCGCTGAAACGCCGGCTTCGCCTGGCGGACCGGCGCGCTTGACAGGTTTTCTACAATGTCACGATGAACACGCCGACCTTCACCCGTGCCGCGCGCCTGCCCGAGATCCTCGCGCAACGCATCGTCGTCCTCGACGGCGCGATGGGCACGATGATCCAGCGCTACAAGCTGGTCGAGGCCGACTACCGCGGCGAGCGGTTCAAGGACCATCCGAAGGATCTGAAGGGCAACAACGAGCTGTTGCAGCTCAGCCGGCCCGAGCTGATCCGCGAGATCCATGAGCAGTACCTCGAGGCGGGGGCCGACATCGTCGAGACCAACACCTTCGGCGCGACCAGCGTCGCGCAGGACGACTACGGCCTGGGTGGGCTGGCGCGCGAGATGAATGTCGCCGCCGCGCGCATCGCGCGGGCCGCCTGCGACCAGTTCAGCAGTGCCGACAAGCCGCGCTTCGTCGCCGGCGCGCTCGGGCCGACGCCGAAGACCGCGAGCATCAGCCCGGACGTGAACGACCCGGCGGCGCGCAATGTGAGCTTCGACGAATTGCGCGCCGCGTACTACGAACAGGCCAGCGGGCTGCTCGAAGGCGGCTGCGACTTGTTCCTGGTCGAAACCATTTTCGACACGCTCAATGCCAAGGCGGCGATCTTCGCGCTCGACGAGTTGATGGAGGCCACCGGCGAGCGGCTGCCGGTGATCATTTCCGGTACCGTCACCGACGCGTCGGGCCGCATCCTGTCCGGCCAGACGGTGAGCGCGTTCTGGCACAGCGTGCGCCACGCCAGGCCGCTTGCGATCGGGCTGAACTGCGCGCTCGGCGCGACGCTGATGCGGCCCTACATCGAGGAACTCGCACGCGTGGCCGGCGACACCTTCGTCAGCTGCTACCCGAACGCCGGGCTGCCGAACCCGATGAGCGAGACGGGTTTCGACGAGACGCCCGAGATCACCGGCAGCCTGCTCGAGGAGTTCGCGAAGAGCGGCTTCCTGAACATCGCCGGCGGCTGTTGCGGCACCACGCCGGCGCACATCGCGGCGATCGCACGGAAGGTCGGGAAGTACAGCCCGCGCTGTGGCCACAAGGGCGCACTGTTCGGGGAACTGGAGCTCGAGGCGGCCTGACCGTAGAATTCGCATTCGCCCGAGGAGCGTTGCGACAACCGCAAGTGGTTGCCAGGCTCGGGCACGGTGATCCACTCAGGAATCGCCGGTTCAACGGCGCTCACCCGACCTGGCAAGGTCCGCGGTGAGCAGCGCGGGCCTCATTCGAGTGTGTTCCGCGATGACGACCAAGATTCCCGTTCCCCCGATGAAACTCTCCGGCCTCGAGCCGGTGCTGATCGGCGAAGGCGCGCTGTTCGTCAACGTCGGCGAGCGCACCAACGTGACCGGCTCGAAGGCCTTCGCGCGGATGATCCTGAACGGCGAGTTCGAACAGGCGCTGAGCGTGGCGCGCCAGCAGGTCGAGAACGGCGCGCAGATCATCGACATCAACATGGATGAGGCCATGCTCGACAGCAAGGCCGCGATGGTGCGCTTCCTGAACCTGATCGCCGGCGAGCCCGAGATCGCG
>Ga0070667_100001143_pt1 | contig 24087 bp, 25 predicted proteins | sample KBSS33metaG_FD_64659 | JGI IMG/M metagenome (GOLD analysis project Ga0070667, IMG submission 64659) | Switchgrass rhizosphere microbial communities from Kellogg Biological Station, Michigan, USA - KBS S3-3 metaG | ecosystem: Host-associated > Plants > Roots > Rhizosphere > Soil ... | reverse complement strand
CGACGGCACGCTCGGGCCCTGGACCGACATCTACGCGATCGGCGCCTGCATCTACGCCTGCATGCAGGGCTACCCGCCGAACGACGCGCCGCAGCGCATCGAGAAGGACCGCCTCGCGCTGAGCCTGTCGCGGCTGCGCAATGTCTACTCCGACAACCTGATCGAAGTGACCGAGTGGTGCATGTCGCTTGACCCTCTGTCGCGCCCGCAGAGCGTGTTCGCGCTGCAGAAGGAACTGGCGCGCGAGACCGAGCGCCGTTACACCAAGCTCAGCTTCAGCGAGCGGCTGAAGCTGCAGCTTGAAAACTTGACCACCGGCGCGAAAGCCTGAGATGCGCTTCTCCGTTTACCAGGTCAGCCGCAAGGGCGGCCGCGAGAAGAACGAAGACCGCATGGGCTATTGCTACACGCGCGACGCGGGCCTGTTCGCGTTGGCCGACGGAATGGGGGGCCACCCCGAGGGCGAGGTCGCGTCGCAGTTGGCGCTGCAGACGCTGGCCGCGATGTTCCAGCGCGACTGCAAGCCCACGCTGCCCGACCCGCTGCGCTTCCTGCAGGAAGCGACCATCGCCGGTCACCACCAGTTGCTGCGCTACGCCACCCAGAAGGCTCTGATCGACACGCCGCGAACCACCGTCGTCGCCTGCCTGTTGCAGGGCAACGCCGCTTACTGGGCGCATTGCGGCGATTCGCGCCTGTACCTGGTGCGCGGCGACAAACTGATCGCGCGCACCCGCGATCACTCGTATTCCGAGCTGCAGCAGACGATGAGCCAGGTCGTGCCGATGCCCGACCGCTTCAATCGCAACGTGCTGTTCACCTGCTTGGGATCACCCGGCAAGCCGGTGATCGACACCGTCGGCCCGCTGCTGCTGCAGGCCGGCGACCGCCTGCTGCTGTGTTCCGACGGCCTGTGGGGCACGGTCGAGGACACGGTGATCGTCGAGCAGCTGTCCAAGAACGTGATCTCCGATGCCGTGCCCGAACTGGTCGAACAGGCGCTGCGCAACGGCGGCGCGAAAAGCGACAACGTCTCGGTATTGGCGGTCGAGTGGGAAGCCGCCGAGGACAACGACAGCACCGCCGGCATCTCGACCGAGCAGCTCGGCGATGAGGTGTTCGCGTCGACGATCCAGGCCAGCGTGCTCGGCAGTGACTCGCCCGACGAACTCGACGACGCCGAGATCGAACGCTCGATCCGCGAGATCAACGAGGCGATCCGCCGCTCGTCGCAGAAGAAGTCCTGAGCCCGGGTGCAGGTTCGTCCGCGTGGACAATACGCGGATGACATTCAAACGCTCAGACCATCGCGCCGCGGACTCGCTCCGCCCCATCACCATCACCCGCCGCTACACCAAGCACGCCGAAGGCTCGGTGCTGATCGAGTTCGGCGCGACCAAGGTGCTGTGCACCGCCTCCGTCGAAGAGAAGGTGCCGCCGCACAAGCGCGGCAGCGGCGAAGGCTGGGTCACCGCCGAATACGGCATGCTGCCGCGCGCCACGCACACACGCAGCGACCGCGAGGCCGCGCGCGGCAAGCAAAGCGGCCGCACGCAGGAGATCCAGCGCCTGATCGGCCGCTCGTTGCGCTGCGTGTTCGATCTGAAGGCCTTGGGTGAACGCACGATCTCGCTCGACTGCGACGTGATCCAGGCCGACGGCGGCACGCGCACCGCGGCGATCACCGGGGCGTTCGTCGCGGCGCATGACGCGGTGACGTGGCTGCAGGCGCAGGGCAAGCTCGCGAGCTCGGCAAGTACGTCGCCGATCCGCGAATTCGTCGCCGCGGTTTCGGTCGGCATCGTTCAGGGCACGCCGCTGCTCGATCTCGAATACACCGAAGACTCGGCCTGCGACACCGACATGAACGTCGTGATGACCGGTGCCGGCGGCTTCGTCGAGGTTCAGGGCACCGCCGAGGGCGCGGCGTTCTCGCGCGACGAGATGGGTTCGCTGCTCGGCCTGGCCGACCAGGGCATCCGCGCGTTGATCGCGGCGCAGCGCAAGGCGCTCGGGGTCTGACGATGCGCCTGGTGCTGGCGTCGAACAACGCGAAGAAGCTGGTCGAACTGCAGGCGCTGCTCGCGCCGGTCGGTGTCGAGCTGGTCGCGCAGGCCGCGCTCGGCGTCGGCGAGGCCGACGAGCCGTTCAACACCTTCATCGAGAACGGCCTGACCAAGGCGCGCCATGCCGCACGCCACACCGGCCTGGCGACGATCGCCGACGACTCCGGCCTGTGCGTCGACGCGCTCGGCGGCGCGCCCGGCGTAGTGTCGGCGCACTACGCGGCCACGCTGCCGCACGAAGGTGATCGCGAGGCGCAACGCGCGCTACAGGACGCTGCGAACAATGCGCTCCTGCTGGAACGTTTGCAGGGCGTGACCCACCGGCGTGCGCGTTTCGTTAGCACGTTGGTGGCCGTGCGCTCGGCAGACGACCCGGAGCCGCTGATCGCGGTCGGGCGCTGGTTCGGCGAGATCCTGAGCGCGCCGCGCGGCGCGGGCGGTTTCGGCTACGACCCGCTGATGCTCATTCCGGCACTCGGTGCGACGGTCGCCGAACTGAATGCCGACGTCAAGAACGCCCACAGCCACCGCGCGCTCGCGGCGGCGCAGATGCTGCGGCTGATGCGCGAGGCCTGGCAGCTTGGCTGACATCCGGATCGCCTCGGAGGCCAGCGTCACCGCGGCGGAGCCGGTCGCGGGGCGGCTTGCACGCTACATGCGCGGCGGCACGCTGTCGCTCGCTGCGCTGCCGCCGCTGTCGCTGTACGTGCACCTGCCGTGGTGCCTGAAAAAATGCCCGTACTGCGACTTCAACTCGCACGAGCTGCAGGGCGAACTCGCCGAGGCGCGCTACCTCGATGCGCTGTGCGCCGATCTCGAAGCCGCGCTGCCCTTCATCTGGGGCCGGCGCGTGCAGACGGTGTTCATCGGCGGCGGCACGCCAAGCCTGTTCACGCCGGCGGCGATCGACCGGCTGATCGCCGACATCCGCGCGCGGATGCCGCTCGAAGCCGGTTGCGAGATCACGCTGGAGGCGAACCCCGGAACTTTCGAGCGCGACCGCTTCCGCGGGTACCGCGCGGCCGGCGTCACGCGGCTGTCGGTCGGCGTGCAGAGCTTCGACGACGCCAAGCTCGCCGCGCTCGGCCGCGTGCACGACGGGCGCCAGGCGAGGGCCGCGGTCGAGGAGGCACGCGACGCGTTCGAGACCTTCAACCTCGACCTGATGTACGCGCTGCCGGGCCAGACGCTCACGCAGTTCGAGGCCGATCTGGCGCAGGCGCTCGCCTTCGAACCACCGCATCTCTCCGTCTATCACCTGACGCTGGAGCCGAACACGGTGTTCGCGAAGTTCCCGCCCCAGGATCTGCCCGAGGACGACACCGCGTTCGAGATGCTCGACCTGATTTGCGCGCGCAGCGCGGCCGCCGGCCTGCAGCGCTACGAGGTCTCGGCCTTCGCGCGCGCTGGTCACCGTTGCGAGCACAACCTGAACTACTGGCAGTTCGGCGACTACCTGGGGCTTGGCGCCGGGGCGCACAGCAAGCTGTCGTTCCCGCACCGCGTCGTGCGCCAGACACGCTTTCGCGAACCGCAGAAGTACATGGCCCAGGCACTGGCCGGCGCCGCGGTGTCGCAGGACGAAGAGGTGCCGCGCGAACAGCTGCCGTTCGAATTCATGCTGAACGCGACGCGCCTGAAGGAGGGCTTCGAACTCGCGCGCTTCGGCGAGCGCACCGGCCTGTCGCTGGCGGCGCTACAGCACGGGCTGGATTCGGCCGAGCGCCAAGGCCTGATCGCGCGCGACTTCGCGCGGGTCTGGCCGACCGAGCGCGGCTTCGACTTTCTCAGCGACCTGCAGGCCTTGTTCCTGCCCTGAGGCCGAGGCTCAGACGCGCGTGTGCGCGAGCCCCGTGCTGCGCAGCCGTTCGACCAGGCGCGGCGCGATCTGCGCGAGCGGCAGCACCTCGTGGGCGGCGCCGGCGGCGATCGCCTCGCGCGGCATGCCGAAGACCACACAACTGGCCTCGTCCTGCACCAGGTTGTAGCTGCCGGCGTCGCGCATCTCCTTCATCGCGCTCGCGCCGTCGGCGCCCATGCCGGTCAGCATGATGCCCAGCGCGTTCGGGCCGGCCACGCGCGCGGCCGACTTGAACAGCACCTCGACCGAAGGCCGATGCCGGTTCACCGGCTCGCCCTCGATCACGCGTGCGATGTAGTTCGCGCCCGAGCGTTCGATGCTCAGGTGCGCGATGCCCCCGGGCGCGATGTATGCATGCCCGGGCAGGATGCGCTCGCCGTCGCGTGCCTCGGCGACGCGGATGCGGCACAGCCCGTCCAGGCGCGTCGCGTAGCTCTTCGTGAAGCCGGCCGGCATGTGCTGCGTGATGACGATCGCCGGGCAGTCCGGCGGCAGGTTCACCAGCACCTCCTTGGTCGCCTCGGTGCCGCCGGTGGAGGCGCCGATGCAGACGATCTTCTCGGTCGACAGGCGGCCGATCGCGCCGATCGGCGCGGCCGCCTTCTCGGCCGCGTGCGCCGTGCCGGCCGAGGCCGGTGCCGGTCGGCGCAGCTGCGCCTTCGAGGCGATGCGCACCTTGTCGGTGATGTCGTCGGCGAGCAGGCGCAGACCGTCGGCCACGCCGACCTTGGGCTTGGCGACGAAGTCGATCGCGCCGAGTTCGAGCGCGCGCATGGTCACGTCGGCACCGCGCTCGGTCAGCGTCGAGACCATCACGACCGGTGTCGGGCGCAGCCGCATCAGCTTGCCAAGGAAGTCGATGCCGTCCATGCGCGGCATCTCGACGTCGAGCGTGATCACGTCGGGGTTCAGCGCGCGGATCATCTCGCGCGCGATCAGCGGGTCGGCGGCGGCGCCGACGCACTCCATGTCGGCCTGACGGTTGATGATCGCGCTGAGCAGGCTGCGCACCAGCGCCGAGTCGTCCACCACCACCACGCGAATCTTGGCCATGACGTTCGAGTCCAGTCTCGTCAGAAGAGGTCCACCGAGCCGCCGCCGGTGCTCTGCGGCACGGCCTGTCGGGCGGCGATGTCCTGCGCGGCGAGCGCCGAGGTGTTGGCGCTGGCGAGACGCTTGACCATCGCCTTGCCGCTGGCCGGCAGGAAGCACACCTTGCGCGGGTAGGGGCCGAGTACGTCCTTCGAGACGATCGGGATGCGCTCGGTCTTTAGGTAGTCCATCACGAACGCGGTGTTGCGCTCGCCGATGTTCATCGTGTTCATGCCGTCGATCACCTGGCCGCCGCCGAAGACCTTGGCTTCCATCGTCGCCCTGGTCGCGCCGTGCTTCATCATCTCGTTGATCAGCAGTTCCATTGCGTACGAGCCGTAGCGGCCCGAGCCGGCGTCGCCGTCGGGCAGCATGAAGTGGTTCATTCCGCCGATCTTCGCCCCGCGGTCCCACAGGCACGCCGCGATGCACGAGCCCAGCGTCGTCATGATCAGGATGTCCTCGTGGTAGACGAAGTATTCGCAGGGCAGGATCTTCACCGCGTCGTTCTTGAAGAACGCGTCGTAGAAGAAGAACGAGGCCTCTCCGGGCTTGCGCGCCTGCGCCTTCAGGTGGTTCAGGCGCGACGGCGCGGCGGCATTCGCAGACGCGGGCGGACGCGGCTCGGAGCGGCCTTGAGCGATGAGCATGGGTGTCAGAGCCGTTCGTAGATCGTCTTGCCGCGCAGGCGGAACAGGTCGCGCACGTCGGTGAAATTCTCGGAGTGGCCGACGTACATCAGCCCGCGTGGCCGCATCGCGGCGTGGATCTGGCCGAGCACGCGGCGCTGGGTGGCGTTGTCGAAGTAGATCATCACGTTGCGGCAGAACACGATGTCGAAGGGTTCGCCCAGGGTCCAGCGTGCGTCCATCAGGTTGTGGGCGCGGAACTCGATCATCCGCGCCAGTTCCGGCTTGACGCGCATCATGCCGCTGTTCGCGCCGGTGCCACGCAGGAAATGGCGGCGTTGCCGCTCGGGTGTCAGACCGCGCGCGTCGGTCGGGTAGACGCCGCGGCTCGCGGTGGCGAGGACCTTCGTATCGATGTCGCTGGCGACAATCTTCACGTCGGCGCCCGGGCCCAGGGCCTCGGCCACCGTCATCGCGATCGTGTACGGCTCCTCGCCGGTCGACGCGGCGTTGCACCAGATGCGCAAACCCCGGCCGGCGCCCGCCTTCAGGTCGTGCAACAAGGCGTCGAAGTGGTGGGATTCGCGGAAGAACGAGGTCAGGTTGGTCGTCAGGCAGTTGACGAACTCCTGCCATTCCTCGTCGGCCTGGGCGCCGCTGGCCGCCTCGAGCCACTGCAGGTAGCTGCCGAACGAGCGGTGCCCGGTCTCACGCAGGCGGCGCGACAGGCGGCTGTAGACCATCGCCTGCTTGCCGGCGTGCAGGCTGATGCCGGCCCGGGCGTAGATCAGCGCGCGGATGCGGTCGAAGTCGCGCGCGTCGAAGCTGAACTCGCCGCCGTCCGACGGCGCGCCAGGGGCGGGCGATCGGGCGGGTGCGAACGACAGGGCGGCGGCGCTCATGGTGTCTCCGGTGGCAGAAAACGGCTCGAACTCGACCCGGCCTCGCCGGGCCGGTACTGCCTTCATATCGGCGTGCGCAGCGCGGCCTTGAGAGCGGCCCGCTGCTAGACTTGGACTCAATTTCTTCCCCCGCACGCCGACATCTTGTTCGTGCACTCCCAGACCGACCCCGCCCCTGCCGACGCTGCCCGCTTGCAGCTGGCGGATGCCATGCTGTTGCTGCAGCAGTCGGGTCGCGAACTGCCGGATCGCAACACGGTCGCACCGGTGGTGTGGATGCAGGCGGTGATCGACGCGCTGTGCGAGCTCTCCAGCCGCGATCCGTTGACCGGGCTGTCGAACCGGCGTCAGTTCGAGCTCGCGCTGGCCAGCGAGATCGACCGCGTCGCGCGCGCCGGCGAGCCCGCGCTGGTGCTGATGATCGACATCGATCACTTCAAGCAGGTCAACGACACGCACGGGCATCCGGCCGGCGACCTGGTGCTCCAGGGCGTCGCCCAGGCGCTGCACGAGTGCATCCGGCCGATGGACACGCTGGCGCGCTTCGGCGGCGAAGAGTTCGCGATGATCCTGCCGAACTGCCCGCCGCCGTTCGGGCTGGCGGTGGCCGAGCGCGTGCGCACGAAAGTGCAGCAGCGCGCGGTCGCGATCGCACCGGGCCAGCAGGTGCAGGTCACGATCAGCATCGGCGGCGCCTTTGCACCGCAGTGGGTGCGCTCGTCGGCCGCGCTGTGGATCAGTCGTGCCGACCAGCAGCTCTACCGCGCGAAGGCCGAAGGCCGCAACCGCGCCTGTCTGGAGCAGCCCACCGTCTCGCTCGTCAGCGCCGAAGAAAAAGGCCTGCTGTTCGGCACCTCGAAGTTTGCGGAGTTCGAATGAGCAGCAGCGATCCCGCGGCGACCTCGCCCATGCTCGCCGGCGCCCCGGCCGCGCGCCGCGCCCGGATCATGGCGTTGACCAGCGGCAAGGGCGGCGTCGGCAAGACGATCCTGTCGGCCAACCTCGCCGCGGCGCTGGCCAAGCGCGGCCAGCGCGTGCTGGTGCTCGATGCCGACCTGGGCCTGGCCAATCTCGACGTGGTGCTCAACCTGTACCCCAAGGTCACGCTGCACGACGTCTTCACCGGCAAGGTCGAACTCGAGGCGGCGATCCTGCCGGCGCCGGGCGGTTTCTCGGTGCTGCTGGCAGGCTCGGGCCTGGTGGAGTATTCACGGCTCACGCCCGAGGTGCGCGAGCAGCTGCAGCAGATCATCGACACGCTGGCGCCACGCTTCGACCACATCCTGCTCGACACCGGCGCCGGCATCTCCGATGTGGTGCTCTACGCGGTCTCGCTCGCCGACGACGTGCTCGTGCTCGCCACGCCCGAGCCGACCTCGATGACCGACGCCTACGCCACGATCAAGCTGCTGGCCACACAGCAGCAGCGGCGCGCGATCCGGCTGGTCGTGAACCAGGTCGGCCGCATCGGCGAAGGACGCGTGATCCGCAACCAGCTGCAGCTCGTCGTCGACAAGTTCGTCGTGCCGATGCTGCCCGCGGGCGGCGCGCCGCCGCTGCTCGAGCTGATCGGCGAAGTGCCGCTCGACCCCAGCGTGCGCGAGGCGGTGCAGAAACGCCAGCTGCTGCTCGAGCTGCTGCCGGGCTGCGCCGCGGCGCAGGCGATCGAGGCGATCGCCGCGAAGATCGCGCCGTGAGCACGGCCGAGCCCGCCGGGCCCAGCCCGTTCGAGCGCCTCGGCGGCGAGGGCGCGGTGCGTGCGCTGGTCGATCGCTTCTATGACCTGATGGACCTTGAGGCGGCCTACACCGAGTTGCGCGCGCTGCACCCGAGCACGCTGGCCGGCTCGCGTGACAAGCTGTTCTGGTTCCTGTGCGGCTGGCTCGGCGGGCCGGCTCACTACACCGACCGCTTTGGACACCCGATGCTGCGCGCGCGCCACCTGCCGTTCAGCATCGGCATCCGCGAGCGCGACCAGTGGCTCGCCTGCATGCAGCAGGCGATGCACGAACAGCAGCTCGAACCCACGCTGGCGCAGCGGCTGGCCGAGTCGTTCCTCGGCACCGCCGACTGGATGCGCAACCGCGCCGGCGCATGACCGTCGCGGCGGCCGCGCAGCGGTCGCATCGCGTGGCGATTGTTGATCGTCAGGCAGCCGTCACGGCCGCGCTTGAACGGATCCCAGCAGCACCAGCAACGCGCCGGCGCCCCCGTCGCTGGCGCGCGCCTGTGCGAACGCGATCACCTCTCGCTTCTGCACCAGCCAGGCCTTGACCCGGCTCTTCAGCACCGGTTCGCGGCCGGGCGAGCCGTTGCCCTTGCCGTGCACCACGCGCACGCAACGCAGTCCGCGGCGGCGTGCGTCGTGGACGAACAGCGCGAGCCGTTCACGCGCCTCGTCGCGGCGCAGCCCGTGCAGGTCGAGCTGCGCCTGGATCGCCCAGACGCCGCGCCGCAGCTTGCGCACGACCTCGACGCCAATGCCGGGGCGACGAAACGACAGGCCCTCGTCGGTGTCGAGCAGCGACTCGACATCGAACTCGTCGGAGATCGCGTCGTGCATCACCGCCGCCTCGTCGCGCTCGCGCTGGCGCGCGGTCGCGGGCGGCCGTGGCGCGCGACGCGGTGCGCGTGCGACCACGCGCAAGGGCACGACCGCGCCGACCGTCAGCGCGAACAGATCGCGCTCGCGCTGCTCGCGGGCGAGGCGCTCACGCTCGCGCTCGGCGCTGCGTGCGGCCTCGCGCTGCGCATCCTGCAAGGCCCGTTTGAGCGTGCCGAGGTCGGCCAGCGTGCGCGCCTCGGGCGCGCGGGCCTTCGATGGGGCCTTCGTCACAGCGGGCCACGCTTGGCGGACGGGACCATCTCGCCCCGGCCGACGACCAGGCGATGCGGCGTTGCGATCACGCCCAGCTGCGCGGAACCCAGCGTCCGCGCGCCAACGATTGGGATGGCAGTTCGCCGAACATCTGCGCGTACTCCTGCGCGAACCGCGGCAGATGGCCGAAGCCGAATTGCGATGCGACGTCCTGAACCGTCATCGTTCGATGCGGGCCGAGCAGGGCGCGGCGCGCGGCGGTCAGTCGCAGGGAGCGAAAGTAGGCCACCGGGTTGACGTCGAACACGCTTTGGAACGCGTACTGCAGCGCACGGGGCGAGCATCCCAGCCGGGCGCACAGAGCGTTGATTCGCAGCGGTTCTTCCAACTGCTCCAACATCGCCGCGCGAGCCTTGCGGGCAATGCGCGGGTAGCTGTCGGCGCGCAACCGGTAGCCGGGCTCGACCCGCATATTCACCACCGCCCGCAGGTCGTCGAGCACGTCGTCCAGTTCCTGATCGAAGCTGCCGCTGGGCAGTCCGGACGGATCCGACAGGGTAGAGAACAGCCGAGCAATGCGCTGGCCAAGGCGCGATTCGGACGGGCGCGGGTCGGACCAGCAATCCCTCGCACGCAGGAGCCGCTCCCAATCGTCCGCCGTCTGGCTCAGATCACTCGCCGCGAGCCGCGCGGTCGGGATCGAGAAGCCCACGCAGACCGCCCGCACCGGTGTGCGAAGCGCGAACTCTCGCCCCGGAGCGAACGCGATGACCGCGTCGTATTCGATATGGCGGCCGTTCCAGTACACCTCGCCGGACAGGTCGCAAGCCGTCGCGATCGTGATCTGCTCGGCTGCCGCACACCCGGTCTGGAACACGCTTTGCCCGAGCGACTCCCGGAAGAGGGTGATCCCTTCGTGCGTGATGGACGACAGACTGCCGGCGAAACAGCCGCGCGAAAGCTGCTCGTAGCGTTGATCAAGCATGCCAAGGCTGCTGGCCTGCTGGTCCGCTTCGGCGTTGCGCACCGTCAATGCCTGCGGGGCCGTGGGAACATCTGCGGATGGCATGGTGTGGTTCCGGAGGCGGGATGGATGTGGAGGGCCTGATGGCCCACAGCATAACGATTTGCCGTGGCTGCGATACCGATGCGCGCCAAGAGCGCGACGCTTCGCGTGCCGCTGTGGCCGCGGCACACCAGGCGCCGGGCGGGGGATCGATCTTGCGCAATCTGGATAACCCCGCCACCAGGCCACTGCTATTGTTCCCTCGAGGCCCGCACGCCGCCGCGTGCCTCGTTCGAACGAATGGCCGTGCCCTGTCGGCGACGAGACCTTGGAGAGAATCCCATGAGCGCTGTCCCCATCACCGCCGCTGAGCAAACCGTTCTCGGCGCCTGCCCACACGACTGCCCGGATACTTGCTCGATGCTCGTCAAGGTCCGAGACGGCAAGGTGACCGGTGTGCAAGGAAACCCGGACCACCCGTTCACGCGGGGGCGTCTGTGCACCAAGACCAACCACTACCAAGAGCGTGTCTACCACGCGGAACGTGTGCTCTATCCGATGCGGCGGACCGGGCCGAAGGGCAACGCCCAGTTCGAACGCATCGGCTGGCCGGAGGCGATCGACACCATCACCTCGCGTTGGAAAGGGATCATCAAGGAACACGGGCCGACGGCGATCATGCCCTACAGCTACCTCGGCACGCAGGGCCTGGTGAACGGGCTCACGGTGGGCGACCCGTTCTTCAACAAACTCGGCGCGACCATTTCAGAGCGCACCTTCTGCGACTCGGGGGCCTGCACCGCCTACATCATGACCGTCGGCCCGACGCCCGGCATGGACCCCGAGAGTTTTCAGCACTCGAAGCTGATCATCCTGTGGGCCTGCAACATCCTGAGCACGAATGCCCACATGTGGCCGTTCGTCGAGATGGCCCAGCGCAACGGTGCCAAGCTCGTCGTGATCGATCCGGTCCGCACCCAGGCCGCGCAGGTGGCGGACCAGCACATCCGCATCCGCCCCGGTACCGACGCCGCCCTGGCCCTGGCGATGATGAACGTCATCATCGGCGAAGACCTCGTGGATCGCGACTATGTCGACAACTACAGCGTCGGCTTCGACGAGTTGGCCGCGCACGTGCGCCAGTACACGCCCGAATTCGCCGCCGAGGCCACCGGCGTGCCGGCCGAGGTGATCCGTCAGCTGGCGCGCGACTACGCGAAGACCCAGCCGTCGGCGATCCGCATCGGCGTGGCCATCGAGCGCTCGGCCGGCGGCGGCCAACTGGTGCGCGCACTGACCTGCCTGCCCGCGCTGGTCGGCGCCTGGCGCAAGCCCGGCGGCGGCATCCTGCAGTTGCCGCTGTGGGCCTTCCCGATGAATTGGCCCGGATTGCACCGCGCCGACCTCGCCACCCCCGGGACGCGCGTGCTCAATCAATGGGAGCTCGCGCGCGCTCTGGCGGGTGACCTCGGGCTCGACCCGCCGCTGAAGTCGCTGTTCGTCTACAACAGCAATCCGCTGATCGTTGCGCCCGACCAGGCGCGCCTGCAGCGCGGCCTGTCGCGCGACGACCTGTTCACGGTCGTCAGCGAGCACTTCATCACCGACACCGCGCGCTTCGCCGACATCGTGCTGCCGGCCACGACTCAGGTCGAGCAGGCAGACCTGATGTTCTCCTGGGGTCAGCTGTACCTGACACTGAACCAGCAGGCGGTGCCCCCGCTGGGCGAGGCCATCAGCAACTCGGAGCTGTTCCGCCGTCTGGCACGCGCCATGGGCTTCGATGATCCGCTCTTCTATCGGAGTGACGAACAGCTGATGCAGGAGTCGATGGACTGGACGAGTCCGGCGCTTCAGGGCATCACGATGGAGTCGCTGAAGGAAAAGGGCTATGCCCGCCTGAACCTTCCGAGTCACGACGAGTACGCGCCGCATGCGCAGGGCAATTTCCCGACTCCGTCCGGGAAAGTCGAACTGAAGGCGTCGATGGCGGCCGGCGGCAACTTCGTGCTGCCGGTGTTTCGCCAGGGCTCGAACGATCACCAGGATGGCGGCCCGGTCCATGCGCTGCCGACCTTCATCGCGCCGCGCGAGTCGCAGCCGGCCAGCGCCGGGCAGGGCGCTCGCTACCCGTTGTCCATGATGTCTCCGAAGAGTCACTCGTTCCTGAACTCGGAATACGCGAACATCCGCCGGCAACGCGCGCATGCGGGCGAGCAGTTCGTGATGATCCACCCGGACGATGCCCTGAGCCGCGGCATCGCCGCCGGCGCCGCGGTCAAGGTCGAGAACAGCCGTGGCGCGTTCGTGGCAGTCGCCAAGGTGACCGACGAGGCGATGCGCGGCGTCGTCATCGCCCCGATGGGGCAATGGATGTCGACTTCGCGCGCGAACGCCACGCCGGCGGCGCTGAATCCGATCGCGTACGCCGACCTCGGCCGCGCGCCCACGTTTTCGGACAATCTCGTCCAGGTCAGCCTCGCGTAGCCCGGCGAGTCGCCACCATGCCCCACGTCGTCACCGAAAACTGCGACCAGTGCCGGTTCACCGAGTGCGTCACCGTGTGTCCGGTCGCCTGCTTTCACGGCGATCAGACACACCTGTATATCGATCCGGACGTATGCATCGACTGCGGGGCCTGCGTTCCCGTGTGCCCGGTCAAGGCGATTCTCGACAGCATCGATCTGGAGCCGGCACGCGAGCATTGGATCGCATTGAATCAGGAGCGTGCCAAGGCGCTGCCCGTCGTTCGCGACAAGACCGAGCCCTTGCCGACCGCCGCTGCGACGCGCGAGTCGCTCGGCCTCTGAGAGGCTGCCGAGCGCGCGTTCATGACTGACACGCCCCGCATCGCGGTCGTCGGCAGCGGCCCGAGCGGCTTCTATGCCGTCGAGGCCCTGCTGCGCTCGATTCCTGACTGCCGCATCGACATGATCGAGCGTCTGCCGACGCCGCACGGACTGGTCCGCTACGGTGTCGCTCCCGATCATCAGAAACTGAAGCAGGTCGCGGCGGTGTTCGACTCGATCGCGCGCGACCCGCGGTTCACACTTTATGCGGGGATTCGTGTCGGCGAGGACGTCTCGCTGGACGAGCTGATGGGCTGCTATCACGCCGTGGTCCTGGCCACCGGATGCGCAGTGGGGCGCAGCCTGGGCGTGCCCGGAGAATCCTTGCCTCAGGTCTACTCCTCGGCCCAGTTCGTCGGCTGGTACAACGGCCACCCCGATCACGTGTCGTTGCAACCCGATCTGCGCGGCGCCCACGCGGCGGTGATCGGCAACGGCAACGTCTCGCTCGATGTGTGCCGCCTGCTGGTCAGGTCGTTCGACGACCTGCGCGCGTCCGACATTCCCTCGCCTATGCTGCGCAGCTTCGAGGGCCGCGGTGTGCGCGAGGTGCACATGATCGGTCGGAACCTGGTGACCGCGACGAAGTTCTCGTTCAAGGAGTTCCGGCAACTGGCTGACCTTCCGGGCGTGCAGATCCGCGTTCCGCAAGCGACGCTCTGGCCCGACGACATGTGGTCCGGCGCGACATCCGACGACGCGGCGCGGGTGGCGCAATGGCTGCATGCGAACGCCTGCGACGCCGCGCCCACGCAAGGCATCGTCGTCAACTTCTGGTTTCAGGCCGTGCCCACGGCATTTCTCGGAGAGCATCGCGTCGTCGGCGTTGCGCTCGGGGGCGCGAGCCCGGGTGTCTCGGTGCCTGCGATGCTGACTTGCGATCTGGCGGTCAGCTGCATCGGGTACGACAGCCAGCCCCTCTCCGGTGTGCCGACCGACCCTCGAACAGGGAGGGTTCGCCATCGTTCGGGTCAGGTGATCGACGCAGACGGAGCCGATGTCGCGGGGCTGTTCGCTGCCGGATGGGTCAAGCGAGGACCCACCGGCATCATCGGCACCAACCGAGCCGACGGCGTCGAAACGGCGGGGTCGCTGGTGCAACGCCTGGCCCAACTGATGGAGCGACTTCCTGCTGGCGCGCCGACCCTGGCGCCACTCCTTAACGCGCGTTCGGTCGTCCCGCTCTCGTATGCGCAATGGCTGGAACTGGATCGCTGGGAGAAGGATCGCGGCGTCCGGCTGGGCAAGCCTCGGGAAAAGCTGCTCTCGACGCCGGAAGCCATCGAGGTGCTGCGCAGCAACGCAAGCGAAGCGGGGAGGACGCTATGAATCACCCGTGCGACATCGCGCTGCCCGAGTTGTTGGCTCCCTGGCTGACACGCCGCTCGATCGGCCCGAAGCATCTGGAGAGTCCGGGGCCCAACGCGCAGGAACTGGCGTGCCTGCTGCGGGCGGCATTCTCCGGCCCCGATCATGCGCGCCTCAGACCCTGTCGGCTCGAGCCCCTGGACCATGCGCAAAGGGAGCGGCTGGCGACGGCGTTCCAGCACTATCGGCGCGAGGCCGATGGCAGCCTGACCCCGGAAGATGGCGTCATCGAACGACAGCGCGCCCTGCGCGGGCCATGTCTGCTCGCCGTCACAGCACGAATCCAGGAGGACCATTTCCTGGTACCGGTGCATGAACAGTGGATTGCGGTGGGTGCCGTCATCGGCAACCTCCTTGCGGCGGCCAATGCTCTCGGCTACGTGGGCAAGACGCTCAGTGGCGACCGGGTTCGTGCGGCATGCGTTCAGAGCCTCCTTTGCGACGCCGGCGAAGTCTTGGTGGCTTTCGTCTACCTTGGCAGCGCGCGCGTGGGCGCATGGGATCGCGCGTCAACGTCTGCGCAGGGCAAGAGGGATCGATTCCGCTTCGCCGCGAGTTCGTCGAGCTGAGCTGCGCCGGGCGCCACGCCAGGTCACAGCAGGCCGCGCTCCGCGAACGAGACCACCTCGCCGCGGCCGACGACCAGGTGGTCGAGTACGCGCACGTCGACCAGCTGCAGCGCGCTCTTCAGTGTCTGCGTCAGGTACTCGTCGGCGCGCGACGGCTCGGCCGCACCTGACGGGTGGTTGTGGGCGAGGATCACCGCGCCGGCGTGCAATTCGAGCGCGCGCCGCACGACTTCGCGCGGGTAGACGCTGGTCTGGGTCAGGGTGCCGCGGAACATTTCCTCGAGCTTGAGCAGCCGGTTCTGCGCGTCGAGGAACATCACCACGAAGACCTCGAAGACATGGCCGCCGAGCTGCAGCTGCAGGTACTGCTTGACCTTGGCGGGTGCGTCGAACACCGGGCGTTCGGCGAGCTGCTGCATCAGCGCGCGCCGCGCGAGTTCGATCACCGCCGCGATCTCGGCGCGCTTGGCCGGCCCCAGACCCTTGATGCGCTTCAGGTCGTCCACCTGCGCGTGCAGCAGGCCCGGGATGCCGCCGAAGTGGTCGAGCATCTGCTGTGCAAGCTGCAGCACCGAGACGCCCTTCAGGCCGGTGCGCAGCAGCAGCGCGATCAGCTCGGCATCGGCCAGCGCAGCCGCGCCGCTGGCGAGCAGCTTCTCGCGCGGCCGGGCGTCGGCGGGGATGTCCTTGAGTACCACGATGCTGTTGTCGATTCAGGGGCTTTGCGCCGGCCTCGTAAAATCGCCCCAGTCTATCGGCTGAGATCGGTCGACACCCAGCCTTGTCAGGATTTCGCTTGAACCAAGTCCAACCGGGGTCGTTCCTGACCCTGCACTACCGCCTGTCGGGGCCGGACGGCGCCGACCTGATCAACACCTTCGACGACAAGCCGGCGACCCTGTCGCTGGGCACCGGCGAACTCGCGCCCGCGATGGAAGCACGACTGCTCGGGTTGCCGGAGGGCACGCGTCGCTCGTTCGAGCTTGCCGCCGGCGAAGCCTTTGGTGAGCGCAACCCCGAGCTGCTGCAGCGCGTGAAGCGCTCCCTCTTGAACGAGTTGGGTGATCCGGACGAGCGCTACGCCGTCGGCGACGTGGTCCAGTTCCCGACACCCGACGGCGCCGGCGCCTACGCCGGCGTGCTGCGTGAGGTAGACGGCGACGTGCTGGTGTTCGACTTCAACCACCCGCTCGCCGGTCGGCCGGTGACCTTCGAAGTGCAACTGATCGGGGTCTTGTGATGCACGCCGACCTGCAAGAGATCGTGCTGGCCGAGCCGCGCGGCTTCTGCGCCGGCGTGGACCGCGCGATCGAGATCGTCGAGCGCGCGTTGAAGAAGTTCGGGGCGCCGATCTACGTGCGCCACGAGATCGTGCACAACACCTACGTGGTCAACGACCTGAAGGCCAAGGGCGCGATCTTCATCGAGGAGCTGGCCGACGTCCCGCCCGGCGCGACGCTGGTGTTCAGCGCCCATGGCGTGTCGCAGCAGGTGCGGCGCGAGGCGGCGCAGCGCGGCTTCAGCGTGTTCGACGCGACCTGCCCGCTGGTCACCAAGGTGCATGTCGAGGTTGCGAAACTGCACAAGCTCGGCTACGACTTCATCATGATCGGCCACAAGGGCCACCCCGAGGTCGAGGGGACGATGGGGCAGCTCACCGAGGGCATCTACCTCGTCGAGGACGTGGCCGATGTCGCGACGGTGCAGGTCGCGCAGGCAGCGAAGCTCGCGGTCGTGACGCAGACCACGCTGTCGGTCGACGACGCGGCCGAGATCCTCGCGGCGGTGAAGCAGCGTTTCCCGGGCGTGCGCGAACCCAAGCAGCAGGACATCTGCTACGCGACCCAGAACCGCCAGGACGCGGTCAAGGTGCTCGCGCCGACGGTGGATGTGGTGATCGTCGTCGGCAGCCCGACCAGCTCGAACAGCAACCGGCTGCGCGAGCTGGCGCAGCGCCTGGGCACGGACGCTTACATGGTCGATGAACCCGACGATCTGAAGCCGGAGTGGTTCGAGGGCAAGCTGCGCGTCGGGCTGACCGCCGGCGCCTCGGCGCCGGATGTTCTGGTGCAGCAGGTGATCGTGCGGTTGCGTGCGCTGGGCGCGGTGTCGGTGCGCAAGCTTGCGGGCGTCGAAGAGACGACCCACTTCCCGCTGCCGATGGGCCTGGGCGACAAGGCGATGGGCGAAGTGCCCGGCGGCTGAATGGAACCCCTCGCCGACGGGTACGTTCGGCGATCTCTCAAGGGGATGCGGGCCGGCTCGGGGCGGCCCGGCGCGCGGCCCTTCAGCGCCGCGGCGGCCGGTGGAAGGTCACCACCTGCGGCGCTGCGCCGCGGGTCTTCGCGGGCGCATGGTCGCAGCCGTCACAGCCGCAGCCCGACGACACCGTCGCGGCCTTGCGCATCTTCAGCTCGAACGCGGCCGGCAGCGGCAGCTTCAGCAGCGACGTGGCAATACCGCGCCGCGCCGCGGCGGGCATCAGCGTCCAGGCCGCATAGACTGCACAGCCCGCGACCAGCAACGCGACGATCAGGTTCTGCAGCAGCTGCATGGTTCAACCTCCGAGCCAGAGGGTCGTGCGATAGGTGACGAACGCCGCGGCGTAGGCGAGCACGAACAAATAGGCCGCCATCAGCAGCGGGTAGCGCCATGAGTTGGTCTCGCGCTTGACGACCGCGAGCGTCGAGATGCATTGCGGTGCGAACACGTACCAGGCAAGCAGCGAATAGGCGGTCGCGAGCGACCAGCCCTTCGCGATCACCGGCGACAGCGCGTCGGCCACTTGGCTGCCGGCGGCCGACATCGAGTACACCGTGCCGAGCGCGCCGACCGCGACCTCGCGTGCTGCCAGCCCCGGCACCAGCGCGATCGAGATCTGCCAGTTGAAGCCGATCGGCGCGAACACGTGCTGCAGCGCCTGGCCAAGCCAGCCGGCGATGCTGTATTGGATCGCCGGGCCGGTGGCCCCCTCGGGTGGTGCAGGGTAGCTCGACAGGAACCACAGCACCACCATCAACGCGAAGATGATGCCGCCGACCCGGGCGAGGAAGATGTGCGCGCGTTCCCAAAGGCCGAGCGCCAGATTGCGCGCGCCCGGCATGCGGTACGGCGGCAGCTCGAGCATCAGCGGCTGGTAGCGGCTCTTGATCCAGATGCGCTTGAAGATCCACGCCACTGCCATCGCCGAGACGACGCCGGCCACGTACAGGCCGAACAGCGTGAGCCCGCGCAGGTTGAACAAGCCGATGCTGCGGTTCGGCACGAACGCGCCGATCAGCAGCGCGTAGACCGGCAGGCGTGCCGAGCATGTCATCAGCGGCGCGATCATGATCGTCGCCAGCCGGTCCTTCCAGTTCGCGATCGTGCGCGTGGCCATGATGCCCGGGATCGCGCAGGCGAAGCTCGACAGCAGCGGGATGAACGCGCGCCCCGACAGCCCGACCTTGCCCATCAGGTTGTCGAGCAGGAACGCGGCGCGCGGCAGGTAGCCCGAGTCCTCGAGGATCAGGATGAAGAAGAACAGGATCAGGATCTGCGGCAGGAACACGATGACGCTGCCGACGCCCGCGATCACGCCGTCGACCAGCAGCGAGCGCAGCGGGCCCCCGGCCATGTGCGCGGTGGTCTGCTCGCCGAGCCAGGCCATCGCCGCCTTGATCGCGTCCATCGGCACGTTGGCCCACGAGAACACGGCCTGGAAGATCAGGAACAGCACGACCGCGAGGATTGCCAGACCCCACACCGGGTGCATCACGACCGCGTCGAGCCGGTGATGGAAGCGCGCGGCGTTGGCGGCCCGAGTCGTGATGCCGGGTTCCACGATTGCCAGGATGCGCCGCACTTCGTGCTGCAGTTCCGCGGGCGAGGTCGGTGTGAACCGCGTGCTGCCGGCGGCGGCCTCAGGGGGGGCGGCCGCGAACTCGCGCTCCATCAGCGCGAGCAGCTGTGCATGGCCGTCGTGCTTGACCGCAATCGTCTCGACCACCGGGCAGCCCAGCTCGCCGCTGAGCTTCGCGACATCGATGTTCAGGCCCTGGGCGCGCGCCATGTCGGCCATGTTCAGCGCCACCATCATCGGGCGGCCGAGGCGCCTGAGCTCGAGCACCAGGCGCAGGTTCATGCGCAGGTTGGTCGCATCGACCACGGCGACGATCGCGTCGGGCGCGTCCTCGCCGCGGCGACGGCCTTCGATCACCTCGAGCGTGACCTGCTCGTCGGGCGTGGCCGGCGTCAGGCTGTAGGCGCCGGGCAGGTCAATCACCGAGACGCTGCGCCCGCCCGGCAAGTGGGTCGTGCCGATCTTGCGCTCGACCGTCACGCCGGCGTAGTTGGCGACCTTCTGGCGCGCACCGGTCAGCAGGTTGAACAACGCGGTCTTGCCGCAATTGGGGTTGCCGACGAGGGCGACGCTCCAGGGCGCGTGCGCGTGAGCCGGATTCAGGGCTTGCGACATGGCGGGCTCAGGCGGCCTGGACCTCGAGGTGGACTTCGACGCATTGCGCTTCGAGCAGGCGCAGGCCGAACAACGTGTCGCCGATCAGCACCGCCAGCGGCTCGCGCCCGCCCGGGCCGCGCCGCAGCAGCTGAACCGGCTCGCCGGGAATGAAGCCGATCTCGGCCAGGCGGCGCAACGCGACCGCGTCGACGTCGGCCGAGGTCGCGACGACGCGGGTCACCGTGGCGTACGCACCGTTGGGCAGTTCGTTCAGCAGCATGGTCATCGGGATGGTCGGGCTGCATGCAGATGCGCATGCAAATGAGATTGTCTCTCATTTGGGTTGGCGGTGCCCGGCGCCAAGGGCTTTATATCGATGTTGGTAATGCGAACGATTTGCAATCATAATGGGCGAACTTGCGCATGGCCTGTTGCCTGCGCGGGCCTTCTCGATGACGCCGATGCCGTTCCACAATCCGTTCGGCCGCCACGCTGGTGCGTGTCGCGGTGCGGCCTGCCACTGACGGCGCGCCGAACTCTCACGTCATCGGAGCCCCTTCATGAAAAGCGACCCGCAAGTTCTCGTCCATCTGAACGCCCAGCTGAAGAACGAGCTGACCGCGGTCAATCAATACTTCCTGCACTACCGGATGCTCAAGCACTGGGGCCTGGACAAGCTGGCGAAGAAGGAATACGAGGAATCGATCGGCGAGATGAAGCATGCCGACCGACTGATGGAGCGGATCTTCATGCTCGATGGCCTGCCGAACCTGCAGGATCTGGGCAAGCTGCTGATCGGCGAGAACGTGCCCGAAATGCTGAGCTGCGACCTGCAGTCCGAGACCGGCGCGCAGGCCACCATCAAGGACGGCATTGCCCACTGCGAATCGGTGCGCGACTACGTGTCGCGCGATGTGCTGCAGGGCATCCTGGACGATACCGAGGAGCACATCGATTTTCTGGAAACCCAGATCGAGCTGATCGGCAAGGTGGGCTTGGAGAACTATCTGCAGTCGCAGATGGGCGAGGCGAGCTAGCGCCCGGGCGCGCGGTTCGCGAGCAAAGGACGGACATGATTGTTTGCGTGTGTCGCAGAGTCTCTGACCACCAGATCCGCCAGGCCGCGGCCGACGGGGCGCACAGCCTCGAGTGCCTGCAGTTCGACCTCGGCGTGGCCACCCAGTGCGGGCGCTGCGCCGATTGCGCCTCGCGCGTGCTGTGCGACGCGCGCAGCGCCGGCGCGCACCAGCAGCATGTGATCACGATGGCCCGGCCGGTGCAGGCGCAGATGGCCTGACGGCGGCTCGCGACCCGGCATGCAGCGCGCCACGCCGCGCAGCGCTGCCTACAATCCGCGCTCCACGACTCCTCCTGCGCGCCGATCGCGCGCCGCGACATGCTCGACATCACTCTGCTGCGCAAGGATCTCGCCTCGGTCGTCGCCCGGCTCGACAAGCGCCAGTCGCCCCAGCCGTTTCTCGACGTCGACCGCTTCGCGGCGCTCGAAGCGGAGCGTCGCACGATCCAGGTCCGCACCGAGGAGCTGCAGGCGCGGCGCAACAGCCTGTCCAAACAGATCGGGCAGATCAAGGCCCAGGGCGGGGACAGCAGCGCGACGATGACCGAGGTCGGCGGCATCGGCGATACGCTGAAGGCCTCGGCGCAGCGGCTCGACTCGATCCAGACCGAGCTGTCCGCCCTGCTGATGGCGTTGCCGAACCTGCCACAGGACGACGTGCCGGTCGGTCCCGACGAGACCGCCAACGTCGAGGTGCGGCGCTGGGGCACGCCGCGCGTGTTCGACTTCCCGACCCGCGACCATGTCGACCTTGGCGCGCCGCTCGGGCTGGACTTCGACCTCGGCGCCAAGCTTTCGGGCTCACGTTTCAGCTTCCTGCGTGGCCCGGTCGCGCGACTGCACCGCGCGCTCGCGCAGTTCATGCTCGACGTGCAGACCCAGGAGCACGGCTACACCGAGTGCTACACGCCCTACATCGTCAATCGCGAGATCCTCGAGGGCACCGGCCAGCTGCCGAAGTTTCGCGACGACATGTTCTGGGTCAGCCGCGGCGGCGACGAGACGCAACCCGAGCAGTACCTGATCTCGACCTCCGAGATCTCGCTGACGAACAGCGTGCGCGAGCGCGTGCTCGCCGCCGAGGAACTGCCGATCAAGCTGACCGCGCACAGCCCGTGCTTCCGCTCCGAAGCCGGCAGCGCCGGCCGCGACACGCGCGGCATGATTCGCCAGCATCAGTTCGACAAGGTCGAGATGGTGCAGATCACGCACCCGGACGAGAGTGACGCGGCGCTCGAGCAGATGGTCGGCCACGCGGAAGCCGTGTTGCGCAAGCTCGGGCTGCCGTACCGCGTGGTGCTGCTCAGCAGCGGCGACATGGGCTTCGGCGCCGCCAAGACCTACGACCTCGAGGTCTGGGTGCCGGCGCAGGCCACGTATCGGGAGATCAGCTCGTGTTCGAACTGCGAGGCGTTCCAGGCGCGCCGCATGCAGGCGCGTTTCAGGAACGCGCAGGGCAAGAACGAGTTCGTGCACACCTTGAATGGCTCGGGCCTTGCCGTCGGGCGCACGCTGGTCGCGGTGCTCGAGAACGGCCAAAACGCCGACGGCTCCATCAACGTGCCCGAGGCGTTGCGCCCGTACATGGGCGCTGTCGGAGTCCTGACGCCGGAGAAGGCGGCGAAAGCCTAGGCTAGAATAAAAAACTCGGCACAGACCCGCCGAGCAGGGCCCGCCGGATCGCCGGACCGTGGCCCGCACCGGAGAGGTGGCAGAGTGGTCGAATGTACCTGACTCGAAATCAGGCGAACCGCAAGGTTCCGAGGGTTCGAATCCCTCCCTCTCCTCCAGTTAGTCCGAGCCCGCACCCCTTGCGGGCTTTCTCTTGCCTGAGCCCCGCGTGGCGCGGGCTGTACGGGCGATGGGCTTTCTCTGTCCCGTTTCTTGGCCGCTTTTTGCGTCCCGCCAAGGGGCGTTTCTCAGTTGCCCATTTACGCAGTACGGATGTCGCCTCGGCGCCCAAACAGAGAAGGCCTCCGCATGGAGGCCTTCGAGGCAGGCGGTGAGTCGCCGTTCAGTCCGGCATCCCTAGCGCCGCGCGCTGCACGTCCCAGGTCATGGGCAGCGGCACCATCTGCGCCAGCTTCGTGGCGCTGAGTTCTGCCGGTTGCTCGCCCCGTGCGAAGCGATCCACCAGATCCGGCGCCAGGAACGCCAGCTGCACTACTCGGGTTGCATACGACGCCGTGCACCCCACGCGCTCGCCCAGATCCTGCATCGACGTCACTTGGCCCGATGCCAGCATCCCGAACCACTCCTGGGCCCGAGCGACCAACCGCAGCAGCTTCTGATCCGGCTCGCGGCGAGTCCGGCTGCCCGGTGCATCGATCAACAGACGCATCGCCATCCCACACCGCTTCAGCTGCGCCGGCAGCTCACCCGTGATGGCCGGCTGATCCGACAGCAGCACGCCACCACGGATCACAATCTCTAGCCTGTCTGGATGGACCGTCACGCGCTCCAGCAGATCCAGCAGCTGCGCGATGCGCCCAGAACTCTCTTCTATGCGCGCGGCCAACTCGCCCGATCGCCGCAGTCCATCGCTGATCTGCGCCGCGTCCCGCCCTTCGAGTGCTGTCAACAACCTGGACTCGTCCCGCAGGATCCCGAGTGTGCCGTGCACCACGGCCACTTCCAGTTCCCGCGCTGGAAGCCGCATCGGCTCCGCTGCACTGGAGATGTAGTAGCGGTACCGCCTGCCGTTCTTGCTCGAGTGCGACGCCGTGAACCGATTGCCCGCTGCATCGAACACCAGACCCGCCAACATGCTGGGCTCGGCCGCATGGGTGCGACCTCGCGCTCCTTGCAGGTTGTCTGCGAGTCGCGCTTGCACCGCCTCCCAGACCGATTGCTCGATGATCGCCGGATGGTCGGCAGGGAAGGACAGCCCGCGGTGCGGCACTCGTCCGATATAGATCGGGCTCTTCAACATCCGATGCAGATGTCCCCGGCTGAAAGGTCTGCCACCGCCGACCCGGCCCCGCTGACTCTCCCGCACCGGGGTCCTCCACTGCCGCCGATCGAGCTCCGCCTTGAGCCGACTCACGCCGTCCAGTTCCAAGTAGAGCGCGAAGATCTCACGGACCCGCAAGGCTTCTTCTTCGTCGATGACCAGGGTCCGCTCATGGGGCCGATAGCCCATCGGCGGGATGCCACCCATCCACAAGCCCTTGCGCTTGGACGCCGCGATCTTGTCCCGGATCCGCTCGCCGGTAACCTCGCGTTCAAACTGCGCGAAGGACAACAGCACGTTCAGTGTCAGGCGCCCCATCGAGGTCGTCGTGTTGAACTGCTGCGTCACGGACACGAACGACACGTCGTGGGCATCGAACAGTTCCACCAGCTTCGCGAAGTCCGCCAGCGAACGCGTCAGCCGATCCACCTTGTAGACGACGATGATCTTGATGCGAT
>Ga0070667_100001140_pt1 | contig 24152 bp, 19 predicted proteins | sample KBSS33metaG_FD_64659 | JGI IMG/M metagenome (GOLD analysis project Ga0070667, IMG submission 64659) | Switchgrass rhizosphere microbial communities from Kellogg Biological Station, Michigan, USA - KBS S3-3 metaG | ecosystem: Host-associated > Plants > Roots > Rhizosphere > Soil ... | reverse complement strand
GACCAACACCGCAAAACCTGGAAACAACCAAGCCACCGGAAAAACCGGCTGCACCGCATCGGTGAAGCCGCATATATGGAGACCGACCCAAACGGTCAATATCGATTTTTCCACAACCCCGCCCACACCACCCAAAACCCCCACCGCGCCTGCGTTTCCACACGAAACTTTTCTGTCATCCACCGGGATCAACACCCGAATCACACAGACAGAATCGCCAGGCAACATGCCCTCACCCGCCACCGTCCGCCCGGCGGGTGGGGAGATTCGGGTGGTGGACGTTGCCGGCGCCATGAAATAGGCCTTTGTGCAGAGGGGGAATGTCCATTCTTACGCGCCATCTTCTTGCTGCCAGTCTTGCTGCCTTGCTGTTCCCGGCACTGGCACGGGCCGACACGGTTTCGCTGAGTGCACCGCAGTTGTTCGAACTGGCCGACCGTGCGCGTGACCAGGGCGATTTCGCCACGGCCGAGACGGCCTATCGCGCGCTCTCGGAAAATCCTGATATCGACTTGCGCAATGAAGCCCGCTTCCGTCTGGCCTTGATGCTGGCCGACCGCGAACACAAGCTCAAGGATGCGGCCGTGGTTCTGCGGCGCATCCTGGACGAGCGACCCCAGGCGCAGCGCGTGCGCCTGGAACTGGCACGCGTGCAGGCGATGATGGGCGACCTGGGCGCGGCACGGCGGGAAATGCGCGCGGCCCAGGCCGGCGGACTGCCGCCCGATGTGGAGCGCATGGTGCGTTTCTATGCGGCGGCGCTCAAGGCCCGCAAGCCGTTCGGCGGCAGCCTGGACGTGGCGCTTGCGCCCGACAGCAACATCAACCGCGCCACGCGATCAAACACGGTGGGCACGGTGATCGGCGATTTCACGCTGGACCAGGACGCCAAGGCCAAGTCAGGCCTGGGCCTTGCGCTGCGCGGGCAAACCTATTTCCGCATGCCACTGCAGAAGGATGCAACCCTGCTGGTGCGGGCGAATGGCTCAGGCGATCTCTACCGCGACGAGCGCTTCGACGATATCCTGCTCGGCATCCAGGCCGGCCCCGAATATGCGCTGGGGGCAGACCGGCTGACACTGGCGGCCGGGCCCACCTGGCGCTGGTATGGTCTCAAGCCATACAGCACGTCGGTGGGGGCAAGCGCCGATTTCATTCACCCGATGGGCAAGAAGATGCAAGGCCGGCTCGACCTGGGGATCACGCACACCGCCAATCGGCGCAATGCGCTGCAGACCGGCGACGTCTATTCGCTGTCCGCCGGTCTCGACCGCGCGATCTCTGCGCGCCTGGGTGGAGGCGTCCAGGCTTTCGTCAATCGCACCAAGGCGCGCGATGCCGGGTGGTCTGACGTGACTGCGGGCGGATCGCTCTATGCGTTTCGCGAGATTGGACGCACCACCGCCGTGGTCAACGCGAGCTATAGCCATCTGGAGGCCGATGACCGGCTGTTCCTCTATCCCCGCCGCCGCGTGGACGACCGCTTCTCCATCGTGGCGAGCACGACCTGGCGCGCGCTGCAATGGCAAGGCCTTGCGCCCATCACGCGCCTGCGCTGGGAGCGCAACCGCTCTACCGTGGACATCTACGACTATCGCCGCGTGGCAGCCGAAGTGGGCATTACTGCCGCGTTCTGATTGATCAGGCGTGGCCGGTATCGGCGACCAGATGCGCCGGGTCCACGCCGGCGGCGCGCCAGGTGGCGGCCCAGCGTTGTTCGCGCGGCGTGTCGAACAGGATGGCAGGCGATCCATCCGCCGCGTGCCAGCCGTGGTGGTGCATTTCTTCCTCAAGCTGTCCCGGCCCCCAGCCGGCATAGCCCAAGGCCACCAGCCAGCGGGACGGCCCGCGTCCTTCGGCAATGGCGCGCAGCACGTCCATCGAGGCCGAAAGCGTGCAGAGCGTATTGACCGTGACCGAGCCTTCGCCGCCCCAATCGGGCGAGTGCAGCACGAAGCCGCGCCCGGTTTCCACCGGGCCGCCATGCAAGACGGGAACGTCGGGGCAATTGCCGGGATCGATGCCAACGTCTTGCAGCAACGCGTGGAAGGTGATGCCCTCGCGCGCCTCGCCCACGCCAATGCCCATCGCGCCATTGGCATCGTGCAGGCACAGCGCGATCACCGCGTGATCGAAGCGCGCGTCCATCATGCCCGGCATGGCCAGCAGCAGGCGACCGGCGAGATATTGCGGAGCGCGTTCAGGCGGCATCGAGGACATGGCTGTTCCGGTCAGGCTGCGGCAGCCGAGGCTGCGGCGACGATTTCGTTGGCACCGCCCGGGCCACGATCCTCGGCGGCATCGAGCAGCCGCTTTTCGAGATTGCGCAGCCGCGTGTCGCTGGTGACTTTCTCGCCCAGGATATCCGTGACGTAGAACGTATCGACCGCGCGCTCGCCATACGTCGCGATATGCGCGGAATGAACCACCAGCCGCGAATCGAACAAGGCATGGGCCAGCCGCCCGAGCAGCGCGGGCCGATCACGCGCGCCCACTTCCACCACGGTAAAGCGATTGGATGCCTTGTTGTCGTAGATCACGATCGGCTGCACGTCGAACGCCTCGGCCCGCGTCCGCGCCAGAGGCCGCGCGGCAAGTTGCGGCATCAGCTTGACGCGATTGGACAGGGCATCGGCAATGCTGGCCTTGAGCCGCTCGATATGACGCGCTTCGTTGAGCGGGCGGCCCAGCGGATCCTGCACCAGGAAATTGTCGACCGCGAGGCCATTGCGCGTGGTGTGGATGCGCGCGTCAATGATGTTGCCGCCGGCAAGATGAATGGCGCCGGCGAGGCGATAGAACAGCCCGGCATGATCGGCCGCCAGCACTGTCACCAGCGTGGCGCCGCGCGCGGGGTAATAATGCGCCTCCACCGAAAGCGGTTCGCCCAGCGCGCTGTCCATTTGCTGGAGATTGAGCGCGATGATGTCTTCGGGCTCGGCAATCCAGTAGGCATCGGTAAGCTGGCGGCCCACGGTGCCGATCAGGGCGTCGCGCTCCTTGAGCAGTTCGCCCACTGCCCGCTTCTTGGCGGCGATGCGCTCGGGGCGGCCGTGCTGCTTGTGGCCCAGGCGCAGCATTTCCTCGGTCTGGATGAACAGGTCACCCAGCAGCTGGCGCTTCCACGAATTCCAGATCCCCGGCCCCACGGCACGAATGTCGACGATGGTCAGCACGAGCAACAGGCGCAGCCGCTCGGCGCTTTGCACCTGGGCGGCAAAATCGGCGATAGTCTTGTAATCGGCCAGGTCGCGCTTGAACGCCGTGGCACTCATCAGCAAGTGCCAGCGTACCAGCCACGAGACCATCTCGGTCTCTGCCGCGGAAAGCCCGAGCCGCGGGCACAGCTTGCGCGCCACTTCGGCGCCCAGCAGCGAGTGATCCCCGCGCCTGCCCTTGGCAATATCGTGCAGCAGCGTGGCAACATAGAGCACGCGGCGCGACACGATCTTGTCCACCACGTTGCTGGCCAGCGGATGGGGTTCGCGCTCCTCGCCCTTTTCGATGCGGGCGAGCAGGCCGATCGCGCGGATCGTATGCTCGTCCACCGTATAGTGGTGGTACATGTCGAACTGCATCTGCGCGACCACGCGGCCAAAGTCGGGAATGAAGCGGCCGAACACGCCCGCCTCGTTCATCCAGCGCAGCACGGTTTCGGGATCGTGGCGGCTGGTGAGCAGATCGAGGAACAGGGCATTGGCGCGCGCATCCTTGCGGACGGCGCCGTCAATCAGGCCTGCATCGCGCCGCGCCAGGCGCATGGCATCGGGGTGGATTTCCAGTCCGTGCTTGTCGGCCACCACGAAGATCTCGATCAGGCGCACCGGATCGGTGGCGAAAAATTCGTCATCGGGCACCGAAATCTTTTCCGCCACGATCGGGAAGCCGGAAACCTTGCGTTTGCGGCGCTGGCGCAAGGCGGCAAAGAAGCCGGGCTTGGTGCGGGCGAACTGTTCATCGAGCTGGGCCATGAACACGCCGGTGAGCGAGCCGACCTGCTTGGCCTGGAGGAAGAAGAACTGCATGAACCGCTCGACCGAGCTTTTGCCGGGGCGATCGGCAAAGGCCATGCGCGCAGCCACTTCGCGTTGCAGGTCGAACGTCAGCCGGTCTTCGGCGCGGCGGGTGATCATGTGCAGATGGCAGCGCACCGCCCAGAAGAAGTTTTCCGCGCGATGGAAAGCGCGATATTCCGCCGCCGTAAGCAGGCCAACATCGACCAGTTCTGATGGATCGCGCACCTTGTGGACATATTTGCCGATCCAGTAGAGCGTGTGCAGGTCGCGCAGCCCGCCCTTCCCTTCCTTGACGTTGGGTTCCACCACATAGCGGCTGTCTCCCAGCCGCTTGTGCCGCTCGTTGCGCTCGGCCAGCTTCTCGGCCACGAACTGGCGCTCGGTGCCGGCGGCCACTTCGGCCCAGAACCGGCGCGAGCAATCCTCGTAGACGTCGCGATCGCCCCAGACATAGCGCCCTTCGAGCAAGGCCGTGCGAATCGTCAGGTCGCCCTTGGCCATGCGCACCATCTCGTCGAGCGAGCGGCTGGAATGGCCGACCTTCAACCCCAGGTCCCACAGGAAATAGAGCATCGCCTCGATCACCTGCTCGCACCAGGGGGTGGGCTTTTCAGGCGTGACGAAGGCGATATCGACATCGGAATGGGGCGCCATCTCGCCACGACCATAGCCACCCACGGCCAGTACGGCGATGCGCTCGCCCGGACCGCGCGTGCTGGCGCGATAGACGTGCCCGATCACATAGTCATGGATCACCCGCACCAGCTGGTCGACCAGGAATGCCTGGCCCTGCGCGCATTCATAGCCGGCCGATGGCTTGCCGCGCAACCGGCGGGCCAGTTCGTCGCGCCCATGGGCAAGGGCGGCGCGCACGTGTTCGACCACAGCGGGTCGTGCGCGCACCAGATCGCCATCCGCTTCTGCCACGGCACGGCCGACGGCTTCGGCAAGGGAGCGACGGTCGATGATGGTGCGCTGCTGCGCGATGCGGGGCAAGGTCATGGCTGCTCAATAAACCAGGTGGCGTTAAGGGGAAACACCGCAGGCATCCAAGTTTTCCCGATGGGCATCACTGCGCCTGCTCGGCTCAACAGCGGGCGGCCCATCGTTTGGGGTTTGCCAGCGGCTTGGCCGCTGTGCCAGAAGGCGCGCCATCCGCACTCCTTCCCTTGCGGGCAACAGTTCAACGGAGCTTCGCGCTTGTCCCTCATCCCGGCCCTTTCAGCCGCAGCGGCCACCGCATCCCACACGCCGCTGCGCTGGGATCAACTGCACCTTTCGCCCATTGCCTGGGATTTCGGCTTCTTTGCATTGCGCTGGTATTCGCTGGCCTATCTTGCCGGAATCCTGATCGGCTACTGGCACCTGTCACGCATGATCCGCCAGCCCGGCGCGCCGATGGCGCAGCGCCATGCCGATGATCTGTTCTTCTATGCCACGCTCGGCATCATCCTGGGCGGCCGGCTTGGCTATGCCACGTTCTACGATCCGGAACTGTGGTCGCACCCTTCAGAACTGGTCAAGCTGTGGCAGGGCGGGATGAGCTTCCATGGCGGCTTGATCGGCACGATCCTGGCCATTGCCTTCGTCTGCTGGCGCAACCGGCTCAGCTTTATCCGCGTGTGCGACTATATCGCGCCTTGCGCCCCGATCGGGCTGTTTTTCGGCCGCTGCGCCAATTTCGTGAATGGCGAATTGTGGGGACGGGTGACGACCGCCGATGTGCCCTGGGCCATGGTCTTTCCCGGCGCCGGGCCCAATCCGCGCCACCCCAGCCAGCTTTACGAGGCGCTGCTCGAAGGCCTGATCCTGGCCACGGTGCTGATCACGCTGTTCTGGAAAACGCGGGCGCGCTGGCGGCCGGGCCTGCTCATGGGCACGTTTGCCACCGGCTATGCCCTGTCGCGCTTCATCGTCGAATTCTATCGCGAGCCTGACGCGCAGCTGGAAGAATTCGCCATGCGCACCGGGCTATCGATGGGCCAGTGGCTGACACTGCCCATGCTGGCGATCGGCCTGACCCTGCTGGTGCGGGCGATGGTGCGGCCCCCGCTCGGAACCGTGTCGCCACCGCCGGCCGATTGAATTTTCCCATGGCAGAAGAAACGCCCGCGCCGGATTCGCTGCGGCAGGTGTTTGCCCGTCTGATCCGCGCCACCGGGCCGATCAGCGTTGCGCACTTCATGGCCGAATCCAACGCGCGCTATTACGGCAGGCGCGACCCGCTGGGCCTTGCTGGCGATTTCATCACCGCGCCCGAAGTGAGCCAGATGTTTGGCGAAATGATCGGGCTGTGGCTGGCGGACATCTGGCTGCGCGCCGGGCGCCCGGCCGGCCTTGCCTATGTGGAGGCGGGGCCCGGGCGCGGCACGCTGGCGCAGGATGCCTTGCGGGCAGCGGCACGCCAGGGCCTGGTGCCCGATGTGCATTTCATCGAAACGAGCCCGGCGCTGCGCGCCGCCCAGCAAGAGCGCTTTCCCGGCGCGATCTGGCACAACGATTTTGCCACCCTGCCCGACGATCGCCCGCTGATGATCGTCGGCAACGAATTTCTCGATGCATTGCCGGTGCGCCAGATGGTGCGCATGGCGCAGGGCTGGCGCGAACGCATGGTGGGCTGGGATGGGCAGGCCCAGCGCCTGTTGCCCGTCGCAGGCGATCGCCCGATGGACGCCGCCGTTCCGGCACCATGGCGCGATGCCGCCGAAGGCACGATCATCGAAAGCTGTCCGGCCGCTGCGGCCGTTACCGCCGAGGTGGCTTCCCGGCTCGCAGCCCAGGGCGGCGTGGCGCTGTGGATCGATTACGGCCACGCGCAGCCACAACAGGGCAGCACGCTCCAGGCCGTGCGGGCGCATCGCAAGGTCGATCCCTTTGCCGATCCCGGTGAGGCAGACTTGACCGCGCTGGTCGATTTTGCCGCACTGGGGCCCGTTGTCGAACGCGCCGGCGCCCGTGTCGACGGGATAATCACCCAAGGCGAATTCCTGCGCAGCCTGGGTATCGAGGCACGGGCGGCGGCATTGGCGAGCCGGGCAAGCGAACAGGCGCCGGCCCTTGGCCGCGCGCTGGCGCGACTGATAGCCCCGGACGAAATGGGCAACCTCTTCAAGGTCATGGCCTTTTCCGCCGCGCACTGGCCTGTGGGCGCGGCGTTCTAGAAATTCACGCCGCGCATTGCGTCAACGCAAAACCTGCGCATTTGCCCCGATAAAATGCTTGTTGGCAAAGCAGCCAATCTGTGGCTAACACGCATGAGAATTGTTGGGCCTGGCACGTGCAAACCACGGCGGCCCGGCGCGCATGAAACCGGCGATGTTCGCCGCCGCGCGCAAGGAGGGGGAAATACCGTGCCCGGCCGTTCCAGGCGGGGTGGCAGCAGGCAGGGATTATCAATGGCTGATGAGGCAATTGTGAACGCAAGCGGCACAGATACGCCCGCCGTCCACGACAGTGTGGGCGTCGATGAAGGCGTGCGTCGGCGCGATTTCATCAATATCGCGGCAGTGAGTTTTGCAGGGGTGGGCGGCCTGGCCGTACTGGTGCCGCTGGTGTCGCAAATGGCACCTTCAGCCGACGTGCTGGCCGAAAGCTCGACCGAGATCGACATCTCGCAGATCGCGCCGGGCCAGGCGATCAAGGCGGTTTTCCGCAAGCAGCCGGTCTTCGTGCGCAATCTCAACCCGACCGAAATCGGCGAGGCGGAGAAAGTGGATGTTGCCAGCCTGCGCGATCCGCAGACGCTGGAGGAACGGACCAAGCCGGGCAAGAAGAACTGGCTGATCACCATGGGCGTCTGCACCCACCTGGGCTGCGTGCCGCTGGGTGCCGGCGAGGGCGAGGTGAAGGGCGAGTTCGGCGGGTATTTCTGCCCGTGCCACGGCTCGGTCTACGATACCGCCGCGCGCATCCGCAAAGGTCCCGCTCCCAAGAACCTGGAAGTGCCGCCTTATGAATTCACGTCCGACACTGTCGTGAAGATCGGCTGAGGATAGACCCGATGAGCTTTCCCTGGGCGAACGAATACAAGCCAAGCCACCCGCTGATGCAGTGGCTGGACGAGAAGCTGCCACTGCCGCGCTTCGTGTATAACGCCGTCGGCGCCGGTTATCCGGTGCCGCGCAACCTCAATTACTGGTGGAACTTCGGCATTCTTGCCGGGGTTTGCCTGATGCTCCAGATCGTCACCGGCGTGGTGCTGGCGATGCATTATGCCGCCAACCAGGGCGTGGCGTTCGACAGCGTCGAACACATCATGCGCGATGTGAACTGGGGCTGGATGCTGCGCTATGCGCATGCCAATGGCGCCTCGGCCTTCTTCGTGGTGGTCTATATCCACATCTTCCGCGGGTTCTTCTTCTCCTCGTACAAGGCCCCGCGCGAGATGATCTGGCTTCTGGGCGTGACCATCTTCCTGCTGATGATGGCCACCGCGTTCATGGGCTATGTGCTCCCCTGGGGGCAGATGAGCTTCTGGGGTGCCAAGGTCATCACCGGCCTGTTCTCGGCGATCCCGGTGGTCGGCGAACCGTTGCAGCAGTGGCTGCTGGGTGGCTTTGCACCGGATAACGCCGCGCTCAACCGCTTCTTCAGCCTGCACTTCCTGCTGCCCTTCGTGATCCTGGGCGTGGTGATCCTGCACATTTGGGCGCTGCACATCCCCGGTTCTTCCAACCCCACGGGCGTGGAAGTGAAGACCGAATCGGACACCGTGCCCTTCCACCCCTATTACACCGCCAAGGATGGCTTCGGGCTGGGGGTCTTCGCGATCCTCTACTGCACCTTGCTGTTCTTCCTGCCCAACGCGCTGGGTCACCCGGACAACTACATACAGGCCAACCCGCTTTCCACGCCGGCGCACATCGTTCCCGAATGGTACTTCTGGCCGTTCTACGCGATCCTGCGCGCCTTCACCGCCGACTTCTTCTTCATCCCGGCCAAGCTGATGGGCGTGCTGGCGATGTTCTCGGCGATCCTGGTGTGGTTCTTCCTGCCCTGGCTGGATACCTCGCCGGTGCGTTCGGGCCACTACCGGCCGCTGTTCCGCAAGTTCTTCTACCTGCTTGTCATCGACGTGCTGGTATTGGGCTATTGCGGCGGTTCGCCGGCCGAAACCAAGTACGTGCTGATCTCGCAGATCGCTGCCACGTACTATTTCCTCCACTTCCTCGTGATCCTGCCGATCGTCGCCTCGATCGAGAAGCCGGCCCCGCTGCCCTTCTCCATCACCGAAGCGGTGCTGGGCAAGGATGACCAGACCGCCCCGGCCGCCTGAGCCCGCGCGAACCGCACAAAGAGAGAGAACCCCATGGTCCGTCTTTTTGGTCCTCTTGTCGGCCTCTTCTTCGCCGTGGCGCTGCTCTGGTCGTTCGGAGTGGGCGCGATCCAGGCGATCCGCGAGCCCGAACCCACCACGGCAGTGCATGAATTCCATCTTGCACCCAAGGAGCCGGAACCCGGCTTCTCGTTCAACGGCCCCTTCGGCCGCTTCAATCAGGCGCAGTTGCAGCGCGGCTTCCAAGTCTACAAGGAAGTCTGCTCCAACTGCCACTCGCTCCACTTCGTCGCGTTCCGCGATCTTGCCGCGCTCGGTTATTCCGAAGCGGAAGTGAAGGCGATCGCCAAGGATTGGGGCACCAAGGCCAAGGTCCAGGACCCCAAGACCGGTGACGAAAGCGAGCGCGACAACGTGCCCGCCGATCACTTCCCCAAGGTCTATTACGCCGGCACCGGCAATCCGCCGGATCTTTCGCTGGTGACCAAGGCACGCCACGAAGGCCCGGAATACGTCTATTCGCTGCTGACCGGCTACCAGCCCCAGCCCGCGGCGCTGCTCAAGAAGTATCCTGACAGCAAGACGCCCGAAGGCCTCTATTACAACCCCTACTTCGCCAACCTGAACATCGCGATGCCCGCCCCGCTGGCAGACGACCAGATTACTTATGGCGACGGGACCAAGGCCACCAAGGAACAGATGGCTGCCGACGTGGCCGCCTTCCTCACCTGGACGGCCGAGCCCAAGATGGAAAAGCGCAAGCAGACCGGCTGGGCCGTGCTCGGCTTCCTGCTCGCCGCCACGGCGCTGGCTTACCTGGCCAAGCGCAACGTCTGGTCCAAGGTCCACTAAGACCGGGCAGGAACGCCACACATGAAAAAGGCCACCGGAAACGGTGGCCTTTTTCATGTGTTCGCACTGCGACCCCCATCTGTTTGCAGGAAAGCCCGATGACGCCCCAAGACCTCAAGGCCCTGATCCGCGCCGTTCCCGACTTTCCCAAGCCCGGCATCCTGTTTCGCGATGTGACCACGCTGATCGCCCATCCCCAGGGCTTTGCCGCCACCATCGCCCATCTGGCGCAGCGCGCGCAAGCAAGCGGGGCCTCGCTGATCGCCGGGATGGAAGCGCGCGGCTTCATCTTTGGCGCTGCCGCCGCCGCCCATGCCGGCATCGGTTTCGTGCCTGTGCGCAAGCCCGGCAAGCTGCCCGTGGCAACGCTCGGCGTGGATTATGACCTGGAATATGGGACGGACCGGCTTGAGATCGACCCGACGGTGATCACGCCTGGCCAGCCCGTCGCGATCGTCGACGACCTCGTCGCCACCGGCGGCACCGCGCTCGCCGCCACGCATCTGCTGCGCCAGGCCGGCGCCGTGGTGACGCATGCCTTTTTCGTTATCGACCTGTGCGATCTGCCCGGCGCACAACGCCTGCGCGATGCCGGCGTAACCGTGGATGCGCTGGTGGATTTTCCGGGGCACTGAGAACTGCCCGGGTTGGGGAAGAACGCGCGCCCCAACGTTACCCCTCTCTCCGCCTGCGGGAGGGGGTTCCTACCAAGCTGCAGGGATGAAGGCCCATGCAGCTCGGCATTTGGCTCAATCCACCAGCATCAGTGCATCAAGCGCGACCACGCCCTCGCCCTTGGGATGCAGAATCACGGGGTTGAGGTCGATCTCGCGGATCGAAGGTTCGGCGCGCAGAACCTGGCCGACCTTGACGATCAGCGCCGCGAGTGCCGGCACATCCAGCGCCGGCGAACCGCGATAGCCAGACAAGAGCGCTGCGCTCTTCAATTCCATGAGTTCGGCTTCCACCGCAGCCTGCGTCAGGTCTGCGGTCAGCAGCCGCACGTCCTGCAGGATCTCGGCGGTCACCCCGCCAAAGCCTGCCAGCACCACCGGCCCCCATTCGGGATCGTTCTTGGCGCCCACGATCATTTCCATCCCGCGCTTGCCCATCGCCTCGATCAGCACGCCATCAAGCGCGATGCTGGCATCATAGGCGGCAACATTGGCAAACATGCGGGTCCACGCCTCGCGCACCGCCGCGTCGTCGGCAAGATTGAGCAATACGCCACCCGCATCGCTTTTGTGGCCCAGCGCCGCAGCCTGCGCTTTCATCGCCACGGGATAGCCAACGGCCTGCGCGGCAGCGACCGCTTCCTCGGCGCTGGCGGCAAACTGCCCCTTGGGAAAGGCGATGCCGGCCGGGGCCAGCAATTGCTTTGCCCTGTATTCGGGGATCACGCCCGCCACGTCGGCCAGCCCGGCCACCGGGAGCGCCGGAGCATCGGTGGCCGACAGGTCGCGGGCAGACCAATGCGTCAGCCGCGCGATCGCGCGCAGCGCACGCTCGGTGGTGGGGAACCAGGGAATGCCCGCAGCCCGCAAGGCTGCGATGCGATCGGCCGGCACTTCCGCCCCTTCGTCCAGACCGGCAAAAATCAGTGGCTTGGTCAGGCTCTTGCCTTCCACCGCCGCCAGGATCGGGGGGAACTTGATTGCGCAAGTGATCGCTTCGGCCTGGATGATCCCGGCCAGGACGGTCCCCACCCGGTCGTCGCCCAGCAGCGCATCGAGCGTGCGGGTATAGATCGCCGGTTCCGACAGGCCCTGTGCCGTGATGTCCAGCGGATTGGAAACCGGCACGAACGGCGGCAGGGCAGCGCGCAATTCGGGCGAGTTATCATCGTGCAGCCCGGCCAATTCCAGGCCCAGCTCTTCGGCAAGGTCGAGCGTCAACGCCTTGAATGCCCCGGATTCGCCCAGCACGGCGGCCGCACCCGACGGGGCGATCGGACAGCGCGCGGCGATCTCGGCAATATCGCCCAGTTCTTCCAGCGTCTCGGCAAACATCACGCCCGCGCGCGCCACCATGGCACGCATCAGTTTGTAATCGCCAGCCATCGCGCCGGTGTGGGTTGCGGCCGATTCGCGCGCCGCGCTCGATTTGCCGGGATGCAGCAGTACGACCGGCTTGCCTGCTGCATGAGCGCGGCGGGCAGCAGCCAGAAAGCGTTGCGGCTTGCGGAATTGCTCCACGATCATGGCGACCACATGGGTGTCGGGATCATCGACCAACCAGTCGACGAAGTCTTCCACGCCGCTCGCCGCTTCGTTGCCGGTAGAGACGGAGTAGGACACCCCGCACTCACGCGCCAACAGCATGGTGCCCAGAACCGCGGCCATCGCGCCCGATTGCGAAACGATGCCGATCGCGCGCTTTCCGGCAGGCGAGACGGCCTTGGTCTCCACGAAAGTCAGTGGGATGCCATCGATATAGTTGACGACGCCCAGGCAATTGGGGCCTTCCACCACCATCCCCGCGTCGGCGGCCAGGCGCGCAATTTCGCGCTGTTCGGCCAGGCCCTCTTCGCCACCTTCGGCAAAGCCGGCCGAGAAGATCACCACCCCGCCAGCCTTGCGGGCCGCCAGCCCGCGCACTGCATCGAGCACCCCTGCACGCGGAATAGCGAGCACCGCTACATCCACGCCTTCGGGCAGGGCGTCGACACTGGGATAACAAGCGCGCCCGCCGATCTCCTGTCGCTTGGGATTTACCGGATAGATCGCCCCATCGTAGCGATTGCGCTCCAGATTGCTCAACAATGTTGCCCCCAGGGCGCCGACCTTGTCGGAAGCACCAACGATGGCCACCGATCGTGGGCGCAGAAAACGGGCGATCGCCTGATGCGTCAGAACGGGTTCAACAGCCATGACATCCTCCGAATTTCGCTATGACATATAACAATTAGCAAAACCCGGCAAGGGGCCTTTGGCCACGACACCACCGTGGGCTTCCCGCCAAGGGGATCCACCATAAAGTGATAACAGCGGTTGACGGAGCACGATCGCCCGTGGCAAGCGCATGGCCAGAGCGGGCGGGTATAGCTTAGTGGTAAAGCCCTAGCCTTCCAAGCTAGTTATGCGGGTTCGATTCCCGCTACCCGCTCCAATTTGCCGTCCAGCCCCGTCCATATCCGGCTAGACACACCCCTAAAACCCGCGGTATTTCGGGCTTTATCAGGCCAAGGACGTCCAGCCGTGTCCACCTCTAGCCAGCCGCTTGTGGGGGTATGATTGGGGTAAGCAAAACGCTGCTGGGGGTAGCGTTCATTAGCCTGGGGGTATGCGAGGATAGGGCATGGCGCTTACAGATATTGCAATCCGGCAGGCGAAGCCGGCAGCGAAACAATACAAGATAGCAGATGGGGGAGGTCTCTATCTGCTGGTAACCCCAGCGGGCGGTAAGCTGTGGCGGTTGAAATATCGCGTTGCCGGCAAGGAAAAGCTGCTGGCATTTGGAGCCTATCCGGAAGTCAGCTTGGCCGATGCCCGTAAGCGCCGGGATCAAGCGCGCCAGCAAATCGCTGCCAACAAAGATCCGGCGCGGGAAAAGAAGCGCGCCGAGGTACGGCAGCGGGCCGAGGCCTCTAATACTTTTGCCATTATATCCGCCGAATATTGCGCGAAGCGCAAAAGCGACGGGCAAGGCGGCTGGTCCGCGGCGACGGCGAAGCGCAGCGAATACCTGCTGTCCCGCCTGTACGGCCCAATCGGAAGTTTGCCAATTGGTGAGATTGAGCCGAGCGATATTCTCTCCGCTATTCGCAAGATCGAGGGTAAAGGCACTCTAGAAAGCGCCAAGCGAACGTTGCAATTAGCGGGGATGGTGTTCCGCTACGCCGTGGCCACGGCGCGTTTGGCGTCCGATCCTACACGCGATCTACGTGGCGCTCTGGCAACGCCAAAGGTGAAGCATTATGCGGCGATCCTGGAGCCGGTTAAGGTGGGCGAGTTGCTGCGCGCCATAGATGGCTATGAAAGCTTGGGCCTCACCCGACAGGCCCTGAAGCTCGCGCCGCATGTGTTCGTGAGGCCGGGGGAACTGCGCCAGGCACTGTGGGAGGAAATCGACCTAGACGGGGCGCTGTGGACGATCCCAGCCGCAAAAACCAAGATGCGTAAGGATCACCGCGTTCCGCTGTCCCGCCAAACTATTACTATCCTGCGTGAGTTGCATGCGATTACCGGTCCGGCCGGCTATGTCTTTCCGTCAGTTCGCACCCGCGCTAGGCCAATGAGCGAGAACACATTAAACGCAGGCCTGCGCCGGCTAGGCTATTCCAGCGACGAAATGACAGCGCACGGATTCAGAGCAATGGCAGCAACCTTGTTGAACGAAAGCGGGAAGTGGAACCCGGACGCGATCGAGCGGGCTTTAGCTCATGGCGATGCAGACAAGGTGAGGGCCGCCTACACGCGCGGCGCGTACTGGCAAGAACGGGTAGAGATGGCACAATGGTGGAGCGATCATCTCGACAACCTACGCAGCGGCGCCGAAGTTCTGCCCTTCCGCAGTCAAGCCGGCTAGCATCCTTTTAGAAAAATTCCGATTTACTCCGAGGGTATGCAGAATAGCTTCAATATAGACGCTATAAAATATATTCTTTGGGAGAGATTTATAGTTTCTAGCACGGCCTCTGTGGTCGCATTTCACGGCGTTAAAAGAGCCTTACGACGCCACGCTAGGCTGCACAGCAGCATCAACACGTGTGAGGATTAATTTACTTTTCACACGCTAGCTCTGACGAGATTTTTGCGCCCAACACGGGTGCAGCCCCGATGTGGGTCATTGCGTTTTCCCCACTAACGGGCAAAATGGCCTTGCCTTCCGTGAAAGTCGGAAGGTGGGGCGTGGAAACCCCTTTCCGTAAGAACTCGGTCGATTTCTCGGCCGGGTGGCATGCGCGCATGTCCAGCCGGCAACGGTAAAGGCGCATGCGCCTGCTCTTACGGACAGGTTTCCAACATCCGGCTTCGGCCGTCGCTCCGAGAGGTACATAGGAGCGATGAGAGGCCAGCCGAAAATCGCTCCCGAAAACGTGAGGGCGGTGATGAGATTGTGGGCTATTTGGGCTGCTGCGGCGGTTGCTGGTTGTTCCGGCGCGAACGGGCAGGAACAAAGTCTTGCACAATGCAGGATCGACACCAACGGGACGAGCGGCACAGAATTCCGTAAGCAATATGTGGCCAACAACTTCCGACCAGAATCAAAGGAGGATCAAGCCTACAGCGCCTTTCTGATTACCTGTATGGAAGCCAAAGGGTATAAGTTCGCCGCCCCGTTTGACGCGGCTGGTAAGCTCAACGAAAAATGCTGGATCAAGGGCGCGGATGGCGAGATACAGTCGATGCCTTGGGCCGGCGGCCCTACATGTTTCAATCGTTGATGATGGTGGAGTTTGACCGACTTTAAAGAAGATCTAGCGGAACTGCGGTCGCGTCTAGCTACAGCCGGAACGCTCTACCAGATTGATGATCTGAACCATCAGCGCAGTTCAGTCGCGAGCGCTTTAGCTGCCGTGGCCAACTTTCTTGAGGCTCAAAACTTTCCTCCGGAATCACTCATTCCGATTATGCGTCCCGTGCTCGCTTTGGCCGAGCGGGAGAATAACAACCTTGACCAGATGTTTGCGCAGAGGGCGCGCGGCGGACGGCCCAAAGCTACAATAGATGACCTCGAACGCATCGGGATTTTGGCAGCTTTCGCCAATGCATGGCTACACATCAAGAAGGGTGACGGTCGGACTCAAGGAAGCAAGTTGTCTGAAGCGGCTAGAAAAATGAGCGGGGGCTGGTTCGGAGAGGTTACTCGCTCAAGCCTCAAAACTGCGCGCGAATTAGTCAGTCAAGAAGCGAAAGACCACCCTGCCGTGCTGATCGCTGCTCTATTCAATGACTTTTTCGAACAGTCGGGCGTTATCTTTGGAGAAGCCGACGCTTTCCAGTTCATGATCGATTATGTGAATGCCTCCCCCTCATCTCACACGAACGGAATCTGGAAAACCCCACCTATTTCTCCGGCGGAAGACGGCTGATCAACTGTCCAGCAACGTCCGGACAATGACGCCCGTGACTTAGCGGAGACAGCACCATGCAAAAGCTCGAAACTCCTAAATTGGCCTTCACCATTGCCGAAGCCTGCCATGCCGTCGGAATCGGCAGGTCCAAGCTCTATGAGTTGATCGGCCAAGGTTGCGTCGAAACCCGGAAGATAGGTGCGCGAACGGTTATCCCAGCCGAGAGTTTGCACGCTCTTCTTTCTCCTGGGAGTGAATAACGCTCCGCTGCTGGCAGCGAGAACCCGACAGATTGAAACGATCGTGGCAGGCACGGACGCAACGCGCACCAAGGCTGTTGCAATGGCCAGCAAGGATCGATTTTGAGCGCGTACAGAGTGCCCATTCTGCGCTAGGCAGAAACTGGGGGTAACATGGTCCCAGCCGGGCGCTTTCGCTTCTCACAGGGCCGCACAGAGCGCGCCATTTGCCCAGCATGCGGATGATTAATCCGTCTATGATGTTAGCCGGAATTCGAATGAGGGCAATCTCTGAAAGCTTTTTGACGGTGAATATCGGCCGGCACTTAATCGCGCTGCCTTTTTGTTTGCGGGCGCGGGTGAGTGTCGGGAATGCCAACGGCTAGAATTTTCCGAGAAAGAGAAAATGGGTTTTTTGAGATTTGAGATTGCTGAAAATTTTTAGAAGATCGGGATTAAGTGAAATGGGCGGGATGACATGGGAAGCAGAGCATAGCGAGTAAGACCGGGGCTAGCGCAAGCGCCACGGCGACGGAGTGATTGCGATGCGGACGAAGGCAGCGCGCTCTCCAACGCGCACACGCGTATATAGACAATTCTAGCAGACGTTAAGCGTAGTGGTGTTTATGCCTAACAGACGTTTTGAAGGTTTTCTCCGGGTTTTAACGGTATCAAAATCACTTATCTGGTTATGCGTTTCGTGATGTGCATAGTCTGCCAGGCAAACAACAGACGGTATAAGAGGGATACTATGCGCTTTTCACACGTTTGGCAGTTTCTATGAGCATTTTGGTTTGTAAATTTATTTTAAATTTTTCATCACAAATCTGAAAACTGGGTCTACCAAATTCGTTGAAATATAAACTTTCCGCGAGCCCGAATATGCTGATCTAAAAAATTGGGGTGTGCCCTTTACGGGCAACCGAGCTGGGTCTGCGAGCGGCTATCGAAGGATGCCCCCCCGGTGTATAGCGTTTGCCAATGAGGCTCCGCTTCGATCGATAACTTCATTCATAAGACAGCATCGATTTTCTGAATGATCGGCCTCGATGGATAGCATCCAATTCGCCACCCCGTGAATGGGGGGGTACGATTGGGGGTACTGCAAAACCAATCTCATATTTATTGCTTTATTATCAGCATAATTTCACGAAAATTGGATTCCCGCTACCGACTGGACAAACCCCAGAAAACCAAGATAATTCGGCGCCATTCGGTCGCTGGTGATCGCGGACGGGCGCCTGCATCGGGGGGTTCTTTTCGGCGTATTTTGGGCGCCAAGTCCCCGCCCGTCAACAGAACCGACCGCCATTGTTCACGCAGCGAGCGCTTCCGGATCGATCACCACGCGGTTGCGGCCCTCGCGCTTGGCGGCATAGAGCGCGGCGTCGGCCGCCTTGAGCAGGGCGAGGCCTTCGCGGTCCATGCCCGGCGCCCAACTGGCGAGGCCGAACGACATGGTGACGGAGCCCAACGTTCGCTCACCCTGGCGCACGGCCAGCAGGCTGACCGCCTCGCGCACGTCCTCCACCCGGGCACGAAGCGCGGCCACGTCGGTGGCGGGGGCGATGACCAGGAATTCCTCGCCACCAAAGCGGCACACCACGTCGCCCTCGCGGAAACGGCGGCGCAGTTCGCCTGCCACCGTCTGCAAGACCTGATCGCCCGCATCATGCCCGAATTCGTCGTTGAACCGCTTGAAGTGATCCACGTCGCACATCACCACGGTCAGCGGCGTGCCCGAACGCGAGGCGCGCGCCATTTCCAGGGCCAGGGTCTCTTCCAGATAGCGCCGGTTGAACAGGCCGGTGAGCGGGTCGCGGATCGTCTGTTCGCGCAAGCCGCGCTGAAGGCGATGGTTGACCAGCGCCGAGGCGATATTCTCGCTCAGCACGGCCAAACGGAAGCGATTTTCGGTGCCGATCGTGCCCCGCAGATAGAGCACGCCGATCACTTCACCACCGGCCAGCAGCGGCTCGCAATGATAGTGGTCCGACAAGGCACCCACGTGCGGGCAGACGATGTCCGACCCGGCCTCGTCCACATGATGGCTCTGCCCGCGGCGCAAGGCCCAGCAGTCTTCCGGTGCAAAGCCGCCTTGCCCCGCATCGGCGCCGCCCCAGGTTGCCGTTGGCACCAGCAGATTGCGCGAGTTGTTGTGCACATAGAGCGCGCCGGGAATGTCTGGCAGCACGCGCGGCACGAATACCTGGATGATCGCGGCCAGTTCCTCGTCCGTTCGGGCGGCCTGCATGCGGTGGGCCATGCCCCCCAGGATCTCGATCACTTCGCCTCGTTCGCGCAAGGTCTGCGCGTTGTGGCTCAGCGCTGCGTTGGCGGCCTGAAGGTTCTCCCCGGCTTCCACCTGGCTGGCCACGGCGCGCTGCAATTCGTCGGCCATGGCGTTGTAGCCGGCGGCGAGACGGGCAAATTCGCTTGATCCCATGTCTCCCGTCACGCGTGCCTCGCGATGGCCCGCGCCCAGTTCGCCCATCACGGCCAGCATTTCGCCCATGGGACGGCGAATGCGGTGGGTCAGCGAGCGGGCCACCAGCGCCAGCATCAGCAGCGTGAGCGGCGTTCCGATCAGCACGAGCCAGCGAATCGTGCGCAGGAGGGTTTCCACCGCAGCCATGCGATCGGCGGCCAAGGCGCGCTCGTCGAGCAGCAGGTCGTTCACCTTGGATTCCACCAGTTGCATCAACGCCAGCCCGCGCCCGCTCGCCGTCGTTTCGAGCGCCTGATCGAACGCGCCGCTGCGCGCCTGGCGATAGACGTTGGCGAGCGCATCGGCGCGGCCATTGACCAAGACCTGCAACTGGCGTGCGCGTTCATGTTGCTCGAAATTATCGGCGGTCAGCGTCACCAGGCCGGCCGCGTCGCGCCGGGCGATGTCGAGCGCGGGGAGCACCGCAGCGCCAAATTCCGGATTGCGCGTGAGCGTATAGCCGCGCTGGCCCGATTCCGCCGCGCGCAGGCTGGTGAGCGCATGGTTGGCCGTGCGCAACACGCGCGAGGAATGGTCCACCCAGCCGAGGTTGTCATGCATGGCCACGGTCACGGCCAGGAGTGCGCCGGCCAGAACGATGATCAATCCGGCCAGCGCAGCGCAAAGCAGCGAAATGCGATGTGAAAGCGACTCTACCAAAATGACCTATCCGTTCGATCCCATGGGATAACGTAACAGATCGAACGCCAAAGAGAAAACCCGAGGTTCACGTCACTTCTGGCACGTTGCGCAAAAGAACGTGGAGCGCCCACCCTGCACCACGCGCACCACCGGACTGCCGCAGGCGCACACTTCGCCTTCGCGGCCATAGACGCGCCAGTCCTTGGCGAAATAGCCCAGTTCGCCATCGGGCCGGGCATAGTCGCGCAAGGTGGAGCCACCCGCGGCGATCGACTCTTCGAGCACCGCGCGAATTTCGGGTACGAGCCGCTTGAGCGCAGCCGGCGAGACCGTGCCCGCCTCGCGCTCGGGATGGATGCGCGCGCGGTGCAGCGCCTCGCACACATAGATATTGCCCAGGCCCGCCACCACGCGCTGATCGAGCAGCATGAGCTTGATGGCCGCGATCCGCCCGGCAAAGGCCTTGGCCAGATGCTGCGCGGTCAATCCGGAGCCCAGCGGTTCCGGCCCGAGCGCGGCGAATGCCGGCCAGGCATCGATGCTTGCATCGTCCACCAGGTCCACCGAGCCGAAGCGGCGCGCATCGTTCAGTGCCAGGACGTGGCCGTTGCCTGTTTCGAGGACAAGGTGATCGTGCTTGGCGATTTCTTCGGGATCGATTCGCCAGCGGCCCGACATGCCCAGGTGAAACACCATGGTGCGGCTGCGGTCGGTGTGAATCAGTCCATATTTGGCGCGGCGCGACAGGCCCGTCACGCGCGCGCCGACCAGCGCCTGGGCCAGGTCTGGCGGGAAAGGACGGCGCAAGTCGGCACGGCGCAGCGCCACGCGAGTGATCGTCTGGCCGTCGAGTATGCTCGCCAGGCCGCGGACGGTGGTTTCAACCTCTGGTAATTCGGGCATCGTGGCGCTCTGCTATCATGCTTTGCGCCTGCGGCAATTCCCCTTTAAAGGCCCTGAACCATGACCAGCCCGGAAAGCGTGTCCTTCGGTTACGAGGACGTCACCCCTGAGGAAAAGACCGCTCGCGTGGGCGAAGTGTTTTCCAGCGTCGCCAAGAAGTACGACGTGATGAACGATGCCATGTCGGTGGGGATGCACCGCTTGTGGAAGGATCGCTTCGTGGCGCGCGTCAAGCCGCGCGAGGACGAGCAGATTCTCGACATGGCCGGCGGCACCGGAGACATCGCATTCCGCATGGCGCGCGAAGGGGCGTCGATCACGGTTTCCGACATCAACCAGGACATGCTCGACGTGGGCATCGAGCGGGCGATGCAGCGCGGGATCGACGGCCTTGTCTGGTCGCGCCAGAATGCCGAGGAACTGTCGTTCGGTGACCGTTTCTTCGACGCCTACACCATCGCTTTCGGCATTCGCAACGTGACCCGCATCGATGCCGCCCTCGCTGAGGCGCACCGCGTGCTCAAGTTCGGCGGGCGGTTCTTCTGCCTGGAATTCTCGACCACGCAATGGCCCGGCTTTGCCGAAGTCTACGATGCCTATTCGCACAAGCTGGTGCCCAAGATCGGCCAGGCCATTGCCGGTGACGCCGAATCCTATCGCTATCTGATCGAATCGATCCGCCGCTTCCCCAAGATGGACGCGTTCGAAGGCATGATCAAAGCCGCCGGTTTCCGCCACACCAAGGTGGAACCGATCCTGGGCGGCCTGGTGGCGATCCATTCCGGCTGGAAGGTCTGAGAGCGCCTATCCCTTGACCCGTCCTGTCACCCATATTCGCCGCCTGCTGGCCTGGGGCCGCATCCTGGCGCGCCACGGCGCGCTGCGCCTGCTGGAAGAAAGCCCCAACACGCCGGCGCCGGTCCGCCGCCTGTGCCGCATTGCCCGATTCGGCACGCGCCAGCCGGCGGTGCCCGATTATGCCGGCGCGTTTCGCGCGATCGGCCCGGCCGCGATCAAGCTGGGGCAGACGCTCGCCACGCGGCCCGATCTGGTGGGCGAGGAAGCGGCGCGCAACTTGCTGGCCTTGCAGGACAAGCTGCCGCCGGTTCCTTTTGCGCTGATCCGGCGCGAGATCGAAACGAGCTTCGAACGCTCGCTCGAAAGCCTGTTCTCCCGCTTCGATCCCGAACCGGTGGGCGCGGCCTCGATCGCGCAGGTGCACCAGGCCTGGACGGCCGACGGGCGCAAGGTTGCGGTCAAGGTTCTGCGCCCCGGCGTGCGCGAAAAGCTGGCGCGCGACATCGAGACCTATGAATGGGCGGCCGCCCACCTGGAAGCGCTGGGCGGCGAAGCCGGGCGCCTGCGCCCGCGCCTGGTCATTGCCAATTTCAAGCGCTGGACCGCACGCGAGGTGGACTTGCGCCGCGAGGCGGCCAGCGCTTCCGAACTGGCCGACGCCATGCACGCCTTTCCCGGCTATCGCGTGCCGGGCATCGACTGGGACCGCACCAACGGCCGGGTAATGACGCTCGACTGGATCGACGGCGTCAAGATCAGCAACCTCGAAGCGATCGACGCGGCCGGCCACGACCGCCGGGAAATGGCCAGCCGGCTGGTGCTGGCGTTTCTCACGCAGGCCATCAGTGGCGGCTATTTCCATGCCGACATGCACCAGGGCAACCTGTTCGTGGAAGCCGATGGCACGATCACCGCGATCGATTTCGGCATCATGGGCCGGATCGACCGCCAGGCACGGCAATGGCTGGCCGAGATTCTCTACGGGCTCACCACGGGCGACTACAAGCGCGTGGCCGAGATTCATTTCGAGGCGCAATACGTGCCGAGCTATCACTCGGTCGATGAGTTCGCCACGGCCCTGCGCGCCGTGGGCGAACCGATGCGCGGACGCCCGGTGAAAGACCTCTCGGTCGGCCAGATGCTCGACGGACTCTTTGCCATCACCCGCGATTTCGACATGCAGACCCAGCCGCACCTGCTGCTGCTGCAAAAGACCATGGTGATGGTCGAAGGGATCGCGCAGCAGCTCGATCCCGATATCAACATGTGGGAAACCGCCGCGCCCTTCGTGCGCAACTGGATTCGCGACGAACTGGGCCCCGAAGCCGCGATTGCCCAGCGCGTGCAGGAAGACGCTGCCACGTTGCTGCGCCTGCCCGCACTGATCCGCCGGATCGAGGATCGCTACCCGCCCAAGGGCGGCGCCCCCGAAGCCCCGCCCCTGCCGCATGTGGACCTGATGTGGGAGCGCAAGCGGCGCGACCCTGAGACGCGCGGCAGCAGCTGGACCGGGCTTCTGCTCGCCGCCGTGCTGGGTGCCGCTGCGGTGCTGGGGCTTCAGGCCTGGGGCCAGCATCGTGCCATGGAGCGATTTGTCCAGCCAACCGGCCCCGGACTTCATTTCGACGGCCCGCCACCGCTGCCCGAAGATTGGCATCGCCATCCGTGAACGCGCCGGCCCGTCCTGCCCCCCTGCCCGGCTTGCGCCTGGCCAAGCGGCATTTCAACGCGCTTGACCTGTCGCGGGTGATTGCCGCGTTCTTCGTGCTGTTCTGGCATTACCAGCACTTCTTCGTGCCGCCGGTGGACTATGGCTTCCAGGTCGATCGTGCGGCGGTGATCCCGCTGTACCGCCCGCTGCGCTGGCTGTTCGACTATGGCCACATGGCGGTGCAGTATTTCTGGGCAGTATCGGGCTTCGTCTTTGCCCATGTCTATTTTGCCGATGCCACGGCGATGCGCCGCTTCTGGCTGGCCCGCGTGGCACGGCTATGGCCGCTGCACCTGCTGACGCTGGTGATCGTGGCGGGCCTGCAGGCGGCCTACACCCATATCAACGGCACGGCGTTCATCTATCACGAGCAGGACTGGAAGCATTTCCTGCTCTCGATCCCCTTGGCGCATTATTGGGGCTGGCAGCACAACCAGTCGTTTAATGGGCCAAGCTGGTCGCTTTCCACCGAAATCCTGGCTTATGCCGCGTTCTGGATCCTGCTGCCGGCACTGCGGCGGGCGCCGCTGCTGGTTTCGCTGCCGGTGGCCGTGATCGTGCTGCGGCTGTTCTTCCTGGGCTGGCCGAACGAGCCCGTGCTGACCTGCATCGGCTATTTCTTCATGGGCGTGGCGATCTATGCCGCCGCGCTCAAGGGCTGGCTGCCGGTGCCGGTCTTGCTGGGCGGCTCGCTGGCCTGCGCATTGGCGGGATGGATTGCCGTCTCCCGCTATCATGCCGAAGATGCGCCGATCCTGGCCGGCACTTTTGCCGTGCTGCTCGCCATGCTGGCGATCGACCTGGCCGACAAGACCGACCGGCTGGCCTTTGGCCGCCAGTGGGGCGAGGCGTCCTATGGCATCTACTTGTGGCATTTTCCCATGCAGGTCGCGCTGGTCTTGCTGATCGATGCCACGCTGGGCAGCCGTGCCATCGCGCACCAGCCGGCGTTCCTGATCTTCTTCCTGGTCGCCGCGGTCGCTGCCGGCTTCGCCTCGCACCGCTGGATCGAGCGCCCTGCCCAGCGCGGCATCCTGCGCCTGGCGGGACGCTGGGGCGGGAAGGCAGCCCGCGCCTAGGTCGTGAACCCATAAATGGCGCCGCCGAGGCGCCAAAATGGCGAACATATCGGGCCAAAGTGACCGCAGCGAAGGCTGGTGGCCTTTGCAAGGGCACTTTGGGTCGAGATGGAAGCCATTTTGGCGTCCCTTC
>Ga0070667_100001132_pt1 | contig 24302 bp, 27 predicted proteins | sample KBSS33metaG_FD_64659 | JGI IMG/M metagenome (GOLD analysis project Ga0070667, IMG submission 64659) | Switchgrass rhizosphere microbial communities from Kellogg Biological Station, Michigan, USA - KBS S3-3 metaG | ecosystem: Host-associated > Plants > Roots > Rhizosphere > Soil ... | reverse complement strand
GTTGATCAGGTTGATGATGCCGTAGACCATCGTGTAGCCCAGCGCGACCAGCGCGTAGACGCTGCCCAGCACCAGGCCGTTGATGATCTGCTGGATGAAGGTGTCCATGCGCGTTCTCTCCTGCGTTGTCGATTCCGGCCGCCGCGTTCGCCGCGGTCTGATCCAAACCCTCACCCAGTAGCAATTTCCCGGCCACGGTATGCGTCGATCTGCGGGGCGGCGTCCAACGCGAAGGCGGCCCGGACGGTGGCGGATTCTAGGAGCGCGCATCCGCGGCCCCGACCCTGACTTTCCCGATGACAGCGGCGCGAAATGCTGTCAGCGACCCCCGCGCGCAGGCGCCCGGCTCAGCGGGGCTTGGCGGCGGCCTCGTTGAGGCGGCGCAACTCCTGCAGCTTCTCGCTGATACGGATTTCCAGGCCGCGATCGACCGGCGCGTAGAACTGCTGCGCCTTCATATCATCGGGCCAGTAGCTTTCGCCGGCGGCGAAGCCGCCTTCCTCGTCGTGCGCGTAGCGGTAGCCGCGGCCGTAGTCCAGGCCCTTCATCAGCGCGGTGGGCGCATTGCGCAGGCGCAGCGGCACCGCGCGGGTGCCGTCCTGCTGGACGAACGTGCGCGCCGCCTGGTAGGCCGTGTAAAGCGCGTTGCTCTTCGGCGCGACCGCGAGGTAGACGACTGCCTGCGCGAGCGCGAGTTCGCCTTCGGGCGAGCCGAGGCGCTCATAGGTCTCGGCGGCGTCGAGCGTCAGGCGCAGTGCGCGCGGGTCGGCCAGGCCGATGTCCTCGCTGGCCATGCGCACCAGCCGGCGCGCTGCATAACGCGGATCGACGCCGCCGTCGAGCATGCGCACGAACCAGTACAACGAGGCGTCGGGGTCGCTGCCGCGCACCGCCTTGTGCAGCGCTGAAATGGTGTCGTAGAACTGCTCGCCGCCCTTGTCGTAGCGACGCAGCTGCTCGCCCAGCGAGCGCTCGAGCAGCGCCTCGTCGATCTCGGCCACGCCGGCGGCCGTGCCCATCAGGTTTTCGTAGGCATTGAGCAGGCGCCGGGCATCGCCGTCGGCATAGCCGATCAGGCGCTCGCGCGCCGGCTCGCTGATCGGCGGCGCCGTCAGCAGCACCTGCGCGCGCTGCAGCAGCTCGCGCAGGTCCGCGTCGCCCAGTGGCTTGAGCACGTGCACGACGGCCCGAGACAGCAGCGCGGAGTTGACCTCGAACGACGGGTTCTCGGTGGTCGCGCCGATGAAGGTGAACAGGCCCGATTCGACGTGCGGCAGGAACGCGTCCTGCTGCGCCTTGTTGAAGCGGTGCACCTCGTCGACGAAGACGACCGTGCGGCTGCCACCGTGGCGTGCGATCTGGGCGCGCTCGACCGCGTCGCGAATGTCCTTGACGCCCCCGAGCACCGCCGAGATCGCGATGAACAGCGCGTCGAAACCCTGCGCCATCAGGCGCGCCAGCGTGGTCTTGCCGACACCGGGCGGGCCCCACAGGATCATCGAATGCAGCTTGCCGGACTCGAACGCGGCGCGCAGCGGCTTTCCCGGGCCGAGCAGGTGCGCTTGGCCGATCACCTCGTCGAGCGTCTTCGGGCGCAAGCGTTCGGCGAGCGGCGCCTCCAGCGCATCGTCGAAGAGTTGCGGCTCGGCGCTCACTGCTCGATCACATCGGCGCCGGGAGGCGGCGTGAACTGGAACGCGTTCGCGGCGATCGGAACGCCAGCCGCGAACTGGCTGAACTGCAGCAGCGAGCGCTGGTCGAAGGCGTCGACAATCTCGACCGCGGCCAGCTCCTTGCCGCGAAAGCCCACGCGCACCGACTTGAACGCGCCGTCCTTGGCCTTCGGCAGCGCCTGCACCCAATCGAGGCCGTCCTTCGCGGCGTCCTTTGCAGGGACGGGCGTGAGGTCGAAATCCTTGTCGAGCGAGCCGCCGGCGAGCAGCGCGGCCGGCGTCGCGCCCAGCGCCGACGAGAACTTGCGCGAGCTCGCCTGGTTCAGGTCGGCATCGAAGATCCAGACCTTCTGGCCATCGGCGACGATGACCTGCTCGAAGGGCTTGGTGTATTCGAAGCGAAAGCGGTTCGGCCGCGAGAATTCGAAGCTGCCGCTGGAGGTCTTCTTCTTCGCACCGTCGGGCGACGTGACCGTCTGCGTGAACTGCGCTCGGCCGGTCTTCACGTCGCGGATGAACTCGCGCAAGGTGTCGACCGAATCGGCGTGCGCGGCGAACGCCGCCAGACTCAGCGCGCACGCTGCCAACAGACGGGACAGAGCGGTGTTCATTCGGCGCGGTTCGGCACGATGATGTCGCGATTGCCGTTGGTGGACATGCTCGATACGAGCCCGGATTTCTCCATTTGTTCCAGCAGCCGCGCGGCGCGGTTGTAGCCGATGCGCAGGTGGCGCTGCACCAGCGAGATCGACGCGCGCTTGTGCTGCAGCACGATCGCCACCGCCTGGTCGTACATCGCGTCGCTCTCGCCGCCGCCCATCACGCCGCCCTCGCCGGTCAGCGCCTCGGGGCCGTCGTCGAGCACGCCGCCTTCGAGGATGCCCTCGATGTAGTTCGGCGCGCCCTGGCTCTTCAGGTACTCGACGACGCGGTGCACCTCGTCGTCGCTGACGAAGGCGCCGTGCACCCGAACCGGGAAACCGGTGCCCGAGGGCATGTACAGCATGTCGCCCATGCCCAGCAGCGCCTCGGCGCCCATCTGGTCGAGGATGGTGCGCGAGTCGATCTTGCTGCTGACCTGGAAGCTCAGGCGCGTCGGGATGTTTGCCTTGATCAGCCCGGTGATCACGTCGACGCTGGGCCGCTGCGTGGCCAGGATCAGGTGGATGCCGCAGGCGCGAGCCTTCTGCGCCAGTCGCGCGATCAGCTCCTCGATCTTCTTGCCGATGACCATCATCAGGTCGGCGAGCTCGTCGATCACGATCACGATGTTGGGCAGCCGCTCCAGCGGTTCGGGCTGCTCGGGCGTGAGGCTGAACGGGTTAGGGATCAGCTCGCCGCGCTCGGCCGCGTCACCGATCTTCTTGTTGTAGCCCGACAGGTTGCGCACGCCCATCTTGCTCATCAGCTTGTAGCGGCGCTCCATCTCACCCACGCCCCAGTTGAGCGCGTTGGCAGCGAGCTTCATGTCGGTGACGACCGGGCACAGCAGGTGCGGGATGCCTTCGTAGACGCTCATCTCGAGCATCTTCGGATCGATCAGGATCAACCGGACGTCTCTGGCCTCGGCCTTGTACAGCAGGCTCAGGATCATCGCGTTGATGCCCACCGACTTGCCGGCGCCGGTCGTGCCGGCGACCAAGATGTGCGGCATCTTCGCGAGGTCGGCGACGACCGGGTTGCCGACGATGTCCTTGCCCAGGCCCATCGTCAGCTGCGAGCTGGCGTCGTTGTAGACGGTCGAGCCGAGGATCTCGGACAGGCGGATGGTCTGGCGCTTCGGGTTCGGCAGCTCCAGCGCCATCGTCGTCTTGCCGGGGATGGTCTCGACGACGCGAATGCTGACCAGGCTCAGCGAGCGCGCCAGGTCCTTCGACAGGTTCAGCACCTGCGCGCCCTTCACGCCGGTGGCCGGCTCGATCTCGTAGCGCGTGATCACCGGTCCCGGCGAGGCCGCGACCACGCGCACCTCGACGCCGAAGTCCTTGAGCTTCTTCTCGATCAGCCGCGACGTCATCTCCAGCGTCTCGGGCGACACGGTCTCGGTGCGGCCGGGCGAGGCGTCGAGCAGGTCGACCTGCGGCAGCTTGGTGTCGGCGAGCTCGACGAACAGCGGCTTCTGGCGTTCCTTGACGACGCGCTCGCTCTTGGGCACCTCGAACACCGGCGCCTCGATCACGATCGGCAGATGATCCTCGTGAAGCTGGTGCTCGACGTCGACGATCGCCTCGCGCTCGCGCAGCGCGCGTTCGCCGACGCGGGCGTCCTCGGCGCGCTCGGTGCGCAGCGCGCGCCGTTCGCGCAGCGACTCGGCCCAGGCGCCGATCGCCTCGGCCAGCCGCAGCCACGAGAAGCGCAGCGCCAGCGCGATGCCGGCCACCAGCGCCGCAATCCACAGCACGCCGGAACCGGCGAAACCGATCAGGCGCTGGCTGGCGCTGCCCAGCGTGTAGCCGAGCGCGCCGCCGGCGTGGCCGCCCGCCACCCGCCCTTCCCACTGGTACAGGCGGGTCCATTCGAGCGAGGCACTGGCCGCGAGCAGCAACGCCAGGCCGACCCAGAACAGCCACACCGGCCGCGGCGCATGCAGTGGCATCGCTGGCGCCGCGCGATCGGTGCGCAGCACGCGCGCCAGCGCCCCCAGCCAGGCGCGCAGCGCGACCGCCACCGCCCACCAGACCGAATAGCCGAACACGAAGTACGCGAGGTCGGAGAACCAGGCGCCGAGTGCGCCGGCCTTGTTGAACGTGACGGTGGCGGTGCCCGAGGTCGAGAACGCCGCGTCGGCCGGGTTGTGCGTGGCCAGCGCCAGCACCGCCAGCAACCAGAGCACGGCGCCGATCAGCAGGCCGAGTTGCGCACGCCAGCCGGCCGGGTCGTGCGGCACGGCGGTGTCGCCGCGCGCGCCGTCGCGTTTGAGGCCGGCGGCGGAGGGAACGAAACTGCTGGAAGCACCGCCGCCTTCGCGCAGCGAACCGAGGGGAAAGGTCATCGGCGGATTGTGGCCGATCGCGACGGGGGTTTCGCGCGGCGCCCCGATCAGGCGGTGAGCTGTTCCTTGATGATCACGGAGCCGTTTTCCTGGGTCTGGATCATCCCCCTCTCTTCGAGGTCCTTCATGACGCGGCTGACCATCTCGCGCGACGCGCCGACGACTTTGGCCAGGTCCTGGCGCGAGACCTTGTTGCGGATCAGCTTGACCTCGCCCTCCATCTCGCACATGTCGAGCAGGGTGCGGGCGACGCGGCCGTAGACGTCGAGCAGCGCGAGCGATTCGATCTGCCGGTCGGCGGCGCGCAGCCGGTACACGAGGCCGCGCATGATCGCGTACGACAGGCTCGAATTCTCGGGCAGGCAGCGCGCGAACTCGGCGCGGCCCAGGATCAGCATGTCGGTCTGGACCTCGGCGCGCACGGTGGCCGAATGCGGTTCGTTGTCGATCAGGCTCATCTCGCCGACGTAGTCGCCCGGCTGCAGCACTGCGAGGATCACCTCGCGGCCGCGCTGGTCGGCGGTCAGCACGCGGGCCCGGCCGGTCAGCAGGATGAACAGGGCGTTCGATTTCTTGCCGTGCTCCACCACGATCTCGCCGCGCCGGAAGCGGCGCTTGACGACGCTGTCGGCGATGCCCTGCGCCTGGTCGTTGGTCAGCAGCGAAAACAGTGGCACGCGCCGGATCAGATCGAGATTGGAAAGCATTGCCATGCGGTTTGCCCTTCTTTCTGTTGCAGACGAAGCCCTGCCATGGGCTCGCGAAGCGCCGGGCAACGCCTCTTGCCTCGGTGTCGCGCTTGTGGGCAGCGGTTCTGCCAAATTCTCACGCTGCCTACAATTTGGCTATTGTCACCATTAAAGGCCTGTGCGTCAGCCCGATCGAACCCCATGTCAGACTTACGCATCAAGGCCGCTCTGTGCGAGCGCCTGCCCCTCATCGCCCACCTGCCCCTGTCATGAGCACACCCACCCAACATGCCCGCGTCCTGATCCTCGGTTCGGGCCCTGCCGGCTACACCGCCGCGGTCTACGCCGCGCGCGCCAACCTGAAGCCGATGCTGATCACCGGCATCGCCCAGGGCGGTCAATTGATGACGACGACCGACGTCGACAACTGGCCGGCCGATGTTGACGGCGTGATGGGGCCGGACCTGATGCAGCGCTTCCAGAAGCATGCGGAGCGCTTCAACACGCAGATCGTCTTCGACCACATCAACACGGTCGACCTGGGGCAGAGGCCGTTCACGCTCACCGGTGATTCGGGTCACTACACCTGCGACGCGCTGATCATCGCCACCGGCGCGTCGGCCAAGTACATCGGCCTGCCGTCGGAAGAGGCCTTCATGGGCCGCGGCGTCAGCGGCTGCGCGACCTGCGACGGTTTCTTCTACCGTGACCAGGCCGTGTGCGTGGTCGGCGGCGGCAACACGGCTGTCGAGGAGGCGCTGTACCTGTCCAACATCGCCAGCAAGGTGCACCTGATCCACCGGCGCGACAAGTTCCGCGCCGAGCCGATCCTGGTGGACAAGCTGCACGCGAAGGTGGCCGAGGGCAAGATGCAGTTGCATCTTTGGAACACGTTGGACGAGGTGCTCGGCGACGCGTCCGGTGTGACCGGCGTGCGGTTGAAGAGCACGCGCGATGGCGCCGCTTCCGAACTCAAGCTGACCGGCTGCTTCATCGCGATCGGCCACGAGCCGAACACCGGCATCTTCAAGGGCCAGCTCGAGATGAAGGACGGCTACATCATCTCGAAGAGCGGCCTGGCCGGCATGGCGACGATGACCAGCGTGCCCGGCGTGTTCGCGGCCGGCGACGTGCAGGACCACGTGTACCGCCAGGCCATCACCAGCGCCGGCACAGGCTGCATGGCGGCCCTGGACGCACAGCGCTTCCTGGAACAGTAGCGACCCTTCGCCGAAACGGGTGCGTTCGGCGATCCCCCAAGGGGACGCGTGTCGGTCTGGACGGCCCTGCGCTCGGGCCGCCTTCGGGCGTTGGCGCCCTTGGAAATCTGGCTATAATCGCAGTCTTTGCCGAAATTCAGGCAGCTGGTCAAACATATTGGAGAAGCGTCATGGCACGCGTCTGTCAGGTCACGGGCAAGCGCCCGATGGTGGGGAACAACGTCTCCCACGCGAACAACAAAACGAAGCGCCGCTTCCTGCCGAATCTGCAGTACCGGCGTTTCTGGGTCGAGGCGGAGAACCGCTGGGTGCGCCTGCGCATCACCAACGCGGCGCTGCGGCTGATCGACAAGGTGGGCATCGAGAAGGTCCTCGTCGACCTGCGCGCCCGCGGCGAAATCTGATTTAGGAGGCCATCATGGCAAAAGGTGGACGCGAAAAGATCAAGCTGGAATCCAGCGCCGGCACCGGTCATTTCTACACGACCGACAAGAACAAAAAGACCACGCCGGAAAAGCTCGAGATGATCAAGTTCGACCCGAAGGCACGCAAGCACGTGACCTACAAGGAAACGAAGCTGAAGTAAGCGCGCCGGCGCGCCAAGCGTAGAAAAGCCGCCCGAGAGGCGGCTTTTTCATGCCCGGCCAAACGAGAGGGTCGCCAGGCAACCCTCGACGCAGACGTTACGCGCGCGCCGCGCGCAACTTCAGCGCGAACTCCTGCAACGCGGCGATGCCGCTCTCTTCGGCCTTCTTGCACCAGGCCTGCAGATCCGCAACGAGTTGCTCGGCCGAGACGTTGGTGCGTGTCCACAGCGAGCGCAGTTCCTCGCGCATCGCCACCAGCTTGGCCAGACCCGGGCTGTGCTCGACGGCCAACGCCACGCGCGCCTTCACGTCGGTCGGGATCTTGTCTTCGTCGCGGTGCAGCCAGCGATTCGCCAGCCGCATGTTCTCGAGCTTGGCCGCGCTGGCGAAGCCTTCCGCCTTCAGGCGCACGAGTTCGGCACGACTGGCGTGGCGCAGGTTGCGCGCGTACTTGGCCATGACCTCGTAGCGGTTCGCGATGATCGCCTCGAGCGTCTTGTCGTCGGCGACCGGCTTGACGCTGCCGAGCTTAAGCAGCGGCGCGGTCTTGCGCACCTTCGCCAGGCCCAGCATCTCGAGGCCGCGGATGTAGGCCCAGCCGATGTCGAACTCGTACGGTTTGACCGACAACTTGGCCGAGGTCGGGTAGGTGTGGTGGTTGTTGTGCAACTCCTCGCCGCCGATGATGATGCCCCATGGCGAGATGTTGGTCGACGCGTCGGGCGCCTCGAAATTGCGGTAGCCCCACCAGTGACCGATGCCGTTGATGATGCCGGCCGCGGTGATCGGAATCCAGGCCATCTGCAGTGCCCAGACCGCCGCGCCGATCGCGCCGAACAGCATCAGGTCGATCAGCAGCATCACGCCCACGCCCTGCCAGCTGAAGCGGCTGTACAGGTTGCGTTCGAGCCAGTCGTCGGGCGTGTTGTGGCCGAACTTGGCGAGCGTCTCCTGGTTCTTGGCCTCGAAGCGGTACATCTCGCTGCCGGTCAGCAGCACCGCCTTGATGCCGCGCGTCTGCGGGCTGTGCGGATCGTCCTCGGTCTCGCATTTGGCGTGGTGCTTGCGGTGGATCGCGACCCATTCCTTGGTCACCATGCCGGTGGTCAGCCACAACCACAGGCGGAAGAAGTGCGACGGGATCGCGTGCAGTTCGAGCGCGCGGTGCGCCTGCGCGCGGTGCAGGAAGATCGTCACGGACGCGATCGTGATGTGCGTGGCCACCAGCGCGAACAACAGCACCTGCCACCACACCGCACCGACCAGGCCATCGGCCAGCCAGTTGATCAGCGCACCCCAAACAAGCATCAACGAATCCATTTGTACCTTTAGCCTGCTTGACGCGCAGGTGGGGAATTGTAAAGGACGGCCCCGGGCAATCCCCTTCGATTTGACGGGTATGCCGGCCCCTGTTTGCCCTATGTCAAGGCGGGGCCGGGAAACTCAACGGCGCTCCCACACCGCCGCAAAGAAACCGTCGGTGCCGTGGCGATGTGGCCACAGGCGCAGGTAGTCGCCGCGGACCAGGGTGTCGGCCTGCGCGACATGCGCCTTCGTCAGCGCCTCGAGCGCCGGAATGACCTTGAAGTCGCGCTCGCGTTCGGCGCCAAAGGCCTGCGCGATCTCCTCGTTCTCTGCCTCGAGCAGGCTGCAGGTCGCGTAGACCAGCCGACCGCCAGGCTTGAGCAGGCGCGAGGCGCTCGCCAGGATCGCCGCCTGCTTGACGCGCAGTTCGTCGACCGACTGTGGGGTCTGGCGCCATTTCAGGTCCGGGTTGCGGCGCAGCGTGCCCAGGCCCGAGCACGGCGCGTCGACCAGCACGCGGTCGAGCTTGCCGGCCAGCCGCTTGATGCGCTCGTCGCGCTCGTGGGCGATCTGCACCGGGTAGACGTTCGACAGGCCACTGCGCGCGAGACGCGGTTTCAACGACGCGAGCCGGTGGCCCGAGGTATCGAACGCATAGAGCCGGCCCGTGTTGCGCATCTCGGCGCCGAGCGCCAGCGTCTTGCCGCCGGCCCCGGCGCAGAAGTCCGCGACCATCTCGCTGCGCTTGGCCCCGGTCATCAGCGCGAGCAGTTGGCTGCCTTCATCCTGCACCTCGACATCGCCGCGCATGAACACGTCGAGCTTGTGCAGCGCAGGCTTGCTGTTGATGCGCAGCCCCAGTGGCGAATACGGTGTCGGCAGCGCCTCGATGTTCTCGGCCTTGAATGCGGCCTGCACCTCGTCGCGCTTGGCCTTGAAGGTGTTGACGCGCAGGTCCAGCCCGGCGCCCTGGTTCATCGCCTCGACCAGGGGCCAGAACTCGTCACCCACCGCGGCCTGCAGCCGCTCGGCCAGCCACTCCGGCAGGTTGTGGCGCAGCTTGTCGGGCAGCGCGGCGCGGTCGACCGTGCCGACCTGCGCCAGCCACTGCTGCTCGGTCTCGCTCAGCGCCGCGCGCAGGAAGCCCTCGTTGCCCTGCCAGGCGAGCACTGCCAGGCGCCGTTCCATCTCGCCCTTGCCCGACTGCGCGAGGTGCTGGTACAGCAGTCGCTCGCGCAACACCGAATACGTCGTCTCGGCCAGCGTATGGCGCTCGCGGCTGCCGAGCGTGCGGTGCTGGCGGAAGAAGTCGGACACCACGCCGTCGGCCGGGTGCTTTAGCTGCAAGACCTGATGGATCAGTTCGGTGGCGAGTTCGAGCAAAGCGTTCGGGTGCATCGGCGGATTATCCTTGGCCCATGTCCGATGCCCCGCCCGACAGCGATCTCCCCGCCCTGCCCGCGACGCCGCTCGGGCGCTACCGTCACTACAAGGGCGGCGAGTACGAGGTCGTCGGTGTCGCGCGCCACAGCGAGACCCACGAGCCGCTGGTCGTCTACCGACCGCTGTACAACGCCAGCGGCTGGTGGGTGCGGCCGCACGCGATGTTCTTCGAGTCGGTCACGACCGCCGGCCGGACCCAGCCGCGCTTCAGCCGTGTCGACCCCCCGTGAGCGACTTCGTCAGCCACCTCAGATCCCGCCCGCGCCTGTTGATCGCAGTGCTGGTCGGGCTGCTCGCAGCGCTGCTGGTGCCGGGGGCCAACCACGCGGTGACGCGCTCGCTGCTGGGATGGAATGTCGGCGTCTGGCTGTACCTGGTGCTGGTCGGCATTCTGATGCTGCGGGCCGATCACGAACACCTGCGCCGCGCCGCGATCGCGCAGTCCGAGAGCGCGGCGACCGTATTGACGCTGGTCATCGTCGCGGCCGTCGCCAGCATCGTCGCGATCGTCATCGAGCTCGCGGCCGCCAAGCAGGGCAGCCAGCACGGCTGGTCGCACGTGCTGTTCGCGCTGACGACCGTGGCCGGCTCCTGGATGCTGCTGCCGACGCTGTTCGCGATGAACTACGCGACGCTGTACTACCGCGGCGGGCACGGCTGCGGCCTGCGGTTCCCCGAGCCCGAGGAACCGGGCTTCCGCCCCGACTACGCCGACTTCCTGTACTTCTCGTTCACGATCGCGGTCGCCTCGCAGACCGCCGACGTCTCGATCACGAGCCGCTCGATGCGCCGCCTGGTGCTACTGCAATCGGTGCTGTCGTTCGTCTTCAACACGACGATCCTGGCGCTGACGATCAACATCGCCGCCGGCCTGTTCTGAGATCGGGGGACGCGTCAGCGCAGCAGCTGCGCTTCGCCGCCGGTGTGCGTGACCACGCCGGCGTCGACGCGCAGCAGCCCCTGCACCAGCCAGCGCACCGCAAGCGGGTACAGCACATGCTCGCGCTCCAGCACGCGCGCGGCCAGCAGCGCCGGCGAGTCGCCGGGGAGCACCGGCACGACCGCCTGCGCGATGATCGGGCCGTGGTCCAGTGCCGGCGTGACGAAGTGCACTGTCGCGCCGGCCAGCTTGCAGCCGGCCGCGATCGCCCGGGCGTGGGTGTGCAGCCCGGTGAACGCCGGCAGCAGCGACGGGTGCACGTTGACCAGGCGGCCCGCGAAGTGGTCGACGAAGGAGTCGCCCAGGATGCGCATGAAACCGGCCAGCGCGACTACGTCGGGCGCGAAGGCGTCGAGCGTGCGCGCCAGTTCATCGTCGAAGGCCCCGCGCGACGCGAAGCCCCGGTGGTCGACCACCACCGTGGCGATGCCGTGCTGGCGTGCGAACGCCAGCCCCGGCGCATCGGCGCGGTTGGCGATCACCGCGGCCACGCGCGCGTCCCAGCCCTCGGTGGCGCAGGCCCGCACGACGGCCTGCATGTTCGAGCCGCGGCCGGAGATGAGGATGGCGATTCGCTTCACGGGCGCGCAGTGTAGCCGCCTACAATTTTCTCGATGAGCAAGCCACGGGTCCTCTCCGGCATGCGCCCGACCGGCGCGCTGCACCTCGGCCACTACCACGGCGCGCTGAAGAACTGGGTGCGGCTGCAGGACGACCACGACTGCTTTTTCTTCGTCGCCGACTGGCATGCGCTGACCACGCACTACGACGACCATGCCGATCTGGAGCGCAACGTCTACGACATGGTGGTCGACTGGCTCGCCTCCGGCATCGACCCCGAGCGCGCGACGCTGTTCATCCAGAGCCGCCTGCCCGAGCACGCCGAACTGTTCACCCTGCTCGCGATGGGCACGCCGCTGTCGTGGCTGGAGCGCGTGCCGACCTACAAGGACCAGATCAGGTCGCTCAGCGGCCGCGACCTCGCGACCTACGGCTTCCTCGGCTACCCGCTGCTGCAGGCCGCCGACATCCTGATCTACAAGGCGGCATTCGTGCCGGTCGGCGAAGACCAGGCGCCGCACGTCGAGATCACGCGCGAGGTGGCGCGCCGCTTCAACCACCTCTATGGCCGCAGGACCGGCGCAGAGACGACCGTGCTGCCCGAGCCGGCGACGCTGCTGACCGAGACCAGCCGCCTGCCCGGTCTGGACGGCCAGAAGATGAGCAAGAGCCTGGGCAACGACATCGCGATGCGCGAGGAGCCGGCCGACATCGAGCGCAAGGTCCGCCGCATGCAGACCGACCCGCAGCGCGTGCGCCGCAGCGACAAGGGCGACCCGCTGCGCTGCCCGGTCTGGCAGTTTCACCGCGTCTACTCGGACGCTGACACGCAGGCCTGGGTCACGCGCGGCTGCACCACCGCCGGCATCGGCTGCCTCGAGTGCAAGCAGCCGGTGATCGACGCGATCGTCCGAGAGCAGGCGCCGTGGCGCGAGCGTGCGGAAACCTACCTCGCGAACCCGAAGCAGGTGCAGTGGATCGTCGAGGTCGGCACCGAGCAGGCCCGGGGTGTGGCACGCCGCACGATGCGCGACGTGCGCGCCGCGATGGGACTCGTCTACTGACCGCTTGCCGAGGCCGCGGAACAGGCCGCGTAAGCACACGCTTATCCGCCCGTCGCGCGGCGCAAGGTGCGGCAACATCCTGTGCTGCAGCCAAGCATGCGCCGACCACGAGGATGCGGTCGGTCGTATCGAATCAGCTGTTTGACTCGCCCACTCCCAAAGCACACCCATGGAAGAGCATTCCAGCGCGTGCCGCCCGACACCGCCGCAGCCGGCGGGGGCCGCATCCGACCGGACGCAGGACACGACTCCCGGCTCCCACGACGAGGCTCGTCCGGCGATGGCGGATTCCAGCGAGGAACGTTTCAGATTGCTGGTCGACGCCGTGCGGGACTACGCCATCTACATGCTCGACGCCCAAGGGACGATCACGACCTGGAACGCCAGTGCACAGCGCAACAAGGGCTACCGCGCCGACCAGGTGATCGGCAAGCACTTCAGGCTGTTCTTCATGCCCGTGGACGCCGCGGCCGGCAAACCCGAGCGCGAACTGGCACAAGCCGCTCGCGACGGGCGCTTCGAGACCGAGGATTGGCGCGTGCGCGCGGACGGCACGCGCTTCTGGGCGAGCGTGCTGCTCAATCCCGTCTACGACGAGCAGCGCCGAGTGATCGGCTTCGCGAAGATCACGCGCGACCTGACCGAACGCCGGCGCGCCGCCGAGCAGCAGGCGGCCCTGGATGTCGAACGCTTGCAGCGCAAGGCCAGCGAGCAGGCCAACCAGGCCAAGAGCGAATTCCTCGCGTCGATGAGCCACGAGATCCGCACCCCGATGAATGCGATCCTGGGCCTGTCGTACCTGGCGCTGCAGACAGAGGGGCTCGTCGGCAAGCCACGCCACTTCATCGAGAAAGTCCACAAGGCGGCCGAGAACCTGCTGGGCATCCTGAATGGCATTCTCGACATCGCCAAGGTCGAGGCCGGCGACATGCAACTCGAGCGCGAGCCGTTCGCGCTGCGCGAGGTGCTCGACCGTGTCATGGATACCGCCGGCGTCAGGGCGCAGGCCAAGCACCTGCACTTCAGCCTGGAAGTCGACCCGGACGTGCCGTCGCTGCTGGAAGGCGACGCCATGCGTCTGGGTCAGGTCCTGCTCAACCTGTGCGACAACGCCATCAAGTTCACCGAACGTGGCCAGGTGATCGTCAAGGTCGAGAGCCTGCTGCAACTGGGCAAGCAGGTGGAATTGTTGTTCAGCGTCGCCGACACCGGTACCGGCATCCCGACCGAGAAACAGTGGCTGATCTTCCGAAAGTTCACCCAGGCCGACGCCTCGACGACGCGCAGCCACGGCGGCAGTGGCCTCGGGCTGGCCATCAGCCGACAACTGGTGGACCTGATGGGCGGCGTGCTGGGCGTCCAGAGCCAGCAGGGTTCCGGATCAACCTTCCACTTCAGCGCACGCTTCGGGCGCGTCCCGCTGCTCGAGAGCGGCGTCGATCCTGCGGCGCTGGCGGCACCGCGACGACCGGCGAGTGACCGGGCGTCGTTGCGCGGCGCCAGGGTGCTGCTGGTCGAAGACAACGAGGTCAATCAGCTGGTGGCCCACGAGATGCTGCGCAATGTTGGCGTCGAGGTCATCGTCGCCCCGCACGGCCTGGAAGCGCTGGACGTGCTGAAGGCGCGTTCGGACATCGACCTGGTCCTGATGGACTGCTACATGCCGACCATGGACGGCTTCGCCGCGACCCGCGCGATCCGCGCGAACAGGATGCTGCGACATCTCCCGGTGTTGGCGATGACGGCCAACGTACTGCCCGACGACCTGCTCAACTGCCGTGTGGCCGGCATGAACGACCACATCGGCAAGCCGTTCCGCAGCGACGACCTGTACGACGCCCTGGGCCGCTGGCTGGTGCCGCGGCCGACGGCGTCGACAGGCGATCCCGCGTCGGCCACCGGCCGGCGCGATCCGATCAAGACATCTAGCCAGCACTGAGCGCCGCGAGCGCGTCGGCCACGTCCTGCGCGCTGACGCCCTCACCGTGCGCGACCGGCGCGTCCGGCACCGCCATCGCACCCGCGGTCTTCAGCTTCGCGACCCACTGCCCGGCCTCGCGCCCCGACTCGAACGCGGCGCTCTGCAGCAGCACGCGGCCGTCGGCCGCGGCGAGCTTGAAGTAGAACCTGCCGTCGGCCTCGCGGTATTGCTTGAAGCTCGGCAGCGCGGCCTTCGCCTTCGGTGTGGCCAGCACCGGCGCGGCCACCGCGACCATCGGCCGCAGCCCCACCGCCACGCGCAGTTCGCCGAGAAAGGGCGCGGCCACCGCACGCGCCTTGCGTGCGCCCTCGAGCAGGGTCGCCTCGATGCGCTCGGGGTGTGCGATCAGTTCGGCATAGCGTTCGCGCAGCGGCCCCAGATCGCGCTCGATGCGCGCGACCACCCGCGCCTTCGCGTCTCCCCAACCCATGCCGGCACGCAACTCGGCGCGCAGCGCCGCGCGCTCGGCGTCGTCGGCGAAGGCCTCGTAGATCGCGACCAGGTGCGAATTGTCCGGATCCTTCGCCTCGCCCGGCGCGCGCGAATCGGTGACGACGTGCGCGATGGCATCGCGCAGGCCCTTCGCGCCGCCTTCGAACAAGGGCACGGTGTTGTCGTAGCTCTTGCTCATCTTGCGCCCGTCCAGTCCCGGCAGCATCGCGACGCGCTCGTCGACATTCGCCTCGGGCAGCACGAACAGTTCGCGGCCGGCGCCGAACAGGTGGTTGAAGCGCTGCGCCAGGTCGCGCGCCATCTCGATGTGCTGGACCTGGTCGCGGCCCACCGGCACGCGGTGCGCGTTGAACATCAGGATGTCGGCCGCCATCAGGATCGGATAGCTGAACAGTCCCATCGTGATGCCGGCGTCGACGTCCTCGCCGGCGGCCAGGTTCGCGTCGGCCGCGGCCTTGTAGGCGTGCGCGCGGTTCATCAGGCCCTTCGACGCGACGCAGGTCAGCAGCCAGGTCAGCTCGGGGATCTCGACGATGTCGCTTTGCCGGTAGAACGTGACGCGCGCCGGGTCCAGCCCCGCGGCGAGCCAGGTCGCCGCGATCTCCAGGCGCGAGCGCTCGATGCGCGCGGGCTCGTCGCACTTGATCAGCGCGTGGTAGTCGGCGAGGAAGAAGAAGCTCTCGACGCCGGGCTCGCGGCTGGCCGTGATCGCGGGCCGGATCGCGCCGACGTAGTTGCCGAGGTGCGGGGTGCCGGTGGTCGTGATGCCGGTGAGAACGCGTTGGGTCATGGGTTCGTGATTCGTTGTCAGGGTGGCGGCGTCATTGCACGCGCGTCGCGAGCGCATCGGCCACGGCCTGCGCGTTGAAGCCGAGCAGACGCTGGCCGCGCACGAACATCACCGGCGTGCCCGGCGCCATCAGGGCGTTGTAGCGTGCGGCGCAGGCCGCATCGCGCTCGATCAGGCATTCGTTGAAGGGCACGCGATTCTCGTCGAACCAGGCGCGCGCCTGCGCGCAATAGGCGCAGGTCACCGAACCGATCATCTGGATGTCGCCGGGCCGCGCCGCGGCCGCCACCTGCGCGCCCAGGCGCTGCTGCGACCACCAGCCGAAGGCCTGCATCGCGGCGGCCGTCACGACGACCAGCACGACCAGCCCAAGCCAGGGTCGGCGCGCGGTGGTCGCCATCAGACGGCCGCCGTGACCACCATCTCGACCTTCCACCCCGGGTTCGCGAGATTCGCCTGGACGGTCGCGCGCGGCGGCGCGTCGCCCGGGGCGAGCCAGTCTTCCCAGACCGCGTTCATCGCGGGGAAGTCTGCCAAATCCTTGATGAAGATCTGGCACATCAGGATGTGGGCCTTGTCGGTGCCGGCCTCGGTCAGCAGTTTGTCGATCGCCGCGAGCACCTGCGTGGTCTGGCCGCGGATGTCCTGCGAGGCATCGTTCGCGACCTGTCCGGCAAGGTAGACGGTGCCGTTGTAGATCGTCATCTCCGACAGGCGGTCGCCGACATGGAATCGACGCAGTCCCTGGCTCATGGTTTCGCTCCGTGCTTGTGTGAATGTTTGATCGGGTGCTTGGGCCCGTGCAGGGCCGGACTGGCAGCCTTCTGCCCGAGCTTGCTTTCGGTGCCCTTCAGCAGCTTCTGGATGTTCGCGCGATGGCGCCAGACCAGCAGCCCGCCCATCAGCATCACCGCGACGGCCGCCGGGCCACCGCCCCAGATCAGCAACTGGTAGAACGGTGCGAATACGGCCGCAACGATCGCCGCCAGCGACGAGTAGCGCGTGAACGCCGCGATGATGACCCAGGTGGCCAGCGTCGCCAGCCCGAGCCACGGGTTCAGCCCGAACAACACGCCCGCCGCGGTGGCCACGCCCTTGCCGCCCTTGAAGTGGAAAAACACCGGCCACAGGTGACCGAGGAACGCGGCCAGGCCGACCATCGCCTGCGTGCCTTCGTCCAGGCCGTAGGGCGCGCCGAATTCCTTCACCAGCATCACCGGCAGGTAGCCCTTCAGCGCATCGAGGGCCAGCGTCAGCACGGCCGCAGCCTTGTTGCCCGAGCGCAGCACGTTGGTCGCGCCCGGGTTGCCCGAGCCGTAGCTGCGCGGATCGCGCAGCCCCATCGCGTGGCTCACGATGACCGCGAACGACAGCGAGCCAACCAGGTAGGCAACGATGGTGGCGAGCGCGGGGTACAGGGTCTGCATGGGCGGATGTGTGGCCGGTGAAGGACGGGCGCGCTATTTTGCGCCCCGCGGCGACGCGCGGCTCACAGCGCGCAGCTCACCGGCCTGGCCGCGAGCAGCTCGACCAGCACCTGGGGTGCGATGCCCACCAGGTAGCCGCGCCGCCCGCCGTTGATGCAGATGCGCGGGAGCGCGAGAGCGCTCGCCTCGACATAGACCGGCATCGGCTTGCGCAGCCCGAACGGCGAGGTGCCGCCGACCAGGTAGCCGCTGTGGCGCTGCGCGACCTCGGGCTTGCAGGGCTCGACCGACTTGGCGCCGATGCCGCGCGCCAGGTTCTTCGTGCTGACCTGCTTGTCGCCGTGCATCAGCACGATCAGCGGATGGGCGCGCTCGTCCTGCATCACCAGCGTCTTGACGACTTCGTGCTCGGGCACGCCGAGCTGGCGCGCCGACTCGGCCGTGCCGCCGTGCTCGACGTAGTCGTACACATGCTCGGTGAACGCCACGCCGTGCGCGCGCAGCACCTTTGTCGCCGGGGTCTCGCTGACGTGGGCGCCCTTCTTGGCCACTGGGCCGCCCTACTGCGCCGGGTCGCGAATCACCCAGCGAACCGCGTCGATCTGCGCCAGCAGCTCGGGCTGCAGCGTCGTGCCCCAGGCGTCGATGTTCTCGTCGAGCTGCGCCACCGTGTTGACGCCGATGACCGTGCTGGCGACGCGCCAGTTCGTGTAGCAGAAGGCCAGCGCCATGCGCGTGGGCGTCAGGCCGTGCTCCCGTGCCAGCGCGTTGTAGCGGCGCGCCGCCTCGAGCACCTCGGACCGGCCCCAGCGCTGCTTGCGAAAGGCCTCGAAGCGCGTCATCCGGTCGCGCGGCTTGCCGCCGGTGAAGCCGGTGTCGTCGTACTTGCCGGTGAGCGCGCCGAAGCCGAGCGGTGAGTAGCCGAGCAGCGACACGCCGAGCCGGTGCATCGCCTCGTCCAGCCCGTTGTCGACGACCCGGTTCACCAGCGTGTAGGGGTTCTGCACCGTCGCGACGCGCGGCAGCCCGTGCGCGTCGGCCACACGCACGAATTCGGCCAGGCCCCACGGCGTCTCGTTGCTCAGGCCGATGTATCGGATCTTGCCCTCCTGCACCAGCCCGGCGAGCGCGCAGAGCTGATCGTGGATCGAGCTGTACTCGCGGTCGTTCTTCGGGTCGAAGTACAGCGGGCCGAACATCGGCACGTTGCGGTTCGGCCAGTGGATCTGGTACAGGTCGATCACGTCGGTGTGCAGCCGCGCCAGGCTGGCGTCGCAAGCCTCGCGGATCTCGTGCGGCGTCAGGTTGGTACTGCCGCCGCGGATCCAGTCGGCGTTGCGCGCCGGCCCGGCGATCTTGGTCGCGAGCACGACCTTGTCGCGCGCCCCCGGCCGGGTCGCGAACCAGCGGCCGATGATGCGCTCGCTCGCGCCGTAGGTCTCGCGCCGCACGGGCACCGCGTACATCTCGGCGGTGTCGACGAAGTTCAGGCCGCGCTCGAGCGCGCGGTCGAGGATCGCGTGCGCGGTGCCCTCGTCGACCTGCTCGCCGAAGGTCATCGTGCCCAGACAGATCGGCGGCACGCGCAGCTCGCTGCGGCCCAGGGTGACGAGGGGAAACGGATCCATCACGGGCGAGATTATGCTGGTCTGCCGAAGCGGACGGTTTAGCATGGGGCAACCCGCCGCCGCGATGACCCGACTGCCCGACCCGATGCCCGCCGCTGCCCCGCCCCGCTGGGCGGCCGAGCTCTGGCTGCGCATGCGCAGCCACTTCCTGCTCAAGCTCGTCGGCACGACCGCGTTCACCTGGCTGTTCTTCATCGGCTACCTGCACCTGCTGCGCGAGCCGGCGTTCCCGGTCGTCGTGATGCCGCTGACCGCGCTCGACCGGCTGATTCCGTTCCAGCCGGTCACGCTGTTCGCCTACCTCACGCTGTGGTTCTACGTCGGCATCGCGCCGGGGCTGCAGCTGACGTTTCGCGAGTTGCTGGTCTACGGAGCGTGGATCGGCGCGCTGTGCCTGACCGGCCTGGGCATCTTCTACGCCTGGCCGACCGCCGTGCCGCCGCTCGCGTTCGACGTCTCCGGCTTCGCCGGCTTCGGCGTGCTCAAGGGCGTCGACGCCGCGGGCAACGCCTGCCCGTCGCTGCACGTGGCGGTGGCGATCTTCACCGCGATCCGGATCGACCACGTGCTGCGCCAGGCGCGCGCACCGCTCGCGCTGCGCGCCGTGAACATCGCCTGGTTCGCGTTGATCGCCTGGTCGACGCTGGCGATCAAGCAGCACGTCGTGCTCGACGTCGCCGCCGGCATCCTGCTGGGCGTCGCCTTCGCACTGCCCTCGCTGCACTGGCGTCCGGCGCCCTCGCGCGGGCTGGTTCCGCGGGTGCGAGCGGATATCATCGAGCGCATGTCGACGGACATCGCACCATGAGCCCGCCGGGCCGCCCCAAGGGCGGATACCGGAGTGCGCAGCACGAAGGTACATCTGTGAGCTCGTTGCAAGACCTGCAGGCCCTGATCCACGAGAAGTTCGGCATCGATCCGGCCGAACTCGATCCGCATGGGTCGATGCGCGAAAAGGGCGTCGATTCGCTCGCGCTGGTCGAGTTCCTGTTCGCGATCGAGGATCGTTTCGGCATCTCGCTGTCCGACAAGGATTCCAACGTCGACACGCTGGCCGAACTCGCGGTCGTGGTCGACAAGGCGCGCGCGAAGCAGGCGGCGTGAATCCGGGCGTTGCCGTCACCGGCATCGGCGCGATCGCGCCGCACGGCGACGATCCCGCCGCGCTGTTCGCGGCGCTGCTGCGGGGCGAATCGGCGGTCCGGCCGGTGTTCCCTGACCTGCCCAAGGCGGCCGCCGCCGCGACCGTGGCCTTCGACGAATCGCGCTGGTTCACGAAGCTGCAGCTCGCGGGCGTCGACCGCGTCAGCCAGCTCGCGGTGGCAGCCGCCGACCTGGCACTGCGCGACGCCGGTGTCGACACCGCCGCTGCGAACCCCATCGACCCCGAACGCGTCGGCGTCTACGTCGGCTGCGGCATGGGTGGGGCCGCGGCGCTGGAGACGGCCTACGGCGGCGGGCGTGTGCCGCCGCTGACGATTCCGGCGTTCATGCCGAACGCGCCGGCGGCCCACGTCGCGATGCGCCAGCATGTGCAGGGCCCGGTGCTGACCTACTCGGTCGCGTGCGCGTCGTCGGCGGTGGCGATCGCCGAAGCGGCCGCGGCGGTGCAGCGCGGCGACGTCGATCTGGCGATCGCCGGCGGCAGCGAGGCGCTGATCGTGCCCGGCGTCGTGCTCGCCTGGCAGGCGATGCAGACGCTCGCCAGCTTCGAGCCGGGCGCCGCCGCGACGGCGGTGCGGCCGTTCGCCACCGACCGCAGCGGCTTCGCGCTCGGCGAGGGCGCGGCGTTCGTCGTGCTCGAATCGAGCGAGCACGCGCGCCGGCGCGGCGCACGCATCCGAGCGACCCTCGCCGGCTGGGGCCTGTCCAGCGACGCGACCCACCTGACCAAGCCCGACGCGCCGGGCCAGGCGCGCGCGCTGCGCGCTGCGTTGCGTCGCGCCGACCTGGCGCCGCGCGACATCGGCTACTGCAACGCGCACGGCACCGCGACGCGCATCGGCGACGTGGTCGAGCGCGACGCGCTCGCGCTGGTCTGGGGCGACGCACTCGACACGCTGCGCGTCAGCTCGACCAAGGCGCTGCACGGCCACCTGCTGGGCGCCGCGGGCGCGCTCGAGGCGGTGATCACGGTGCTCGCGCTCGAGCGCGGGGCGCTGCCGCCGAACGCGCACTGCGCGGAGGTCGACCCGGCGTGCCGCTTGAACCTGGTCGTTCCGGGCGCCACCGACGCGCCGGAGTTGCGCGCCGCGATCAGCAACTCGTTCGCGTTCGGCGGCACGAACTCGGTGCTGCTGTTCACCCGCGCCTGAGCGGCCACCGCGCTGGCGCGGCGTATGCTTCGATGACCCCGCACGGGCGCGCGGCGCCCCGCCAGATTGAAAGAGAACCCGCGATGACCACCGCCATTCCCGCGACTCTGATCCCCGGCGACGGCATCGGCCCGGAGATCGTCGATGCGACATTGGCCGCGCTCGACGCGCTGAAGGCACCATTCGAGTGGGACCGCCAGATCGCCGGCCTCGGTGGCGTCCAGGCCGCCGGCGACCCCCTGCCCGAGGCGACGCTGGCGAGCATCCGCCGCACCCGACTGGCGCTGAAGGGGCCGCTCGAGACGCCCTCGGGCGGCGGCTACCGCTCGTCGAACGTGCGGCTGCGCGAGGAGTTCCAGCTCTACGCCAACCTGCGCCCGGCGCGCACCATCATTCCGGGCGGGCGCTTCGACAAGATCGACCTGATGGTCGTGCGAGAGAACCTCGAGGGCCTGTACATCGGCCACGAACACTACATCCCGATCGACGGCGACCCGCACGCCGTCGCGATGGCCACCGGCATCAACACGCGCGCCGGCAGCCGGCGCCTGCTCGAGTACGCGTTCGAGACCGCCGTCGCGACTGGTCGGCGCAAGGTCACGATCGTGCACAAGGCCAACATCATGAAGGCGCTGACCGGCATCTTCCTGGAAACCGGGCTGGACCTCTACGAGCGCCAATACAAAGGCCAATTCGAACTCGACACCGTGATCATCGACGCCTGCGCGATGAAGCTGGTGCTCAACCCCTGGCAGTTCGACATGCTGGTGACGACGAACCTGTTCGGCGACATCCTGTCCGACCTGGTCGCCGGGCTGGTCGGCGGCCTGGGAATGGCGCCGGGCGCGAACATCGGCGCCGACGCGGCGATCTTCGAAGCAGTGCACGGCTCGGCGCCCGACATCGCCGGCAAGAACCTGGCGAACCCGACGGCGCTGCTGCTCGCGGCCGCGCTGATGCTGGACCACGTGAAGCTGCCGGCGCTCGCGACGCGGCTGCGCAGCGCGATCGACGCGACGCTGAACATCGACCAGGTGCGCACCGGCGACCTCGGCGGCAGCGCCAGCACCGCGGCGTTCACGCGGGCGCTGGTCGCGCGCATCACCAATGGCTGAGGTGCGGCTGTCTTCTCAGCTCAGCACAACTGCGTTCAGTTGGCGCGCGATGTCCAGCATCTGCGCGGTCATGTCGACGACGACGCCGCGCTTGGGCTGCGCGCCGATCAGGAAGGTCTCGCGCCCCCGCTGCGCGATGATGCGGTGACCGTCGGCGCCTTGCGAGCGCGCGTAGATCACGGTCTCACAGGTGTCGGAGATCAGCACCTTGTTGCCGGTCGTCGACTCGGCCTCGAAGAAGTTGCTGCCTCGCGGCGCCTCGGTCAGTATCCACATGCTTCGTTTCCTTCGGATGCGCCCGTGAGCGTGAGCTTCTAATGTGCACCAGATGAATGACCTTCAAGCCCTGATGAGCGAAACCCCCGGCGCCGCGCTGGTGCTGGCCGCGATGCTCGCGGCGAGCCTGTTCGGGCTGTTCAAGGCGCCGGCGTTGATCGAACGCAACCTGTTCCGGCCGTACTGGCTCGTGCCGCGCCGGCAGTGGGCGACCTTGGTCACGAGCGGCTTCCTGCACGCCGACCTGACGCACCTGCTGTTCAACGCGTTCACGTTCTGGGCCTTCGGCTTTTCGCTGGAGCGCACGATCGGCACGCCGGCCTTTCTGGCGCTGTACTTCGTCGGGCTGGCCGTCAGCGATGCCGGCACCTGGCTCAAGCACCGCCACGACCCCGAGTACCGCAGTCTCGGCGCCTCGGGCGCGATCCTCGCGGTGCTGTTCGCGGCGATCGTCTACCACCCGTCGAGCTCGATCTTCATCCTGCCGATCCCGGTGCCGATCCCGGCGCCGCTGTTCGCGCTCGGCTACCTCGCGTACACCTGGTACGCCGCGCGCCAGGCCCGCGGCCGCGTCAATCACGACGCACACCTGGCCGGCGCGCTCGCCGGCATCGCCTTCGTCGCCGCGACCGACTGGCCGGCGCTGACGCAGGCGCTGCATACCTTTCTCGGCTGAGCCAGCGGAGGCCCACGATGATCGAGGCGATGAACCACTTCACGGTCTTGACCGACGACCTGGAATCGACGCTGGCGTTCTACGTCGACCTGCTCGGGCTCACGCCGGGCGCGCGGCCCCCGTTCGACTTCCCCGGTGCCTGGCTCTACGCGAACCACCAGGCCGTGCTGCACGTGATCGCGGGCCGGCCGCTGCCCGAGCCGCGCGCCGGCGTGATCGACCACATGGCGTTCAGCGCGCGCGGGCTGGCCGGCGTGAAGGCGCGTCTCGATGCACGCGGCGTCGCCTACCGGCTCGGCCGCCTGACCGGGTCGGGCACCTGGCAGCTGTTCTGCGTCGACCCGAACGGCGCCAAGGTCGAACTCGATTTCGACGCCGCCGAGATGCCCTGAACGCGACGCTGCGTCGGTTCAGGCCGGGCGCTTCTTCAGCTGTGCACCGGCATGCGCTTGCCGGGCACGCCCAAGCGCTCGGCCGAGATGTACTGCTGGCGGTAGATCTCGAACGGCAGGCTGTCGTTCGCCTCGATGCGGCGCTGCTCGTCGACCGAGGCCTGCCAGGCCGCGACGAAGGCGGCGCGCAGCCGCTCCGAGAACGGCAGCGCGAGCAGCTGCGCGCGCGTCTGCGCCGACTGCGCGCGCGTGAAACCGGTGAACTCGTTGCCGAAATCGCGGCCCATCGCCGCGAGCACGCGCGCCGACGGCGCGGTGTCGGGGGCGCGCAGCACCGCTGCGGCCGCTTCGAGCGCGTCGCGGTAGGCGCTGCCGCCGTGCAGCGCATCCAGGCGCTGCGCGATCGGCGCGAGCGCACCCAGCAATTCCACGCCCCAGTCGGTCAGCGTGACGGCGGCGTCACCGCGCTCCAGCCGCAGCCCGGGCTCGCGCCCGCGCGCCGCGACGCGCTGCTGGTTGCGCGCCAGCGCGCCGATCTCGTCCAGCGTGTCGGGCGGGCTGTCGGCCAGCAGGCAGTGCAGCAGGAACAGGTCGAGGAAGCGCATCGTCTGCGCATTGATGCCGACCGGCTCGAACGGGTCGAGGTCCATGCAGCGCACCTCGACGTACTCGACGCCGCGCTCGCGCAGCGCGTGCAGCGGCCGTTCCCCGGGGAAGATCACGCGCTTCGGGCGGATCGTGCCGTAGAACTCGTTCTCGATCTGCAGCAGGCTGG
>Ga0070667_100001131_pt1 | contig 24305 bp, 24 predicted proteins | sample KBSS33metaG_FD_64659 | JGI IMG/M metagenome (GOLD analysis project Ga0070667, IMG submission 64659) | Switchgrass rhizosphere microbial communities from Kellogg Biological Station, Michigan, USA - KBS S3-3 metaG | ecosystem: Host-associated > Plants > Roots > Rhizosphere > Soil ... | reverse complement strand
CACGATCCGCTCGGAGATCAGGATCGAGTCCTCGTAGTTGTAGCCGTTCCACGGCATGAACGCGACGAGGCTGTTGCGGCCGAGCGCCAGTTCGCCGAGCTCGGTGCTGGGACCGTCGGCAAGGATGTCGCCCTTCTCGACGAAGTCACCCACCTTCACCAGCGGGCGCTGGTTGATGCAGGTCGACTGGTTCGAGCGCTCGAACTTTTGCAGGCGGTAGATGTCGACGCCCGACTTGCCGGGTTCGATATCACCGCTGGCGCGGATGACGATACGGGTGGCGTCTACCTGGTCAACCACGCCGGCGCGCAGGGCCGAGATCGCCGCGCCCGAATCGCGCGCCACGGTCTCTTCCATGCCGGTGCCCACGAACGGCGCGTCGGCCTTGACCAGCGGCACCGCCTGACGCTGCATGTTCGAGCCCATGAGCGCGCGGTTGGCGTCGTCGTTCTCGAGGAACGGGATCAGCGAGGCGGCGACCGAAACGAGCTGCTTGGGCGAGACGTCCATCAGCGTGATCTGGTCGCGTGGGCTCATCACGAACTCGCCGTTCTGGCGGGCAGAGACGAGTTCCTCGACGAACGAGCCTTCCTCGTTGGTTTCGGCCGAGGCCTGCGCGACAGTGTGCTTCTGCTCTTCCATCGCGGAAAGGTAGACGACGTCGCCGCTCACTTTGCCATCGAGCACCTTGCGGTACGGCGTCTCGATGAAGCCGTACTTGTTGACGCGCGCGAAAGTCGAGAGCGAGTTGATCAGGCCGATGTTCGGGCCTTCCGGCGTCTCGATCGGGCAGATACGGCCGTAGTGCGTCGGGTGCACGTCGCGCACCTCGAAGCCGGCGCGCTCGCGGGTGAGACCGCCCGGCCCGAGCGCCGAAACGCGACGCTTGTGCGTCACTTCGGAAAGCGGGTTGGTCTGGTCCATGAACTGCGAGAGCTGGCTGGAGCCGAAGAACTCGCGCACCGCGGCCACGGCGGGCTTGGCGTTGATCAGGTCGTTCGGCATGACCGTCGACACGTCGACGCTCGACATCCGCTCCTTCACGGCGCGCTCCATGCGCAGCAGGCCGACGCGGTACTGGTTCTCCAGCAGCTCACCCACCGAACGCACGCGGCGATTGCCGAGGTTGTCGATGTCGTCGATCTCGCCCTTGCCGTCTTTGAGGTTCACCAGCTCCTTGACGACGGCGAGGATGTCCTCGGTGCGCAGCGTGGTGACGGTGTCCTCGGCATCGAGGCCCAGGCGCATGTTGAGCTTGACGCGGCCCACGGCCGACAGGTCGTAGCGATCACCGTCGAAGAACAGTCCGTCGAACAGCGATTCCGCGGTTTCCTTCGTCGGCGGCTCACCGGGGCGCATGACCTTGTAGATCGCCTCCAGACCCATCTCGCGGTTCTCGGCCTTGTCGACCTTGAGCGTGTTGCGGATCCACGGGCCGGTGTTCACGTCGTCGATGTCGAGCAGGTCGATCTGGTCGATGCCAGCCTTGTCGAGCGCTTCCAGGTTTTCCGGAGACACTTCGTCACCCGCCTCGATCCAGATGCGGCCGGTGCTCTCGTCGATGAGGTCCCTGGCAGAGTAGCGGCCGAAGATCTCTTCGGTGGGGATCAGCAGCTCGGTCAGCCCGTCCTTCTGCGCCTTGTTGGCGGCACGGGGGCTGATCTTGGTGCCGGCCGCGAAGACGACCTCGCCGGAGTTGGCGTCGACGATGTCGAACGCCGGCTTGGCGCCGCGCCATGCCTCGGGGAGGTAGGGCAGCTGCCACCCGCCCTGGCCGCGCTTCCAGGTCACGGTCTGGTAGAAGTAGTCGAGGATCTGCTCGCTATCGAGGCCGAGCGCGTACAGCAGCGCAGTGACCGGCAGCTTGCGCTTGCGGTCGATGCGCACGTTGACGATGTCCTTGGCGTCGAATTCGAAGTCCAGCCACGACCCGCGGTAAGGAATCACGCGCGCGGCGAACAGGAACTTGCCCGAGGCATGGGTCTTGCCGCGGTCGTGGTCGAACAGAACGCCCGGCGAGCGGTGCATCTGCGACACGATCACGCGCTCGGTGCCGTTGATGAAGAAGGTGCCGTTCTCGGTCATGAGCGGCATGTCGCCCATGTAGACGTCCTGCTCCTTGATATCGAGAACCGAGCGGGTCTCGGTCTCGGCGTCGACCTCGAACACGATCAGGCGCAGCGTGACCTTCATCGGGGCGGCGTAAGTGATGCCGCGCTGGCGGCACTCCGTCACGTCGTACTTGGGGTCTTCCAGCTCGTAGTGGACGAAGTCGAGTTCGCTGGTGCCTGCGAAGTCGCGGATCGGGAATACCGAGCGCAGCGTCTTCTCCAGGCCGGAAACGTAGCCCGTCGCCGGATCCGACCGCAGGAACTGCTCGTAGCTCTCGCGCTGCACCTCGATGAGGTTCGGCATTTGAACGACTTCGTGGATGTCGCCGAAGATCTTGCGGATGCGCTTCTTGACGGAGCGGCCGGCAGAGCCGGTGTCGACGGGCTTGGTTGCCATGAGCAGAACTTGCCTCTTCAAGAGGACCGAGTCGCAGATGCGAGCAGGTCCGAAAAAATGTCGTCTTCGCGAAAGCGTCGGACCAGTCGTGATCCACTCCAAACGGCGAAGGGCCGCCCGGCGCGCGCAGGATTCCTGGTACAGGAACCTTTCGTGGCCGGCAGCCCTTTGCATCGGATGGAAACCCGTATCGCTTCCTTCCCGGGTGAGCCCCCGCGCTTGGGCCCGCCTTGCTCGAAGCGATCGAGCGAGGCCACCATATAGGGTTGTCAGACGGCAGTGTCAAATGACCAAGCCTATATGGTGGCCTCTCAAAGTTGACAGTGCGAAGCGAGCTCAGGCAGAAGCTTCGCGGGTGAATTTCAGATTAACACTGAGGCGTTCGTTCATATGCGCGAAAGTCTTGAGTACAGTTTTCAATACTGACGTAGTACAGCAAACATCAGTTCGCCGCATCGGAGACTTCAATTCGTCCGGAAATCGGACTGATTGGCTGTGACCTTTTCAGATCGGGTGCATTGTAGATGGCATGGAACACGCAACGCACCCTCGTTCGCCCCGCGCTTTGACGGCGATTGCTGCCGCCCTCGCGCTTTCTGCCATCCCCGCCGTCTCGGCATTCGCGCAAGAGACCGCTCCGGCGCCCGCTGCGCCTACAGTCGTGCTGCCGCCCGAGGCGGTTGGACCGCCGCCTGCAGCGACAACGCCGACCCAAGTGCCTGCCGCTCAGCCCACGATCGTGCTTCCGAACGTAAGCGCGCCGGGGCCCGCAGCCGCTCCCACTACGCCGGAGCCGCAGGCGTCCGCTGCGCCGGCTCCGCGTCAGCGCGCAGCCGCGGCGCGCCAGTCAGCCGCACCTCGTGAGGTCGCGCCCGTCAAGCCGACCGTGCCGACCGCAAGGGAGAGCGGCACAGCCAGCGACGGCACCTTGGCTCGCGGCGCTACGCCGGTTGCCCCGTTGACGGCACCTCTCGCCGGTGCGGGCAGTGAGCAGGCGCCAGCTGCATCGACGGAGCAGAACAATGCGCCGGCACCGAATTCGCAAGATAGCGACCTGCCGTTGGCGGGAATCGCGGGCCTTCTGGCTGCCCTCGGTATTGCTGGGCTTGGCATCGCCGGCATGCGCTCGCGTCGTCGCCATGGTGTCGAGAGTGAGGACGTGATCTACGACACGGCTCCTGAAATGGCTGTGGCCGAGCCGGTGCCGGCTCCTGCGCCGGTCGGGGAAACCTATGTACCAGCGCCTGTGACAGCGCCCGCGTTCGAGGAGCGTGAACCCGAGCCAGTCGCAAGCGCCTATCGTCCGCCGATGGCGGCGTCCTCGAGTGCTGGCGCCACTGCCGTCCTTGCATCTTCGCCGATGCCGCATACGGCGGACGAGCGTCGCGAGCTGCTCGACCGGATGGTGGCGAGCGAGCCGGACGAGGACAATCCGTTCACCTCGCGCAAGTCGCGGATGCGCCGCGCGCGCATCCAGTTGCAGCACCGCGAGCACATGGAGGCGCAGGGCAAGCCCTTCGACTTCCGCACTTACCAGTCGAAGCCTGGCGCTACCGCCGAGGCGGACTCGCCCGAGCTGATACCTGCCTGAGCTTGCAGAACTTTCGGTGATTTTCGAGGGGCGGTCCAGCGGGCCGCCCCTCTCTTGTTGACGAAGTACATGCGTGGCCGAGGGCATGTGATATCGAAATTCGATATTATCGATTGACGATAAGGTGAATCGGTATTATTGAATATCGATATCAGCCTTATCGGAGAACGAACATGCTCCCGCTCGCTTCGGCCGCCAAGCCGGTCGCGCTGCTTCTCGTGCTGGCCCTGCCGGCTACGCTCTGGATGCCCGCAGGCCACGGCCCGGTCACCGCCGTCCGCTCCTCATCGGCGAGTGCCGCCGAAGTCACATCGCAAGTCACATCGCAAGTCGCCTCGCAAGTCGCCACCGGGGTCGTCCTCGTCCGCCGGGCCGCCGCGCCCGTGCTGATGTGATCGGGGAGGCACGGACCATGGCCCGCTTCACCCAGGACCCGCTGCTCGGGATCGCCCGCATCGTCCTGTGGGTCCTGCTCGTCGTCATCGCCGTGGCCGCGGTCGGCTGCGTGCTCGGCCTGATCGCGGTTCCCATCATATGGTTCAACCAGGCCGCGATCGCCGCGCACATCGACGGTGACCTGCCGCCGGGCGCCATCGCCCAGCTCGCCCCGGCGGTGGCCCTGCTGCTGACGGGAGCGCTGGCGATGCTGGCCTGCCTGTGGCGCGTGATCGTGCAGCTGATGCGCATCGTCGATACGGTAGGCGAAGGCGACCCGTTCGTGCCCGTCAACGCCCGCCGCCTGACGCAGATGGCGTGGCTGTCGCTGGCGATCCAGATCGTCAGCATCCCGATGGCGGCCGCCGGCGTCTGGATCGCGCGGGTGGTCGACAAGGCGGGAGCCCACGCGGACGTCGACGTCGATGTGGGCATCAACGCCAACAGCCTGCTCCTCGTCCTCATCCTGTTCATCCTGGCCCGCGTGTTCCGCAAGGGCGCCGCGATGCGTGCCGACCTGGAAGGCATGGTGTGATGGCCGAGGATACCGCGAATGAAGGAACCGCCATCGTGGTCAAGCTGGACGACCTGCTCTACGAGCGCCGCATGACGCTCACCGAACTGGCGGAGCGCATCGGCATCACGCTGGCCAACCTCTCGATCCTCAAGACCGGCAAGGCCAAGGCGATCCGCTTCTCCACGCTGGAGGCGATCTGCCGCGAACTCGACTGCCAGCCGGGAGACCTGCTGGGGTATCGGGCGGGAGAAGGGGTTGCCTGAAGAGAGCCCGATAACCCCGCCTTCCCGGCCTCCGTCGCCCCGGGCTTGACCCGGGGCCCCGCTCTTGTGGGGAGGCATCGCTATTCGAAGACCGACAAGCGGGATCCCGGGTCAAGCCCGGGATGACGAGGAGTGGCGAGCCACAGCCCTGCCTGCAAACGCCATTGCCAGTTCGCCGCGCCGGATCGATGGTGCGCCATGGACTTCATGAAATGGCTCGGCTCGCTCGACGAACTGCTCTACGAAGTCATCAGCTGGCTGGTGTTCTTCCCGCTGACCTTGTGGCGGGTCTGCAGGCGCCCGATGGCGACGATGGACTATGCCGATCGCCAGCTGCGTCTGCCCGAACCGGAGCAATACGCCGACGCCCTGAGCCCGCCGTTGTTCCTCGCGTTGTCGCTGGGCTTGGCCCACCTCTGCGCCACCGCCTTTGGCGAGGCCGACGATCTCGTGGCGAACCGGCACGGCCTGGCGGGTCTGATCACCGACGACACCAGCGCGCTGGTGCTCCGGATGGTGGTCTTCGCGCTGTTTCCGCTGATGATGGCGGTGCGTTTCGTGCGCAGTCGCGGCCTCGTGCTCGACCGCAAGACCCTGCGCCTGCCGTTTTATGCCCACTGCTACCCCGCCAGCGTGTTCGCCCTGGGCCTGAGCCTGGGCACCAACCTGGCCCGCCTGCCCGACTGGCGCCTGCGCATGGGCGGCCTCGTCGTGGTCCTCGCCGCCCTGGCCTATTACGCGATCGTCGAGACCCGCTGGTTCGCGGTGCAGGGCAAGGTCGCCCTCTGGCGCGCTTTCGGCTCGGTCCTGCGGGCGCTGGCCGAGGGGTTCGCGCTCCTTCTGCTCGCGGGCGTGATGCTGGCGGGGTAGAAGCAGCGATGACGAGCGTCAGAAGTTGCCGCTCTCAATAGGTGCAGTTGGAGCTACCCTGTCAGGTTATGGCCGTACCACTTATATCTTCATTGCTCCGTGCCGATCCGGTTCGCTGGCATCTTCTAGGCCTAGTGGATGCGCTGAACTTACCAGATTGCTGGGTTGGCGCGGGCTTCGTGAGGAATGCCGTGTGGGATCACCTTCACGACCGATCTAGCTCGCCACTGATAGGCGACGTCGATGTGATCTGGTACAATCCGGAGTGCACAGACGCGGCTCAAGATCGAGATATCGAGTGCAGTTTGCGGGCAAGGGAACCAGCGGTCGATTGGTCCGTGAAGAACCAGGCTCGGATGCATATGCGAAATGGTGACGCGCCCTACACCTCGGCGGTCGAAGCCATGCGCTACTGGCCTGAAACGGCGACAGCCGTAGCCGCAAGGCGAAGCGGACCCGAAAGCTGCGAAATTGCTGCTCCCTTCGGACTAGATGATCTGCTCAACCTCATCTTGCGCCCTACCTCCCGCTTTCGTGAGGAAAAGCGGTCGATTTATGAGGAGCGGATACAATCCAAGGCGTGGCTTAATACGTGGCCGTTGCTGGCCAAGGCTGAAGCGTAGGACGGCTTTCCACCCATTGTAGCCATTCACCGAAGCCGAATTGCCGACCGAAAGCGGAACGGCGGCTCACGCCCCAATATTGCCGTTAATTGCTCGAAGCGAACTGCTCCGAAGCGGCCGTTTTGCCCGCACTCAATAATTACACGTGTAGGTCGCGGAGTAAGCGTCAGTACCGCCACTCAAACCGTTGATCATAACGGTCACGTTTCGCGGCAGGCCTTTGGCCAGCGATTTATCTTGCCTTGGATCGACCGCAATCCAAACATCTAAGGCAGATGATGACGGAATGAATCTTCCGCCATTTCGAATTGGGTTTCCGCCCTCATATCGCAGCGTGCTGATTGACCCTCTAATAATCGCGATCGCCTGCCGATCGGTTTCGGTCGCGACCAAGCGAAGTTCATTCCCAACCTTCAATTCGCAGTGTTGGGGTGTGCCGAGCACCGCCTTTGCATTCTTCGGAGCCAGGATGGAAAGTTTAGGAGCCATTGCGCGGGCAGGTGGTGGGCCGGGAACCCGCATCGGAACTTGTCCTTTCGCCGCCGTAGTTCCTAAAACAACAGCTGCAATCGCCAGCATGCTCTTGGAGCACCTCATATCCGCATTCTCCTGTCGCCTCACGATATTGCGGGTGAACCTAAAGAATCTATGAAGCGGAAAGACCGTTCCTCTATTACTCTTCGCCTTGAACCGGACTGGCAGGCTTGCCATATTTCAATTGGTAAAGCGGCCCAGCGGCAGACGCCCACTTTCGGTCAGTGCCCGCGCTACATCCGGCTACGCTTACCGGGATCGTCGAGGGGTGGCTTGAGCGGCGGTAGATAGTCCTGCCTCCACTCACGCACCAAGCCGAACCAGCCTAAAATGATGAATGGCCAGCAAATCAAATATCCGAGCACTACCCCAGAATATTTGACCGGCGTTTCGCCGACACTCGCTTCCCCTAAACGACGAGTTTCGATCATCCCATCAAGCAGATCCAGGCCGAAAGCCACCATCGCGACCGTACCGAAACTCAGCAGCGCAAGCAATTTCCATGGTCGATTTCGCATTCTCACGGTGCATCTCTCTTGTGGCGACCAGCACTTTATATCGGCGAAGGCGTTTCTAGCGTCTTAAAAGAGCTGCCTCACCCCGAGGCGAACGTCCGCTCCCCACCAAAGCTCGTCATCCCGGACTTGATCCGGGACCGGTTTCGCCAGGCCGCGACCTCACCGCGCGCGCGGCAAGCGCGGTCAGTGCCGGAACCGATCCCGGATCGGGCGCGGGATGACGTGGGCGGGTCCGGCCATCTTCCACACCTCGCGCCGCGCACCCCGCCCGCCTTGACTCTTCCGCCCCTTTGCGCCATTGGCCCGCCCCGACCGGCAGGTTCGCCCGCCGGTCATCCGTCCGAGACAGCTGCTGGGGGTTTCCTCCTTAATCCGCAGCCTAGGCGGGGAACAGGATTACTTCCGGCCCTTCGCTCCTTCGAGCGTGGTGCCATCGTTCGCGCTGCGGCGCGGATACTCCTTCCCCTTCGACGGACTCGCCCGTCCCGGCCTGCCGGGGCGGACAACGTAGCCGGCCGCGAAGGGTTCGCCCCTTGGCGGTCATATGAAGGAGTAAGGCATGGATCGTTCGCAGAAAGCCGAATCGGTCGCTTCGCTCAACGCGGTCTTCAACGAGGTCGGCGTGGTGGTGATCACCCGCAACCTCGGCATGTCGGTGGCCCAGTCCACTGCCCTGCGCGGCAAGATCCGTGACGCGGGTGCGAGCTACAAGGTTGCGAAGAACCGTCTTGCCAAGCTTGCCATCGCGGATACCGCTTATGCCGGTATCGGCGACTTCCTGACCGGCCCGACGGCCATCGCCACTTCGGTGGACCCCGTCGCAGCCGCCAAGGCCGTCGTCGAATTCGCCAAGACGACCGACAAGATCGAGATCGTCGGCGGCGCGATGGGTACGCAGGTTCTGAACGCGGAAGGCATCAAGGCGCTCGCCACGATGCCCTCGCTCGACGAGATGCGTGCCACGCTCATCGGCCTCGTCCAGGCACCGGCGACGAAGATCGCCCAGCTCACCACCGCTCCGGCGGCCAAGCTGGCGCGCGTCTTCAATGCCTACGCCGAAAAGGACGCTGCCTGAGCTTCGAGCCCAGCAACACGTTTCAAAGCGATTTAGCCCGTCCGGCGGCATGAGGCCCCGGCGGGACCACAGGAGTGAAGTATCATGGCAGACATCGCCAAGCTTGTTGAAGAACTGTCGCAGCTGACCGTCCTCGAGGCGGCCGACCTCGCCAAGGCCCTGGAAGAGGCATGGGGCGTTTCCGCCGCTGCCGCCGTGGCCGTGGCTGCTCCCGCCGGCGGTGGCGCTGCCGCCGAGGCCGTCGAGGAGAAGACCGAATTCGACGTCATCCTCACCGGCGACGGTGGCAAGAAGATCCAGGTCATCAAGGAAGTCCGTGCGATCACCGCGCTGGGCCTCGCTGAAGCCAAGGCTCTCGTCGAAGGCGCGCCCAAGGCCGTCAAGGAAGGCGTGTCGAAGGCCGAGGCCGAAGACATCAAGAAGAAGATCGAGGAAGCCGGCGGCACCGTCGAAATCAAGTAATCTTCTTCTTCTCCGGGTTTACGCCCGGACCATACACAGGGAAGGGCGGCTCCTCGGGGCCGCCCTTTTCGTTTGCAGGTCGCCGTCGCGGCTTGCCTCTTTCATCGGGCGTTCAGGTTGCGGGAGCCAGTTTTCGGCCTCGCAATGGGTTGAGTCACGAAGGAGGTTTGCCCCGATGCGTTTACCCCGAATCAAGTATCTCTATGCCGCCGCGGCGCTTGCGCTGGTCGGCGCTGGTGCAGCGCAGGCCGCGACCGAGAAGCTGCACGCGATGAAGGTGGCCGCGCCCGACGGGTCGGTCGTCCACGTCCAGTACACCGGCGACGTCGCGCCCCGCGTCGAGGTGGTGCCCGTCGAGGCGGTCATGCCGGCCGGCGCGGTCGTCGATCCCTTCGCGCAGATGGCGCGCATCTCGGCGATGATGGATGCGCAGATGGCCGCCATGATGCAACGCGCTGCGCTCGTCGAGCAGCAGGCTCGCGCGCAACGGATGCAGCTCCAGCAGGCGGTCGCGCGCGGCGAGGGCAAGCCGGTCGCGCCGGGCGTCACCTTTGTCGGCGACGTGCCGGCGGGCATGCACGTGACCTACACCTCGTCGACCACCGACGCCAACGGCTGCACCCGCACCGTGTCCTACGCCTCGGACGGCTCGGGCGCGCAGCCAAGGATGACGCAGGCAGCGTCCGACGGCTGCGACGCGGCGGTCCAGGGCAATGCGGTGGTCCCCGCTAAGGTCGAGCAGCCGGTGGAACCCGCCCCGGCACCCGGCCGCAAGGTCTGACAGTTACCCGACCCGGCGCCCCCTACTCGGAGCGCGCCGCGAGGAGGGCGTCGTCGCACACCGCGGCGGCGCCCTTCTTCGTTCAGCCCAGGATCGCCCGCACTTGCGCGAGGTCCTGCACCTTGTCGACGTCCACGGCGGCCAGCCCGTCCCGCGCCGCGACGAGGCTGGCGTTCACGCCGATCCGCTGGCCGAGGCGGGCGAGGGCCTCCGCCAGAGTGAGCCGGCCCAGCGCGTAGCCGAGCAGGATGCCGGGGCCGAGACGCGCGGCGATGCGCCAGGGGCGCTTGCGGTCGGCCTCGACGATCTTCCACGTCTCGATCGCGGCGGCGGCGCGCGGGGTGCGCAGCAGGAACAGGTTGCAGCCCGACCAGTGACCGTCGGCGAAGCGCAAGTACGTGCGCTTGCTCCCAGGCACCGCCGCCTCGACCGCCTCGCGCCGGGCGAGCAGTACGGCGACGTCGGCCTCTGCCGGCGTATCGCGCATGAACTGCTCGACCCACTCGGCGCGCAGCAGGGCATGGTCGGCCGTGGTCACGAGCAGCGGCGCGCCAAGCGCCTCGATGCCCACCGCGACGCTGGCGCTCGGGCCTGTGCCGGTCGGCAGCACCTCGCAGTCGAGCGCCTGGGCCAGCGCGATCACCTCCGGATGGTTCGCCGAGACCGCGATGCGGGCGATGCCAGCCGCGCGCAAGGCAGCGACGACGCGTGCCAGCATCGGTTCGCCCCCGATCGCGACGAGCGCCTTGTGGGCGACGCCCTGCGCCAGCGCGACGGGATCGGGCGCACCGGGGCGCGAGCCGGCGAGGACCAGCGCGGCGGGGATCATGCCTTCGCTCGCTTCGCGCGCCAGACGCGCCACAGCACACCCGGCGCCGCGAGCACCGGGTGGCGCTCACGCCAGGGCGTCAACGCCACCGGAACGCCGGTGTGGCGCTCGATCTTCCACGCCCCGTAGCGTGCCGCGCCTTCGAAGGTGGTGGAGGCCTTGAGCAGCCGCAGCACGTTGTAAGGTTTGCCCAGCTTGCGGCGGCGCTGCCACCAGGAGAGCAGCGCCGCGCGGCGTGCGGGCGGCAACTGCGGACGGATCGTGCCGCCGGCACCCCGCGCGAAGGCGATGCCGTCGGCCAGCAATGCCAGCGGCAGCAGCCCGTCGAAATGGGCGCGATTGGCGGCCAGGATCGAATCCTCTCGGCCCGCCTGCTCGACGCGGAACTCGGCGGCGTAAGTGGCGCGAAACAGCGCGCGCCAGTAGTCGTCGGGGGTGCCGGCATCGGGACCGAGCGCCACGGCGAGGCGCGCTGCGGTACGCGCCGCCTGTGCCAATGCGGCGGTGACCGACGCAGCGGCCGCCTCGTCGCGCGACCAGGCGAGCGCGCTCGGCTGCACGAAGCGGGCCCAGATCGTGGTGTCGAGCCGCTCGCCGGCTGCGGCGCTATGGAACGTTTCGAGCGCCATCGTCGCGACCTTGGCGCGCAGCGTCACCCCCGCAATCGTCCATTCGTGATAGCTGACCCGCGGCCAGATCCGCTCGAGCTGGGGGCCGGGCAGCAGCACGTAGAAGTCGAGCACCCCGTCCAGCGATCCGGTGCGCAAGTTGGAGCCGTAAAACAGTACCGCCAACGCGTTCGCCTCGCCGCCGAGCCGCTCGGCAAAGGCGCGGACCTCCGGCTCTACCGGTCGCGCCACCGCGGCTGCGAGGCGCGCGTCGAGTGAGTCCGGGGGGTCGGGCAGGGAGTCCATCGCGTTCCCATCCCGCAGCTGCGGGCCTGGATCAAGCGCCGAACGCGCCGGCGGGCCGGTCAGGGCACCACGAAGCTGAGCTGCGGGCCTTCTTCCAGCACATAGCGGCCGGCGGGGAACGCCTCGCCATCGAGAATGAAAGTGCCGCCGATGTCGAGGTCCAGCCCGTTCGCATGAAAGCGGTGAGCGCCACGGCGCGCCAGGAAGCGGCCGTAGAGGCCGAACATGATGATCGCGGGCAGCAGCGCCATCACCAGGCGGCCCGGATAGTCGATCACCGCCAGCTTGAGACCCGGCGCGACATTGCTGCCGAACGGGCGCGCGCCGAGCGGGAAGCGCTCGAACGTGGTGGCGACGGTCAGGTAGCGCTCGTCGGGATGGCCGGGGCCGCTGCGGGGCAGGGCGCGTCCGGTCAGGCGATCGGCGATGCGGGTGCGGGTGCCCTGCCGCCAGGGATTGCCGTCGCGGCCGAACAGGCTCTGCAAGATCGCCCAAAGGATGGCGAGGCCCACCGCGAAGCTGTTGAAGGCCCCACGGCGGTGAGCTTCCTGGCCGGCCTCGGTCGCCAGCGAGAACATGCCGGCGCCCAGGATGAACCCCTGCACGCAACGCCCGCTGCCGTCGGCGGGTGAAATGCGCAGCGGCCGGCGCGTGACGCTGTAGCCCTTGTGCGCGGCGGCCAGCGCCTCGGCCAGCGACCAGTGGTTGGGCAGGCCGATGTCGACCGCCAGCGCATTGGTCTTGCCCTTGGGCAGCACGATCAGGCTGGGCCAGTCGTCACCGAAGATGTCCGCCCCGCACGAGAGCACGTCGCGCACGGTGCCGTCGCCGCCGTCGACCACCAGGTAGTCGACGCCACGTCGGGCGAAGCCGGCGAGCACGCCCTGCAGCTCCTCGCGCGTGCGCGGTGTCTCGGTGAGGATGTTGGAGCATTCCGCCATCTCGGGCGAGATACCCTTGTTGCGGTGGCTGCGCGGATTGCGCACGATGCCGACGAGAGGGACCGCGCGCCCGCGGCGGGGCATGGCGGAACGCCGCGGAGCGCCCTGGCGGCCAAGCTCGCCGAAGATCGGCAGCGTGTCGAATTCGTAAATGCTTCCGTGCACGGGCGGCTATGTAGTGCGGCCCGTTGGGAAAATCACGAGGAAAGGTTATCCTGACACATTAAAGTTACAGTTGTATGGCGCGCTGTGGCTCGCCGGCATCGGCCCCCACTTGAGTGGCGGGCCCGGTGCTTCGATTGCCAGTGCCGGCGCGAGCGACTACTGGCGGCGGATGATCGATCAAGCACTTTCCCAAGGGCCTGGGCTGCCGGTCGTCACCCTGGGCGACAACCGGGTGCGGCTCTGGGGCCTGCTGCCGGCCGAGCGCGTCGGCCGCATCGCCCGCGCCAGCAAGCTCTCGCCTCAGGACCGCGTGCCGGATGGCCCGGCGATCCTCTCCAATGCCGCACATGCCTGGGACCCGGCGTGGTTCCGGCATATCCTGACCCAGCCGGGCATGGTGCTGACGCTGGCCGGCGTGCCGGCGCTGGCCCACGCCGCCGATGCCGCGCAGGCGCATGGAATCGCCACGGCCATGATCCATGGCACGCCCGTGATACCGGTGCCTGGCCTCAAGTTGGTCGCCTACGAGGACGGCCCGACGATCGAGAACAAGCAGCTGCGAAAGCGCGAGACGCCGTTCCTGATGGCCTTGCGCCCCGACAGTGTGCGCGCGATCGAGCGGGCGAGCTATTTCGGCGCCTACAAAGGCGTGACCGACGTGCTGACCAAGTACCTGTGGCCCGAATGGGCGCTGGTGCTCACCCGCATCTGCGCGCGGCTGCACGTCACGCCCAACATGGTGACCGCCGTGGGCGCGGCGTTCTGCGTGATCGCGACCGTGCTGTTCGCCTACGGCCACTACTGGGCGGGGATGGCGACGGGGCTGGTGTTCATGGTGCTCGACACCGTGGATGGCAAGCTGGCGCGCTGCACGATCACCTCCTCCGCCTGGGGCAATGTCTTCGATCATGGCATGGACCTGGTCCACCCGCCGTTCTGGTGGTGGTTCTGGGCCACGGGCCTGGCAACTTGGGGCCTGGCCTACGACGGTGGCCAGTACGGGGCCACGTTCTGGTGGGTGCAGGGCGTGATCCAGGGCGGCTACCTGGTGCAGCGGCTGATCGAGGGCGTGTTCATGCGCCAGAACGGGATGATGCACATCCACGTCTGGCGCCGCTTCGACAGCCGCTTTCGCCTGATCACGGCGCGGCGCAACCCGAACATGGTGATCCTGTTCGTCGCGATGCTGTTCTCGCGGCCCGACATCGGCCTGATCGCGGTGGCGTGGTGGACGGCGATCTCGTGCCTGGTGCACGCGGTGCGGCTGGTCCAGGCTTGGCTGGTGCGCGCGCGTGGCGGCACGATCACCTCATGGCTGTCGGAAGGCTGAAACGATGAACGCCACGATGGAAAAGTTCGGCTGGCCGGCCACGCGCGTCGCCGAGTTCGCGCACTGGGTGGTGCTCGCCCGTCCTGCGCAGCCGACGCTCGGCGCGCTGGTGTTGGCGGCCAAGAGCGACGCGACCGCGTTCGGCGACCTGCCGGCCGAGGCGCATGCCGAGCTCAAGGTTGTGACCGCCGCGATCGAAGCGGCGCTGCGCGAGGCGGTAGGCTACGCCAAGCTCAACTACCTGATGCTGATGATGGTGGACCCGCACGTCCACTTCCACGTCATCCCCCGCTACGAAGGCGCGCGCGAGTGGCCCAAGGGGGAGCCGGCCGCTCGCGAATTCGTCGACGTGGGCTGGCCCAAGGTGCCCGACCTCGGCCACGCGGTGGCGCTGGCAGGTGAGGAACTGGCGGCGCTGGTGGCGTGGCTGCAGGGATATTTTGACTGAGCGCCCGACGGCCCACGCGCCTGGGCTTGCTTCCGGCCTTCGAGCGCGGCGGTCTGCCACGGTGTGCAAAGCGGAGTTCTGCTTCTGCTGAGCCGCCCCGATCACATGTACTTCATCTGGATCCGGATCGGCCGCACCCCGTTCGTCACCGGAACGCCGACGCGGGTGTAGCTCGGCTTGCCCAGGTTGAAGATGTTGATCGACGGGTTGTTCGACATGCCCCCGCCGTCGGTGCGGATGTCGGTTTCGCCATTGCCGTTGGCGTCGTGGCGCACCGCCACGCCATAAGTGCCGGGCGCCGGTACCGGCAGGCAGAAGCTCATGCGGCCGGCGTGCGCGGGCACCTCGATGCGGGTGAGCCACTTGCCCTTGCTGAGCCATTCGGCCGAGGTCGCGCGGTAGGTCTGGATGCGGATGGTTCCGGTCGAGGACTTCACGCCCTCGACGGTCACCAGCATGGCCGGGCCGTCACCGGCATTGCACCGCCCCATGTCGTTGCGGATCTCGTTGCGGTACTGCGCCAGGGCGGGCGCCGGCACGGTCAGCCCGAGGACGGCAAGCACGGCGAGGGCGGGGGCAAGGCGAGTGGTCAAGGCTGTGGTTCCCGGGTAATGGGGCGTGGTCATTGGGCGTCCATGTAGAGGTTGCGGCGGTGGCGGGCCACAGGCTTCAAGCCAGATCATGAGCGAGCCGCGGCGTTGTTCATCGCAGCGGCGTCTGGACCGCATGCACTGAACCGACACTGAATTTCGAGTTGGCTCGCCGAAAGCTGCCTGCGATCCCTTGACTTCAACATCGCGTGTGGAAAACGCCGCGCACACAGCTTGTCGCCCCAAGATGTGGTGGCGTATCCCCTTCCACCAAGGAGCCCGTTCCCCCTCATGACGACCCCGCTGATCTCGCCCTCGATCCTGTCCGCCGATTTCGCGCGGCTCGGCGAGGAGGTGCGCGCCATCGACGCGGCCGGCGCCGACTGGATTCATGTCGATGTCATGGACGGCCATTTCGTCCCCAACATCACGATCGGGCCCGCGGTGGTGAAGGCACTGCGCCCGCACACGACCAAGCCCTTCGACGTCCACCTGATGATCTCGCCGGTCGATGCCTACCTTGAAGCTTTCGCCGAGGCCGGTGCCGACATCATCACCGTCCATCCCGAAGCCGGCCCGCACATCCACCGCACGGTGCAGACGATCAAGGCGCTGGGCAAGCAGGCGGGCGTCTCGCTCAATCCCGGCACCCCGGCCAAGATGCTCGACTACCTGATCGACGAGATCGACCTGGTGCTGGTGATGAGCGTGAACCCCGGCTTCGGCGGGCAGAGCTTTATCGCCAGCCAGCTCAAGAAGATCGAGGCGGTGCGCAAGATGATCGACAAATCGGGCCGCGACATCCGCCTCGAAGTGGACGGCGGCGTCGATGCGCGCACCGCACCGCTGTGCGTGGCCGCCGGGGCGGACGTGCTGGTGGCAGGCTCGGCCACCTTTCGCGGCGGATCGGGGGCCTACGCGGGCAACATCCGGACTCTCAAGGGGCTCGAGATGGTGGGACAAGACTGAGCATGAGCCCCGCCGCCCTCCTCAGGAAACCGCGGCGTGGACAAGCGCTCGATAGCCACTCCCATGGAAACCCTGAGGCGTCTCGGGCGCTTCCCCTGACGCAAGGTGGCAAGGAAGGTGTGTTGGACGACGATACCCGCATTCCTCCGCAGCCATCGGCCGAGCCGGTCATCGGTCCCATGCCCGAAGCCGCCGATGCGCCTTATGGCGAGCCGCCGCAGCTCGAGACCGGCCGTTCGCTGGCGTTGGTCGACTTCTCGCCGCCTGCGCTCGGAGCCGGCGAGCGCCTGATCCGCCTCGCCTACCGCATCGGGGTGCCCGGCTCGATGCTGAGCGCGCCAATTGGCAAGAAGGCGCGCACCCGCCTGCTGGCGACCGTCAACAACACCCTGCCGGGCAACCGCGTGGCCGGCACCGCGATCCGCGCCGGGCATTTCCTGGTCCACGGCGCGCGGACCCCGATCGCGCAGATCGACTTCGCCGGCGCCGGCCGCGTCGCCCCGCCGCTGGAAAAGCTGGTCCACTCCTTCGCCTGGCTCACCGATCTGGAGGCCTGCGGCCCGCGCGAGCAAGGTGCGCCGGTGGCCGAGCGGGTGCTGCAGGCCTGGCTCAAGGCCAACCCCAAGCCACCTTCCAAGCCCGGCAAAGGCCCGGCGTGGGCGGTCGGCAACACCGGCATGCGGCTGATGGCCTGGCTGGTTCACGCTCCGCTGGTGTTATCGGGCGAGAAGGGGCTGCGCTCGCGCGTGCTGGCCCACATCGCCGAGACCGCGCGCTGGCTCGACCGGCACGTCGGCAAGGGCGAGGATGCGCTGGCGCAAGTCGCCGGCTGGTGCGGCATCGTCGCCGCCGGCCTGCTGCTGCCCGACGGCCGCCCGCGCCGGCTTTACGGCGAGGCCGGGCTGATTCGCGCGCTGGGCGAGTTGATGGGCGACGATGGCGGCGTCCTCTCGCGCAGCCCGCTGGCGCAGATGGAGGCGATCGCGCTGCTGGTGCGGCTGCGCAACTGCTGCAACGCCACTCGCCGCGACCCGCCTGCCGCCTGCGAGCGGGTGCTGGAGCTGCTGCTGCCGCCGCTGCTGGCGCTGGTGCACTCGGACGGCTCGCTCGGCTCCTGGCAGGGCGGCTGGGCGGTCGACGCGGCTGAAATCGAGGGGCTGGTCAAGGCGAGCGGCGTGCGCACCCGGCCCTTGCGCGACGTGCGGCAATGGGGCTTCCAGCGCGTGCTGGCGCACAAATCGGTGCTGCAGTTCGACACCGCGCCGCCGCCGCTGCCCGCGCACGCACGCTACGGCTGCGCTTCCACGCTGGCCTTCGAGCTGTCGCACGGCGCGCACCGGATCATCGTCAACTGCGGCGGCGCGGCCAGCGGCGGCGGGCTGGTGCCGGTGCGGCTGGAGCAGGGCCTGCGCGCCACCGCCGCACACTCGACGCTGACTCTCGACGACGCCAATTCCACCGCGGTGCTGATCAACGGGCAGATCGGCCACGGTGTCAGCGAAGTCGCGGTCGACCGCAAGACGCTGCCGCAGGAGAACGGCGGCACCGCCACCCGGCTCGATGCCAGCCACAACGGCTATGCCGCGCGCCACGGCCTGACCCACCAGCGCATCCTGATCCTGCGCGACGACGGCACCGAACTGCGCGGCGAGGACCTGCTGGTGCCGGCCAGCCGCAAGGGCAAGCGCGGCAAGGTCGGCTTCGCGATCCGCTTCCATCTGGGCCCCGACGTCGACGTGTCGCTGACGGCGGACGGTCAGGGCGCCGGTCTGTCATTGCCCGACGGCTCCTACTGGCAGTTCCGCTCCGGCGCTGGCCCGGAGGCGGCAGGCGTGACGGTGGAGGATTCGCTTTGGGTCGACGGGCAGGGCCGCCCGCAGGCGACGCAGCAGATCGTCGTTTCCGGCATGGTTTCGCGCGGCGGCGGCAACTTCGGGTGGCTGCTCAAGAAGATGGCGTGAGCGGAGGGCCTCGGCGCAGTCGACTCCCCGTCCATCAGGCCCGTCATCCTGAACTCGTTTCAGGATTCATCGTGCCGTCCGCCCCGGAGCAATGGTGCCACCAATCGCCCTCTCGCCGCGCTTCTGAAAACGCCGGGCGAACGGTTAGATGGACCCTGAACCAAGTTCAGGATGACGACGCCTCTAAACCTGTAGCGTCGGATCAGCGGTCCGCTTTGGCGCGGCCATTCCTTATGCCCCCGCGCCCTTGCCCGCTGCGCCTCCCGGGCCTAAGGGCGCGGCCTGAAGACCAGCCGCCCGAAGGAAGCGCCAGCCATGCCCGAACTCAGCCTCGAAACCGCGGCCGCCGCCAAGCCCGACCTGGTGCCGGTGCGCCGTGCGCTGCTGTCGGTGTCCGACAAGACCGGGCTGGTCGTGCTGGGCCAGGCGCTGGCCGAGCGCGGGGTCGAGCTGGTCTCGACCGGGGGCACCGCCAAGGCGCTGCGCGAGGCCGGGCTGACGGTCAAGGACGTCTCCGAGCTCACCGGCTTTCCCGAGATGATGGACGGCCGGGTCAAGACACTGCACCCGATGGTCCACGGCGGGCTGCTGGCGGTGCGCGACAATCCCGAGCACGCCGCCGCCATGGCCGCGCATGCGATCGGCGCCATCGACCTCGTCATCGTCAACCTCTATCCGTTCGAGGCGACCGTCGCCAAGGGCGCGAGCCGCGACGAGATCATCGAGAACATCGACATCGGCGGTCCCTCGATGGTGCGCTCGGCGGCGAAGAACCACGCCTACGTCACCATTGTCACCGATCCGGCCGACTACGAGGGCCTGCTTACCGAGCTGGAGGCGACCGAGGGCGCGACTTCGTTCGGCTTCCGCAAGCTGATGGCGGCGCGTGCGTTCGCGCAGACCGCCGCCTACGATTCGATGATCAGCCAGTGGTTCGCCTTCGCCGACCAGGGCCTGGAGTTCCCCGAGCTGTTGAGCATGCAGGGCCGCCTCCACAGCGAGCTGCGTTACGGCGAGAACCCGCACCAGAAGGCGGCGCTCTATGTGCCCGCCGGCCCGCACGCCAAGGGACTCGCCCAGGGAGAGCAGGTGCAGGGCAAGGCGCTGTCCTACAACAACTACAACGATGCCGATGCCGCGTTCGAGCTGGCGGCAGAGTTCAAGGGCCAGAAGCCGGCGGTGGTCATCGTCAAGCACGCCAACCCCTGCGGCGTCGCGCAGGCCGACAGTCTGCTCGAGGCATGGCAAGGTGCGCTCGCCTGTGACGACGTGTCGGCGTTCGGCGGCATCGTCGCCACCAATGTCGCGCTCGACGGGCCGACGGCGGAGGCGATCTGCCAGATCTTCACCGAAGTGGTAGTCGCGCCCGATGCCGACGACGAGGCGCGCGCCTTTTTTGCCAAGAAGAAGAACCTGCGCCTGCTGCTGACCGGCGATCTGCCCGACCCGCGCCGGCCCGGCCTCACCGTCAAGCCGATCACCGGCGGCCTGCTGGTGCAGGGGCGCGACGGCGGCGCGATCGGCTTCGACGATCTCCAGGTGGTGACCAAGCGCGCGCCGACCGACCGCGAACTCGCCGACTGCCTGTTCGCCTGGACCGTCGCCCGCCACGTCAAGTCGAACGCGATCGTCTACACCAGGGACGGCGTCACCGCCGGCATCGGCGCGGGGCAGATGAACCGCCGCGACTCTTCGCGGATCGCGGCGATGAAGGCTGCCGAAGCCGCCGAGAAGTACGGCTGGGATGTGGCTCGCACTGTGGGCAGCGCAGTCGCGTCCGACGCATTCTTCCCGTTCTCCGACGGACTCCTGGCAGCGGCCGAGGCGGGCGCGACCGCTGTGATCCAGCCCGGTGGCTCGATCCGCGACGAGGAAGTCATCGCCGCTGCCGACGATGCGGGACTGGCGATGGTGTTCACTGGGATGCGCCACTTCCGGCACTGATCGTTCCTGCCTTCGCTCTCGGTTCGTCGCTAAGCATCAACGGCTCGCCGCGGAATCGACGGCTAACTGTGGCTGTTAACTCGACGCTCAGGACGAAACCGGACAACGGGCGCCACCGCAAACGCGAACAGACACGAACCGGATAGACTGATGGGAATCTTCAAGGCCGACTTTTACCGCTTCTTCGCCCTCGGCTTCGGTGGCGGTGCCCTGCTGGTGCTGGGTGCGATCGGCCTCGAGCATGGCAAGCTGTCGGACTCGATCGTTCCCGCGGCGCAGGCGGAAGAGCCTTCGCACTGAGGCCGACGCGCTTCTGGGCGCTCGGACCGGCGCCGATTGCGTCTATTCCTCGCAGGCCCCATATCAGCAGCATGGCCTGCCAGACCGAACACCCCGGACACGCCCACAGCGAACACAGCGGCGACAGCCTCGTCAGAGCGGCGCACGTCGCGCTCGTCGAAGCCGGCGAGCAATGGACCGAAATGCGCGCCGACGTCTTCGCCGTGCTGGCCGAGCGTTCCAGCCCCTCCTCCGCCTACGACCTGGCCGAGAGCGTTTCGTCGCTGCGCGGCAAACGGGTGGCGCCCAACAGCGTCTACCGCATCCTCGACCTGTTTGTCCGCACCAACCTCGCTCGCCGGGTCGAGAGCGCCAATGCCTACATCGCCAACAGCCATCCCGGCTGCCAACATGATTGCATCTTCCTGATCTGCGACAGCTGCGGCAAGGCCGTCCACATCGACGACGACCGCCTTACCGGCTCGCTGGTCGAAGCCGCCCGCGCGAATGGCTTCGCCGACGTGCGTCCGGTCGTCGAATTGCGCGGCACCTGCGCGGGTTGCACCTGAGGATAGCAAATCGCATCCCGCGACCAGGATGCCCTCCGCTTTCGGCCCGGTCACCGCTGGCGAAGCTGGTGGCGGAGGGATGAGCGCTCAGCCCTGTTTCACGCTCAGCACATTGCCTTCGGGATCGTTGAACCACACGAGCTTGGCCGAGCGATCGGGTGCGTGCCAGATCCCGTCCTCGTCCTGGCCGAACCCCTCGTAGATGTTCATCGCCACGCCTTTCCCCTTGAGCTCGGCCACCGCCGCGGCGATGTCGGAGACGGTCCAGCCTAGCACGGTATGATCGCTGGGCACGTGGCCGGGCAGGCTGGTCAGCCGCAGCGGAGTGCCGTTGGCGAGCCGGAAGGTGACGGCGAAATCGTCTTCGCCCACCACCCGCAGTCCCAGCACGTCCTCGTAGAACGGGCGGGACTTCGCGCGGTCGGCGGTGAGGACGAAGGTCATCGGTTCGGCATCGGTCAGGATCGACACGGGAAACCTCCTGCAAATGCACGCGGCTTGCGCGCGGCCTGCATGGTGCGGGGTTAGGACTGGCGGTGTCAATCGCGAGCGATCAATCGCAGCGGGGGGCGGTGTCATAATCGACAGGGCCGCGACAACTGTGTAAGGGGCCTGCAATGAATGCCAATCCGGCCACCCCCCTGCTCGATACGGTCAACGATCCCAATGACCTGCGCCGCCTCAAGCCCTCGCAGCTGCGCCAGCTCGCCGACGAGCTGCGGGCCGAGACGATCTCGGCCGTGGGCCAGACCGGCGGCCATCTCGGCTCGGGCCTCGGCGTCGTCGAGCTGACCGTCGCGATCCACTACGTCTTCGATACGCCCGCCGACCGGGTGATCTGGGACGTGGGCCACCAGGCCTATCCGCACAAGATCCTGACCGGCCGTCGCGACCGCATCCGCACGCTGCGCCAGGGCGGGGGCCTGTCCGGTTTCACCAAGCGGTCCGAGAGCGAATACGATCCGTTCGGCGCCGCGCATTCTTCCACCTCGATCTCGGCGGCGCTCGGCTTTGCCATCGCCAACAAGATCAAGGGCCGGCCGGGCTGCGGCATCGCCGTGATCGGCGACGGCGCGATGAGTGCCGGCATGGCGTACGAGGCGATGAACAACGCCGCGGACGCCGGCAATCGCCTGGTCGTCATCCTCAACGACAACGACATGTCGATCGCGCCGCCGGTCGGCGGACTCTCGGGCTACCTTGCGCGACTGGTCTCCTCTGGCCAGTTCCTCGGCCTGCGGGAGCTGGCGCGCAAGTTCGCCCGCAAGCTCCCACGTCCACTGCACGTCGCCGCGCGCAAGACCGACGAGTTCGCCCGCGGCATGGCGATGGGCGGCACTTTGTTCGAGGAGCTGGGCTTCTACTACGTCGGCCCGATCGACGGCCACGATCTCGATGCGCTGGTGCCGGTGCTGGAAAACGTGCGCGACGCGGCGGAAGGCCCGATCCTGATCCACGTCGTCACCCAGAAGGGCAAGGGCTACGCCCGCGCCGAAGAGGCGGCGGACAAACTGCACGCGGTGCAGAAGTTCGACGTCATCACCGGTCAGCAGGCGGCTTCGCCCGCGGGTCCGCCCAGCTATACCAACGTCTTCGCCGAAGCGCTGGTCGCCGAGGCGCAGGCCGATCCCACTGTCTGCGCGATTACCGCCGCGATGCCGTCTGGCACCGGGCTCGACAAGTTCGCGCAGGCCTTCCCCGACCGCAGCTTCGATGTCGGCATCGCCGAGCAGCATGCGGTGACCTTCGCCGCCGGGCTGGCCGCGCAAGGAATGCGGCCGTTCTGCGCGATCTACTCGACGTTCCTGCAGCGCGCCTTCGACCAGGTGGTGCACGACGTCGCGATCCAGAACCTGCCGGTGCGGTTCGCGATCGATCGCGCCGGTCTCGTCGGCGCCGACGGCGCGACTCACGCCGGCTCGTTCGACGTCACGTACCTGGCGACGCTGCCGAACCTGGTGGTGATGGCTGCCGCCGACGAGGCGGAGCTGGTCCACATGGTCCACACCGCCGCGCAGTACGACGCCGGCCCGATCGCCTTCCGCTACCCTCGCGGCAACGGCGTCGGCGTGCCGCTGCCCGTAACGCCTGAGGTCCTCGAGATCGGCAAGGGCCGCGTGGTGCGCGAGGGCAGCAAGGTCGCGATCCTCTCGCTCGGCACGCGCCTGGCCGAGGCGCTCAAGGCTGCCGACGTGCTGGAAGCGCGCGGACTGTCGACCACGGTGGCGGACCTGCGCTTCGCCAAGCCGCTCGACAGCGAGCTGATCCGCCGCCTGATGCTGAGCCACGAAGTGGTGGTGACGGTGGAGGAAGGCGCCATTGGGGGCCTCGGAGCCCACGTCCTCACGCTGGCCAGCGACGAGGGCCTCACCGATGCCGGGCTGAAGATCCGCACGATGCGCCTGCCCGACGTGTTCCAGGACCAGGACAGCCCGCAGGCGCAGTACGATCAGGCGGGGCTCAACGCGCCGCAGATCGTCGACACCGTGCTCAAGGCGCTGCGCCACAACAGTGCCGGGGTCAACGAGGCGCGGGCGTGATCGCTAGCGTGTTCGTGGCAGCCCTGCTGGCGCAGGCGACCGCCAAGGACCCTACGAAGGACGCTGCCGCCACCGCTGCGACGGTCGCTGCGGAACTCGACCACGCCAACAAGTGCCGCGTCCACACCCAGATGCTGCCCACCGTGTTTGCCGACAATGCCGGCCGCAAGCGCTGGGGCGAGGCGGTCTCTGCCTGGTGGACCAAGGAAAGCGACCGCCTGGCGGCGCGCTTGGGCCTGAGCGCCGGCGATGCCGAGATCCGGCGCCTGCTGATCCCGATCACGCCGGACATGGATTTCATCAACGCCTGCGTCGGCGAAGCCAAGCGCCACGGCCTGAAGCCGCGCGCGGCGAGCGCGCGCTAGGCCGGCGATAATCCCTCCGCTGCGGCTTTTCGTGCAGCGCCAATCGGCCTAGCTACCTGAAATGTCTCAGCCTCCTGCCGAAGCCCCCGACGTCGCGCACGTCGAGCCGTTCCACGCCATCACCATCGGCCGTCTGGCCTACGCCCTTGCCGAGCAGGGGCGCAAGGTGATCCACATGGAGTATGGCCAACCGTCGACCGGCGCCCCCGCCGCAGCGATCGCCGCGGCGCATGCGGCGATGGACGCGGACCCGGGCGGCTACTGGGAATCGACCGGGCTCAAGG
>Ga0070667_100001128_pt1 | contig 24318 bp, 19 predicted proteins | sample KBSS33metaG_FD_64659 | JGI IMG/M metagenome (GOLD analysis project Ga0070667, IMG submission 64659) | Switchgrass rhizosphere microbial communities from Kellogg Biological Station, Michigan, USA - KBS S3-3 metaG | ecosystem: Host-associated > Plants > Roots > Rhizosphere > Soil ... | reverse complement strand
CGCCCGCGAAGACGATGAGGCCGGCTTGCGTTCCCCGCACGTCGCGGGGCCTCCCGGTCCCTTCTGCGCCAGAACTGGCGCTACCGGCTGCCGTGCTTTGCACGCGAGGGAGCGTAGACTGGCGCGCGGCGTGCCAACCACCGATCGGGATCTCGATGACTTCACCCGACGCGCGTGGGACAGCCAGTGGCGTGAGTCCGCCGCAGCAGTCTCGTACGATCCGGGGGCGAATCCGATGCTCGCGGACAGTCTCGGCGTCCTGCGGGCTGTCGCGCCCGTCGAGGCGGGCCGATTTCTCGAAGCGGGCTGCGGTCCGGCTGCCGTCGCGCTGAACCTCGCCCGGGACGGCTGGCTCACAGCCGGCGTCGACCGCTCGGATGAGGCGGTGTCAGCGGCCCGCTCGTCGTTCGGTCTGCACGGGCTCGAGATCGATCTTCGGATCGGCGACGTGCGGGCGATCCCCTGGGAGGATGCGAGCTTCGATCTCCTGTACGCCGGTGGCGTTGTCGAGCATTTCCGCGATACGGAGCGGGCGCTCGATGAGTTCCGGCGTGTGCTTTCCCCCGGTGGCGTAGCGGTCATCACGGTTCCCGCGCTCACCCTGAGCTGGCCCTACTTGTCCCTGCGCGGGAACGTTCCTGCGGTGCCCGTGATCGAGGATGTGACCGCGTTCGTCCAGTTCCGGATGCTGCGTGGACGGCTCGCGGCGTTCGGCTACGAGCGCTCGTTCACGCGGTCCCGATTCGCCGCCATGCTGCGGACGGCGGGGTTCGATCCGGTGAGTGTCTCCTGCTACGACACGTACCTACCACTGCCACAGTTGCCGGAGCGCCTGCGGCCGCTCGCGCGCAGGCTCGCGCGCCACTCGAGCTTCTGCCCGATGTGGTGCGGGATCGCAGTTCGCCCAGGCAATTGATCAGCGCGTCCAGATGCGCACGCCGCCGCGGTCGTAGCGCAGGCGGAACCGCTCCTTGACGTAGGCCAGCACGATCGGGCGGTCGTTGAGCGCGCGCGAGACGACGACCGCGTCGGCGTCGCGCGCTCCGTCGATCACGTCCGCGTCGGTCAGGGACCCGGTCTCGAAGCGGAGGAACGCGAGGTCGACGAGCGGTCCCTCGACGCGCCGGTGGGCGAGGAACGAGACGATCGGGTGGTCGTCGACGGTGACCGCGCCGGGCGCCGTGATCCGGTCGAGGGCGCGCGCAGCCGCGGCGGCTGCCGGATCCTGCGGAACGAGCCCCGTCGTGACGCGGTGCCACTGCTGGACATAGCCGGGCACGATCGCGGCCACGAGCACCGCGACCGCGACCGCCGTGAACGTCCGGGTCCGGATGCGGGCCACGGCGGCTCCGATCGTCACCGCCGCAGCGACCGCGAGCGCGTACGGGAACGCGATCAGATGGTTGTCGTGAAGGGGCTTGTAGACGAGCAGCACGACGATCGTCAGCCCCACCCAGACCCAGAGCGCCCACGTGCCGAGCGGGCGGCGAAGCAGCGCGTAGACGGCGGCGACGACCGCACCGACGATCGCGAGCACCGCGAACGGGGTGTTGCGCGGGATCTGGTGGAAGATCGCCTGGTGCGGGTGCGGGAGCACCGCGGGCGTCGAGCCGGCCTCGCGGTGGTACGTGATCGCGCTCGTCCAGAGGTCGCCGAGCGCGCCCACGTGCGCGAGGAGCACCGCTCCGAACACCGCCGCGGCGGCGCCGAGCGCGATCCCGGAGCGGCGCCGCAGGAGCCAGACGAGCGCCGGCACGACGAGCAGCGCGGTCGGCTTGACCGAGAGCGCGGCGCCGAGCGCCGCGCCCGCCCCGGCGGCCGCCGCGGGTCCCGGCAGCGTCGCGAGCCCGAGCGCGAGCAGCATGAGCGCGAGGCAGGGCGTGTCCGCGATCACCTGGTACTGCCAGAGGTCGAGGGGCGGCGCGATCGTGAGGAACGCGACTACGAGCAGGCCCCCGATGGGGCCCCCGTACCGGCGGCCGAGCAGGTAGCCGCCGATGCTCCCGAGCGCGGCGACCGCGAGCATCCCGGCCCGGACGTTCGTCAGGCCGATCCCGGTGATGTACGAGAGCCCACGCAGGAGGTCGTAGAAGCCGGGGAACTGCGCCGAGAAGACCTGCGAGCCGAGCGCCTGCCCGTGGCGGAGCGCATCGAGGCCGGCGAGGTAGACGGCCTCGTCGTAGCTCACCGAGTTGTGGAGCGGCCGCGCGAACAGCACGAGTTGCGCGGCGAGACCCCCCGCGAGCGCCACTGCCTCGAGCGTGCGCGAGCGGCTCACGCGGGCGAGCGTACTATCGCCTCCGGTGCTCGCCGCCGTCGCTCTCTTCTGGATCTCGCTCGCCGCGCTCGTGTGGACGCATGTCGCGTACCCCGTCGCCGCGGCATTCGCTGCGCGGCTCGTGCCGCGCCCGCTGCGAAAGGGCGAGATCGAGCCGAGCGTCGCGGTCATCGTCGCCGCCCACGACGAGGAGGCGGTGATCGCGCGGCGGCTCGAGAACCTCCTCGAGCTCGACTACCCCGCCGACCGGCTCCGGATCGTCGTCACGTCGGACGCTTCGACCGACCGCACCGAGGAGATCGCTGCCGCGTATACGGGGGTCACGGTGATTCGGAACCCGCGCGGCGGCAAGGTCGCCGCGCAGGACCGCGCCGTGCGCGGCGTGGACAGCGAGATCGTCGCGTTCTCCGACGCGAACGCGACCTGGGCCCCCGACGCGCTCCGCAAGCTCGTGCGCGTGTTCGCCGACCCCGAGGTGGCGTACGTCTGCGGCCAGCTCCGGATCCTCCGCGCCGACGGTTCCAACCGCGAGGGTGCCTACTGGCGCTACGAGATGCTCGTACGAACCGCCGAGTCGAAGCTGCGCTCGGTCACGGGCGGCAACGGCTCGATCTACGCGATGCGCCGGAGCGACTACGTCGAGGTCGACCCCCGCTTCGGCCACGACCTCGCGCTGCCGTACCTGATGGTTCAGCGCGGCCGCCGTGCCGTGTACGAGCCCGAGGCGCACGCCTTCGAGAAGCCGACGCCGACGAACGAGACGGAGTACCGGCGCAAGGTGCGCATGTTCGAGCACTGCTGGCTCATCCTGCTCCGCGGCCGGATGCTGCGCCGGCTCGGCTTCGTCTACGGAATCGAGATCGTCTCCCACCGCGTGCTGCGTTACGGCTCGGGTCTCCTTCACCTCGTCCTGCTCGGCACCTCGATCGCGCTCGTCACGAACGGCTGGGCGTACGACGTCGTGCTCGCAGCGCAGCTGCTGCTCCTCGGTGCCGCGGCCGCAGGCGTCGGGATCACGCGTTACTACGTGCTCGTCACGTGGGCGACCGTCGTCTCGCTCTGGAACTACCTCCGCCGCGGCGTGCCCGCGACGTGGGAGGCGGCGGAGGGGACGCGATAGTCAGGAGACCCACTGCCAGAGCGCCCACTGGGTCGTCGCGATGCCGAGGAGGATCGCGCTCGTGGCGATCACCGCCCGCTCGACCCTCGGGCGCTCGCAGAGGGTTGCGAGAGCGATGGTGAGCGGGAAGGCGACAAGCCCGAACCGCGGCATCGAGAGCAGGGGCACATCCCGCGTCGGCGTGGCGACAGGGGCGAGGATTGCCACGAGAGACATGACGCCGTAGGCCGCGCCGAGGCGTCGCCAGGCGACGATCGCCAGTGCCACATAGACGACGAAGAACGCCGTCGACTCGAGGTTCACCACGGCGTAGTGCGTGGCGCCGGAGGCCCAGTAGGGATGAGCCGGCGGGCTCAGCAGCTGCCGGATCGATTGCCACGCGACATGCAGGGAGTCCCAGAGCCCGCCGATCGGTCCGAGCGTCGCCGTATGGCGGTACCAGAGCGACTCGACGTGAACGAAGGCTGTCGGGCTGCGTCCGCACAGCCACAGCACGAGCGGGAAGATCGCGAAGACCGGCACCGCGAGCGCGACTTTCGCGACATCGAGGGGACGGCGGCCGCGTAGAGCCAGCAGCACGATTCCGACCACCACTGCGGCGCCTGTCGGTCGCGCGAGGAGCGAGAGGCCCGCGAGCACGCCGGCGAGCTCGAACCGGCCCCGCTCGGCAGCGAGGAACGCGCCGAGCGCCACGAGCAGGAACACCGACTCGCTGTAGACAGCCTGGAGGAAGATCGCCATCGGGAAGAGGGCGAGCAGCAGCACTGCGCGCCGAGCGACGTCTGGCCCCACGAGCTTCCGGGCGAGCTTTGCGAGCAGGACGAACGATCCAGCGGCGGCGAGGAGCGAGACGAGGATCCCGCCGAGAACGTAGTGCCCGAAGCACGCGCGCCCGGCGATCGCGACGAGGCCGGGATACAGCGGGTAGAACGCGGGCGCGCCGGGCGCGACCCCGTAACCGTGGCGGGCGATCTGGATGAACCAGTAGCTGTCCCAGCGCGCCCAGACGTCCGTGAAGTTCCCGAGGTCGTGGATGACGTTCGGATCGTCCCTGCGGATCGCCGAAGGCTTCCCGTTCGCGATCGCGAGCAGGGCGAACAGCGCACCCGCCCAGAGGGCTGCCCGGCTCCAGACGAAGACCTCGAGCGCCGAGCGCCGCATCGTCCGATCCTCGCTCATGTCGCGCCGCGGCGTGTCACTGGCTACCGTCGAACCATGCACCGGGCGGTGGACGTCGCGATCGCCGGCAGCGCTCTCGCGCTGACGAGCCCGCTCCTGGCCCTCGCGGCGCTCACGGTGAAGCTCGGCGACGGAGGCCCCGTGCTCTACCGTCAGGTCAGGGTCGGCAAGGACGGCGAGGACTTCGAGCTCCTGAAGCTCCGGACGATGATCGTCGGCGCGGAAAAGCAGGGCGCCGGCTTTGCCGTCGATCGCGGGGACTCGCGGATCACGCGCGCCGGCCGGCTGCTTCGTCGCACGAGCATCGACGAGCTGCCGCAACTCTGGAACGTCGTGCGCGGCGACATGTCGGTGATCGGGCCGAGGCCGACGCTTCGCTATCAGGTCGAGCAGTACGACGAGAATCAGCTCCATCGGCTCGACGTGAAGCCGGGGATCACCGGCTGGGCGCAGATCCACGGGCGCGCGAAGCTCCCGTGGGCCGACCGGATCGAGCTCGACCTCTGGTACGTGCGCCATCGAAGCTGGAAGACCGACCTGCTCATCCTCCTGCGCACGCCGCTCGCGCTATTCGGCGGGACGTACAAGGGTGCGAGCGGCGGCTGGCGCAACCGGACCGACAACTAACGTCCCGAGATGCTCGGCGTCCCCGCCTCGCACGGTGCCCTCGGCTGGGCGGCGATCTTCGGCGGGATCCTGCTCGCCGCGCTCCTCGGCTGGCTCGCCCGCGACCGGGTTGCGCGGGACGTCGCGGCGCGCGCCGGACTCGTCTGCCTGCTCGTCTCCGTCGCCGCCGTTCCGTACGGCATCTGGCGGATCGGCGAAGACCTCCGCTACACGACGCGGCTGCACGGCTACGACCGCGAGGCGGCCGGTCCCGTCCAGACGTTTCTTCCCGGCTACCTGCTGGACAACGTCGCCGAGCTCATCCCGCGTACGGCGACGTATGCGACGCTCGTCGGGAACGGCGTGCCGTGGCCCGCCGGTCGTGCGGCGTTCCCCGCGCTTGCCCTCCAGAAGCTCTTCCCGCGCGTCTCGGAGCCGATCGATCGTGCCGACTACGTCATCGCGTGGGGCGTACGGGCGCGCGAGCTCGCGCGGCGCGCCGGCGGCGCGCGCGTCGTGGTTGCGCGGCCGCAGGTCGCGCAGGATCCGCCCGTCCTCGTCGCGGAGGTACGTCGGTGACGACCGACCTCGGCGGGCTCCTGCTCCTGAACCTCCTGTTCGCCGCCGCCGGCGCCGGCATCGCCGCCGCCTGCGGCTGGTGGCGCGGCCCGCGGGGGCTCGTCCGCTCGCTCGGCCTCTCGTATCTCTGCGGCGTCGCGGCGTTCGGCGTCGTCGCGCAGCTGCTCTACGTCTGCGGCGCCTCGCTCGCCCGCTGGCAGGTGCTCGCCGTCTGTCTCGTTCCGGCCGCCGCGATACTGCCCGCCCTCGCCGGCACGAACAGGCCCGCCGCGCCTCCGCGGAGCCGCTGGCTGCTCCTCGCCGTGCCGCTCGGGCTGTTCCTCGCGCTCGTCGCCGTCGACCTCTGGTATCAGCCGCTCTGGCGGTACGACAGCTGGACGATCTGGACGCCGAAGGCGCACGCGCTCTGGGCGCTCGGCGGCCTCGACGCCCGTTGGTTCACCGGGACGGATCTCATCAGCAAGGACTACCCCCTGCTCCTCCCGTCCGTCGAGGCGGCGGGGTTCCGCTTCACCGGCTACGAGACCGGGCTCCTCGACCTGCAGTCGTGGCTCTTCCTCGTCGGGTTCCTCCGCGCCGTCTACGAGATCGGCGCGCGGCGTGCCCGTCCCGAGCTCCTCTGGGGAGTGCTCGCAATGGTTGCCGTCGCGCCCTCCGTTGCAGACCAGCTCGCCGCGGCGGAGGCGGACATCCCGGTCGCGATCCTCTTCGCGGCGGCCGGGATGTGCGCTCTCGACTGGCTGTCCGAGCGGAGCCCAGCCGCACTCGGGCTCGCAGCCGTGCTCGCGGCGGGGGCCGCGGCGACAAAGGTCGAGGGAACGATCTTCACGGTCGCCCTCTTCGCGTCGCTTGCGTGCGCCGCCGGGTGGCGCGCGTGGCGTCGGGGACTTCTCGCGCTCGCGGCCGGAGCGTCGGCGCTCGCGGCAGGAATCGTTCCGTGGCGGATCTGGATGCACACCCACCAGGTCGTCAGCCAGGCCGACCCGGGTCGCGTAGGCGGCCTCACCGGGCTCGTCCACCACGCGAGCCGCGTCCCCGCCGCGGCCGGCTACGTGCTTTGGCGGCTGCTCGACCCCACTGCGTGGCTCGTGCTCCTGCCACTCGCCGCCTTCTTCGCGATCCTGGTCGCCCGTCGCGCGCACCGCGTAGTCGTGTTCCTCACAGGGACGACGCTGCTCGCGCTCGCCGGGCTCGTGCTCGCCTACTGGTCGACACCGCTTGGCCTGCACTATCAGCTGTCGACGTCGGCTAGGCGGGTCGTTACCGGGCCCGTGTTCTTCGCCGCGGCCCTCACGCCCCTCCTCGTGGGGCGAGCGCTTCCGGGCGCGCGTGTCGCCGCGCTCCGTGAGCGCACAGAGCGGGCCCTCGACCACGTTTCACCCGTCGCCGCGGTCGTCGCCTCGGCCGCGTTCACCGTTGCGTGCGAGGCCGCGACGCACTCATACGCCCGCTACGGTCCCGAAGCGCTCGTCGCCGGGATCGCCCTCTGGATCTGCTGGCGTCAGCACGAACGGCTGCCGCGGCGCCTCGTGCTCTCGCTCGCGCTGCTCCTGCCGCTCGGCATCGCGCTCGTGCACATCGCGCGTGGGGTCGCGGGCGACCTCGACATCCAGGCGGTCTACGCCCCGGAGGGAAGCGCGCTCCTGCAAGGCCGCTATCCCCACGCCGAGTATCCCCCGGGCGGCGTGCTCTTCTTCGCGCTCGAGGCGCTGATCGGGCACGAGCGAGACATCAACCCGATCCTGCTCGCGCCATGCAACCTCGCCTTGGCGTGGGGAATCGGTTCCCTCCGTTTCCGCAGGTCGTGGTTCCTCGCCGCCTTCGTCGGCGTGTGGCCACTCCAGGCGTACTTCTGGGAGTTCAAGTACGACCTGCTCCCGACCGCGCTGCTCGTCCTCGGGCTCGCCGCCGCCGCTCGCCGGAACTGGGTGGCTGCAGGTGCGCTGCTGGGGTTCGGCACCGCGGCGAAATGGACACCCGGCCTGGCCGCGGTGACGCTCGTACTCTGGCTCGTGCTGCGCCGCGACGTCCGTGCGGCGATCCGCCTGGGCGCGGCGGCGCTCGTCTCGTGGGCGATCGTCGTCGTACCCTGCTTCGTCTGGAGCCCGGGCGCGGTGTGGGCGTCGGTTACCCGCCAGGCTCCCCGCGGGTTCACACCGGAGTCCTTCTGGTACCTCCCGTTCCGGGCGATTGGCCAGGCGCTTCCGGCAGGTCCGATCTCGCTGGCGGCAGCCGCGCCCCACTGGGCGAACACCGTGGCCGTCGTCGCCCAGCTTTCGCTCGTGCTGGCGCTGGCGGTGTTCGCTGCGACCCGGACACGCCCCGAAGCCGCGATCGCGCTCTCGGCGCTCGTCCCGGCGCTCTTCCTGCTGCTGAACAAGGTCTTCAGCGCGCAGTACATCGTCACGATCGTTGCGGCCTGGGCCGTCGCGGCGGCGGTCGGATCAGTCTCGAGGCGCACGACGGCTCTGCTCGCCTGGGGGATCGCCATAGCCACAGCCGCCAATGTGCTCGTGTACCCCATCGGTCGCTCGTGGCAACTTGGCTCGGTCGTGTTCTTCGCAAGCGCGCTCGGCGTGACGTTGGTCCTGCTCCGGGCCGTCGGTGTGCGAGGAGTCGATCCCGCGTCGCGGCCGGGCGGTACCCTGGCGCCGCTTTGACGGTCGTCCTGTTCACGTGCGCCGGACAGCGCGTCGACATCGTCACCGCGTTCGCGCGCGCGGGCGCGACGACGCTCGCGGTGGACGTCGACCCGCTCGCGCCGGCGCTTCACCATGCCGATCGGCAGGCGCTCGTGCCGCGCGTCGACCATCCCGACTACCTCGCGACGCTGGGCGAGCTCGCTGCGATCCACGACGTGCGACTCGTGGTGCCGCTCACCGATCTCGACCACGTCGTGCTCGCGGGGGCCGGAGGAAGGCTCGGCGACGCGCTCGTGCTTGTGCCGGGGCTCGACGCGATCCATCGCTGCTCCGACAAGTACCTCGCCCACACGTTTTTCGAGGCGCATGGGATCGGCTCGCCGGCGACGTGGCTTGCGGAGTCGCTGCCGCCCGACCCGCCCTTCCCGCTCCTGGTCAAGGCGCGGCGCGGCTTCGGTTCGCGCCACATCTTCCTCGCGCACGACCCCGAGGAGCTTGCGTTCTTCCTCCGCTACACGACTGTGGACTCGATGGTGCAGGCGGTGTGCCGCGGCGAGGAGTTCTCCATCGACGTCTTCTGCGACCTCGACGCCCGCTGTCTCAACGCCGTGCCGCGCACGATGATCGAGTCGAAGGGCGGCGAGTCGATCAAAGGGATGTCGTTGCGCGACGGAGAGCTGATCGCGTTCGGCGCCCGTGTTGCGGAGACGCTCGGGATCGTCGGGCCTGCGAACGTCCAGTGCTTCCGCGAGCCCGACGGGGCGCTGCTCGTCACCGACGTGAATCCCCGTTTCGGCGGCGGGTTCCCGCTCCCGACGGCTGCCGGCTCGCGCTACCCCGAGCTCGCGCTCGCGCTCGCTGCTGGAGAGACGCCCGAGCCCAACCTCGGCGACTTCGAAGCCGGAGTCGTGATGACCCGGTACTTCTCCCAGGTCATCCTGCGCGACGCCGGCGGAGGCGTCCTCGAGCCGGTGGTGGAGACGGCGATCCCCGAGACGTGAGGCGTCTCGCGCTGCTCCTCGCCGGGGCGGCGCTGCTCGGCGCGGTGCTGCTCGGGGCGCGGCTCCTCGGGGTTTGGCCGGGCGGCGAGCACCCTGACCGTGCCTTCAGCCGTGTCCGCACGGGCCCTGATTCCCGGCCGGTTCCACATCGCCCGGTCCGTAGGCCGGCTCCGCATGCCGAGGCCGTCCTCGTCACGGTCGTCGACGGCGACACGAACCGGCGCGTCCGAGGCGCCCGGGTGCGGATCGGCCGACGTGTCGCGGTCACCGGCAAGAACGGGGTCGCCAGCGTGCCCCTCGGCCGGCGGGGCGCCTTCGTCACGTCGGTCCAGAAGGGCGGCTACGACGGCCGGGCGATCCGCCTGTCGTTCCGCACACGCCCGCGCTCGACCGTCCGCATGTACGCCTCGGCGCAGCAGTGGCGGATGTACGGCGCGGTCGCCGCCCGCACACAGGCTCAGACCGCGATCCGGATCCGGCCTCCGTTCCGGGTCGTGTGGTCGCGCGGTCTCGGCGGCCTGATCGAATTTCCCGCGGTCGTCTCGGACGGTGTGGCGTACATCGGCAACGACCGCGAGACGATTCGCGCCCTCGACCTGCGCGACGGCTCCGTCCTTTGGCGTCACGACATCCGCGGCGGGAAGATGGCCTCGTCGCCGGCGGTGTGGCGCGATGCGCTCGTCGTGCACGGGATGGACGGCGTCGTTCGGGTGCTTCGCCGCGCCGACGGGCGCGAGCTGTGGCGGTGGAATGCCGGATCGCCGATCGAGTCCTCGCCGGCCGTCCGCAGGGGGATCGACGTCTTCGGCACCTGGTCGGGGCGCATCGTCGCTCTCGACCTGCGCCGGCGGCGGGTCGTCTGGAGCCGGTACGACGGCTGCAAGATCACCTCGTCGCCCGCAGTGTCCCGCCGGCTGCTGGCGCTCGGGGACTACTGCGGCCGGCTCGTCGTGCTCGACGCCCGGAGCGGGCAGCTCCGCTGGACGCGCTCGGTGAACGGTCGCGTCTACGGGACGCCGGCGATCGCCGGTGGCCGCATCTTCGTGCCGAGCCCGACCGGCGGCTCGCTCACGGCGTTCTCGACGACCGGGCGGTATCTCTGGCGGCATCAGTTCGGCGCCTATGTGTACTCGTCGCCTGCGGCCTCCACGGGGCGCGTCTTCGTCGGCGACTACGCCGGGCGTCTCACCGCACTCTCCGCCGCGACCGGTGCTGTGCGCTGGTCCGTGCCGACGGGAGGGGCAGTCTCGGGCGCCGCGGTCGTCGTCGACGGCGTCGCCTACGCCGGCTCGTTCTCGCACCGCATCGTCGGCGCCGACGTGCGTACGGGGAAGGTGCTCGTGACGTTCCCGCACGGCGAGTACGTGCCGGTCTCCGGCGCCGGCACGCGGCTGCTCCTGCACGGCTACTCGCGCATCTACGCGGTGGTGCGGCGATGAAGCGCGTCGCGATCGCCGTCGTCGTTCTGCTCGTGCTCGCGGCGGGCGGGATCGCGGGCTACGTCGTCCACGTGAAGCAGTCGGGCCGGGACGTCAAGGGCTCGTCGACCGTGGAGTTCGTGCCGACCGAGACCGTGGTGGGGCCCGTCGCCCCGCCCGAGCCGGGGGTCGCCTGGCCGACCTACGGGCACGATCCCCAGCGGCTGCGGTTCGCGAACGGCGTCGCGCTGGCGCCGCCGTTCCGGCGGATCTGGAGGTTCCCGGCCCGCAGCCTCGTCGAATTTCCGCCCGCCGTCGCCTACGGCCGGCTCTTCTTCGCGAACAACGACGGCGTCCTCTATGCCGTGGGGGCGAAGAACGGGCGGAAGGCGTGGAAGTTCGTCTCACACCGCTGCCAGGCCGCGTCGCCCGCCGTCGACAAGCACATCGTCTACGCCGTCTTCCTCAACGCGCCGCCCTGCAACAGGAGCCCGTCGTCGCGGCTCGACGGCGAGGTCGTCGCGCTGCGAGTCGGAACGGGAATGGTCGTCTGGCGCCGGACGATCGGCCCGTCCGAGACCTCGCCGGTGGTCGTCGCGGGCTCGGTGCTCGTCGGCGACTGGAACGGCCGGGTGTGGGCGCTCGCGCGCACGACGGGCAAGGTGCGCTGGTCGACGCAGCTCGGCGGGCAGGTGAAGGGCGCCGTCGCCAGCTCCGGCGAGCGGATCTTCGTCGGTGACTATTCGGGTCATGTCTACGCGCTGGGGCTGCGGAGCGGGAACGTCATCTGGCGCGCGGCGGGGCAGCCGCGGCTCGGTACCGGCGCACGGTTCTACTCGTCGCCCGCTGTCGCGTACGGGCGCGTCTACATCGGCGGGACCGACGGCAAGGTCTACTCGTTCGGGGCCACGAGCGGGGAGCTCCGCTGGTCGCAGTCGACCGGCGGCTACGTCTACTCCTCGCCCGCGGTCTGGCGCGACCGCATCTTCGCGGGCTCGTACGACGGAAGCTTCTACTGCTTCGACGCGGCCACCGGCGACATCCTCTGGAAGTTCCGCGCGAACGGGCCGATCTCCGGCTCGCCGACCGTCGTCGCCGGCCGGGTGTACTTCGCCACCCTCAAAGACCGGACGTATGCCCTCGACGCGAAGACGGGCGGCGAGCTCTGGACGTTCCCCGACGGGCAGTACTCGCCCGTCGTCGCCGACGCGGAGCGCCTCTACCTCGTCGGGCACGCGCGCATCTACGGGCTCGTCGAGCAGCGCGCACGGGGCTGATGCCGACGGCAGAGCGGGCTACCCTCCGGCGATGCGCCTGGCCGTCACCGGAGCCGCGGGCTTCATCGGCTCGCACCTCGCGGAGCGCCTGCTCGCCGACGGTCACGAGGTCGTCGGCTTCGATGCCTTCACGGACTACTACGACCCGGCCCTGAAGCTCGAGTACGCCCGCGGGATCGACGTCAGGCGCGTCGATCTCGCAGAGGACGCGATCGATTTCGAGGGCTTCGACGGCGTCTTCCATCTCGCCGCGCGACCCGGGGTACGGAGCTTCGGCGACGTCTTCCCGGTCTACCTGCGCGACAACGTGCTGGCCACGCAGCGAGTCCTCGAGGCCGCCGTGCGCGACGGCGTCCGGATCGTCTTCGCGTCCTCCTCCTCCGTCTACGGTGCGGCGGAGCGGTATCCGACGCCCGAGGACACGCCGACGAGGCCGCTGTCGCCGTACGGGATCACGAAGCTCGCGTGCGAGCAGCTCGTCGAGGCGTACAGGCGCGAGTTCGGCCTCGACGCCGTCGTCCTGCGCTACTTCAACGCGTTCGGACCGCGACAGCGCCCCGACATGGCGTTCACGCGGATCGCGCTGGCGCTCGCCCGCGGGCGACCCTTCGAGCTCTACGGCGACGGCACGCAGACGCGCGGCTGGACGTACGTCTCGGACGTCGTCGACGCGACCGTGCGGGCGATGGAGCGCGGTGAGGGCCTGTACAACGTCGGTGGCGCGATCGAGGCGTCGATGAACGAGACGATCGCGCTCTTCGAGCGGGCCGCCGGCTCGTCGCTCGACGTACGGCGGCATCCCCCGGTCCCGGGCGACCAGTCGCGGACGAACGCGGACACGACGCGCATCCGCGCCGAGCTTGGCTGGGAGCCATTCGTGACGCTCGCGGAGGGGATCGCGGCACAATGGGAATGGGCTACAGTCGCCGCGACGTGACGGCTGTGACCCCCCGCCAGCGCCCCGACGTCGACGTCGAGCGCGAGATCGACTTCGCCCGCTGGGGCCGTGCGCTCGTACGCCGCTGGTGGATCGTCGGCGCGGGCCTCGTGATCGGCGCGATCGTGGGCGTGCTGATCGCGACCGGGTCGTCCTCGACGTATTCCGCCTCGGTGCTGCTCTCGCTCGGTCAGCCGCTCTCGCCCGGCGGCTCCGTGATCCCGTCCTTTGCGACGAGCCCCGCGGCGGTGAGTCAGATCGTCAGCTCCGCCGACGTCCAGGCGCAGGCGGCAAAGGAGGCCGGCATCGCGGCGTCGGCGCTGCGCCACCACGTCTCGGTCGTCCAGGTCGGGGTCCAGACGGGAGCGAACGCAGCCCGTGCCGTGCCCCTCGTCTCGCTCACCGTGATCGGCTCCCGCCCGACGGCGATCGCCGCCGCCGCGAACGCGCTCGCCAACGTCGTCGTCACGCGGACCACGGCGCCGTACGTGGGTCAGAAGATCCACACGTACAGGACCGTGCTTGCAAACGACGCCCGCCAGCTCGCATCTGTCAATCAGCGTCTGAGCGCGCTCCAGATCGCGCTCGAGAAGGGCGGGCTCCAGCCCGTCGACAAGCTCGTGCTCGTCAGCCAGGTCGACAACTCCGAGCAGCGGCAGGGGAACCTTCTGAACCAGCAGGCGAACACCCAGCAGGAGCTCGCCTTCTCGGAGAACATCGAGAGCGCGAAGGCGATCACGAGAGCCAAGAGCGTGAAGACGAGCGCCCGGTCGAAGAGCACGTCGCTGATCGTCGGTGCCCTGATCGGCCTCCTGCTCGGCGCGATCGCCGCGATCGCGCTCGACGGCCGCCTCGGGCGCACGGCTCGGCCGGCTCAGCCCGGTTAGCCGTCTACGATCGAGCGATGCTCGAGGGCCAGACCATCGCGGTCGTCGTGCCGGCGCACGACGAGGAAGAGCTGATCGCGGCGACGATCCAGGCCATTCCCGGCTTCGTCGACCGTATCTTCGTCGTCGACGACGCCTCGACCGACGCGACGGCCGCGCGCGTCACCGAGGTCGGTGACGCCCGCGTGGAGGTGATCCGCCACGACCGGAACCGCGGCGTCGGTGCGGCGATCGTCACGGGGTACAAGCGCTCGCTCGCGTTGCGCTGCGACGCCACGGCGGTGATGGCGGGGGACAACCAGATGGATCCCGACGAGCTCGAAGGGCTGGCGCTTCCCGTCGTCCGTGGGGAGCTCGACTATGCGAAGGCGAACCGTCTCTTCACCGGCCGGGCCTGGCAGCTCATGCCGCGGAGCCGGTACGTCGGCAACGCGATTCTCAGCATGCTGACGAAGATCGCCTCGGGCTACTGGCACGTGGCCGACTCCCAGGCGGGGTACACGGTCGTCTCGTTCCGCGTGCTGCAACTGCTCGACCTCGACCGCGTCTACACGCGCTACGGCTTCCCGAACGACATGCTCGTCCACCTCAACGTCTGGAACGCGCGCGTTCGCGACTTCCCCTCGCGGCCGATCTACGGCGTCGGCGAGCGCTCCGGCATCCGCATCCGGCGTGTCGTGCCGCGGATCTCGTGGCTCCTCTGGAAGGGCTTCTTCTGGCGGATGCGCGAGAAGTACATCGTCCGGGACTTCCACCCGCTCGTGTTCTTCTACCTGCTTGGCATCCTCATGACGACGGTCGGGGTCGCGCTCGGGATCCTCGAGACGGTGCAGCGGGCGCGCGGCCACCACATCACGCCGGCGACGATCGTCCTCGTCGCGCTGCTGCTCATCTCGGGCACGCAGTTCACGCTCTTCGCGATGTGGTTCGACATGGAGTCGAACAAGGACCTGCGCTGAGGCGGCTTCCGAAGCCAGCGGGGCTGGGCAGCGCGCAATGGTGAGCCGGCCGGGGCACGCCACGTTCGTCCTCGTGCACGGCGGGCGTCACGGCGGCTGGTGCTGGCGAGAGGTCGCAGCGCGGCTACGCGCGGCGGGGCACGAGGTGCACACGCCGACGTTGACGGGGGTCGGCGAACGGGCGCACCTCGCTCGGCCCGACGTCGACCTCGACACGCACATCCGCGACCTCGTGGCGACCGTCGAGTACGAGGACCTGACGGAGATCGTCCTCGTCGCGCACAGCTACGGCGGCATGGTCGTGACAGGGGCGGCAGAAGAGCTTCACGAGCGGATCGCTCGCCTCGTCTACCTCGACGCGTTCGTGCCGCGCGGGGGCGAGTCCGCGCTCGACCTCACCCGGCCGAGCATTCGCGCCACGCTCCTGCGGATGGCGGAGGAGGAAGGTGACGGCTGGTACGTCCCGAAGCCCACCGACCTTCGGTTCTACGGCCTGCCGGATGACCCGTCGGTCGGGTGGGTGGCCAAGCGCGTGACGGGGCAGCCGCTTGCGACGTATGCGCAGGCGCTTGCGACGGCGGAGCGGGCGGAGACGATCCGCCGGACGTTCGTGCGCTGCACCGAGAGCTCGATCCTGCCGGAGCGGTTTGCGGCGGAGGCTCGCGACGATCCGAGGTGGGAATACCTCGAGCTCGCGTGCGGACACAACGCGATGATGCTCGCGCCCGACCTGACGGCCGAGCTGCTCCTCTCGCTCGTCTAGAGGCCTGATGCGGCTTAGGCATCCGCTGTGGGGCTGTTCCAGGCCAAGCCAGGGTGGCTTGGCGTCCGCAGGCCAGGCCGGTGGGCCTGGGCAGGGCGACAAGACGGCATGGCGCCGCGCCTGGGGCGGCCCCACGGCCACGGCTAACCCGCATCGGCCTCTAGATCAGGCTGCCCGCTACTCTCGGAAGGGCCAGATGGAGGACAATGCGCGCAGGCACGGTGGTTGGCCGATCCGGCTGGCATCGCCTGGGCGACGGATCCCCTGGCCCCGTCAGCGGAAGGCGCGTCCGGTGTCGCAGCAGCGGCGGAGGCCGCGCTTCGTCCTCGACGTTACCCTCGCCAGCGGCGCCGAGCTCGACGAGCGCCTTCTCGAGCAGGGGCTCTCCCCCGACGAGGTGGTCTTCAAGTACTGCTGGCCGCGCTACGCGCCGCCTGCGGAATCGCGCGTTCGCTCGTTCGTGAACTCCGAGAACCTCGGCCTGCAGTTCGAGCGGCTCGTCGAAATGCACCAGGCGGTGCCCTCCGGGGTCCCGATGCCCGTCGCCGCCGTCTGGAACCGCGAGTCGGAGTTCGTGGGCTATCTCCTCGAGTACGTCGGCGGGGAGACCCTGGCGACGCTGATCGGGCTCGGGTTCTTCGACGAGGCGCTCCGGCAGGTCGAGGCGGTCGAGAAGACGGTGGTGCGGCTCGCGGCGAAGTCGTTGCCGCACGGCGACCTCACGCCGTCGAACATCCTCGCCGCCGACGACGGCAGGACCCTCGTGATCGACCCGGTGGCCAACCCGGGGCCGGGCACGAAGCTGCAGGACGAGCTCTGCCTGAAGCAGCTCAGAGAGCTGATCGCGGCCTGAGCCGCCGCTCCGGCCGACGACGGGCGTGCCGCCTATCGCCTGAGTCACCAAGCGTCGTACACGCCGTTCGAACTTCGGTCAAGATACGGGCATCAGCGAGCAAGGGAGCGAGGGGCTATGGCGATTGACGTGAACGTGGCGGACGCGCCGCTCGACGAGCTCGAGTATCCGACGCCGCAGCTCGTCAACTGCCCGTACGGCTTCTACCAGCGGCTCCGCGACGAGGCGCCCGTGCACCGGCTGCCGAACGGCGATTTCGTCGTCTCGCGCTACGACGACATCGTCTACATCGACCGTCATCCCGAGCTTTTCTCCAACTTCATCGGCCCCCTCAACCCCGGCTTCGCCCAGGCATACGGGGTCGACGCCGACGTGCAGGGGAGCGGCAAGCTCACGCCGTGGCCGTTGCCGTTCACCGACCCGCCCGACCACAAGCTCAAGCGGTCGCTCATCCAGCCCCTCGTCAATCGCGACCGGCTCGCGGAGTACGAGCCGATGATCCGCAAGATCGCCGACGACCTGATCGACGGCTTCGTCGACAAGGGCGCGTGCAACTTCAGGGCTGACTTCGCCGTGCACCTGCCGCCGAAGGTCTTCCTGCGGATCTTCGACGTGCCGCTCGCCGACGAGCCGAAGGTGCGCAACTGGATGGAGAAGATGCAGGGCCAGGGCTTCCGGCACGCGACCGAGGAGCAGAAGCAGGCGCAGTTCGTTGCGGCGGACGCAGCACGGGAGTACTTCGAGGCGCTCATCCTCGAGCGGTTCGAGAACCCAGGCAAGGACTTTCTCAGCGAGATCGTCCACGCGAAGTACGACCGGGACGGCGATCTCGACCTGCACTACTTCGTCGGCGAGGCGACGACGCTCTACCAGGCGGCGTACCACAACACCGTCTACATGCTTGCCAACACGATGCTCTTGTTCCTCCAGAATCCCGACCAGCTGGAGCGTGTGGTCGCCGACCTCGGGCTCCTGCGGACGGCGATCGACGAGTCCCTCCGGCGCGAATCGCCCGTGCAATGGCTTCAGCGGATCGTCACGCAGGACACCGAGCTCCACGGCGTCCTGATGCCGAAGGGCGCGGTCGTGCTGATCCTCTACGGCTCGGCGAACCGCGACGACCGGAAGTTCGACGACCCGGAGCGCTTCTGGGTCGACCGTCCGGACGTGACGAAGGAGCAGCTCGCCTTCGGTCACGGCATCCACCTGTGCCTGGGCGCGCCGCTCGCACGACTCGAAGGGATCGTCGCGTTCGAGCAGGTCCTCTCGCGACTCAAGAACATCCGGCTCGCGGAGGAGAACGACCTCTCGAACATCGTCACCGTCAACCACCGCGGCCCGAAGACCGTCAACATCGAGTTCGAGCGCGCCTGAGCCTCGACGGCGTTAGGGTCGGCACATGTCCGACCTCGTCGGCCGTAGGTTTCCCGACGGCAGCTACACGGTCACGCCGGAGGAGAACGCGCGGCTCTGCGACCTCGTCGACGCTCCGCCGCTCCGTGACGGATACGCGCACCCGATCTATGCCCACCTCGCGACGCATGTCGGCAAGGGCATCACGTTCACCGAGTTCACGGAGATCGTCGGCGCCCCGCTCGATGCGGGCTACCTCTTCGCCGGGGGGACGCTCGAGTGGTTCGAGCCGATCCTCGTCGGGCGGGAGTACGTCGTCCGCGGCGGGATCACGAGCGTCGAGCATCGGGAGGGGCGCCGCACCGGCCGCTTCGACGTCGTCACGACCACCATCGACCTGATCGACACGGTCACCGACCACTCGGTGGTGCGCTCGATCGAAGGGACGATCGTGCCGCGGCGGGAGGCGGCATGAACCTGCCCGAGCGCACGATGGACGGGCTCGACCTCGACCGCATCCGCGGCTTCATGGAGGTCATGCGCGACGTCAACCCCGTGCACGACGACCCCGAGCTCGTCGAGCGGCTCGGCTTGCGTGGTCCGGTGAACCAGGGGCCGGCGAACCTCGCGTACATGCTCAACATGCTGATCGACTGGACGGGCGACGTGACCGCGATCGAGCGGCTCGAGTTCCGCTTTCTCGACGTCGTCACGACCGGTGACGTCGTCACCGCCGGCGGCGAGGTGCGGGAGGTCGACGGTGCTGGGGTGGCCACGTGCGACGTGTGGCTCGACCGCGCCGACGGTGTCCGGGCCGTCACCGCCACCGCACGTGTTCGCGCGCCCGCTGGATGATCGCGACCCGCGACGTCCTCCCCAACCTCCTCGCGCGCCGTGCGCAGGAGACGCCCGACCGGGTCTTCCTGCGTCACGTCGACGGGGAGGACTGGACGTACGCGAAGCTCGAGCAGCGCGTGCTCGCGTGGGCCGCCGCCCTGCACGCCCGCGGCGTCGTACCCGGCGACCGCGTGCTCGTGATGCTCCCGAACTCGCTCGAGAGCATCGCGATCTGGATGGCGGCGGCGCGGCTCGGCGCGATCGAGGTGCCGCCGAACATCGCCTACCGCGGGCGGTTCCTCGAGCACGTGGTCGAGAACGCCGACGCGCGCTGCGCCGTCGTCGCTGAGCGGTTCCTCGAGCGGTTCGAGGAGATCCGTCCCCGCTTCGCCGCGTTCCCGGAGCTCGTCGGGCTGGACGAGGCGTCCGACGGGGCCGACCCGCCCCCGCTCGTCGAGCCCGCGGAGCACGAGATCGCCACGATCATCTACACCTCGGGGACGACCGGCGCCTCGAAGGGCGTCCTCGACACGTGGGCGCAGGTGCACAAGACGGCGGAGGCGTGCCCGCCGATCGACGGCCTCGGCCCCGAGGACGTGCGCTACTCGCCCTTTCCGCTCTTCCACATGAGCGGCAAGCTCGCGGTCTGCGGCGCGGCGATGACGGGCGGCACCCTCGTCATCCGCGAGACATGGTCGACGAGCTCCTTCTGGGACGACGTCGACCGGTTCGGGATCACGACCTCGATCCTCGTCGGCGCGGTGCCCGTGTTCATCACGAAGCTGCCCGAGCGGCCGGACGACGCGGAGCACACGCTGCGCAACGTCCTGCTCGGCCCGCCGCCCGACGATCCGGTCGGCTTCTGCCGGCGGTTCGGGGTGCGCGCCTCCACCGTCTTCAACATGACCGAGATCTCGTGTCCCACCTCGACGGGCTGGGACGAGGACCAGCTCGCCCGCGGCTCGAACGGACGCGTCCGCGACGGGTACCGGGTGCGGATCGTCGACGACGACGACCGCGAGCTGCCTGTCGGCGAGGTCGGCGAGATCGTCGTCCGCTCGGACGAGCCGTGGTGGCTCATGCAGGGCTACTGGCGGATGGAGGACAAGACCGTCGAGGCATGGCGGAACCTCTGGTTCCACACGGGCGACCTCGGCCGCTTCGACGAACGCGGCGAGCTCTACTTCCTCGACCGCAAGAAGGACGCGATCCGCCGGCGCGGCGAGAACATCTCGTCGATGGAGCTCGAAGCGGAGCTTGCCGAGTTCGACGGCGTGCTCGAAGCGGCGGTCGTCGGCGTGCCGTCCGAGGTCGGCGAAGAGGACGTGAAGGCGTTCGTCGTTCCGCGCGACGCGGCCTCCTTCGATCCGGCCGCGCTCGTTGCGTTTCTCGAGACGCGCGTGCCGGCCTTCATGCTGCCGCGCTACGTCGTCGCGATGGAGGCACTACCGAAGACGCCGACGGAGAAGGTGCGCAAGGCGGAGCTGAAGGAGTGGCCCGCCGACGAGCGCACGTGGGAGCGGCCCGGCGCTGCGTGAGCGCACGCTCACGATGATCGCAATGGACTTGTAGTCGACACACTGTATGACTACTGTCACTGCCGGGGTTGGGGATCTCGTCGTCGAGAATGCTCGGAATCGCTGCCGCGACCGCGGTGGTCGCTGTCGTCTGCCTCGCCATTACGGGCGGTGGGGCGCGTTCCGCATCCTCGCCGGTGGAAGCCTCGATTCCGCGCCTCGGCGAATCGCACCTTGACTCCCGCCTCGTCGCCGCTGTCGACGCGTCGTCGTCGCACGGCGTGGCGGCCTCGGCCGCTATCGCTCGGAACTCGGGGCTCGACGTTCTCGGCGCTCGCGTGCAGGTCGTCGTCGAGCCGATGCAGGGTCAAGGGAGGGAGGCCCGTGACTCGGTCACTTCAATAGGCGGGTCGATCCAGGCCGAGGCCGCTGGGCTCGTTCAAGCGCTCGTTCCGATCAGCGAATTGAAGGTTCTTTCGGTCGCGCCAGGCGTGCAGCTCGTTCGCCCTCCAGCTTCGGCTCGTGCGGAGTCGGTGGATGAGGGTGTCGCGTCTGTTGGAGCGGACAGTTGGCACACGGCTGGTATCAACGGCAGTGGCGTAACGGTCGCGGTGATCGACCTCGGGTTCTACGGCTATACGGCCCTCCTCGGGACATCGTTGCCAGCGTCAGTGACCACAGACGATCGGTGTGGCGGAAATCTCACTGCGGCGCCCCCAACCGGAACAGAGCACGGCACGGCAGTGGCCGAGATCATTCATCAGGTTGCGCCAGCGGCACACCTCATGCTTATTTGCGTCGATACGGAGGTAGAGCTCGCACTCGCTGTGCAGGACGCCCAAGCAGCGGGCGCGAAGGTCATCAATCACTCAGTTGGCTGGTTCAACACGAGCGACGGTGACGGTCTTGGTCCAGCGGGAAGTGTGGACGACTCGGCGCATTACGCGGAGACGCACGGCATTCTTTGGGTCAACGCCGCAGGCAACGAACACGGCGACCATTGGTCAGGCGTCTACTCAGGAACGTCGCTGAACGATTTCGGGTCGGGCGATGTGACCAACTCCTTCACGGTTCAGTCGGGGGACCAAGCCTGTGCCTTCCTCAAGTGGACTGGCTGGCCGCAGACGTCGGGAGACTATGACCTAGGCATCGTTCGCGAGAGTGACCACTCGCTCGTCGCCGCCTCGACGGACGATCAGGCTGACGGGCCTGCCACTCCGGTCGAGGCGACGTGTTTCACGAATACGGGTGCGACTCAGAATTTTGGCGCGGAAATCGCGCGCTTCGGTGTTACCTCGGGTGAGCGCCTGGACCTTTTCGTGGTTGGCGGAAGCTCACTCGAACATTCAACATCGAGTGGCGAGGTCGTCGAGCCGGCGTCATCGCCGTACGTCTTGTCAGTCGGTGCTCGTTGCTGGAGCTCAGGGGCAACTGAGCCGTACAGCTCCGCGGGCGTGACCTCGGACGGACGGCCGAAGCCCGATGCATCGGCGCCCGACAGTGTGTCGACAGATACGTACGGGGCGTTCGCGTCGCCGCCGGGCTGTGGACTCGCCGGCTTTGCAGGCACGTCGGCGGCCTCCCCTCAGGTTGCGGGCATGGCTGCACTCGCCCTCGACAGCGCTTCTATCTTCAGCGGACTCGGGATCGCGGGCGTGCGCGACTTCCTCGAAATGACGGTCGCGTCCACCGGGGATGGAAGTGGACTCGTGCAGATGCCCGACCGATGCCAGGCCTGTTCCCCGCCCGCTCCGGTCTCGACCCGTCTTCCAGAGGTCGAGGTTGCGGGTTTCGATGCTCCAGTCGTCGGTTCGACGGCGTACCTTGATCCAGGCGGGTGGTCGCACGTCGATGCAGGTACAACGTTTACGACCCAGTGGTTTCGTTGCAACGAATCCGGATCGTCGTGCGTCGCGGCGCAGGGTTTGTTGTCCGGGCTACCTTCGTGGGTCATCACGAACGCTGACGTCGGCTCACGGTTAAAGGTGACTGTGACGGTCAAGAACGGGGTTCAGAGTGCTTCGGCCACGTCGGGTCTCACCGGCGTGGTGACGTCCGCTCGGCCATACCCGACGGCTTTGCCCTCGGCCACCGTGAACCCAGGGGCCACGGGCCACGTCCCGACGGTTGGGCAGACACTGACGGCCTCGTCGACCTGGTCGTCACCTCCCGATTCGATCCAGTACACGTGGCTTCGGTGCGCCGCAAATGGGGACTCGTGTTCGGCAGCGTCGTCGCCGACAACATCTGGTGTGTACTCGCCGGTCGACGCGGACGTCGGCGGCACGTTGCGCGTGCGTGCTCTGGCGACGACCGGCTCTGCGACGGCGTACGTCGTCTCTGGAACAACAGCCGTCGTTTTTGCCGCCTCATCCGGTGGCGGTGGCGGTGGCGGTGGCGGCGGCGGAGGAGGAGGTGGCGGTGGTGGCGGAGGCGGCGGCGGCAGCGCCTCAATCCCGAACCTCGGGGTCTCCCTCAGCGCGACGCAGCCCCGCGTAGATCCCGGCGCCGAGGACGACTTCACCGCCACGGTCGTCAACACCGGTGGCGCCGGAGCGCTGCTCACCCACCTCACGATCGACCTACCGGCGGGCGCGTCGCTCCTCGGCCCGCCCGGTTACGACCGTGGCTCCGGCTGCACGGGGACGGCGCCGGTCGACTGCTACCTCGACTACGTCCCGAACGGGGGCACCACGAAGGTGATCTTCGCGTTGAAGCTGGCGACGGTCGGCGCGGACGTCGTCTCCGCGCATGTCAGCTCGGACCGGGACTCGGACACGAGCGACAACAATGCGTCGCTGACGGTTCAGGTCGGCGCCGCGACCACCACGACGACGAGTCCCTCCTCGCCCCCCTCAGGCGGCGGCGGGACGTCGATCCCGGCCGGGCGGCACATCACCGGCACCGCGAGCAACGACGTCCTCACAGGCGGTCGAGGGAACGACGTGATCAACGGTCGTGGTGGAAATGACGTGATCAACGGCCGCTCGGGCAACGACACGCTCACCGGCGGTACCGGACGGGACACCATCAATGCCGGTCCCGGCAGCGACACCGTCTTCGCGGTGGACGGGCAGCGCGACAGGATCGACTGCGGCACGGGCCGCGATCTCGTACATGCCGATCTGAAGGATGTTGTCGCTCGCAACTGCGAAGTCGTGCGGCACCGCTAAGCGGCCGCCTAGACCTCGCTCGAGCACGCGACGACGGAGTCGCCGGAGACGTCGTCGAGGCGCGGGACGCCGATCAGGGAAAGCGTCCGCGCGACGTCTGCTTGCACGACTTCGAGGAGCCGCTCGAGCACGACCTGGCCGCCGGCGCCCACGGCGTGGAACCACAGCCTGCCCGCAAGGGTCGCCCGGGCGCCGAGCGCCCGCGCCTTGACGGCGTCCTCGCCGCGACGGATGCCGCCGTCGACGAGGATCTCGGCGCGGTCGCCGACGGCCTCGGCGATCGCCGGCAGGACGTCGAGCGTCGCCGGCGAGCTGTCGAGCTGACGGCCGCCGTGATTCGAGATGTAGACGGCGTCCGCGCCGCGCCGGACGGCTTCGAGCGCGTCGCGTACGGAGAGGATCCCCTTGACGGCGAGGGGGCCGTCCCAGGTGCGCCGCAGCCAGTCGAGCCGGTCCCACGTCGCGGCCTGGTCGTTCAGCTCGCGGTCGACGTACGCCGGCACGGAGCCCACGTGCGGAGGGACGACATCGCGGAGGTTCGCCATCTGGATCGTCGGGCCGCGGAAGTAGTCGAGCACCCAGCCCGGCTTGCCGATCGCGTCGAGGGCGGTGTCGAGCCGGATCTTCGGCGGCAGCGAGGCGCCGTTGCGCACGTCGCGCTCGCGATTGCCGACCACGGGCGTGTCGATCGTGAGCACGAGCGCCTTGTAGCCGGCGTCGCGGGCGCGCGAGATGAGCCGCTCGATCACCTCGTCGCTCTTCCAGAGGTAGAGCTGGAACCAGAGCGGCCCGGTGGCGACGTCGGCGATCTCCTCGATCGTAAAGCTCGACGCCGTCGAGACACAGAAGATCGTTCCCGCCTTTCCCGCGGCGCGCGCCGCATCGAGCTCGCCGCGTGTGTGCGCGAGCCGGGCGAGCCCTGCCGGGGCGAGGAGCACA
>Ga0070667_100001125_pt1 | contig 24391 bp, 25 predicted proteins | sample KBSS33metaG_FD_64659 | JGI IMG/M metagenome (GOLD analysis project Ga0070667, IMG submission 64659) | Switchgrass rhizosphere microbial communities from Kellogg Biological Station, Michigan, USA - KBS S3-3 metaG | ecosystem: Host-associated > Plants > Roots > Rhizosphere > Soil ... | reverse complement strand
CGGCAACGGCATCAGCGACGAGTTCGGTGTCGCGCGCCACCTGGTCAACCTCGAGGTGGTCAACACCTACGAGGGCACGCACGACGTGCATGCGTTGATCCTGGGGCGGGCGATCACCGGCATCGCCGCGTTCTGACGCGCGCTGCGAACGACGGAGCTTGCGGATGGCTGCCAGCGCCCACGTCGACACTTTCGCGCGCGATCACCTGCCGCCGGCGCAGCAGCAACCCGAGTTCCTGTTCGAGCTGCCTGAACTGCAGTTTCCCGAGCGGCTGAACTGCGCGACCGAGCTGCTCGATCGGCATGTCGCCGAGGGCCGCGGTGAGCGCACCTGTCTGCGTGCGCCCGACGGTCTGACCTGGACCTACGCCGAGCTGCAGCGCCAGGCGAACCGCATCGCCCGCGTGCTCGTCGACGAGCTCGGCGTCGTGCCCGGCAACCGCGTGCTGCTGCGCGCCGCGAACAAGCCGATGCTGGTGGCCTGCTGGTTCGCGGTGATGAAGGTCGGTGCGATCGCGGTGGCGACGATGCCGCTGCTGCGCGCGAAGGAACTTGGCCAGATCATCGAGAAGGCTCAGGTCACGCACGCGCTGTGCGATGTCGCGCTGCGCGCCGAACTCGACGTCGCCGCGGCGCAGCAGCCGCTGCTTGCGCACGTCGTCTGTTTCGGCGACGACGCCGCCGACGGTCTCGACGCACGCATGGCCGCGCAGCCCAGTTCGCACGACAACGTCGCCACGGCAGCCGACGACACGTGCCTGCTCGCGTTCACCTCCGGCACCACCGGGCAGCCGAAGGCGACGATGCACTTTCATCGCGACGTGATGGCGAGTTGCGCGTGCTTCCCGCCGCACGTGCTGCGCGCGACGGCCGACGATGTGTTCATCGGCAGCCCGCCGCTCGCGTTCACGTTCGGCCTGGGCGGGCTGACGCTGTTCCCGATGAGCGTCGGCGCGTCGACCGTGCTGCTCGAGAAGGCCGCGCCACCGGACCTGCTCGATGCGATCGGCCGCTTCGGCGCAACCGTGCTGTTCACCGCGCCGACCTCGTATCGCGCGATGGCGGCCGAAGCGAAGGAGAGGCGCCTGTCGGCGCCGCACGGCGGGCTGCTGCGCAAATGCGTTGCGGCCGGCGAGGCCTTGCCGGCCGCGACGCGCGAGCTCTGGCGCGCCGCCACCGGGCTGCAGATCATCGACGGCATCGGCGCGACCGAGATGCTGCACATCTTCATCTCGGCCGACGAGGCGCACGCGCGCCCCGGTGCGACCGGCGTCGCGGTGCCCGGCTACCGCGCGAGCGTGATGGACGCGCAGGGCCGGCCGGTGCCACCGGGCACGGTCGGCCGGCTCGCGGTCAAGGGCCCGACCGGTTGCCGGTACCTCGACGATGCGCGCCAGGCGAGCTACGTTCGCGACGGCTGGAACTACACCGGCGACGCCTACCTGCAGGACGCCGACGGCTACTTTCACTACCAGTCGCGCACCGACGACATGATCATCTCGGCCGGCTACAACATCGCCGCACCGGAAGTGGAGGAGGTGCTGCTGACGCATCCGGCGGTGGCCGAATGCGCGGTGATCGGCGTGCCCGACGCCGAGCGCGGCCAGATCGTCAAGGCCTTCGTCGTGCTGCGCGAGGCGCACGCGGCGGAAGACGCAACAGCGCGCGCGCTGCAGGACTTCGTCAAGGCCGCGATCGCACCCTACAAGTACCCGCGCGCGATCGAGTTCCGCAGCAGCCTGCCGCGCACCGAGACCGGCAAGCTGCAGCGCTTCCGGCTGCGCACGCCGGGCTGATCAGAGCAGCACGGTCTCGATCTCGGTCGTCACGCTCGTCATCAGGCGATGTACCGGGCACTTGCCGGCGACCTTCAGCAGCTCGTCGCGCTGGGCATCGCTCAAGTCGCCGCTCAGGCGCAGCGATGCCTTCAGCCGGTAGGTGCCCTGGCGCTCGGCGCTGTCGTCGCGGTCGATCACGACCTCGATGTCGCGCAGCGCGATGCCTTTGCGGTTCGCGTACCAGAGCACCGTCAGCGCCTTGCACGCGCCAAGGGCGGCGTCGTAGACCTCGTGCGGGGTCGGGCCGGCGTCCTCGCCCCCGTTCGCCGGTGGTTCGTCGACGGTGAACGCGTGGTTGCGGATGTTGACGGTGTGCCGCATGCCGGTGCTGCCGTCGCGGCGAACTGTGATGCTCATGGCGAAGTCTCTCGGGTCATCCCGCAGCGAGGCGCTCGGTCGGCCGCAGGCGCAGGTACAGCGGCTGCGGCGACAGTGTGCCCCGAAGCAGCTTGAGCGCGCAGTCGCGCTGGATCCGGCTCGCGTCCAGCGTCTGGTGCAGGCGGTCGACCGAGTCGATCGCGACGCCGTCCAGCCCGACGATCACGTCGCCCTCGCGCACACCGGCGCGGTCGGCCGGGCTGTCTTTCTCGACCTGCAGCACGCGCACGCCGCTGTTCTGCTCCAGGCCATGCGCGAGCACGACGCGCCGGTGCAGCGGCACGGTGCCGCCGCCGACGCCGAGGTGGCCGCGCTTGACGCGGCCGTGCTGCAGCAGTTGCGGAATGACCCAGGTCGCGATGTCGATCGCGACCGCGAAGCAGATCGAGTTCGCGCCTCGGATGATCGCGGTGTTGACGCCGATCACCTCGCCGCGCGCGTTCAGCAGCGGGCCGCCGGAGTTGCCGGGGTTGAGCGCTGCGTCGGTCTGAATCACGTCCGGGATCAGCCGGCCGGTCTGGGTGCGCATGCTGCGACCGAGCGCGCTGACGATGCCCGAGGTCACGGTGTGCTCGAATCCGAGCGGGTTGCCGATCGCGATCGCGATCTCGCCGCGCTTCAGGCCGGACGAACTGCCCAGCGGCGCATGCGTCAGCGGGCCTTGCGACAGGCCGTCGATGTGCAGCAGCGCGAGGTCGGTGTCGGGGTCGTCGCCGACCCAGCGTGCGTGGTACGCGCGGACGTCGGCGAGCGACACGCGATAGGCTGGTTTGGGCTCGCCGGCAGGGAAGGCCGGCTTGCCGGCGCGCACCACGTGCGAATTGGTCAGCAGGTAGCCGTCGGGCGTGAACAGGAAGCCGGAGCCGCCGCCGGCACCGCTCGCGCCGGCCTCGCCGACCTGCACCGCGGCCACCGCCGGCCCGACCCGATCGACCACGCCGCTGACGGTCTGCGAATACGCGTCGAGCAGAAAAGCATCCGTTGCACCCAAAAGTGATCTCCTCACAGGGTTCGGAGGTAAGGCCGGCAGACGGATTTGCAAGCACAATCCAGCCCTTTCACGTTGCCTGCCAATTTCATGTCCGAGACCTCTCCACCGCCGGTTGCCGACGACGCTCCGCCCGCTTCTGTCGCCGCAACGCCGACGCCCGTCGCGACGATGAACCCGGCCGACTGCGCGCAGCAACTCAAGCTGCGCTTCCCGGCGCTGTTCGGCGGTGCGGTCAAGCCGCTGAAGCTGCGCATCCAGATCGACATCCAGGAGCGCGCGCCGGGCGTCTTCACGAAGCAGGCGCTGTCGGCGTTCTTCCGGCGCCACACCGGCAGCACCTCGTACCTGATCGCGGTGTCGAAGTCGGCGCACCGCTTCGACCTCGATGGTCAGCCCAGCGGCGAGATCAGCGACGAGCACCGCCAGGTCGCGCTCGACGAACTCGCCCGGCGCCGCGCGAATCAGGACTCGCGTCGCGAACTCGAGGAGCAGCAGCGCCGCAACCGTGCCGGGCTGCTGCATGACTTCGAGATCACGACCTTGACGAAGGCGAACTTCTGCGCCCTGAAGGGCGTGCCGATCGACGAGCTCGACGGCCTGCTCGAGATCGCGCGCGGCGAGGCGCAGGAGCGTGCGCGCCTCGCGCCGCCGCCGCGCCAGGCGCCGCCCTTCGATCGGCAGCGGCGGCCCGGCGGCCCGAGCAGCGGCGCGCCGCCGCGCCGCCCGCGCTGAATCTTTCAGCGCGCGAGGGGGCCCGCCTCGATCAGGCCGCGGCGCCGAGCCCGCCGTCCGTCGCGCGTCGCAGTGAGCGCAAGCGGCTGAAGCACAGCGCGACCACCAGCACTCCGGCCGCGCCGAGCGCGATCACGCTGCCGGTGCCGAGGTGCGCGACCAGCACGCCGGCCGCCGCGACTCCGACAGCCTGGCCGAGAAAGAAGCACGACGCGAACGCCGACACCGCGGCGCCGCGCCGCTGCGGCGCCATCTGCGTGGCGTTGATCTGCAGCGTGTTGTGCAGCATGTAGAAGCCCAGCCCGGCGACGAAGCAACCGGGCATCGCCCACCACCACGCCGGCGCGAGACCGACCGCAAGCAGTGCGCCGGCGAGCACGACGCCGCCGACGCCGGTCAGGCCGACCTCGCCGAGACGCCGCACCAGCGGTGCCGACGCTAGCGCGAACAGCAGGCCGCCGAAGCCGAACAGCATCACCGTCGAGCCGGCGGTCGCCAGCGCGATGCCAAAGGTGTGATGCAGATGGGTCGCGATGAACGCGAACGCGCCGTAGACGAAGCCGCCTTCGAGGAAGACCGCGACCAGCACGACACGCGCCCATGGTTTCGCCAGCACCTGCGAGAACTCGTTGACCATGCGCGCCAGCGCGTGGCCATCCGCGCGGCGCCGCTCGCGCGCTCGGGCGGGCAGGCGGCGGTCGAACACCAGCAGCATCGCGCTGATCGCCGCGAAGCCGAGGCCGATCGCGAAGAAGGGCACGCGCCAGTTCAGGTGGTCGGCCGCGAAGCCGCCGACGAACACACCCGCCGACAGACCCAGAATCTGCCCGATCAGGAAGCGTGCGAGCACCGGCTGGCGGTCCTCGTAGGGCACGACGTCACCGATCCAGGCCATGGACAGCGGGATGATCGCCGCAGCCGTGGCGCCTGCGAGCAGCCGCGCGAGCACGAGCTGCGCGAAGCCCTGGGCGAGGCCGCAGAGCGACGCCGTCAGCGCGCAGGCCGCGCAGGCCCAGGCAATCACGCGGTACTTGCCGAAGCGGTCCCCGACCGGGCCGAAGAACAGCTGCGACAGCCCGTAGGCGACCGAGAACGCCGTCACGACGCCAGCCGCGTGGCCCAGGCCGATGTCGAACTGGCGTGCGAACAGCGGCAGCAGCGCGTCGGTCAGGCGCAGCGACACGCCGCTGCCGAACGCCGCCAGCGCCAGGGCCGGCACGGCGAACCGGGGGATGAGGGTTGCGGAAGCGGGGGCGTCGGCCGAAGGCATTCGGCCATTGTCACAGCGCGGCGCTGAAGCCGCAGCAGCGAGCCGCGTCAGCGCGCGAGGCTCATCATCAGTTCACTGCATTGCTCGTCGACAGGCTGCAGTGCGGCGATCTCGCGTTCGGTCGCGGCGAGGTCGTCGGCGAGGCGGTCGATGCGGCCGGTCTGCCAAGGCTGCGCCTTGTACGCGATCGCGAGTTCCTGCTTCAACCGAAAGTACCGCCCCATCAATTGCTCGAGGTCCATACAGCGCTCCTTTGCTGCAGTGCAGTATGAACAATTCGCGCGGTGGCCGATGTCAGACAACATCCCGCTTTCGCCTCGGAACGGGGTGGTGCGCGTCGCCACCTCGCGAACGTCGTGAAGACGCGCTTCAGCGCATGTGCCGCATCACGCGCCGACGATGCCGTAGACGCGCTCCGGCAGCACGCGCGCGAAACCCGGCGCATCGACGAGCGCGCCTTGAACGTTGAACTCCGGCTGCGCCGAGTCGCGGCGATGTGTCTGCGCACTGGGTCGCCCGTTCGCGTCGCTCAGCGTGGCGACGAGCGGGTGCGTGCCGGCGGCCGGCCGGCGGATCGCCACGGCGACTTCGCCCGAGCGCAGCTTCAGCAGGCTGCCCGGCGGGTAGACGCCGAGGGTGCGGATCAGCGCCATCGCGAGCGGATCGCCGGGCCGCTGCTGGAACAACTGGCGCACCGCGGCCTGCGGCGCCATCGCCGGGCGTTGCGCGCGCGGGCTGATCTTGGCCATCAGCACATCGGCCGCGCGCAGCAGCTGAGCGGCCTCGCAGACCTCGGTCAGGTTGTGCGGGTACCCGCCACCACCGGGCTGCTCGTGGTGCTCCGCAATCGCCGCCAGCCAGGCTTCATCGACGACACCCACGTCCTGCAGCAGCTTCACCGATGCCTGGGGGTGGGCGCGGATGTCCTTCAGCTGCCGTGGGGTCGGCGGATCGTGCTGCTCGGCCATCGTGGCCTGCAGCTCGAGGATCGCCAGGTTCATCGTCAAGGCACTGCAACCCAGCGCGGTGACACGCGCCTGCGGCCAGCCGAGGTAGCGGGCGGTCAACAGCGCCAGCACTGCGCAATGCAGCGCGTGCGTCAGCGGGTACAGGGCGAAGCGGCGGTCGTCCTGCCGCACGCTCAGGAACAGGGCCACATCGGCGTCGACATCGACCAGCTCGCGCAGCGTCGCGAACAGCGCGGGCACCTCTGCGCCCTGGGCCTGGCGGCGCACCAACGCGCGGCTGAGCTTGTCGAACTGCCAGAGCACGCGCTCCCAGCGGTCGAACAGCGACAGCGATTGGGCCGCCCGGGCGCCGCCCCCCGCCGCGGCGCGCGCCGTGCGCTCGGCTTCGACGAGGTGACGCTCGGCCCACGCGCCGCGCTCGACCAGACCGGCGAACTGGGCCTCGTCGGCGAGCACCTGGCCTGCGTTCAGCAGCAGCCGCTCCAGTGAGTCCAGGACGCGGAACGGCAAGGGTTCGCCGACCTTGAGCAGGTCTCGAACGTCGGCCAGCGGAACCCGATCCGACGCGGTCGTCTCAGGGGCGGGCGCTTGCATCGTTCTTGCCGCGGAGGGCCTGGACCCAGCGCCGTTTCAGTCCGCGTCAGGCAGCTCGATTTTCAGGACCGCGCCCATTCCCGGCGGCCCGAACCCCCAGTTCGAGACATAGAGGTTGCCATCCGGTCCGAACGTCATGCCGGTCGGGAGCGCGAGACCGGATGCGATGACCTTCAGCCCGCCGTCCCGGGCAACGCGCACGACCCGCCCGAGGCCCGGCGCGGGAAACTGCTGATCCGTGGTCATCTCCAAAACGTACATGCGATGCTCGCTGTCGAAGGCGACTGCCAGCACCTTACTCATGCCGCTGGCGGCCAAGCGCAGTTCCCCGCTCGGGGTGATCTGAAAGACGTTCTGTCGGTTGATCTGGTCGGGATCGAACTCGCCGAGGTTGCCGACATAGAACACGCCGTGATAGGCGATCGCCGTGGGCACGACGTGACCTTGGGTGGCGGAGATGTCCACAACCCGGCTGACCTTCCCATCGGTCGTGACCTTGACCAGCTCGCCGTGATTCGGCTCCACGGCGTAGAGCGCGCCCCGCACGGCGACCATGCTGTACCAGGTTCCATCGGGCTCGAAGTCGCCCGGCTCCGGTGTCTTGACCGGGTGGTTGCGCTGGTAGCTGCTGAAGTCGGCGATCATCGACCACGTTCCGTCCGGCTCGACTTTCGCCACGCCCGAAGGAATCGTCGTCACCGCGTGCGAGCAGCCGCCGCTGGCCACCAGCGCATACATCGTGCTGCCGATGAACTCGACGTCTGCCACGCCCAGCGTGTCGCCGAGCCCGTTGACCGCGCGCGGGAACGTGTCGGTCACGGTGGTGCGGTTGCCCGCGGCGTCGATCCTGGAGATGCGCCCGCCGGTCGGCGAGGACATGTAGGGCCGCACGACAGGGCCTGCCAGTTCGCAGTCAGCCGGTGCCGGGACGCTGGCCGGGCCCTCGCCGGCCTCGGCAACGTAGAGATAGCCATCCGGCCCGAACTTGAGACCGCGCGGGTACTGCAATCCGCTGGCAAAGGGAACGACGTTGGCAACCGCTCTGGACGGCTTTGCCGCATGAGCCGCCGATCCGACAAAGCCGAGCACCGCGATCACGAGGGCGCTCTCGAGTGCAGACACCGCAAACAAGGATTTCGATTTCGACATCTTGGTCCTCCAGAAGGCTGTGTTCAAAGCCGCCGCTGCCGGCCCGTTCCGCCTGGCACCAACTTCGTTCTACGGGTCGCAGCGGCCGCACCGGCGCGCGTGCGCTTCGTAGTGGGCGCCAGACCGATGCGCAAAGTCAAGGCGCGGTGCGTGTGTGCCGTGCCGCAAGGCCCGCCCGCCAAGGTCAGCGCTCCTGTTCGGCGAACACTACATGCGTCGAACGAGCAGGGAAACGCCGACGATGACCAGGATGAGCGGCCACCATTGGGCGAACAGCGGGCCAAGGCGTGGCAGCCACCCAAAATTGGACAGCAGAAACAGAACACCCAACACGATCAGGATCAGGGCAGCGGTCATTGATCTGTGGCGCATACGAAGCTCTCGGTTGCTCCCGGATGCCAAAGCATGCCACACGAAGTGACACGGCCTGCCGCCCGGGATGAACATCGACGACCTCCGCATAATCTGCAAATTCTTCTTGCGTGCGCAATCTCGATCATCGGAGGCTGTATGCGATCCCCTTGGATCATGATGGGCTGCATCGCGGCATTGCTCGTGGCGATGGTCGCCAGCACCTCGGGCGACTTCACGGACGACCAGCTCGCGCCAGACGACCCCGTTGCCGCGACCTCGCCGGCGCAGGCCCTGCCCATCGTGCAGGAGCCGGCCGAGACTTCGGATGCCACCGTCGTTTCGAGCCTCGAAACGTCGACCGACGGGGCCGGGGCCTGCGCCGGCGCCTGTTCGGACGGTGAAGCCGGCTACGAATGGGCCGAGGCGCACAGGGTTGGCCTGCAGGCGGATTGCGCCAGCGCCTCCGAGCCGGTCAATGAAGGCTGCAGGCTGTACGTCGAAATTCAGACCGCCCTGGCCAATCACGACGACGACAAGCCATCTCCGGGCGAGTGAGTTCGGGCCGATGCCGCCCGATATCATCCTCGGTGCTGTGACCGATTCGCGGACGCCGCATGTCAAACATCTGAGGAGTGACGGGAATGAACAAGCTACTCATCGCGCTGGCGATCGTCTTTGCCAGCGGCGCGGTCAACGCCCAGACGGGAACGGCCGTCAAGGAATCCGGCAAGGCAGTCGCTGAGACCGCCAAGGAGGCCAAGGAGACAGTCCAGGGCGCTGTGGCGAGCGAGCCGAAGAAGGCGATGCACAAGGCCAAGGCGAAGGCGCACAAGGCCAAGGCAATGAAGCACGATGCGAAGGCCAAGGCGGCGGGCGAGCAGATCGGCAAGTGACCCGCGGCCGTCAGGTCGCCGCAGTGCTCTTGCCTAACGCCTGACGGCAGTCTCTCGGCGCGCAGTTAGGGATACTCCGGAGAGCGCCCCCTTTGGCGCGCAGCGGTTTTGGTCCACACTGCTTCTGCACCCTGGAATCCCACGGATTCTGGGCGCTCGGTTCCAAAGCAAATCACAAGACCGGGGAGACGCACATGAGGACTTGTATTCGCGCGCCGCGTGGATCACAACTGCACAGTGCCGCCTTGCGCATCGTGTTGTTCGCGCTGGCCCTGTTGGGCTTCGGTGCGCCGGCAACGGCCAACACGCTGACCCAGAATGTGTCGTGGACCATCGACCGGGCCGGGACCACGACCAAGTACCGCCTCGTGGCCTACGGGGATTCGATCTACGCGGGCTACAACGGCTCAGTCACCAGCGCCGCGAAGTACGCGGCGCCCACCGTCGACGCGGAGTACCTATCGGCGCTGTGGAACAGCGACATCGAGAGCGTGCGCCGCGCGAAGTCCGGCGCGGTCGCCTCGGACGTCTACAACAACAAGATCGTGGCCGAGAAGTCGTACATGCAGGCCAGCACGACCCGCGTGGTCACCTTCGAGATGTGCGGCAATGACGGGCTGCAGGCGCGTTCGAGCTTCAAGAGCCAGACCGGCACCTGCAACTACGCCGGGATGGACGCGGCAGTCAACAGCTGCCGGACCTACGTCGCGGCCGCGATGGGCTTCATCAACGCCAATGCCTACGCAGGCACCAAGCTGAAGATCGTCTCGAACCTTCACTACCCGGGCTACGCCGCCGACAACGTGCGGAGCTCCTGCAAGGACGCCACGACCGGCGCGACGGTGAACCTGCAGAGCACCTTCCTGCCCAGGCTCGCCTCGATGAACTGGTCGATGTGCGACTTCGCCCGGCAGAAGGGCTTCCAGTGCGCGGATAACTTCGCCCAATACATGGGTGCCGACTACGACAGCAACGGCGATGGGATGGTCGACTCGGTGGGCCTGGCCTACGTGCTGGGCGAGACCGAGGCGAGCTACGTCACCCGCATCACGTCGACGATGCGCTCGACGCTGCGGGACGCGAACACGCATTTCGCGTCCGCGGGCACCAGCTACGACTACATCCAGTCCGACAACACGCATCCGACCTACACCGGCGCCACCGTGACCGCCGGTCTGTTCGGTGGCACCACCGGCTCGGGCTCGCCGCGCTACACCTCGTTCACGGGCGGCAAGAGCCCGATCTGGAACCAGTACGGGCACGAACGCATGGGCTGGGCGGTGTCGACCTCCAACCCGGCGGCGCCCTGAGGCCCGGCGGGCGTTCCGATGGACGGGCCGCGTCGTTCTGGCCCGAGGCCGACCGATCCGGGCGACGCAGGTCGGACGTGGCGCCCGTCGCTGGGATACCTTGCCATCGCGCTGGGGATCATCTTGGCCGGGCTCGCCTACGGGTTGATGTCGATGACGCCTTCGACCCCGGAGCCCGCCGCCGCCGACACCGCGGCCCCCTCGATGCCGGCAAGCTCGGCAAGCAACTCGACCGGCGCCGCCGCCGTGCCCGCGACGATCGTGGCGAGTGGCTCCGTGCCCGCGGCGCCATCAGGCGCGGTGCCCGCTGCGGCGAGCGGCGCATTTGCTGCCGGCGCGCAACGCATCGCGCGCTCGCGCGATCCGAACGGCGACCTGACGCCTGACCTCTCGGACTACATCAACAACGGCGAGAAACCGACGATGGGCGAGGTGATCGACCGCCTGCACCAGGCCGGCGTGCATGCCGGCCTCGGCGCGTTCTCGCCGCCCGGCACCCGGCCGCCGCTGGTGGGGCTCGCGGTGCCCGAAGACTTCGCGCTCCCCGAGGGCTACGTGCGCCACTACCAGGCAACCGACGACGGCCAGCGCATCGAGCCGATCCTGATGTACGCGCCCGACCGCCAGTTCTTCGACGCGGCTCACCAGCCGATCGCGATCCCGGAGAACCGCGTCGTGCCACCGGAACTCGCGCCGCCCGGGTTGCCGATACGGCGCGTCGTGATCCCCGCGCCGGTCGAACCGGGGAGACCCGGGAGCTGAACACCGCCGTCCCGTCGTCCCGGTCCAGCGCTCGCATGCTGGCTGGCATCCTCGCCAGTGCGGTGCTGTCGTTCCTGTACACGCGCGGCGGCACCGGCTGGCTGCTCGGCTTTGTGGCCCTGGTGCCGTGGTTACGCACGCTCGATGCGAACCGAACGCTCGCGGGCGCGCTGCTCGGCGCCTGCGCGATGTCGGTGGCGTACACGGCGGCGGTCTTCGCCTGGTTCGGTGCCGCGATCGGCCACTACACACAGCTCGGCGCCGCCACCGGACTGGCCGTGCTGCTCCTCGCCGCGCCCCTGTTCCAGCCGCAGTTCTTCGCTTTCGCGGTCGTGCGTCATCTCGCCGGTCGCCGGCACGGCCCGCTCCTGCGCGCGCTCGCGGGTGCCGCGGCCTGGGTGGCGACCGAGTGGCTCGTGCCCAGGCTTCTCGGCGACACGTTCGGCTATGGGCTCTACCCATCGCGCCTGCTGCGCCAGGCCGCCGATCTCGGTGGTGCGGCGGGCCTGACAGTCCTGCTGCTGCTGGCGAACGAAGCTGTAGCGGCGGCGCTCGCACGCCGGGCCGACGGCGCGCTCGCGATCGCGAAGCCACTGGCACTTGCCGCGCTGGTGCCGCTGCTGCTGGCGGGCTACGGCTTCGCGAGGCTCGCGGCTGCGCCTGCGCCCGCCGGCAAACCGCTGCGCGTGGCGCTGGTGCAGTCGAACATCGTGGACTACGAGCGCCTGCGCCGCGAGCGGGGCGCAGGTGCGGTCGTTCGCGAGGTGCTCGACACGCACTACGCGATGAGCTACGACGCCATCGAGCACCGGCACGCCGACGCGGTGCTGTGGTCGGAGACGGTGTACCCGACGACCTTCGGGCACCCGAAAAGCGAGGCCGGCGCCGAGCTCGACCGCGAGATCCTCGGCATCGTCGACGCCGCGCGGGTGCCGTTCGTGTTCGGCACCTACGATCGCGATGCCGCCGGCGAATACAACGCGGCCGCGTTCGTGGTGCCCGGCACGGGACTGCTCGGCCTGTATCGCAAGACGCGCGTCTTCCCGCTCACCGAATACGTGCCGGCGTGGCTCGACGGGCCGCTGCTGCGCCGTTGGCTGCCGTGGGCCGGCAGCTGGCAGCCGGGCAGCGGCGCGCGCGTGTTCCCGCTGCGCCTGGCCGACGGCCGCGAGGTCCCGGTGTTGCCGTTGATCTGTCTCGACGACGTGGATGCGGGCCTGGCCATCGACGGCGCGCGACTGGGCGCGCAGGTGATCCTGACGATGTCGAACGACTCCTGGTTCACCGAGCACCCTCAGGGTGCTGAACTGCACCAGGCCGCGGCGGCATTTCGCAGCATCGAAACGCGTCTGCCGCAGTTCCGCGTCACGACGAACGGCTACAGCGCCGTGATCGACGCCACCGGCAACGTGATCGCCGCGGCGCGCATCGGCGAACGCACGCTGGTGATCGGCGACGTACCCGTGCGGGAGCCGCCGCGCACGTTGGTGGTGGCCTGGGGCGATTGGGTCGGGCGCGCAGGCACTGCCTTCCTCGTGCTGCTGGCCGCGACGGTGGGCTTGCGCAGGTGGGGCCATCGAGGCGCGGACGAAGGGTCGGCATCGCCCGAGGCGCCAGCCGTCCCCGCCGATGTTGCCGTTCTGCCGCCCGCGGCCCGCCTCGCCGCCGGCGTGCTGCGTACCTTCGCGCGCGCCAGCCTCCTCGTGATGGCCGCCGCGGTCGTGCTGGGTGAGGGCGCCTTGCAGGCGAATACGCTCGTGCAGATCCGCACTTTCACCGCGCTCTTTCTCGTCCCCGAGGCGGCCGCGTGGTGCGTGCTGCGCGCGTTCGCCGCGCGGGCCTCGATCGAAAGCGGGACGCTCGTGCTGTTGAGCGGCGCGCGACGTCTCGACCTCGCGCTGCGCGAGATCGTCGGTGTCGAGCCGTGGCGCGTGGCGATTCCCGGCCCCGGAGTCTGGTTGCGGCTGGCTACCGGCGAGCGCTGGCGCTACGGGCTCGCGCACGCTGATCCCCTGGGCCTGGCCCGCGCGCTGGCCGAAGCCGGTGGCCGCCCGCTGCAGGAGCGCACGCCCACGCGCGCGACGAGCTATGCGCAGGCCCGCGCGGCCGTTCGGCGCGGGCGCCTCGACTGCGCGCTGGTGAAGTTCATCCTGTTCCCACTCGCGCTCGCGATTCCGGCCTTCCGTCTGCACCAGCACATCGCGTTTGGCAGTGCCTTCGGCGAGTACTACAGCTTCGGCCTGTCGGCTTACCTGACGACCTTCGCCCTCTGGTGGGCCGCCTGGTCGATCGGCGTTGCGCTGTGCGCCGCGGTGCTGCGCGCGGTGATCGAAAGCGCTACGCTGCTGGCGGTGCTGCTGCGCCCAGAGCAAGCCGTCGCCACGCGGCGGGCGTTCGAGCGCCTCGGCCGCGCAGCGCTCTACGTCGGCCTGCCAGCGTGGCTGCTGCTCCGAGTGCTCGCGAATTGATGTCGGCCGCAGTCAAGCGGACGCCCGCGATCGTCAATGGTTCAACATCAACTGCAGGATCACGCCGGTGGCAACGGCGACCAGAACGTAGTCCCCGCCGGCTTGGACCCAGTGGTAGCCACGCGGCGGCGCGCTCAGCCGGTGCGCACGCCAGTCATCGACGACGTACTGGCGGCTGCGGTATTCGGGCGGGAGACGATCACCCCGGTGCCACGCGTGTTCCGGACCGGCACCGTGTCCGTCGCCGCGCTCGCCTCGGTTCGAATGGGGCTGTCGCTGCGGCCCCCGCCGGGAGTCGTGGCGGCGGCCGTCTTGCTGGAGGTTTTGCCGCAACTGATCTTCACGGTCGTGACCCGTCCGGTCGCCGCCGTCCTGGGGGAAAGCGGGCTGTCCGGTCAACAACAGCGCTGATGCGAGTGCGCACACGATTGCTCTAGGGTTCACGTTCGTCTCCGCCAATGAAGGACGTTCAGTCTAGTGCGCGCGTCGTGCGAGACCATCAGCGGCCGGCGCGAGGCACTGTAGGAGGACGTGAACACAGGGCTGCCGCTCCGCGGGCGCCGGGCGCTTCGACCTTCGCGTCGAGGCGGTGCGTTCAAGGCCGCGACACGCTGACCTTCAGGAAGGTCGCCGCAATCGTCGTGCTGTCCTTCGACTGGCTTCGATTCTCTCGTTCGAACAGCGCCGCGAGCTCGCGCTGCAGGTCTGCGGCCTTGCCGTTCTGCTCCGCGGCTGCGAAAGCATTCATCGTCGGGCCGTAGTAGTTCCGAAAGTCGTCGAGGAACGCCGCCGGCGAGCGAGTCGACCTGAAGGTGTAGGTGTCGCGGGCGAACGAAATTTTGTCGGCAGGGATTCCCGCCGCCGCGAATCGCTCGGTCACATTCGATTCGACGCCCCAGGTCATCGGGCTGACGAAGCCCTCGGGAGGAGGCGGCGAATAGGCCGAACTGATCTTCAGGATCTGGGCGACAAGGGTCGGGTCGTTAGGGATCCAGTTGCCCATCACGATCCGGCCGCCGGGTCGGGTCACGCGCACCATTTCCTTCGCCACGTCGAACGGGCGCGGCGCGAACATGGCGCCGAAGATGCTCACCACCAGGTCGAAGGTCTGGTCCTCGATGCCGCGCAGCTCGCTGGCATCGCCTTCCTGGAACCGGCAGTTCGTCAGGCCCGCGTCTGCGGCATTGCGGTTGCCGGCCTCGACGAGATTGGCGGCGATGTCCACGCCCAGCACCTCGGCGCCCATCCGGGCCGCCGGCAGCGCCGTCGTGCCGTCGCCGCAGCCCAGGTCCAGCACCCGCAGGCCCTTTCGGATGCCCACGCCCTGGACCAGGGCCTCGCCACTGTCTCGCATGGTTTGGGCAATGCGAGTGAAGTCTCCTTTTTCCCAGAGTGCCTTGTTCGGGTTCATGCGGTGCTCCCGGTGAGTGGGCTGGAGGGTGCTGCGCCAGCGACAAGCAATTTAGGCCATGACCGGGATCTGCGCAATCCGCGCAGAACGCATCGGCTGCGGATCGGGGCTGGCTCGACCGGCTGCGTGGGCTGCGGTAGATTTGCCCATCGCACAGAAGCGCCAATGACCCAATTCGCAACGCAGCTCGCCCTCCTGGCAGGTGTTCTCGCAACGCTCGTCGTGGGGCCCGGCACGGCGTTGGCCTTTCTGATCGTGCGCAGGAAGCGCCGGCGCACGCGCCGTCGATCGCCGATCGGTATTGATCTGCTGCGTTCGCCCGGTCACACGGTCCGCGAGCAACTCGACGAGGCCTCGAGCGACCTGACCTGGGATGTCCTGCTGATCAGCATGGTGCCGATGACGTTCCTGGCCATCGGCCTGGCGCAAGGGCATGTCGTCGGTCTCCAGCAAATGATTGCCTTGATCCCGATCTATGCGGGGGCCGCCGTGCTGTTCATCGCCGGCATGATTCGCAAAATGGTCCAGGCGGGAGAGCTGATCGACAAGCTGCGGGCCGGCTTCGACGCCGAGCTGGCGGTGGGTCAGGAGCTCGACCAACTGATGCGCTCAGGCGCGGCGGTCTATCACGACTTTCCGGCTGACGGCTTCAACATCGATCACATCGTGATTTCGCCGCAGGGTGTCTTCGCGATCGAGACGAAGGGCTACACGAAGCCCGCCAACGTGAGCGGCAAGGACGGCGCCAAGGTCACCTTCGACGGCAAGGCGCTGAAGTTCCCGACCTGGACCACGAAGGAGCCGATCGAGCAGGCCGAGCGACAGGCCAGATGGCTCTCGAAGTGGGCAAGCAATGCGACCGGAGAGCCGGTTCTCGCGTGGCCCGTCGTCGCGCTCCCGGGGTGGTTTGTCGAGCGCACAGGGCGCTCGATCGTGCGCGTCTACAGCGGTCGGGCGTTGGGGACGCTGCTGAATTCCGGCTCGGGGACGTTGATCGCGCCGCAGGTTCTGCAGCGGATCGCGCATCAGGTGGAGCAGCGATGCCGAACCGTGGTGCCGGCGGATCGACGCGACTTGGAGCGGTGATCGACCGCCAGATTCATCGCGCGCAGCTCCGACCGAGACTGCAACTCTCGTCCGTTCATCAGATCGCCCGAAATCGCCCTTAGTTCTCGAGTCTCGTGAACAAGCGCGCTCAAGCCGAACGCCGTGGGTCCGATACTTCCTCAGACGGCGGTGAGGCGAATTGGCACCCTCACCAAACAGATCGCCAGTGACACGTGACGACGCCGTCTCCAACGTCTCCGTAGCAGGCCTGTGTCGAGTCAGGCCCCGACCGGGTCGACCAATCCGCGTACGCGCGCGAGCGCAAGCCTGATCTCGGCCTTGGCCCGTCCAGGGGTGGAGAGCATTGCGCACTGTCACCGAGGAACGGAAACAACGCCCCCCGGCTGCGATCTCGTGGCCGCCCGAGCGGGAACCAGGAACTCGATGAACCCACGGCACACCTGATGCCAGTCGAACGCCAGCGCGCGCGCTCGCGCTTGCGCTCGGGGTACTTCAAGTGACCGCAGCGCGGCGGCGCGAAGATCGTCGTCGAGCACACCCCCCGAGGAGTCTGCGACGACGTCGAGCGGCCCCGCCACCGGGAAGGCCGCGACCGGTGTGCCGCACGCCATGGCCTCGAGCATCACGAGGCCGAACGTCTCGCTGCGACTCGGGAACACGAACGAGTCGGCGGCGCTGTAGATGCGCGGCAATTCGGCTCGCGGCACGACACCGCGCCAATGGACCGCGGGGTGTTCGCGTTGCAGGCGCTCGAGCAGCGGCCCCACGCCGTAGATGACCTTCGAACCAGGCAGATCCAGGTGCAGGAATTCCTCGAGGTTCTTCTCGTAGGAGACCCGGCCGACATACAGGAAGACCGGTCTGGCCAGCCCGAGATCGGCGTCCGCAACGGGTCGAAACAGGCTGAGGTCGACACCGTGCGACCAGGGCCGCAGGCGCTCGAAGCCGTGGCCACGAAGGATCTGGAGCATGCCCGCGCTCGGCACCATCACGCCGCTCGATGCCGAGTGAAAGCGCCTGAACCAGGCGTAGCCCCAGCGTTCGGGCAGGTGCAAGGCCTTGGCGAGAATGTCGGGGAAGCGGGTGTGGAATGCGGTCGTGAACGCGAGACCGTGTCGCAGACAGTACCTGCGAGCGGCCGCACCCAAGGGGCCTTCGGTGGCAACGTGGATCGCGTCGGCCTCGGCCGCTTCGATTCCGCGCCGCACACCCGAAGCGGGCCGCCACGCCAGTTCCAGTTCGCGGTAGCCCGGGCACGGAAATCGACGAAACGCCGACGGCTCGATCATGATTACCTCGTGCCCTCGATCGAGCAGCCCCTGGCGAAGCTCGACCAGCGTGGTCACGACGCCATTGACCTGCGGCACCCACGCGTCCGTGACGATGCAGATTCTCATGCGCGAATCGTGTCCGGCACAGACCGGGCGGTTGCGATCCCCGCGTCGGCCCGCAGCTGCGCGGTCCAGTCGAGAATCTCGAGCCGGCCATCGGCGTGCTCGACCAGGGCGGTCAGGCTCTCGACCCAGTCGCCGTCGTTCGCGTAGAGCACGCCGTCGATCTCGCGCAGTTCCGCGTGGTGGATGTGCCCGCAGACCACGCCGTGCAGGCCGCGTCGCCGGGCTTCGCGAGCCAGCGCGACCTCGAAATCGCCGACGTAGCTCACCGCCCGCTTGACCTTGAACTTGAGGTACTTCGACAAGCTCCAGTAGGGCAGGCCGATGCGCGCTCGAAGCGAGTTCAGGTGGCTGTTCAGCCTGAGCGTGAACTCGTACATGGAGTCGCCGACATGGGCCAACCACTTCGCACACTGGATGACGCCATCGAAGAGGTCGCCATGGACGACCCAGAGCAGGCGCCCGTCCGCCGTCTCGTGGATGCAGTCGTCGACGACCTCGATGCCTCCGAAATTGTGACGCACGTACTTGCGCGCGAACTCGTCGTGATTGCCGGGAATGAAAATGACGCGGGTTCCCTTGCGCGCCTTGCGCAGCAACTTCTGCACCACGTCGTTGTGCGCCTGGGGCCAATGCCAGGAGCGCCGCAATTGCCAGCCATCGACGATGTCGCCGACAAGGTACAGGGTCTTGCACTCGACGCCCTTCAGGAAGTCGAGCAACGCGCCGGCCTGGCAGCCCGGCGTTCCCAGGTGCAGGTCGGAGATCCACACCGTGCGATACCGGTGGCGCGCCGTGTCGGCCTCGTCGTCTTCGCGAGACTCGGGAACGTCGATCGAGCTCCAGGCAAGGAATGTCGTGGCGTCGCGATGCATGGAACCCGAGCGTGCGGCATCGGTGTGACCGCGTCGTGACGCGGGTGCTCGATGCGTTGCGTGCCGGCCAAAACGCAGCGAAGCGGCCCTGCGGGGCGGTGTCCGACAGGCCTCTGGGTCATGCGCCTACAGGGGCTCGCGCCGGACGTGTTAGCTTCGACCGCCTTGCGCCGTGGCGGCGAGGGAGTGCCGCTCGCCTTACGGCCGGACACCATGTTGCTGCGGCGGCAATGAACTTGCCGACCGACCGAGGCGATGATGTCACGCTGTGTCCCAGGCTTTGCACACAAGGATTGACACCATGAGGTTAGCGATCGCCGCGCTGTTGGGCGCGATCTTCTCGGCCTGCGCCCTGGCAGGCCCACCATCGCCCGGAGCACCGGAGCCCACGATCGTGCCGATGCCCGCGGTCGTCGACCACTCCGGCATCGGCCCGATGATCGACCGCGCGTTGATCCCGCCGGCGGCGAGCGGCTCCGCCGAGCGTCGCGTGCGCAGCGTGTGGCGCAACCGCGGCAACGGCGCCGATTGCCGGCAAGGCGATGACAATTGCGCGATCGCGCCGGCGTTCGAGACCGTGCCGAGCCATCTCGGTGCGTTCCGAGTCGTGTGCGGGTTCGCGAAGATGGCCTACGACGACCCGATCGTGTTCCCGGGGCGGCCCGGCGTGTCGCACTTGCACACCTTCACCGGCAACGTTAATGTTGACGCCTTCAGCACGGTCGAATCCATCGCCGGCAGCGGCAACAGCACCTGCGTCGGCGGCACGCTGAACCGGTCGTCGTACTGGTTTCCGACGATGATCGACACCGCCAACGGCAAGCCGCTGGTGCCCACCACGAACGTCGTCTACTACAAGGGCAGCTACGAGTTCGACATCAGCAAGACGGTGCGGACCTTGCCTGCGGGTCTGCGCATGGTCAGTGGCAACGCGAAGAACACCGACCCGAACAAGGTCGGCGCACGCTACGTCTGCATCGGGCCGAAGCACGAGAACCCGGGCTGGAAGACGACCATCACCGCCGCCTATGCCGACGGCACCTGCAAGGTCGGTGGCGACTTCATCATGGAGGTCGGCTTCCCGTTCTGCTGGGATGGCGTCAACCTCGATTCGCCGAACCACGCCGCCCACATCGTCGGCGCGGAGCAGGACCGCACGGCGCCGTTCGCCAAGCACTGCCCCGCGACGCACCCGGTGACCCTGCCGGTCATCTCGTACAACATCCACTACCTGATCACCGACAACGAAGCGGTCGGCCGCTGGCGCCTGTCGTCCGACGTGGACCCGTCGCTTCCCGCCGGCATCAGCGGGCACGGCGACTACTTCCTGGGCTGGGACGAGGAGACCATGCAGACCTGGATCGACGGCTGCCTGCGCGCCAAGAAGGACTGCCACGCCGACCTGCTGGGCAACAAGACCATGCTGTTCTGACGCGCGGCCGGCCGCCGGCTATCGGGTCGGGATGACGGTCGCGCGGTCGACCGGCACCGCGGTGATGCTGTTCTGCGGCGAGCCCTCGATGACGCGATCCGAATAGGTCAGATAGACCAGCGTGTTGCGCTTGCGGTCGACCATGCGCACCACCCGCAGCTTCTTGAACAGGATCGACAGGCGTTCGTTGAATACTTCTTCCTGAACCGGCAGCGGCTTGTCGAAACTGATGGCACCGACCTGGCGGCACGCGATCGAGGCCTCGGACTTGTCTTCGGCCAGGCCGACCGCACCCTTGATGCCGCCGGTCTTGGCGCGCGACACATAGCAGGTCACTCCGCCGACCTTCGGGTCGTCGTAGGCATCGACGACGATCTTGTGGTCAGGGCCGATCAGCTTGAACACGGTGTCGACCGAGCCGATGGGCTCGGCGCTCGACGCGGGCGCGAGGCTGGCGAGCGCGAGGCCGGCCACGAGGAAAGAGGAAGTCTTCACACGGCAATCCTTGTCTGAGTGCGGCGCGGTCAGTGCTTCTTGTACTGCGTCGCGCCGAACAGCATCTCGCGCGCCTGCTCGTCCACCAGTGGCTTGCGCTGCGCCGCCAACACCTCGACGCCGCGTTGCACCGCCGGTCGCGCGGCGATCTCGTCGAACCAGCCTTTCAGGTGCGGGTAGTCGTTCCAGTCGATGCCCTGGTTCTTCCACGAGCGCAGCCACGGGAAGATCGCGATGTCGGCAATGCTGTACTGGGCTCCGGCGATGTACTTGACGGTGGCCAGCCGCTTGTCCATCACACCGTACAGTCGCCGCGCCTCGTTGGTGTAGCGGTTCACCGCGTACTCGATCTTCTCGGGCGCATACAGGCGGAAGTGGTGCGCCTGCCCGAGCATCGGACCGATGCTGCCCATCTGGAACATCAGCCACTCGAGCATCGTGTAGCGCTCTCGCGTGCCCGCCGGCATGAACCGGCCGGTCTTGCCCGCCAGGTACATCAGGATCGCCCCCGACTCGAACAGCGAGATCGGCGCGCCGTCGGGCCCCTGCGGGTCGACGATCGCGGGGATCTTGTTGTTCGGGCTGATCGACAGGAATTCGGGCTCGAACTGGTCGCCGGCGCCGATGTTGACCGCATGCACGCGGTACGGCAGACCACACTCTTCGAGCATGATGTGCACTTTGTGCCCGTTCGGCGTGGCCCACGAATACACTTCGATCATGTTCGCGTTCATATTGCGGGTTCTCCGATGCGCAAATGCGTGACTGGCATTCACTCTAGTTGATTGGGCGTTCCGATGCTCGAGTCGTTCAAGCGCTTGTTCGCCAAACCCGGGAATGACCGGGACTACACGCCGATCTCGGAGTGGGCGCAGCGCCGCGGCTACGGCTTCAAGCGCGTGCGCGACGGAGAAGGCTTCGTGATCGACGGCGCGTTCGACAGCCGGCCCTGGCGCATCGAGTGGGGCCCGCCGCAGCGCGAGTACATCGAAGGGCACGAGCTGCGCCTGCGCATGGAGCTCGACCTGCCGTCGGACATGCAGATGCTGCTGCTGTCGCGCCCGCTGATGGACGCGCTCGAACGCGCGACCTTCGAGGAATTCACCGACGACGTGCAGACCCAGATCGGCACGAAGACGCCCGAAGAGATGCGCTGGCTGGTGATGTTCCCGAAGGTCAACCTGTCGACGCTGAAATCGCTGCGACTGCGCTTCGGTGCGGTTGCGAGCGTGCCGGCATCGGGCCTGTCGTGGATCGAGGGCACGCTCGCCGAGCGGCTCGAGGCGGCCTCCATCGATTTGCTGCGCGACGAGCCGCCGTTCGTGCTGATGACCTTGCGCGGGCGCACCTACCTGCGCATGCAGCTGGAGTCGCCGCAGCCGCAGGCGCTGGCCGCGGCGCTGGCGCTGTTCGAGACCGCGGTGGCGCAGGCGCTGCGCGCCGCCAGCGGCGCGACCGACAGCGGCGTGGACTGGCCCGCGACCGGCGCCACCACCGCATGGCAGAGTTACGAGCCGGACCCGCCGGCGGCGCCGCCGAAGCGGCGCTGAACGCCGGGCGCGGGGCGCTCACGCGCTCCGCGCTACCAGTTCAAGCGTATTTGCCGAGTTCCAGCTTCGCGATCGCGTTGCGGTGTACCTCGTCCGGGCCGTCGGCGAAGCGCAGCGTGCGGGCGCCGGCATAGAAGCCCGCGAGCGGGAAGTCCTCGCAAACGCCACCGCCGCCATGCGCCTGCATCGCCCAGTCGATCACCTGCAGCGCCATCGTGGGTGCCACGACCTTGATCATCGCGATCTCGGCCTTCGCGGTCTTGTTGCCCGCGACATCCATGATCCACGCGGCCTTCAAGGTCAGCAGCCGCGCCATGTCGATGCGGCAGCGTGCTTCGGCGATGCGCTCGCGCGTCACGCCCTGTTCGGCGACGGTGCGGCCGAACGCGACGCGCGACGATGCGCGCTTGCACATCAGCTCGAGCGAGCGCTCGGCCAGGCCGATCAGCCGCATGCAGTGGTGAATGCGCCCCGGTCCGAGCCGGCCCTGCGCGATCTCGAAGCCGCGGCCTTCGCCGAGCAGGATGTTGCTCGCGGGCACGCGCACGTTGTCGAAGGTGATCTCCATGTGGCCATGCGGCGCGTCGTCGTAGCCGAACACCGACAGCGGCCGCAGCACCTTGATGCCTGGCGTGTTGGCCGGCACCAGGATCATCGACTGCTGCGCGTGGCGCGGCGCCTCGGGGTCGGTCTTGCCCATGAAGATGTAGATCTTGCAGCGCGGGTCGCCGGCGCCGCTGATCCACCACTTGCGGCCGTTGATGACGTAGTCGTCGCCCTGGCGTTCGATGCGTGACGCGATGTTGGTCGCATCGCTCGAGGCCACCGCCGGCTCGGTCATCGCGAACGCGCTGCGGATCTTGCCGTTCAGCAGGGGCTCGAGCCACTGCTCCTTGTGCTCGGGCTTGCCGTAGCGTTCGATCGTTTCCATGTTGCCGGTGTCGGGCGCCGAGCAGTTGAAGACCTCCGAGCACCAGGGCACGCGGCCCATGATCTCGGCCAGCGGCGCGTAGTCGCTGTTGCTCAGGCCGAAGTCGCGGCCGTTGTGCGCCGAGCCCTCGCCGCCGGCGGTCGGCGGCAGGAACAAGTTCCACAGCCCCGTCGCGCGTGCCTTCGGCTTGAGCTCCTCGATCGTGTTCAGCGGCGTCCAGCGCTTGCCGGCGGCGGTGTTCGCGGCGATCTCCGCCTCGTACCTGGCCTCGGCGGGGTAGACGTGTTCGTCCATGAACTTCAGCAGCTTGGCTTGCAGTTCGAGGGCACGGGGTGAGTAGGCGAAATCCATGGAGGTGTCTCCTTCGTGAGTCGGTGGTCAGGCGCGCTGCGCGATCGCCCAGCCCATCTCGGCCAGAGGACGCGCACCGGCGCCAGCTTGACGTGCTTGCGCGCTCGACGCTGTCCCCATCTCGACACGTTTCGCAATTCCTTGCAGGATGCCGGCCATGCGGAACAGGTTGTAGGCCATGTAGAAGTTCCAGTCGGCCATCACCGCGTCGGGATCGACGCGGCCGGTGCGCTCGCAGTAGCGCCGCACATAGGTCTTTTCGTCGGGAATGCCGAGCGCGGCGAGATCGTGGCCGCCGATGCCACGGCCCTGCGTGTACGGGATGTGCCAGGACATGCAGTGGTAGCTGAAGTCGGCGAGCGGATGGCCGATGGTCGACAGCTCCCAGTCGAGCACCGCGATGATGCGCGGCTCGGTCGCGTGGAACACCAGGTTGTCGAGTCGGTAGTCGCCGTGCACGACCGACACCTGACTCTCGTCGCGCGCGCTCGCGGGCATGTGCGCGGGCAGCCATTCGGTCAGGCGGTCCATCGCCTCGATCGGTTGCGTGATCGAGGCCTGGTATTGCTTGGCCCAGCGGCCGATCTGGCGCTCGAAGTAGTTGCCCGGCTTGCCGTAGCCTGCCAGGCCCACGGCGTTCACGTCGACCTGGTGCAGCGCCGCAATGACGCGGTTCATCTCGTCGTAGTAGGCCGCGCGCTGCGCGGTCGCGATCGCCGGCAGCGCCTGGTCCCACAGCACCCGGCCTTCGACGAACTCCATCACGTAGAAGGCTCGGCCGATCACGGCTTCGTCTTCGCACAGCACGTGCATGGTCGGCACCGGCACGTCGGTGCCGTGCAGTGCGCGCATCACCTTGAACTCGCGGTCCACCGCATGCGCCGACGCGAGCAGCTTCGCCGCGGGGCCGGGCTTGGAGCGCATCACGTACGCGCGCGTCGGCGTGACCAGCTTGTAGGTTGGGTTCGATTGGCCCCCCTTGAACTGCTCGACCGCGAGCGGGCCTTTGAAACCTTCGAGGCGCGGCTCGAGGTAGGCCTGCAGCGCGGCGGCGTCGAATGCGTGCGATTCTGAAACGGGCTTGGTGCCGGTCTGGGCTTCCATGTCATCGGCCTCGGGGTGAATTCGTCATCATCACTTGCTGGAAATCGCGAGTAGCTTTTCCTTCGACAGCACC
>Ga0070667_100001124_pt1 | contig 24396 bp, 21 predicted proteins | sample KBSS33metaG_FD_64659 | JGI IMG/M metagenome (GOLD analysis project Ga0070667, IMG submission 64659) | Switchgrass rhizosphere microbial communities from Kellogg Biological Station, Michigan, USA - KBS S3-3 metaG | ecosystem: Host-associated > Plants > Roots > Rhizosphere > Soil ... | reverse complement strand
CCAAAAGCTCCAACAGGTCTTGCAGTAACAGCAAACGGAGTTGCATATCAAACCATTACTGTTCGTCCTCCAACATCAAAAATCGGTTTGGATGCAAAAGTACAAGGTGAAGCAACACCATTCCATCTTTCTCAATATTCAGGAACAGAACGAACCATCGATCAAGATACTTTACCAGTAACTCTCAGTCAGGCCAAAGCCGGAATTAATTTTGATGCCAGCAGTACCTTAATTGGAACCGGTGCATCCACAAAACCATTGGCTGGTTCAAAAACTCCTGCCAAAGTCCATTGGGATTTTGGTGACAAATCAGATAAAAACAACGTCATTGATGGAGAACCGAGTGTAGCCAATGTTCAAAATCCTAAAAAAGCTTACCAAGCCAACGGCAGTTATCCAGTATTATTGGAAGTCACAGATGAACAAGGAATCGTTGACCGTAAAATTACCAATGTTGTGGTAAGTCCGATCATTGCAAGAATCGATGTGGCTCCATCAAATGCAGGACAAATTAGCCAAGAATTCACATTCGATGGTTCAGGCTCTGCAAGTGATGCTTCTCAAATTAAAACCTATACCTGGAAAATTACAGATACGACTGGACAAGCAGTTTCAGGAGTTACACCAGGCAATGTTGATAGTTTTAAATATACATTCAAAGCACCAGGAACATACAACGTAACCTTAACAGTAAATGATGGAGCAAACGATTCAACTCCATTCTCTACAACTGTAAAAGTTACTTCAAAACCTCCGGTTGCTCAATTTACTTCTGTAAGTTCAGATCCAACTCATCCAAACATTTACGTAATGGATGGAACAAACAGCTACGATCCGGATGGTTCAGCGGATGAAAAACTCCAATATAAATGGCAAGTTGATGCAGCACCTGGGGACTGTACATATTATAAGATTCCTCCAAGCGGCAAAACCTTTGATATGACAACCACTCTTGATTGTACAAATCTTGGGAACGAAGGAGCACTCACCGATAAAGGTTTCACTGCTGATAATGCACGCATGAAATTCAAATTCAAAAAAGGAAAATACAATGTGACTTTGGATGTTCAAGATCCAAACGATAAAGGAAATAGTGTGACTCAAGAATCACCTGTTGTTGTCGATAATGATCTCGATGTTGGTTGGGGCGATGATGGAAAACCTCTCACAGCTCAACTTACAAATGGCGTAGCAAACGTGAATTTTAACATCGCGAGTGAAAACGCTGTCGCATACGAAATCGATGCAGGTGACGGTACAAAAGAAAATGGTGACATCAATCAACAAACAACAAAGGCTCACCAATATACAAAAGCCGGTGCATTTAAAGCTAAACTCACTGTTTACGATGCTCAAGACAACGGAAACGCTACATACCGCAAAGTATTTATCAGTTCTGCTAATTCAACTGTTGCTGCCATCAGCGTGAATAAAGACGGTGATGACATCAGCAACACAAGCGATCCGATCGAAGGAAACCGCACAAGTATCTTCACCTTTGATGGAAGCAAATCATTAAATATTGATGGCACAGGCCGAAATCTTAACTATAGTTGGGACTTTGGTGACGGCTCAATTCCAGAATCCAAAAAAATCGACACTCACACCTTTAGTGATATTGGGGACAATGCATCCAAAAACTTCACGGTAACACTCACAGTCACTGATGCAGACGATGCAAGCATTCCAGTTTCTAAAGACACTGTAACAATCACAATTAAACGTCTTCCTCCAATTGTGACAGGGTTAAGCGCAATTCCAGCAAGCAATAAAATTGTAACTCCATTGTTGGTAAATGTTTCTGCTCAAGGGGCAGTTGATCCCGACGGAAAAATCACAACCTACAAATGGTGGTATTACGACGTTACTGATCCAAACACCCAACTTGGCGTCCAAATTACTCAAACACCAAGCACAACGTTAACCATTGGAACTGACGGCGAAGAAGGCCAAAAGAAAACGTATAAATTCGGCGTGATCGTGACAGATAATGAAAACGACAAATACGATTCCAGCCAAAGTTTGAATCCAGGTTTGATTCCAAGTTTGGATGTTACAAACGGTCCAAACAAAGCTCCGCTTTCTAAATTCAATGTAGATCACACCAATATTTTTGTTGGCGAAAGCGTTAACTTTGCATCAAGTTCAAGCGATCCGGATAAAGACGGAACACTTGTAAGTTACATGTGGAATTTTGAAGGCCAAGGCTACACAGACCCAGGCGATAAAACTTATGACAAAGCCAACGTTGCCTATACCTTTAAAAATCCGAATAAAGACGGATTCAAAGTTCGCTTAAAAGTCCGCGACAATAACGGTGCAGAAGCAGTTTCTGATCCAGTAACAATTTTTGTTGATTCAAAAGCTTCACCTCCGGTTGCAGCATTTTCTTCTCAACAACTTTCAGGAAAGAAAATTCAATTCGTAAACAACTCAACTGCAGACACAGCAAATGGCGCAAAACTCAAAACAAACGCTTGGGATTTTGATGTTGCAACAGATGCAAACGGCGATGGGGTAAAAGACAATGATGTTCAATCAACATCAGCAGCGCCAACATTTGAATATCCAGATTATGGCGTGTACAGAGCAAAACTCACAGTCACAGATGACCAGGGAAGTGATGGCGGAGTCATTAATTTCGTAAACGTAAAAGCTCCGGCAGTTGTACAAACACAACAATCAACAGGACCGGCACTTGATGCACGTTTGATCACAACTCCAGCTGCAAACGTTGCAGATGGCCGTGTTCACCTTCAAGGAGATACAGAAAATGTTACATTAGATTTCTCAAGTTCAACCGGCAATATTACTTCTTACGTTATTGATAAAAATGTTCTGTTCGATTCAAACGGCAATGGCATTAAAGATGACGATGAAGATTATAAAACAACAAAAGCCGGAAGCTGGAGCACTCCATTTTTACGCAGCTACGGACCAATTCGTGTAAGACTCACCGTAACAGATGCGAGTGGCAAAAAAGACACAGTTGAAAAAGATATCGTCTTTGACACTCCGCCACCAGCACCAACGCCCGCTCCAACATCTCCAACACCAGCCGGCACCACAACCCCTTCAAACCCAAATAACAGTAACACTCAGCCAAAAAACCAATTAAGTGCATTCGTTTTGGCAGGTTACGAAGTCGTAGATTGGCAGTTGTTGCTTGTATCTATGCTCGGATTTGGTATATTCATTGCTAGTAATTTAAACAAAAACAAACATGCCAGAAACAAATCCAAACAATCAGGCGAATCCAAATAATAATCCAGTTCAACCGGTTCAACCGCAATCAACTGGAATGCAACCACAAAGTGGAGTGCAGCCAACCCAGTCTGTTCAACCAAATGTTGTTCCACAGCAACCCGTGCAACAGATGCAACAGCCAGCGCAGCAAATGCAACGGCCGATGCAACAAGCACCATTGCAACAAAACGCAGTGCCGCAGCAACAAATGTATGCGCAGCAAATGCAACAACAACAAATGCGACCGGTTCAACAACCATTGCAACAACAGCAAATGCGACCAGGTCAGCCTATGCCTGTTCAACAAGGTGTGCGTCCGGGCCAACCAGGTGTTGCAGTAAGAAAACCACCAAGCCCTCGCCGACTTTTATATTGGGGACTCGGATGTTTTGGTTGTTCAATTCTTCTGTTTGTATTTTTCGTAATTTTATTCGTCAGTCAAACATCAGCCACTGGCGATAACGCTTTGGCAAAATCTTTGGGAATCGATACCGCAACCTTCATCAATTCGTTGATTACATTGGTGAATGTTATTTTTGGATTCTTCTCAATTATCTTGTTCATCATTGCGATCGTTGGAATTTTCCGCGCAGCAATGGCAAGAAAAGACGACAAAGATGCACGCAAAAGAGGATTAACACTCATGGGAGCTTCCGGTTTGCTTTTAGTGTTCATCGTCTTCATTTGGGTTGGAATTTATCTTTTCTTAAGTTCTAAAAAAGTAAATACAACTGCTGCAACTCAACAAGTTGGAATCGTTACTGATCCTGCAGTCACAGTTGGTTTAACCGCACCAATTACGATTAAATTTGATGGAACCAAGCTTCCACTCGATACCAAAAAATTCGAAATTCTTTCATTCTTATGGGACTTTGGCGATGGTAACACTTCAACCGTTCAATCTCCTCAAAACACTTATAAAAACCAAGGAAAAAATAATGGACGTTTTGATGTAAAAGTTGATGTCGCACTCAAAAATATTGCTACTGGTGAAGAAACAACTCAAACATTTAACGACATTGTAACCATTTCCAACGTTAAATTGGATGCTGAATTTACAGCTGCTCCAACATCAGGTCCGGCACCATTGGACGTAAGTTTTGATGCTTCAGCTTCTAGTGCCCCAGCTGGAGAAATTCAAGCCTACGATTGGGATTTTGATAACAACAATACTTTCACAGACGGTTCAGGTTCAACGATCAAACATACATTTGATCAGGTTGGAAAATACACGGTAAACCTTCGCGTGACTGATAACACAGGACAATTCGCGATTGTTTCTCAAGATATTGATGTTCAAGGTCCAAATCTCCCAGTGGCTGCTATCGATATTCCAACAACCGATGGCCATTATTTCGCAGGAACTCAATACACATTCAACGGCGATAAATCCACAAGTCCGGTTGGCAAAGTAAGCGCATACGAATGGGATTTTGGCGATCAAACTCCTCACGCAACAACAAGAAGTGCAACACATACCTATAAAGCCGCAGGCGATTTCATTGTTGGATTAACGGTAACCGATGACAAAGGCAACAAGAGCCAATCAACACAAAAAGTTACTGTAGAAAATCCAATCGGTGCGCCAATTGCTTCATTCACAACCGTTCCAGCCGAAGCAAAATCAGGTGATGGATTTATTACAGGAACAGTTCCATTTCAAGTGAATTTCGATGGTTCGCCAAGTAAAGAAGCCAACGGAAACATTGTTGATTACGCTTGGGATTTTGACGGGGATGGCAAAGTCGACGATCAAAATAAAACAGCAAGTTATGTCTATAAAACTTCAGGAACATACAACGCAACCCTCACTGTTACGGATGACCAAAACAAAACAGCAAGCTCAATCTTCATCGTAAAAGTTGCTGACCAAGGCTTACAATCACGTATCACGGCAACTCCGGTTGAAGGTGTAGTTCCATTGACCGTAACATTTGATGCTTCAGGCTCAAGCTATCCATCAGGCCAAATCGTGAGTTATGAATGGGATTTTGGAGATGGAACACCAAAACGTATTGATGCATCCAAAGTAACGTATCAATACACTCAAATTGGTACATTTAATCCAAAAGTAACAGCCATTGCTTCGGACAATTCACGTTCAACAGCAACAATTCCAGTGAACATTCGCCCGGTTCCTTTAAAATCATGTTTTGAAGCCAGCACAACACAAGGCGCTGCTCCACTCACCGTTGAATTTGATCCACATTGTTCAACCGGAACAATCGCTAAATACAGCTGGGATTTCGCAGATGGCGAAACATCAAGAACTCGTAAACCAACTCATACTTTTGCTAATCCGGGCAATTATCAGGTAAAATTGGATGTGTCTGATAATCAAAACGTTATTGATTCATTCAATATGAACATTTTGGTTACAGGAACGGTAAATCCATAATCTCTTTGAGCAACTCTTATGCATACTAAAAAGCAAAAAAGAATCATTAAAGGCTTCTCAATCGTAGCAATAATCATGATTGTGCTCGGTTTTATCCTTCCATACGTCAACATGATTCCAAAAAGTTAATACGAGCATAAAAACTCACAAAACACATCAAAAGGCCTCTCCAAAACGAGAGGCCTTTCTTTTGAAATAATCGCTGATTTATGCTATAATTTATGGATATAACCGAACCCAAAATTCATGGAAAACGAAACGCAACCAACACCAATCCCACCAGCGCCACAACAACCATCAGTTCCACCAACTCCGACGCCTTCACCAGCGCCAGTAGTTCCAGATGTTACTGTTGAGAACCAAGTTCAACCTAAAAAATTTCCTTGGCTCAGCATTGGTATTGGCATTGCAGTTTTTGTCATTGTTACAGGTGCAGCAGCGTATTTTGGCGGATTTTTGAATCCAACCACAACCATTACTACAAACACACCAATTTCTGGGAACCAAGGATTGAATGGTTCAGCAATTGAAAATACTCAACAAACTCAATCCGGAAATTTTATTGAACAACTTGGTGGAACAGAAGAAACAACTGCGGACAGCCAACAAAATTTTACATCAATCACTCAAACCGTTCAAAACGCGTGTCCTCAAGGAGAAGTGATGAATCCTGTAAGCAGCCGTTGTGCCTGTGATATCAACAACAATTATTTTGAAGTGAATATTCCGGGTGCATACGCACAACCAACTGCTGGAATTGCATCAGTCGCCTGCAGTACTTGTGCGCAAATAAGCGACCAAATTCTTCAATTGGGACAAAGCAACGATCCATTGGATGCAACGCGTAAAACACAATTACAAGCCATTGCAGAACAGAATAACTGTACGCCATGTGCTGTGTATGACGACCGCATTAATGAAGCATCACAAAACCAACAATGGGATAAATTTTTCCAACTCGTCGTTCAAAAATCCAACGACAAAACTTGTGGAAGAACTCTTCCGGTCTGTGATTCCGCAAAATGGCAATTGTTATTCTTAAACCAATTAAGAGATCGAGCGGGAAAAGATCCGCAAACCACTCCGGCAATGTTACAAAGTTTACAAGACCTTCAACAATCAATGACTGAAGATTTAGGAAATAACATCGCATGCTACAACATGCAAAACCTTTGTGATGAATTAAAATCGAGTTACGGCAACGTTCCTCAAGCAATTAGCACTCAACAATCAATAGCTGCCCCAGTGGGATCTACGCCTTTGTTAGGCCAAAATCCCACTTCCTCACAACAAACCCAAGAAGGCCAAAGTGAACAACTCGTAACATCAACTCCGCAATTTTATTCATCAAGCCAACAAATCCCAAAAATAAATACTGCTGTAAATCTTCAAGACGAATCTCAGATTGATTTTAGTTCTGTCACTCCAACCCAACTTTTTGATAAGCAATATTATTTGCTTCATTGCCCGGTTGAAGAACCTCAAGAACCTGAACATCCTCCGGTAAAAAGAATCAAAGATCCAACTCCGGTTTAAAGTTTTAAAGGAATCATTATTTCATGCAATCTTTGCAGGGATTTTTGACGAACCCTCCAAACTTGATTTCTTGTAAGCTTTCTTTGCTCAGCAATTTGTGGATCACTCATATCTTCAAAATAATAATCCAAAGCTACATCAGCCATATTGGGATCTAATATTTCAAGATTTTTTAATGCACTTCGAACCTTTTCTTTTTGTTCATGAAGCTCATCATCAAAACGAAAATCCGGGTTCTCATAAATTTTATGTTGGAGAAATTCGGAAGGGAATTGTGCTCTCCTTACATGCCGTTTCACCACATCCAAAAAAACTTTTTTAAGTGAAGCTCTCAAAAACTGTTCAAACCCAACCTCATGGGAATATTTTTGATAGTTCTTGAGAATCGAAGGAAATCTCATAAAACCATTTTGCACGAGATCATCAACATCTTCATACGCCAAAAACTTTTTATATTGTTTGAAAAAATGTTGAGCCATTGTTTGAACAACCTGCTCATATTTTTTAATAACGTCTTCCAGAGGTTCTAAACCCGGTTCAGAAGATAACGATTCCGCAAAAGGGGAATGAGTAAGAACTGCATTCATAAAGAAAAATTAAGAATGCACAGATTCTCTCAAAACCAGATGAACAACTTCTAAACCGAAGATAAACTTTGCCTAAAGTGACAGCTGGAAATTAGCTCTTTCTTTTACCATGCAAAAGCATTTCCACGGCATGTTCCATTGATCCTGCTCTCGTAATTTCTCCAGAATTTACAAAGAAAATTTCATCAGCATTTTCAATTGTATTCAAACGATGAGCAATAATCACTTTGGTTGTTTCCTTTGGAAGTTTCTTTAAAATTTCTTCCAACAATTGTTCTGTAACTGTATCAATATTCGCTGTAGCTTCATCCAAAATCAACAATTCAGGATTTCTTAAAACCGCACGAATAAAGGCAATCAACTGTCTCTGGCCCAAACTAATCGCGTCTCCACTGCTCGCAACTTTTGTCTCCAAGCCTTTATCAAAACGGTGAAGCAATTTACCAAGTTGAGCCTTTTCCAAAACCTTTTCCAGTTTTTCATTGGAATAACTCATATATTCCTCATTTCCATACAAAATATTTTCACGAACAGTTCCTGTAAATAAATAAGGTTCTTGAAGAATAAAACCAATTTTTTTGGTTCGATCAGCAGCTTCATAAGAACGCATATCTTTGCCATCTAACAACACCTGGCCTTCACTTGGATCATACAAACGAGCCATTAACGAAGCAGTCGTGGTTTTTCCACCACCGGTTGGTCCAACCAAGGCATATGTTTTTCCTGCAGAAAGTTTAAAACTAATATCTTTCAAAACAGCTTTACCATCAGGATAATGGAACCCTACTTTTTTGAATTCCAATAAAGGTTTTTCCTCATCTTTAGTTTTTTTATGTTCGGATTTTTCATCGTTTGGTAAAACTCCCAAATCAGATTCAAACGCAATAATATGAGAAATACGATCCCATGCCGCCATCGCCACCTGGAAAGTTGACCATAATGAAGCCAATTGACGAACCGGATCATAAAATCTGCTCACATAAATTAAGAAACTAATGAGCAAACCAACGGTTAAATTTCCAATAGAAATAAGATAAATTCCATAAGAAAACACAATCAATAAAGCCAGGTTTGAAGCAAAATCATACACCGGACTGAAAATATTATTCGCAATCCCAGCCGTGATCGAAGCCTTAAAGTTCGCATCATTCGTTTCTTTAAATTTATCACGGAAATAATCATGACGATTAAATGCCACAATCACTTTAAAATTATTCAAACTTTCCTGAATTTCCGCACTCATTCCGCCAATAGATTGCAAACTTACCAAGTTTTTCTTTTTCACCCATCCGGAAATCAGCTGAGTAAAGACCAAAAGACAAACAGCAGGAATCAAAGCTGCTGCACCAAGTTGAGGTTTAATACACAAAATAAAGATCGCTGCACCGGTCATTGTAAACAATGTTCCCACAAACTGCATGAGCGATTGTGAGAAAAATTGATTCAGGTTATCCGTATCATTATTAATTCTGGAAATAAGATCGCCGGCCTTATTTTGATTAAAGAAAGCCACAGGAAGCTCCTGCAATTTACTAAAAATCGCATTACGCAATTTATACAAAACACGCTGAGCCATACTTCCCATCATCCGCATTTGAATAAAACTTGCACCAAATGCGAATAAATAAATAATCAACAAAAGTCCTCCATACATCATCACACCGCCAAAATCTTTGTTTTGAATGAACTGATCAATAATAAAACCCACAATGAAAGGAGCAATCAAGTTGAGCCCGGAGTTGATAATGATCGCAAAAAGCGACAAGAAAATATTCTTTTTTTCATCTTCCATCAACGGCCACAATTTTTTAACAGCCGAAATCACGGATGTTTTTTCCTGCTTTCCTTTGCCCTGATTGTCGTTAAGATTGTACTTCATAGTGACTTGTACTCCTTTGGGAGTTAAAAATTTGAACATATTCCGGTGAAGTTTCCATGAGTTTATCATGAGTTCCTTTAGCCAAAACTTCGCCTTCCATTAACACAATGATTTGATCGTAGTTTTCAACTGAAGCAATTTTTTGTGTAACAGAAAGCAATGTAATTCCTGGATAATTTTTGTGAACATTATTTAAAATTTTATGTTCAGTTTGCGTATCCACACGCGCTGTAAAATCATCAAGCAACAAAATTTTCGGATTCAAAGCGAGTGCACGTGCAAGCATAATTCTTTGTTTTTGACCGCCAGATAAACTTGTTCCACGTTCAGAAACAATCGTATTCAAACCATCTGGAAGCTCATCTATAAAATCTCGAAGTTCCGCAGTATCAATAGCTTTTTTCAAATCTTCATCTTTCACTTTATTGTTAAAAGCAATATTTTCACGAACCGTAAGATTAAAAATAATACTGTCCTGAAACACAATTCCAATCTGTTCATGAAGCGCAACTTTGTCGTAATCATCAATCGGTTGACTGTCATATTTCACAACACCTTCATCAGGAACAGTGAGGCCCGTCAAGAGATACAAAAGTTGAGTTTTTCCCGCAGCAGTCGGTCCAATCACGGCTGTCCTTGTTCCTCCTTTTACTTTGAATGAAACATTTTTGAGCGCAGGTTTTTCACCAAAACGAAGCGACACATTTTCGAGTTCAATATCTCCATGCAATTTGTCCGTGATCGTTCCAGTATCAGGTTTTTCCTGAGCATTTAAAATTTCAGAAATACGTTGATAAGAAGCCTGTGAACGGGCAATGACGTTACTCATAAAACCAATCAAAATAATCGGGAAGATCAGAATCGAAACATAACTATTAAAAGCAGCTAAACTACCGATTGTCATTGAACCTTCAATCACAAAATGTCCTCCCAGTGTTACGATAATCAAGTTCGCAATACTGGCTACGAATGTAATAATCGGAATCAATCCCGAGAAAAGTTTTAAAATCTTTAAACTATTATTTTTGGCTTCAGTATTCACTTTTACAAACTTCTCAGTTTCATATTTTTGAGAATTCAAAACACGAATAAGTGAAGAGCCCAAAATACTTTCGTTAATAACTTTATTGAGCCAATCGATAATTTCCTGAGTTTTTTTAAACAACACTCTTACTTTGGAAAGCACAAAAAAGAACGTTCCTCCGATAATCGGTAAAATCAATAAAACCGCTAAAGCAAGCTTCCAATTCGTTAGTAAAAGCAATGTGCTCGCACCAATAATTAAAAAGACCGAAGAACAGATCGAAACAATCGCCTGAGCCACAAACATTTTTATCGCATTAATATCAGACGTCAGGTTTGTGAGCAGTTTTGAAGGTGTAACTTCTTGAATATATAAATAACTCTGTCGGGAGATTTTTGCAGCAAGCTGTTCACGTAAATCACGCGCCACTTTTTCGGAAGCATAGGTCTGAACCACGCTTTGTCCGTAGGCAATAATGAAAATAAAAAGAGCAGCAACAAAAAATTCAATAATTAATGTTTTAATATCCAATGTTTCTTGTGTAAATGCATCAATTCCGCCAGAAACAATCCGGGGAATCGTTAAACTAATTCCATTGCTTGCAAAAGCCAATATCACGAGCAAAATAATCCAACCACGATAAGGTTTTAACAAACTTATCAAACTCGGACCCTGAGGTTTGCCAGATTTCTTTCCTTTTTCCGAACTTTTCAGTTCATCCGTTTTCAATTTCTCTTCCGGATGACTCTGAATCTTGGATTTCGCTGATTTTGGGGAGGATTTTTTCATGAATTACTGAAGGTTGGCGATAATCTTACTTTGTAATTTTTTAAGTTGCATGAGTTCTTGGTCATCCAAAGGTTCAAAAAGCTTTTTAAGGCCTGCAAAACGTTCTTTTTTAGCCTCTTCCAACTTCTTTTTACCAAGAGCTGTTAATGTTAAATTTAACTTTCGACGATCTTCTTTATCTTCTTTTCGAGCCATTAATTTTGCCTGAACCAATCCTTCCACCAATTGCGTTGCTGCACTTGATGACATACAGAATGTTTCAGCAAGTTCTTTCACAGTTTTTACTTCACCTTGAGATAAAATCATCATAATACCCATTTGAGACCTTGTTGGCATCCCTTTCAATTCCTTTTTCTCTGAAGAATGGGGCGAAGCGTGAAGACGATGCATCATTCTCATGTCTTCGAAGATTGCAGTAAGAATTTCTTCACGTTTCATAAGTACTTCATAATTAAGTAAGATACTTAACAATAAAGTATCTTATTCTATTAAATAAATCAAGCCCGGTCAATACTATTTCCCATTTTCCCCATGTGCATGCTTGGCAGGCGAAGACCGGTGAGGTGTAAGAAAATGGCAGGAATTAACCACAATAAAGTAGGTAAGGGCTGCAAAAGTCGCGATATAAAAACTCACAGGAAACCGAGTCGTAAACGCCAATAAAAGTCCTCCCCATGTAAAAATTAAACCAAACACAATTGAAAGCAAAATCGATGAAATCGGATTGCGCGTAATGTGTTGTGCTGACGCAGCAGGCGCAATTAACAAAGCAAAAACGAGCAACACTCCAACCACTTGAATAGATTCAGCAACCGTAATCGCCAGCAAAAGCATGAAAAAAATCGAAAGAAATTTCACAGGAACACCTCGAGCTTCCGCCACTTCTGGATCAATCGAAGCAAAAAGTAATGGTCGAAAAACCACCATTAAAGCAATCAAAGTTCCGATTCCAAAAATTAACGTCAATACCACATCTCCTGAAGTCACACTTAAAATCGAACCAAAAAGAACTCCAACAGCTTCGCTTGCTGAATTGGTATAAAGTCTTAAAAAAAGCACGCCTAAGCCTAAAACAAACGAAAGAATCATGCCGATTTCAATATCACGACCTTGAATTCTTTTTTCCAATGAGCCGATGCCAACCGCAGCCAAAATCGTAAAAATAAACATTCCGGCCAAAGAACTCATTCCAAATAAAACTGCACCAGTTGCCCCAGCAAATCCAATATGCGAAAGCGCGTGCGCCGCAAATGCCTGGGCACGTAACACCACAAAATATCCGACAACTGCTGCTAAAATTGCAATAATTGTTCCAGCCCAAAAGGCATTCTGCACAAACGATTGTTGAAAAAGTTCAATCATGGCGTAGACAATTGATGTGATGAGGAAGCCGAATGATGGTCACTTCTTTTTTCATGTTTAGAAAGCAATCTCACTGGTAAATACACCACAAACGAGATTGCAGAAATATAAAAACTCACAGGCCAAGTTCCGTTAATCGCCAGAAAAATTCCAACCCATGTATACAAAAGACTCAAAATAATCGAAAGCACAATCGCACCCAAAGGCTGGTGGACAAGCCGTGTAGCTGTTGCAGCCGGACCAACCAATAATGTAAAAATAAGCAAAACTCCAACAACTTGGACAGACATCGAAACCGTAATCCCAACCAAAACTAAAAAAATAACGGAAAGTAATCTCACTGGAACACCTCTCGCTTCCGCCACATCTTCATCAAAAGAACTAAAAAGCAGAGGACGGAAAATACAAATAATTCCCACGATAGTAATCACACTAAAAATTGCAGTAATGAAGACGTCATTCACGCTAATACCCAAAATCGTTCCAAATAAAATGCTGTAAGCTTTTTCAGCATAACCGCTGTACAAAGAGATAAAAAGTGCACCAAGCCCAAGCATTAATGTCATGATAATGCCGATCGTTATATCTCTTTCATTCAATCTCTTGCCCATAATTCCCATTCCAATTCCGGCAGAAATCGTAAAAACCAAAAGCCCGATCACGGGATCAACACCAACAACTAAGGCGCCTGCGGCGCCCGCAAACCCGATATGAGAAAGCGCATGCCCCGCAAACGTTAACCCTCGTGTCAGCAAAAAATATCCAACAATCGCTGCAACTACCGCAACCATTGAACCCGCAATAAATGCGTTTTGAATAAATGAATAATGAAGTAACTCGAACATAAGATTTCCATTAAATTTCAGCACCAACCACAAAAATTCGATCCAAAGCTCTCACCACTTGAATCGGCGTATTATAAAGTTTACTTAAAATTTCCGTTGTCAGAACTTTATCCGGAGCACCGATCGCAAACTGCCCGTTTGCAATAAAAAGCACACGGTCAATTACAGGAAGCAGAGGATTTACATCATGAGAAACCAACATAATCGAAACCTGACGTTCTTTCGCCAGTTTCACCAGCAATGCAATAATCTCTTGCCCATGATGAATATCAAGATTAGAAAGCGGTTCATCCAACAACAAAATCTGCGGATTCGTAATAAGCGCTTGAGCAATCAATAAACGCTGCTGTTCACCACCAGACAAATGGCCAACCGGCGCATTCGCAAAATGAAGCGCATCAACTTCGTCCAAAGCTTTATCAATCATCTCATCCCTTTTTTTATTTGGAAACCCAATGCCCCATTGATTTCCATCCAAACCAAAACCAACCACATCTCGTGCCCGCAAAGCCAAGTCAGCTTCCAAAACACGGTGCTGTGGAGCGTAACCAATTACACTATTCCCGCGACGCGGTGGTTTTCCCAAAAGCGTAATCGAACCTTTTGTTGGCTTAAGCAAACCAAGCAAAAGCTTTAACAGTGTACTTTTACCCGCACCATTCGGCCCCAAAATCGCGATAAATTCACCTTTTCTAACTTCTAAATCCACGTCATGTAAAATTTTTCTTCCACCAATGGCGAAGCAAAGTTTTTCGATCGAAATAATATTTTCGTGTTTCATATACATTATTGTATCACTGATTGAAGTCCTTGTTGTAGAGCATTCAACTGATTCATCATCCAAGTTTGATAATTCACATTCGCTGGCATTGTTTCTGTGACATAAACCTGAGGAATAGTTTGTTTTTTCGCAGCATCCTGAAGATTTGTTGTAATCGGAGTCACCGTCTGACTGTTATAAATCAAAATTTTCACGGCTTTATTATTGATCTGATCATTCGTCGTTTTAACATCTTGTGCAGAAGGATCGTTGCCTTCAGCCACTGCATTTTCAAATTCGATTGGAGTTAATACATTCAGCCCCATAACCTTTGTTTGATAAAGTTCAACCGTTTCCGTTAAGGCGATTGGTGTGCCATTAAACTGTTTTTTTATATCAGCCATTTTTTGTTGGATTTGAAAAATTGAATCTTTAAAGTTTCCCAAATTTTGATCAAAGTCCGCAATATCAGCCGGATCTTTTTCAACCAACGTATCATGAATGTTTTGCGCAATTGGCAGCATATTATCAACGCCATACCAAAGATGAGGATTATCTTTCAAAATATCAGTCGCAATGCTTGCCGCAGAAATAACGGTACGATTTGGGCTTGGAGTAGCCTCAATCAGCTTTTCCATCCAAGTATCATAATCCAAACCATTGTAAATCACGATGTCCGCATCACTGATATGAATACCATCCTGAACAGTTGATTCATATTCATGAGGATCAACATTCGGATCAGAAAGAATGCTCACCACATCCGCATGATTTCCGGCTAATTGTTTGGCAATATCACCGTAAAAATTTTCAGCAGCCACAATCTGAATTTTTTTTGTAGTTTGCTGAGTCGAAGCCGTAGAATCATTAGAAGTACCTTGATTTGAGCATCCATTCAATAAAATCAACGAAGCCACAAAAACCCCTGAAACAAAATATTTTTTCATAATGCAATAACATGTAAATACAAATGCAATACTATTGTAATTAAATAAAAATCAAAGTCAACAAAAAACTCCGGAAGGGCTTTACGCACAACCGGAGTTCAATTTTAAATTAAACCCACTTTCTACTAAACAATTGCAATAACTGATGGATTTGCAGGGTCATATTTAATTTTGATCTTATCTCCAGCTCTTGGAATAGCAATTCTGGAAACCATCACTTGTGCCGCAATTTGGAATTCAGCGCCAACAGCAGGAGTAACTTTCAATGTCAAAATCACCATCGGATTTTCATTTACAGTTGTTCCCGTGTCTTGAACAGACATCACATCTGCAGTTGCATCAGCACCATTTTGAGCAACAGCTTTTGTGGCTTCAATACTGCCAATAGCCTGATTTCCTTGATTAATACTTGAGTTCATTTTATCTACAAAACCTTGTCCCATAAAAGCTTTGGTCAAACCGCCCATAAAACCTTTGTTGACAGTGTCGCTGGCTTTTTGAAGAGCCTGTTTTGGATCCTGATTATCGTCCTTTTTTCCAAAATTAAACATGCGAAAGAATATTAAAAAATACACGTTGATTGAATTGTAGCCACTAACAATCCAAAATACAACTTTCCTTCCTCAACCTATTGTAAAAAATGTTTCAGGGTATACACCAAATCCTCATTTTGTTCGGAAATGATCTTTTTGGTTTCACTCGCAAAAAGCCATTCCAAATACCCACGATCCATTGCGGAAACATCTTCAAACTTTTTATTCACATATTTCCCGAACCCAAAAGTCGCCAAACGCACAGGCAAATGGGTTAATTCAATCATTTTATGAATAATCGCATCTTCTTCAGTTAAACTAAACTTTTCCTCAATCACACCGCACAAATATTTGAACAAAGATTCCAAAACCATCACGTCACCCATGGCATCATGAGGCATACCTTCAGCGTCCAAATCCAAAGAATAGCGCAAATACTGCAATTTATACTGTTCACTTGGAATCAAATGCTTGGCTACGCGCAAAGTGTCGATAAATCGATCAATCGTCAAACCTTCAGTTTTAAGCACACGAATATCAAATAATGCATTGTGCGCAACCACCAAATGATCAACCAAGAATGTTTGTAATTTTTGTTGAGCTTCGCTTCCTTCAAATGCAGGTTTATCCGCAACCATTTTTTCAGTCACATGATGAACAGCCATCGCGCCAAAAGAAATCGGAACCGAAGGTTTAAAATAAGCATTCATCGTTTCTCCACTTTTTGAATCTTTATAGGCCAATTGAACCAATTGAGCATGTTCATCCAAATCAGTAGTTTCCGTATCCAGAAATAAAAGATCCATGAAATTCAGAGTGAAAATATCTTTTGAATCATAACCAAAATCAACTCAACGATCAATCTTCATAAATTCTCTTATGACTTTTTGCTGACAGATACCTTGACATTTTGTCAGCAATATATCATTGTTATTGACCCCGATGGCTTCAATTAAAGAACAAAGAAAAATTTATGAACATTCCTGGAGAAAAAATCTGGCAACCCCAAAAAGCAGTTCCTTTTGTAAGAGCTTTGGGAATTAATACAGTCGCACTTATTTATCCTGCGGTTCAACATGAAAGTTTTCAGATTGGAGCAATCATTCCTGTTCTTCAAGCTCTCAATCCTCAACCAGATTATCGATCCGGCCAGTGTGCTGATGCTTTACTCGGTTCATTAAATAGCCAACTCCCGATTCTCGCAGTCGTTGAATCTACCCGTAAAATATACGAAAAATCAGCACTTGATGCCTATGATAATGCAGCTGTATCAATTTCAACAGAGCTCAAAGATGCGGTAGTGCCGGTTTTATTGATAAGCGACAACGCTCATACCGAAAGCACAAAAAGCACTATTCCACCAACCGGACCTGAAGCTCTTGTACAAGAAGCAGCCCACAGAAATATTCTCCCAATCAGATTTTCCACTCCAGAAGAACTTCAAACCCAATTCCGGAAAATAGTAGATTCAATCTTATTGGGAAAACTTCCTAAAGTTTAAATTAAAACTTACCAGCGCCACTTTCATAAATTTTCAACCAATCAGCTGGAGAAATATAAGTTTTATCAGTTGTATTCAAAACCTGAAGTACGGTTTCGTCTTTGTTGACGCGGAATTTAGCGATTTGATTTGAATCTCCGCAACCAACGTTGTACCAGATAACACCATGATAATATTCATCAACTGGAGCAGAGTCATCATAAACATAATAAAAACCACTTCCACATCTGCTGAACATATCTTTTTCAATGTTGTTAAATTTACCTAATGGAGCAATCAACGATTCTTGAACGAGTGTATCGCCTTTACTGCCGAGTGATGGTTCTGTTGATGTATCAGCAGTCACTGGAATTGTTGTCACAGTTGCAGTCGTACCGTTCACTGCAGGTTCAGAAACTGGCATTGTTGTAGTCACGTGTGAAACGCCCAGACCAAGAATAAGTGTAAGGAAAGTAACGATAAAACTGTTCATTGAGGAAGGGGATTAGGAATTGAGGAGATTTTGAATTTTTGGAGGAAGAGCCTTTTTTTTGTTGTATTTAAGATAAATAATAACTTGGGCAACTGCAAGATTAATCATCCAACTTACCCAAGCAACTGCGATCAAAATATAAGCAGATTTTATATGAAAAACTAATGAAAGCATAGGAGTTAATATCCGAAGCGTTACTGCGGAAAAACATAAAGCATAACTGCGAATCATCCAACGAATGTGTCCTTTAAGATCTTTTTTCATGATTGCACTGAGTGCCAACCACGTTGTTAAAACCCAAAAAAACGCCATGAACATAAAACCAACATCTGCCCACGGCCCACCATTCGCAAAAAATGCCATAAAGAAACCTGCAGGCCCCCCCAACAACAAAATCGCCGCCACATAAATTTTCCCAAGTGTCCTATGAAGCTTCATATGTTTTGCCCTGAACTTTTCCAAAAACTGAAACGGTCCAATCGCCAAAGCCACCAATCCACCAGTAATATGAATATAAAACGCAACACGCCATGGCAAAAAATCCACGACCTGTTGTTTCGCCAAAAGAAAATAAATGTCAGACCGGAATGAAAAATAGACCAAAGTCACCGCACTCAAATAAAGTGCGATCAATGTCATCACAATCCATCCACACCAGAAAAGAAACTTTTGCATGAACAGAAATGAAGACATTTGGCTGGGGATGAGGGATTCGAACCCCCGAATGCCGCCTCCAAAGGGCGGTGCCTTACCACTTGGCGAATCCCCAGCATAGAAAAATGGAACGTGTAAACTCTAACAAAACTTAAGCGAAAGTCAATCGGCTGGACAACCTTTATGTTGATTTCATCTGTTTCCAACGTACCAACGCCATCGCGCCCCATGCAGAAAGAAAGAAAACAAAACCAATGATAACCCCAATCACCGGAATCCATGAAATAACATGCAATCCAACAACACCCAAAACCAACCAGCCCCAACCCATGGCATATTTTTTAGGTTTTTTGATCTGTTCATAAAGCAAACCGCCAAAAGCCACTCCGGAATAAAGAACGCTCGCAATAATAAACGCAACATATGCGATTAAAATTAATCCTCCCAAAATCGCTCCGATGCCTGTGATAAAACAAAGAATCGCTGCAATCGGCATCACAATCAACATCACCAAACCAATCAAAAAGCATTTCCAAAAAGTTTTCCTGGAAGATGTTTCCACGAACTTTTTATTAAAATTCGGAAACAATAATTGCATGATCGCGATAACCACAAAAAGTGCGATCACAATCAAAATTTGGCTGATCCAAAAACCTGCAGTCAAAAATTTATTGGTATCAACAACAAACGGATGCGGCGCATTCAAATCAGATTTTCCACTGTATTGAATGTTAATATTTTTACTCATCATTTTCGCCATCGGATCAATCAAAACTTTTCCACCAAAAATATTCACATCACCTTGAATAACCGCATGAGGACCAACCGTAATGTTCCCTCCAAAAACCATCAATTCACCATCAACCGGCCCATCAATCATAAAATTTCCGGAAAAAACGCGAAGATCTCCGCCAATATGACCTGTCACATTAACAGTTCCACCAGCCAACATTGCATCCTGCGAAACATTCCCATTCACAAAAACATTTGCTCCGCTCGCAGCCAAATCGCCCTGAATAGTTCCGGACATCATCGGGTTTGAACCGGCCAAATAAACATTTTCAGGAATATTTTCAGTGGAACCAACCATGGCATCTCCACTTCGCATCACTGAAGCCAGAGCCAAACTTGGCATCAATATAAAAAGTCCGGCGAACAGAACAAAAAGTTTTTTCATAACATAAAAATAAAGAGGGCAGAAACTAACCAGCATTATAACACCAGCTCACAATCCAGCGAAATTTTTACAGAAATTCAACTGATGATATAATCGCGATATGGATAAATTTTTAGAAATTTTGCGCAAAATAGGAAGATTTTTCATTTCTCTCGTGAACATTTTTTATATTGGAGCAATAATCATTGGAGTTATTGTTTTAAGTTTAATTATTTTTACGAGCGAGGATAAACAAAATAAATTTATAGATTCCCTTCAACAAAAAGCCACAGATTTAAGCCAAATGTATTCGGACAAACCAAATTCTGATCAATCTACTACTTCACTTCAATCTTCTATGAAACTCACAAGTTCCGCTTTTGAAGCAAACGGTTCAATTCCATCCAAATACGCTTGCGATGGCGAAAACATGAGTCCTCCATTAAAAATTGCTGACGTTCCTGAAAATGCAAAATCATTGGCACTCATTTTATTCGATCCAGATGCGCAACAAGGCAAAGGATTCACGCATTGGGTTTTGTGGAATATTGATCCAAAAACTTCAACAATTGCCGAAAACACACCTCCATCAAACGCAGTTATCGGTCAAAACGGCGCAGGAAAAAACAGCTGGATCGCACCATGTCCGCCAACTGGCGAACATCATTATCAATTCACATTGTACGCATTAGACACAACACTCAATCTTCCAGAATCCAGCGATAAATCAGCTTTAGAAAAAGCCATGGAAGGTCACACGATTGAGAAAAATATGTTGGTCGGTTTGTATCAGAAAAAATAGTTTACGGCCGAATCTAAACTAGGAGAATTTATTTCACACCAACCCATTTTCCTTTCGCATCAAAACTGAAAGCCGATGGACAGATTTTTTGTAAAACGCATTCCGCACACAATGGCTTCGGAGCTTTGCAAATCGCCCGTCCATGATCAATCAATAAATACGAAATATCATCCCAATCCGGACGCGGAAGAACTTTCATCAAATCTTGTTCAACTTTTTCCGGACTCTCTTCTTTCGTCCAACCCAACCGTCGAGAAAGCCGACGAACATGCGTATCCACCACCACACCTTCAACAATATTATAAACATTGTGAAGCACAACATTGGCTGTTTTTCGACCGATTCCAGGCAATTCAATCATCTCATCTAAAGTTCGTGGCAACTTTCCATCAAATTTTTCCACAATCATTTTTGCGGCAGCCAGAATATTTTTTGCCTTATTTTTATAAAAATTAATCGAACTGATCATCGAAGTTAATTCCGAAAGATTCGCCTCAGCAAAATCTTCCACATTTTTATATCGATCAAACAAAGCAGGAGTCACCATATTCACGCGGACATCAGTGCATTGTGCGGAAAGAATCGTGGAAACCAGCATCTGAATCGGTGTCTTAAAATTCAAAGCAGTTTTCGCATTCGGATATGTTTTTCGCAAAAGCTTCAACTCCTCTGGTATTTTTGATCTACTTGTTTGTAGGTTGATCATGAAACCATTATATCCTAAGATGAACCCGTGAAAACCCTTCTCAAAAAACTGGACGAACTCAAATACAACAAACGCGCCATGTATTGGCTCATTGCCATTGATCTCGCCCTTGGCATTTCTTCAACAATTGTCGATTGGCCTTGGCTTATTCGCGTTCCAACAAACCTTGTGATGTTTGCTCCAATCTGCTCACTTTACCCATGGTTGCTCGTGGCATGGCACGCAATGTATTTATGGAAGAAAAAAGTTCCCAACTGGTTCACCTCATTTTTATTCGTGGGACTTTTTAGTTACGGCATCATGGCCTGGATTTATTTCCCTTTGTACATGAGCTGGAACGGCATCAATTTTCATGATGTTGGAAGCATTTTTTGGGTCACTGCCTACGCAGGACAAGCATTCATTATCGCTTCTGAAGTCAAAAAAATACCTTGGTGGCAATATGCTCTTGTCCTTGGATATTTCTTTTTCAAAGACTATTCCGATCGTTATCTTGGAACATTTTTGGACGTCCTTTTGGAATCTTATCCCGAAGCACTCAAACTGTTTTTCTTTGTGATGACACTTACACTCCATAGCGCCGCAGCCGGAATTTTGCGTTATTTATACTGCAAAAATTCACCAGCAAAGGTAAAAAATCCACAGGAACAGTTACAAAAAGCAACTCAAGGAGCAGAAGCCTAAGGTTTAACCGCTGGAGCACTCGCGCTCGTATGCATGACTGGAACTGGAGCAGGCCTTGGCGCAACGACAGGCACAACCGGCACATTCGTGTCGCCACCATTTGGAAGTGCATCCGGAACCGCACCACCATTTACTTCAGCATTTCCGCTTTGTTCAGCCATTTGTAAAAGTTGCTGGCTGTCATTCGCATCGCCCAACGTTTCATCTGCAGTTCTGCTCACGTTGTAAGATTCGCCTGTGACGCGACTCAAATATTTTTCCGGCAACGAATTCAAAGGCAAGTAGGAGAGTGGCAAATAATCCAAAGGATCAACATGTTTTCCACCTTTCATCACTTCAAAATGCAAATGAGGTCCCGTGGTCATAAGACCGGCACCTTTTGTTCCCGGAGTTGCACCACTCAAACCAATGACCTGTCCCTGTTTAATTTTCTGACCTTCTTTCACTTCAATATCAGAAACGTGACCGTACAAAGTCATAAAACCGCCGCTGTGAGCCAAAATAATGTAACTATATCCATAACCATTATCACGAGTTTTATAGACGACACCATCAGCCGGAGCATGAATTGGTGTGCTTTGAAGCGCACGAATATCAACAGCTTCATGCGGAATTCCCATGGCTTTAAGATATGATGCATCATGGAAATATGCACTGATGCCGCGACTTGGACTCACTGGCCAACTTGGATGGAAATCACCGTCCGGATTATCTTTCATGTATTGATAAACATTCGTCGTATCCTGATCCAAAACACTCTTATAATCATCAGGATTAAATTTATCGCCAAGTTCCGCAATCTTATCCTGAATAAACTGTAAATTCTGGCTCAACAAATGAATATCTTGCAAAGCCTGACCTTGTTCTTGCGTAGTCTGATCCAACAATTGTTGATAAATCGTTTCCTGACCTTTTGTTTCCGTTAACAATTGAGCTTTTGCTTGTTGTTGCATCAATAAAGTTGATTGTTGATCCTGTAACTGACGATAAAGCATTTCCAATTTATTGCGGGAATTTTCAAAATTAATCTGTTCACTTTGTTGTTGGCTCACCAAGGTTTCCAGCTTATCAAAAATATCGCGGCCGGCCTGTTCCAGAACATTATAATATTTCAATTCGCGTAAAGCTTCGTCCGGAGTTTGATCAGAAAGCAGCATTTTGGCCACATTCACCGCTTCATCTGTAGAAGTCGTGTCACTCATCGAATTCTGCTGCTCATACAAAACCTTCAAATATTCAGCCATCATTTTTTTCTGATTCTCAATTTCCAAATTTTTCACCTCAATATCATTTTTCAATATCTCAATCTGGCTTTCCTTATCCTGAATCTGTTGAAGCACATTTTGCGTAATTTCAACCGTACTTTGAATTTGATCATTTAAAATATCCACCTGATTTTGAAGTGTCAGACGTTCTTCTTGCGTGCTCAAAAGCTTATCTTTCGTATCATTCACATTGCGATTAATATCCACATAATCACTTTGTGCTTGTTGAAGTTGCTGTTTAATGTCGGACAAAAATTGCTGACGTTTTGCCATTTTATCAGCAGTTTCCTGGCTTGAAGCAAAATCTTGCATTTGTGAGTCGCCGGTCACTGAAGTTGATCCAAAACCAGAAAGATCTTTCTCACCGGCCGGATCACTCGGCGCCACAGTCGCCGTTCCAGCCCCGCCAAATCCCTGTTCCGTCCCAGAACTCACCACCTGAGCCAAAAGCCTCATCGTCACGGAATTACTTGGAGTAAAAAACATGGTAACTCCAAACAAAACCAGCACGATCTTGGCAATATGTTTTTCACTACGTTTCATAAGGTATTCAAAAATCTAAAAATCCTTATATTATAGCCTAAAATCACGTTCAAAACAACCGCCCAAAGGCCGATACAAGGCCAAAACCCCACTTTCGACTTGCAATGACAAATCTTTTTCAGTAGAATCTGTGAGCGCCCTTAAAAAAGGGCTTAAATATCATCATTTCGTAAAACTATGGCACATAAAAAAGCGGGTGGCTCCACAAGTAACGGACGAGATTCACAAGCCAAAAGACTCGGTGTAAAGAAATTCGGCGGACAAACTGTTAAAGCTGGAAACATCATTATTCGTCAGCGTGGAACCAAATTCCACCCTGGAATGAATGTTGGAATGGGCAAAGATCACACAATTTTCGCTCTTGTACCAGGAAAAGTTCAATTTGTTGAAAAACAACTCCGCAAATTCGACGGTCGTGTATTTAAAGATAAAATGGTGAATGTTGTAGCCTAAACTAGGCACATGTCAGATTTAGAATCATTTTCAGGTGCAGATGACCGCGGAGAATCTATGGATCCCGCGGCATTTGAGCGTTTCAAAGAACGTATGGCGGCTGCGGCCGCCCAGCTCAAAGCCCTTCAAAAGCAAGAACAAAAAGCCCGCAAAAAAGAGGACGAACTCATCAAAATCCTCCTCAAATTCATTCAAACCGGCACCAACCGCGACATCATGATCCTCGTTTCAAGACTGTTGGAACAAAACATTCC
>Ga0070667_100001116_pt1 | contig 24491 bp, 21 predicted proteins | sample KBSS33metaG_FD_64659 | JGI IMG/M metagenome (GOLD analysis project Ga0070667, IMG submission 64659) | Switchgrass rhizosphere microbial communities from Kellogg Biological Station, Michigan, USA - KBS S3-3 metaG | ecosystem: Host-associated > Plants > Roots > Rhizosphere > Soil ... | reverse complement strand
ACCGGCAACACGATGGTGCTCAAACCCGCCATCGAGACGCCGTGGAGCGGCTTGCGGTGGGGCCGCATCATCGCGGAGAAGACCGATATTCCACCAGGTGTGTTCAACGTCGTTCCGACGTCCGACAATGGTGTCGCGCAGGTGCTCGCCACCGATCCGCGCGTGGACATGGTTTCCTTCACCGGCTCGACGGCCGTGGGCAAGCTGATTCAAAGTCTGTCCGGTGAAACGATGAAGCGAACCCTGCTCGAACTCGGCGGCAAATCGGCCTACATGGTGCTCGATGACGCTGACATGGAGGCGGTTCTGCCGGGCTGTATGGGGGCGCTCATCCATTCCGGCCAGGGTTGCGGGCTGACGACGCGAATGCTGGTACCGCGGCAGGTCTACGACCAGGCGGTTGAGGTCGCCACCGCGACCTTTGCGGCGGTTCCCGTCGGAGACCCCACCGATCCTGCGACGTTCTGCGGCCCGCTGGTGTCGGCCAAGCAACGTGACCGCGTATTGAATTACATCGAGATCGGCAAGCAACAAGGGGGGCGGGTGACAGTCGGCGGCGGCAAGCCGGCGGGACTTGATCGCGGCTATTTTGTAGCGCCGACTGTTTTCGCCGATGTGGACGCAAGCCACCGTCTGTTCCAAGAGGAAATTTTCGGACCGGTCATCACGATCACGCCCTATGACGGCGGCGACGATGGCCTGGTCGAGCTGGCGAACAACTCGACCTACGGTCTATCCGGTGCCGTGATGGGCTCGCCCGAGCGAGCCATGGCGGTGGCCGGGCGAATCCGCACCGGCACATTGAACCTCAACGGCGCCATGTTCTACGGCGCCGACGCACCGTTCGGCGGCTACAAGATGAGCGGACTCGGCAGGCAAAACGGTCACGAAGGATTCGAACAGCATCTTCAGACCAAGACGATTGGATACACCAGCGCATGACCGATGTGCTCAGCGGAATTCGCGTCGTCGAGCTCGCCGCGTGGACGTTCGTTCCGGCCGCTGGCGCCGTGCTCGCTGATTGGGGCGCCGATGTCATCAAGATCGAACATCCCGAGACCGGTGATCCGCAGCGCGGACTGATCAATTCGGGAATTGTCGCCGGGGCGGGCGGCGTCAACCATTTCATCGAACAGCCTAACCGCGGCAAACGCAGCATCGGTCTGGACACCTCCAGTCCCGAGGGCTTGGAGCTGTTGATGACGTTGATTGAGACAGCCGACGTGTTTCTCACCAACCTGCTGCCGGACTCGCGGCGGCGCATGGGAATCGACGTGGATCAGGTGCGTGCGCGTAACCCCAAGATCATTTATGCCCGCGGCCACGGGTACGGCTCCAAGGGAGAAGAGGCCGCGCGGGGTGGATACGACCTCGCGGCGTATTGGGCTCGTGGCGGTATCGGCATGGGGTATGCCACCGACAACGGGTCCTACCCGCCGCTTCAGCTGCCGGCTTTTGGTGACGTGTATGGCGGCCTGACAATCGCCGCAGGCATCGCCGGAGCCTTGGTGAAGCGCGAGCGAACGGGTGAACCCTCCGTTGTCGACGTCTCACTGCTCAGCGCCGCCATCTGGCAACTCGGACCCGACATCGTCGGCGCTGGCGTCACCGGCCAGGATCGTCCCAAGTTCCAGCTCGAGGAGATGCCCAACCCGGCAGTCAATATGTACGAGACGCGCGACGGCCGGTTCGTCGCGTTTGTCCTTCTTCAGGCCGATCGCTTCTGGGCTGATTTCTGTACGCGCTTAGGTCGCCCGGACCTAATCTCCGACGAGCGGTTCGCCACCGCCCCCGTACGGTTCGAGAATCGCAAGGAGTGCATCGCCGAGTTACGGGCGACCTTCGCAGCAGAAGATCTCGCGCATTGGGAGAAGTCCTTCGCCGGGTTCGACGGAGTGTGGGACGTGATGCGCACCGCGCGCGAGATCCACGACGACCCTCAGGTGGTCGCAAACGGTTATCTGCCGCGTGTTACTGATACCAACGGCAACGAATTTGCGCTGGCGGGCAGTCCAGTTCAGTTCGACGAGACGCCGTTGGCGCTGAGGTGCGCACCGGGACACGGTGAGCACACCGATGCAATACTGGCCGATCTCGGCTACGACGAAGACCAGATTATCGACTTCAAGATCAAGTCAGTAGTCTTGTAGATTCCTGCTGGCTCCGTGCCAGGCGTTCGGTCCGCACGTGACCCGTACGGTGGCGCGACCGATGCTTATCTGCCTAGCTGGTCGCACCGGCGGCAACGGATATGCGTGCCTGGCGCGGTCGGGTGGTTCGGCCAGATCCGCCGCCTCGCGGCGTCGTTTAGCGTTGGAGTTTTCCGAAATTGAAACCCGAACGCCGCTCGATGTCGACGCGAACGCCTTTGTCTACGACGCTCGGCCGGCCGTGCACTCTTACTCCGCGAATCTCGTAATAGGTCATATGCTCATCAGCGACACAGCAGAGCTGTTGACGTGCAAGAGCATTCGCGGCGACGGGATCAGTGGGGTCCAACCGCAGCAGGAGCGCTCCGTCGGGGAACTCACAATTACTGAGGGTGGCCGTCGGCCAGCCGTCAGCGTCGACGGTGCCGACTGCCATCACCTTGCAGCGCGATAGGAAGTCGTCGATCTCCTTCGCATCCATGTCGATATCACGCTTCGGCATTGGCAGCGGCCACCCTTCGCGGGAGTCGGGCCCGGTCGAGTTCGATTCGGAACGCGACCCGTTTGCCGCTTTCCAGTCGCTCGCGAACGGTATCGATCACGTCATCGGGTACGGCTGTCGGGCCCGCGCCGGGTCTCGCGGGAATGAAACCGGCTGCATCGATACGGTGACAGCGGCCCCAAAAGGCAATGCCCGAGGCGGGATCGTCGTCCTCGACGACGACAACGCAGACGCGGTCGTCGGCGGCCAGATAGCGTGTCTTCGCGGCCTTGCGATAAGTCGTGAACTCGACCGCGCCGTCGCGTGGGATGCCGGTCATGGGGTAACCGCTCACCGTGTCGTCGGGGCGTTTGAGGAAGAGAAACATCGACACTGGCCGGCCGTTGACCCACCCGCCCATGTAGTCAAGCGTCATTTGGTTCTCCTCAAAGCTGTCCTCCTTGGTCAGGTGCGCCGAATTGTGTTGCGTGCTAGGTATTCCGCTTCGACGTGCGTTCGAATCGTCATCCTCTGAGTGCCCTCGAAGGTGTTCGAGGACCGGGAACGCGCGTCGATCACCAACCACACCGAATCTGAGGTCGGCGCCCACGCACGCATATCCGGCTGCAACACGAACTGCTCATCGCGAACGACCGGAAGATATCCCTTGGCCACCAACGCATTCTCGAACAACCAAGCCCGCTACCAGCAGGTTTACAGGCGAGCGGCGTCGACCTCATTCGCGACGACCCGAAGTAGGCAAATCTCTGTCTAATTACTGGCGTGATCGTATCCTGTCGAAAACACCAGTACTTGCGTTATGCAGCCAGTCCTGCGCGAGCAGCGGGTGTTGTAGATGCCAAGGCCGCATCACGAGGAGAGGGATGCTCCGGCTGAACACGCTACGACGACAAATCCGTGCGGGCACAACAGTGATTACGGTGGCCGTGGCTTTAGGAGCGTTGGCGACTGTCAACGGATACCGTTCGATCACAAAGACCGTGCTATCCATTCCCTCCTACGTCATCGGGAGCATCATTACCGAGCTCCCAGTCGAGACGATCGCTGTGGAAGCCACCGCATTGAGCCTCGCGACGCGGAGGCTGCCGCGCCCGATGCGAAAGTACGCGTGGATGTTGTCGGCGGTGTCGTGGCTGGGTCGGCTAGGGCTGCGCACGGAGGCGGCAGAGGCGAGTCAACCTCTCAGCGCCGCACTGGATGACGGCCTCGGTCAACAGCGTCGGAAGGACTCGGCGGGTTTGTGGGGTGACCGTGCCCCGGGCGGCGCAACTGCCAAGGCACCGGCGCTCCTTCGGATGATCCGAGTCCGGCGTGACTACAACCACGACGGCGACATCAGCTACGGCCCGCATGGAGCCGCCAATCATCTCGACATCTGGCGCCGCCCCGATCTGGCGAGAACAGCGGGCGCACCGGTACTTCTTCAAGTGCCCGGCGGCGCGTGGGCCTCGGGAAACAAGCGCGGTCAGGCGTACCCGTTGATGAGTCATCTAGCTGCGAATGGTTCGATATGCGTATCGATTAATTATCGGCTCAGCCCTCGTCACACCTGGCCTGTCCAGATCGTCGACGTGAAGGCGGCGATCTGCTGGGTCAAGGTCAACATCGAGCGCTACGGTGGCGACCCGACCTTCATCGCGGTGACCGGAGGGTCGGCAGGCGGCCATCTCAGCGCGCTAGCCGCGCTCACCGCGAACCGCCCCGAGTTTCAACCCGGGTTCGAGACTGTGGACACCGTGGTACAGGCGGCCGTTCCTTTCTACGGTGTCTACGACCTCACTCGTACCGACGATGCGCTCAATCCATTTATGGTGCCGTTCCTCGAGAAGCTTGTCATCAAGCAACGCCGCACTCGGCGGCCCGACCTGTTCGAGTCAGCATCTCCGATCAGCTACTGCCGGCCTGACGCGCTGCCGTTCTTCGTGCTGCACGGTCGTAACGACTCGTTCATTCCGGTCGAGCAAGCGCGAAGTTTCACCGCGAAGTTGCGCAGTATCAGCACCGAGCCAGTGGCGTACGCCGAGTTGCCCAGAGCACAACATGCTTTCGATATCGCCGGTTCGGCGCGAGCAGGACACGCAGCAGTCGCAGTGGAGCAGTTCCTCGCCGAAATCTATTCCCGCCGGTCAACGGATCAACGGGAAAGGGCCTAGCATGCGACAGTGTTGTCGTGCCACGGGATTGACCCCTTCGCCAACCAACCGGAACAACCGACTAACAAGAAAAGCCCCCGCAAGGCGGAGGCTTTCCTTTATAACTCGACGCGGACCTGGCTGGATGTGAACTCAACGCGGAGTGAACCGTTGTGCTCCGTCAAGGCGCAGCACTTCACCGTTGACGTACCCGTTGGTCAGCAGGAAGGTAGCCGCGTCGGCGAATTCCGCTGGCGTACCGAGTCGTTTGGGGAACGGCACATTCTCGGCGAACTTCGCGAGTGCTTCTTCTCCGACCGACTCCATGATCGGCGTCTTCATCGTTCCCGGGGCGATCGTGTTCACCCGAATACCTGCGGCGCCGAGGTCGCGCGCGGCAGCTATGGTCAATCCGATCACACCGGCTTTCGCTGCGGCGTAGGCGGACTGGCCGATCTGGCCCTCATAGCCGGCGATGGATGCAGTGAGCACCAACGCGCCCCGCTCGCCGCCGGCTTGGGGTTCGGCAGCGGCGACGGAAGCGGCGACCAGGCGGGTGACGTTGTAGGTCCCGTTCAGATACAGATCGATGGTTTTGGTGAAGGCGGCAAAGTCGGCCGGGCTACCGTCGCGTTGCACGATGCGTTGCGCGACGCCGAATCCACCGTGCGCGACGACCGCGTACCGCAGCTGGCCGAGTTTGTTGGCCTGGTCGATCGCTTCGTTGACTGAATCTTCGTTCGTCACATCTGTACTCACGAAGACCGTGCGGGCGCCTAACTCGTCGGCGAGCGCCTTGCCTTTGTCGGCGGCCAGGTCTGCGATCACCACGCTGAGTCCGTCGGCGTGCAATCGCCGCACCGTGGCCTCACCGAGGCCGCCCGCGCCACCGGTTACGATGGCCGAAGCACCCTGGAAATTCTCGATTGTCACTGTTTTCTCCTCTTGAGTCGACTGATCACAAACTTGCGGTTATCAGGTCCCACGGCCCGGCAACTGTCACGGCCATCCTGCCGAACCGACGCGCAAAACCGGCCGTGGTGCCGTGCGCGTTGCTCCAGGCCTCTGCGCGCAGTATTCGTTCTCGAGCGCGGCCGATGCGGCAGGCGCCGGCAACTACGCTCACGCTCTTCTCTCGTGTGCGAGAAGTGAACTGTCCACCGTCTTTGGCTCCTCTTGCTAGTGGACCGGACGCGTGATCTTTGAATTTTATAACCATATAGCGCATTGGATCCGACGATCGAGTCGGGGGTCTCGCAGGAACCACACTCCACCACATCACTCCGCTGCCAGCTGCCGCCACCGGGAGTCCCAGTCGTGTTCCGGGCCGATTGACGGACGCGTACATCGGGGTCATGTCACTCCACCTTGTCCAACCATGGCAGTGCCACCTATTGCGGGTGTCCTGGCCGCGTCGGGTCGATCCCGAGGGGGCTCATGGTGGGAGCGACCACGATGCTGTGTCTGGCCGCGCCGGCGCGGCCACCGAGAGGCCGTCTTGGCGCTGTGAGTTTTATAATTAGAAAATTGAATTGCTAACAGAAAATACCGACGCGAGTGTCAAGGGCGGCGGAGTATGGTGTGTCTGTTGTCCGCTCAATGGCAGGCGCGTCGTTTGCCGCAAGGGTTGGGTTCTGCGGCCGCGCTGATTTAATTAGACAAATGAATAGATGTTTAACGGAGCTACCGGGAAGTGTGCCGGATTGGTGTAGCGACCGCGTTACTGCAACACGAATCACTGTCTTGTAAAAGTGGGACAGCAGATGGCACTTTTCGGTTATTTCTGGCGCTCAAGCGCGGAGGGAAGGCAGCACCGTGTCGACTGCGATCGTGACGAACTTGGACAGCCGTGAATCCGGCGTCATTGCCCATCGCCGGTATGCGGTGCCGATCGCCGCAAGCACGACACCAGCGCGGACGTCCCACACCAGTTCGTCGACGGGTGGGGCAGACCCGGGCGAGGCCTTGCCCGCAGCGTGACGCAGAGTTGTGGCGAGGGCTGGCTGTACGCGACTGGTCGCAGCCAGGAAATACCGCCACACTTCTTCGTCGATCGAAGTCAAGCGCATCATTTCAAGGGTTTCTTTATTCAGTCCGCCTGTCGTGCGCTCGACGGCTTCCAAAATTGCACCATTTAATGACGAATGGTAAACAGTTTCAGAGAGTTGTTCAACAAATTTTATAGCCGCTTCCGCGATTGTTGCTGCGAATAATTCGCTCTTGCTGCCGAAATATCGATAAAGTGTCCGCGGCGAAATTCCCGCGAGGGCAGCAACGGATTCGATCTTGGTTGCTGAGTAGCCGTTAACGCGGAACGCGTGTATCGATGCGTCGATGATGGCGCTCCGCGTCGCGGCCATCCGTTCGTCCGTCGGAGTGGCTCTGTACGCGGGTAGACCTGCGCGATCACGTCGTCGAGGCATGTGTCGCAGTGTGTCACGGACACACTGCGACAGGCGAGAGTCAACGTGCTGAGGTATTGCACTTCGACCAGCCGCATGCAGTCCCAGCAAAAGCTGGAGTTTCTATTGTGCGGTCTGTTCACGAAAGCAAATTAAGGCCTGTGAGTATCGCTCATACTGTTGCTCCGCCGGAAATATGTGATGTACGGTACAGCGGCGACCGCACGTGATACGTGACACACGAAACTCGCGGGTTCCCGGCGGCGTGGATTCACGGAGGGATTGTTGTTAGTGCTGCTCGTAATGCCTGGAAGAGGTGAGCGTTGACCGCCCTCGGAGCCCTGCCTAAAAAAGTGGTCGCCAAGCCCATCACTGCGGTGGGGGGCTTGGTCGCGATGTCCCTGGACACGTTCGTTGCACTGTTCACCACGCGGTTCGCGTTCCGGGAGTTCGTCCTCATGACGTGGTTCGTAGCGCGAGTGTCGCTGCTGCCGACGATCCTGTTGGCGATTCCCTTCACCACGTTTGTCGTTTTCATCCTGAACATCCTTCTGCTTGAGGTTGGCGCCGCCGATGCGTCAGGCAGCGTGGCGGCGCTCGCCGCGATCCAGATCGGGCCGATCGTCACCGTCCTAGTCGTCTCCGGAGCGGGAGCGACCGCGATGTGTGCGGATCTCGGTGCCCGCACTATCCGCGACGAACTCGACGCAATGCGGGTAATGGGTATCAACCCGATCCAGGCCTTGGTGGTGCCCCGGGTACTGGCCGGAGCCCTGGTCGCGACGATGCTGTTCGCAGTCGTCACACTGGCTGGCCTCCTCGGTGCGTTTTTGTTTTCCGTCTACGTCCAGCACGTCACCCCCGGCGCCTTCGTCGCGGGGCTGACCCTGGTGATCGGCTTCGGCAACTCCGTGATGGCGATGGTCAAATCATGCGTATTCGGGATCGCCGCCAGCTTGATCGCCTGCTACAAAGGCGTCAGCGTCGAGGGCGGTCCGCAGGGTGTCGGAAATGCCGTCAACGAAACCGTCGTCTACGGGTTCATGTCACTGTTCGCCATCAACATCGTGCTGACCGCCATCGACCTGAAGCTGAACCCGCTATGAGCCCCGGACTGCCTGGCGAGTCCCTCGGAACCGCCGTTCCGAGTCGGATGTACCCGCGCGTTTCTCGCGTGGCTGGAGGTTTCGCCGCCGGGTGGAACCGCATCGGCAGCCAGACCCGGTTCTACGCGGAGACGCTGGGATCCATCGGGGACGTCCTCGTCAACTACCGGATCGAGATGGTCAGGCTCATCGCTCAGATGAGCCTGGGGGTCGGGTCGATGATGATGATAGGTGGCACCGTCGTCGTCATCGGCGTACTGGTGCTGGCCAGCGCGACGCTGACCGGGCAGCTGGGCTGGAACATCCTGCAGGGCGTCGGTCTCGAGGCCCTCATGGGCTTCCTTTCGGCCTTCGTCAATGTCCGTGTCGTCGCGCCGCTGATCGCGACTGTGGGGCTCTCGGCCACCATCGGTGCGGGTGCGACCGCGCAGCTGGGTGCCATGCGGATCAACGAAGAAATCGACGCCCTGGAGGTGATCGGTGTGAGGTCAGTCGCCTACCTGGCCTCCAGTAGGGTGATCGCGGGAATCATCGTGCTGATACCGCTGTACTGTGTCGCCCTACTTGCATCATTCTTTGGATTACGTTGTGTTACAGCAATTTTCGGACTATCTTCTGGTGTCTATAATCACTACTTCCTTACGTTCCTGAACCCGCAGGACATCCTCGGGACGTTGCTGCAGGTGGTTCTGACGGGGACTGTGGTGATGCTGATTCACACCTACTACGGCTACACGGCCGCGGGCGGACCGGCCGGGGTGGGGGAGGCGGTTGGGCGGGCCGTGCGCGCGTCCTTGATCGTCGCGATCTTCGTGCTTGTGTTCGCAGCGTTGGCGACCTACGGGGCGCATGGCAACTTCAACTTGTCCGGGTAAATGACATGAATCCACGGAACGGCTTGGCTCGTCTTCATTCAGCGTGGTGGACGCTGGTTCTGCTTGTGGTCGTCGTCGGCCTGGTGCTGTTGTCGTTCGCGATGTACAACGGAAGTTTCACGCCGCGCGCTGTCGTGACCCTCACTTCGGATCGCTCAGGGTTGAATATGGAACCCGGCACCAAGGTGAAGATGAGGGGGGTCAACATCGGTTGGGTGGACGCCCTCGTCGGCGGCAACGAACCCGTGGCTCTGAAGCTGGAGATCGATCCCGACCAGTTGTCGCACATACCGGCGAACGTCGAGGCGGAAATCAACGCCACCACCGTATTTGGCAACAAGTTCGTCGAACTGATTCCGCCCGAACACCCGAGCGCGGAACGGCTGAGGCGGGGAGCTGTGTTGCACTCGCGCAATGTCGCAACCGAAGTGAACACGGTTTTCGAAAATCTGACCAATCTGCTGAAGCAGATCGACCCGGCCAAGCTCAATGGAGTGCTCACCACTCTGGCCCAAGGCCTTGGCGGACAAGGCGAGCGGATGGGCCAGGCGATCACCGCGGGCAACCGAGTGCTCAGCGAACTCAATTCGCGCAGTGACACAATTCGCCAGGACTGGCGATCGCTGGGAGCGTTCAGTGATACGTATAGCGCTGCGGCGCAAGACATTCTGTCGACCTTGAAGGCCGCGAGCACCACCAGTGCCACGATCAGCAGCCACGCGTCGGATTTGGATAGGTTGTTGCTCAACGCAATTGGTCTGGCGAACTCCGGCACCGACTTGGTCGGGCCCAACAAGGACACCTTGATTCAAGCGGTCAACGTCGTGGAGCCGACGACGGACCTGCTACTCAAGTACAGCCCGGAGTTCACCTGCCTGCTGACGGGCGCCAAATGGGACCTGGATAACGGCATGTACGACGTTACGGGCGGAGTGAACGGCTACAGCCTGCTCCTTGATGTCGGGCTTCTGTTGGGCAACGACCCGTACACCTATCCCGACAACTTGCCGATCGTGGCGGCCAAAGGGGGACCGGGCGGCAAACCAAGCTGTGGATCGCTGCCGGATCCGACCAAGAACTTCCCGGTGCGGGAGTTGGTCACCAACACCGGATGGGGCACCGGCGTGGATATTCGCGACAACGTGGGCCTCGGTCACCCGTGCTGGGTGAACTACTTCCCCGTGACGAGGGCAGTGCCCGAGCAGCCCAGCGTGCGCTGCCAAGGGCCTCCGTCACCAGGTTTGGTGGCGCCGGCGGCCGGGCCGCTGCCCCTGCCGCCCGTACCAGGCCCGCCGGCCGGCGCGGCATCGGGCGGACAACCACCACCGTGACAACGAGGTTTCAGAGGAAAACGCGATGAGAATCGAATTTACCGGTGCACTTTGGCGGGTGGCTGTGTTCCTGGTGGCATGCGCGCTGGGAATTGTGGCCATCTTCGCCATCTTCGCGCAGGTGCGGTTCCAGTCAGAGAAGACGTACCACGCGGTCTTCTCCAACGTCAGCGGGCTCAAAGATGGCAACTTCGTGCGGATCGCCGGCGTCGAGGTGGGCAAGGTCCAGGCAATCACCGTGCGCGCCGACGCGACGGTGGATGTCAAGTTCTCTGCCGACCAGTCGGTGATGCTCACCCAGGGCACCCGGGCTGTGATCAAGTACAAGAACGTGACAGGTGATCGATTCCTGTCGCTGGAAGAGGGCGCTGGCGGAATTGCACCGCTGCAGCAGGGACAGGCCATCCCGATCGAAAGGACCGCGCCCGCACTGGATTTGAATGCCCTGATCGGCGGATTTAGACCGCTGTTTCGCGCTCTCAAGCCCGAGCAGGTCAACGCGCTCACTGGTCAACTGATCACCGCGTTCCAAGGACAAGGCGAGACAATCGGCTCGTTTCTTGCCGAAACCGCTTCGCTGACAGGCACGTTGGCAGACCGCGATCAGCTGATCGGCCAGGTGATCACCAATCTCAACACGCTTTTGGGGTCACTCGGCGGTCAGAGCCAACAGCTCGACAGCGCAGTGAATTCCGTGGCGCAGTTGGTCCAGACGCTGTCGCAACGCAAAGTCGAAATCACCAACGGAGTCGCCAACCTCAACCGTGCGGCCGGGTCCGTTGCAGACCTGCTGTCGCAGGCACGTCCGCCACTGCAGAACACGGTCCACCAACTGGATCGCACCGCCGGGATAGTGGTCGCCGACCACGACTACATGGACAGGCTGCTCAACACACTGCCCGACAAGTACCGGATCTTGGCTCGTCAGGGGCTCTATGGCGACTACTTCAGCTTCTATCTGTGTGATCTGTTCCTCAAGCTCAACGGAAAAGGCGGACAGCCGGTGTATGTGAAGGTCTTGGGCCAGAGCTCGGGGCGGTGTACGCCGAAATGAAAACCTTCGCTGAACGTAACTTGTTCGTCGTCGGCGCCGTCGGATTGGTGGCCGTCGTCGGTGTGGTGATCACCGCGACCGAATACGACCAGCTGCCGATCTTCGCCAGCGGCAGGTCCTACAGTGCGTACTTCGCCGATGCGGGCGCCATGCGGACGGGCTCGAAAGTCGAGGTATCGGGCTACAAAGTAGGAGAAGTCACCGACCTCGAAGTGGAAGGGCCGCGGGCATTGGTGACCTTCACGGTGGCCAAGAACGTCAGGTTGGGTGACCGTACCGAGGCGGCCATCCAGGCCGACTCGGTGCTGGGCTCCAAGATCATCGAAGTCACCCCCCGCGGCGACGGGCAGCTCTCGGGGCCCATCCCTGTCGAGCGCACCAGATCGCCTTACCAGTTGCCTGAGGCGCTGGGTGACCTTTCGTCCACCGTCGCCGAGCTCAACACCGACCAGTTGTCGCAGTCACTGGACACGCTGGCGCAGACATTCAAGGACACCGCACCGGATCTACGGCTGGCGGTAACGGGGCTGACGCGTTTCTCCCAGACGCTCAATACGCGCGATCAGCAGCTGGGCAGCCTGCTCGTCAACGCCAACAAGGTCAGCACCGTGCTGGCCAAGCGGACCGATCAGGTCGTCGACCTGATCAAAGACACCAACGCGCTTCTGGCACAGCTGCGGACCGAAAGCGGGGCGCTGGATTCAATTGCGGGCAACTTGTCTGCGGTGAGCCGACAGTTGTCCGGGCTGATCGCCGAGAATCGCACACAACTTCGACCCGCACTCGACAAGCTCAACGGTGTCCTCGCCATCGTCGACAACCGCAAGGGCCGCGTCCAGGAGTCGATCAAGCTGCTCAATGCTTACGCGATGTCCCTGGGTGAGTCGGTGGCATCGGGGCCGTTCTTCCAGGCCTACGTCGCAAACCTGATCCCCGGACAGCTCATGCAGCCGTTCATCGACGCGGCATTCTCGGACCTCGGCCTCGATCCGAATGTCAAGCTGCCGTCGCAATTGACCGACCCACAGACGGGCCAGCCGGGCACACCGCCGCTGCCCGTACCCTATCCGCGCACGGGCCAGGGCGGGGACCCTCGGATGACCATCCCTGATGCAATCACCGGCAACCCGGGTGACCAGCAGTGCGGACCCCCCGGGGTGCCGTTGCCGGGTCCCGGATGCTACCCGTATCGCGACCCGCTGCCAGCGCCGCCGGCCGGCGGGCCTCCGCCTGGGCCACCGGCTCCAGCACCAGGATTGCAAGCAGCACCAGAGCCGTCGTCGCCGCGACCGGTCTCTGACCCCCTTCCTGGCGAAGCACCGCCACGGCAGCAATCCGGTGGTGGCCAGTGAGGTTCTCCCGAATCAGGATGGGTCTGGCCGCGGCGTTGACGCTGTGCCTTGCGGCAGCTGTCGCGGTGGTGGTGCTGAAGCCGGTGGCGGGTAAGACCGAGGTGGTCGCCTACTTCGATAACAGCAACGGCATCTATGAAGGCGACGACGTCATGATCGTGGGCGTGCCCGTGGGCAAGATCGACAAGATCGAACCCCAGCCGACGCGGGCAAAGATCACCTTCCACGTCGACGACAAGTACAAGCTGCCGGCCGAAGCCAGTGCGGTGATCATCTCTCCCACGTTGGTGACCGCCCGGGCGATTCAGCTCACCCCCGCCTATACAGGTGGACCGACTATGCGGAGCGGTGCGGTGATCCCACAGCAGCGCACCGCCGTGCCCGTCGAATACGACGATCTGCGCGTGCAGCTCCAAAAGCTGACCGAGACGCTGCAGCCGACGCAGCCGGGCGGGGTGAGCACGTTGGGCGCCCTGGTGAACACCGCGGCCGACAACTTGCGCGGTCAGGGCGCCAACATCCGCCAAGCCCTCATCGAGATGTCTCAGGCCTTCGACACGCTCGGCAATCACAGCGGCGACCTGTTCGGCACCCTGAAGAACCTGTCGGTTCTGATCTCGGCTCTGCGGTCCAGCACCGACCTGATGCAGCAGCTCAACCACAACCTGGCCTCGGTGACCGGCCTGTTGAGCAACGACTCCAATGAGGTCGGAAACGCTGTTCGCGACCTGAACGTCATCCTTGGGGACGTGCAGAGCTTCGTCGCGGAGAATCGCGAGTCGCTTGGCACCACGTCAGACAAGCTGGCCTCCGTTTCGCAGGCCCTGGTCGAATCGCTCAACGACATCAAGCAAACGCTGCATGTGGCCCCGAACGCATTCCAAAACTTCCTCAACATCTATGAACCTGCGCAGTCGGCTTTGACGGGTTTCTTCGGGCCCACCAACTTCGCCAACCCGGTGCAGTTCGTCTGCAGTGCCATCCAGGCGGCCTCGCGGTTGAATGCGGGCCAGTCAGCGAAGCTGTGCATGCAGTATCTGGCGCCGATCGTCAAGAACCGCCAATACAATTTCCTGCCGGTGGGCGAAAACTTCTTCGTCGGCGCCCAGGCCCGCCCGAACGAGGTCACCTTCAGCGAGAATTGGCTACGCCCGTTCACCGAGCCGGGGCGCGTTCGGGACATCTATGAAGGCCCGCTGCCCGACGAACACCAGATCCCCCCGGGCACCACACCGCCAATGGCTGCGCCCATCGGCACGCCGCCGCCGTTGCCGATAGGGACGCCGCCGTCAGCACAGGCGCCGGCGCCTGGGTCGTTCTCCGGTCCGCAAGAGCCGCTGCCCGCCGAGGCGCCGCTGCCGGGCGGCGCCACGCCGACCGATCCAGCAGCCGGTCTGCCCGGCCTGATGATGCCTGCAGGAAGTGGTGGATGATTACCCGAATGCTTTGGGCACGAACGGTTTTCGTGCTGCTGATGGCAGCCGTGGTCGCTGCGGCCAGTGGCTGTGGGTGGCATGGGCCGAACTCATTGCCGCTACCCGGTACCGAGGGCAGCGGGCCGGGCACCTACACGATCAAGGTGGAGCTGCCTGATGTCACCAACCTGGAGCGCAACTCCCGGGTGCGGGTGGGTGACGTCAACGTCGGCAACGTCGAAGACATTCAACGCCAGGCCTGGCATGCGCTGGTCACGGTGAAGCTCAACGGTAATGTGGACCTGCCGGCCAACGCCACCGCCAAGCTGGGTCAGACCAGCCTGTTGGGGTCGATGCATATCGAGCTGGCCCCGCCGGTGGGTGTTCGTCCGGAGGGCAAGCTGACGCAAGGCTCGATGATTCCGCTGGCCTCGGCGAGCGCGTATCCGAGCACCGAGCAAACCCTCGCCGCGGTGTCGATGCTGCTCAATGGCGGCGGCATCGGCCAGCTTCAGGAAGTCACCAAGGCGTTGAGTACGGCGTTCGCCGGTCGCGAGCAGGACACGCGGAACCTGATCGCGCAGTTGGAAAGGTTCGTCGCCTATCTCAACGATCAGACAGCTGACATCATCGGGACAACCGAGAGCCTCAACAAACTGGCCCGTCAGTTCGCTGACCAGGACCCGGTCATTGAGCGTGCCCTGAAGACGATCCCCAATGCTCTTGCCGTGCTCAAGGACAATCGGACTCAGTTGGCCGACGCGCTTGATCGGTTGGGCGATTTCGGCGGCGTGACCGCTGAGGCGGTCAACGGGATCAAAGACAACGTGGTCGCTGAGCTCAATCAGCTCGGGCCTGTGCTGGACTCGCTCGCGAATGCCGGGCCTGCGTTGACCCGTTCGCTGTCGATGCTGGCCACCTATCCGTGGCCCAACGAAACGCTGGACAAGTGGTGCCGCGGGGACTACTGCAACCTGACAGGCATCATCGATTTGACGCTGAGCCGCCTTGACGCCGGACTTTTCACCGGCACGCGGTGGGAAGGCAATCTGACTGAGCTGGAGATGCAGTGGGGCCGCACCATCGGCCAGATGCCCAGCCCCTACACGGCGGGCAACCCGTTGATCATTCCGTACCACTGGGATCAGGGGCCTTAACATGCTGAGTAGAACCATCAAAATCCAGCTGGCCATCTTCACCGTGGTGGCCCTCACCGCGATGCTCATCGTGGGGCTGGCCTACATGAGGCTGCCGGCCAGGCTTTTCGGTGCCGGTCAGTACACGGTGTCGGTGCAGTTGGCGCAGTCCGGCAATCTGTATCCGAACGGCAACGTGACCTACCGCGGCACCGAGGTGGGCCGCGTGACCGCAGTGCGGTTGACCGACACCGGGGTGGTGGCGGACCTTTCGCTCAAATCCGATATCTCTATTCCGTCGGACCTGGATGCGCAGGTACACAGCGCCACCGCGATCGGCGAACAGTACGTTGCGCTCCTGCCGCGCAACGGCACCTCACCGCCGCTGAAGAACGGCGACGTGATCCCGCTTGCGCGCACGTCGGTGCCGCCGCCCATAAGCGGCCTGCTCGACGCGGCCAACCGTGGTTTGGAGGCCATCCCCCACGACAACCTCAAGACCGTCATCGACGAGTCGTACACAGCGCTGGGCGGGCTGGGTCCGGAGTTTTCACGGCTCGTGCGGGGCGGCACGACGCTGGCCATCGACGCGGACAAGAACCGCGACGCATTGGTCAACCTCATCGAGGACTCCAAGCCCGTGCTGGATTCGCAGACTGACACCGCCAGTTCGATCCACGCCTGGGCCGCGCACTTGGCCACGATCACCGACCAGCTGCAGACCCAGGATGACGCGGTGGTCGGCGTGCTGCAGAAGGGGCCCGGCGCCGCTGACCAGGGGCGCCAGCTCTTCGACCGGCTCAAGCCCACGCTGCCCATCGTGCTCGCCAATCTCGTCAGCGTCGGGCAGGTCCTGGTGACCTACCAACCAGCAGTTGAGCAACTGCTGGTTCTGCTGCCGGCAGGCGTGTCGTACGTCGGGGCGGTACTGACCCCCAACCACGACACCAAGCAGGCGCTCAAGGGCGCCTACCTGAGCTTCAACCTCAACTTCAACGTGCCTCGGGCGTGTGCTACCGGGTTTTTGCCGGTCCAACAGCAGCGCTCGCCGGTGTTCGAGGACGCCCCTGACCGTCCCGCCGGCGACACGTATTGCCGGATCCCGCAAGATGCCATGTTCAATGTCCGCGGCGCACGCAACTACCCATGCCTTACCCGGCCGGGCAAGCGCGCACCGACGGTGAAGTTGTGCGAGAGCGACGAGCAGTACGTCCCACTCAACAACGGTGACAACTGGAAGGGCGACCCGAACGCAACGCTGTCGGGACAAGGTATTCCGCAGCTGCCGCCCGGCTCGGCCTCTGCGCCACCGCCGGCGGCGCCGCCGATAGCTGCCGCCCAGTATGACCCGGCGACCGGCAGCTACGTCGCCCCCGACGGACAGACCTATACCCAGACCAACCTCGCCCAGAACGCACCCAAGGAACACACATGGCAGCAGCTGCTAGTACCGCCGGGCAAGTGAGCGAATCGACCGAGCGCGTCGACCTCGATGACGTTGAGCGACAGCGCGACCTGGCCGAGCATGACGACGAAGTCGACGACGTCGGGCGAACGGGCGACTCGGACGCGGCCGGCGATGACGACATCGGCGGAGCACAGTCCGCTCGCATCCCGGCATCCCGGCTACGACTGGCGATCGCGTTCGGACTCATTGTCGTCGTTGCGCTGGGTGGTCTGGGTGGATGGCTTGGCGACCGGGCCTACGAAGTCCGTCAAGCGCAACATCGGCACGACCTGTTCCTTCAAGTGGGCCGCCAGGCTGCGCTGAACCTGACCACCATTAGTCACACCGAAGCCGACGCGGACGTGCAGCGCATCCTGGATTCAGCCACCGGCACCTTCTACGACGAATTCAAAGAGCGGGCTCCGGCATTCGTCGACGTCGTCAAGAAGGCCCAGTCGATTACCCAGGGAACGGTCACCGCGGCCGGCGTGGAGTCCGAACAGGACGATAGGGCACAAGTGTTGGTAGCGGTGGCAGTGAAGACATCGAATGCCGGTGCGCGAGAACAGCAACCACGGGCATGGCGGATGCGCGTCACCGTCCAGAAGCTCGGCGATGGCGCCAAAGTCGCCGATGTGGCGTTCGTGCCGTGACCACCACAGCCAGCGGATTGGAGCCAAACGTGTCAATGGTCGACATCGACATCGCCAGCGACGACATCGGGATCACTGCTGACACCGAAGCGCCCGACGAAGTGGAGTCCGCGGCCCCGGTCGAGCCCCACACGCGATGGTTCGGTCGGCTGTCGTGGAAACGGATGCTGGCGTATGGGCTTTTGCCCGCGCTCGCGTTGATCCTGGGCGCCGGATCGGGTTGTCTGACATGGCAAGTCGATTCGGCACACCTAGCCCAGCTCGCTCGCGATGAGTCGATGAAAGCCGCCACTGAGAGCACAGTGAAGTTGCTCTCGTATCGGCCTGCCACGGTGGATAAGGACCTCACGGCGGCGCGCGACCGGTTGACCGGCACCTTTCGTGACGACTACACCAAGCTCGTCAATGACGTCGTGATTCCTGGCTCCAAGCAAAAGGACATCGAGTCGGTGGCCGACGTGCGCGGGGCTGCATCGATTTCGGCAACCTCACATCACGCGGTGGTCTTGGTGTTCATCAACCAAACCGTCGTCGTCGGCAAAGACGCCCCTGCCGGCACGGCTTCCAGTGTGCTGGTGACACTCGACAAGGTTCAAAACCGATGGCTGATATCGCAATTCGACCCCGTGTAACGCTCGTCGCGAACCTCGTCCTGGCCGTCGTCGCTGCAGTCGGCGTGGCTATACCGGCGCACGCGGACTCGGTGGCGTATTTGGTCAACGTGACGGTGCGGCCTGGCTACAACTTCGCCGGCGCTGACGCGGCCCTCGCCTACGGCTATGGGATCTGCGACAAGGTCCGCGGGGGCCGACCCTACGCGCAGATCGTGGCTGACATCTGGGGAGACTTCAACACCAGCGACGAGTACCAGGCGTCATATCTGATCAGTCAATCGGTCAACGAGTTGTGTCCCGCTTTGATCTGGCAGTTGCGCAACTCCGCAGCAGGTTACCGGCCGACCGGCACGATGTGACACCAGGAAGGGACTGACCGATGATCCAGCTGCTTCGCCGTACAGGATTAGCCCTCGCGGCTACAACGGTTTTGGCCGCGACAGTGACACTGCCTCCAGCAGTAGCTGACCACGACAACAACACACTGATCCCGAACAACAAACGATTGAACGATGCCGTCGTCGCCAATGTGTACACGGTCCAGCACCATGCCGGCTGCACGAACGACGTCAACATCAGCCCGCAATTGCAGCTTGCCGCGCAGCGGCACGCTGAAGACGTACTCGCCAACCGCGGACTCGACGGAGATGTGGGTACCGACGGCTCCAATCCTCAGGACCGCGCAAATGCCGCGGGATTTCATGGCACCGTCAGCGAAACGGTGGCGATCAACCCCGCCCTGGCCATCAGCGGTATCGAGTTGATCAACCAGTGGTACAACAATCCGGACTATCTGCGCATCATGCAGGACTGCTCGTATACCGTCATGGGAGTGTGGTCGGTGAACAGCCTCGACCGCACCGTCGTGGTTGCGGTCTACGGAAACCCAACCGAACCCGGGCCGGTGATCAGCCCGGTAGATCCCAATCCCGATTATGACGGCAGCGACGAACTGGAGCATGGCGTGACCTGGCTCCCGTGGATACTGCGAGGCGTTTTCCCGGCGCCCGCCTATCCACCACAGTAGATCGGCGACCGCTGTAGCTCGGTCGCAGGACGCGACTTCGCCATATGTGATAGTTCGAGGCCAGACCAACTGCAGGGTAGGCCGATCAGCCAGACTGCAGAAGTCGCATGCTTCTTTCGAAGGGCCACGGGCTGGACTCTCGCGACCGCGACGTCTATAACTATTTATCGGATTCAAGAAGGGTTAGGGACGTTGAGCATTGCACTGCTGCTGGAGATGGCCGTCTCCGGCGATCCCCATCGCCTGGCAGTGGTTGATCGTGGCACACGGTTTACCACGACGGAGCTGAGCCGGTTCGCCAGCGGAGGAGCCGGAGTCATTGGCACTGCCGGCGTTCAGCACGTGGCCTATGTCGGCACTGGTGGGCACATGCTGCCGCTGCTGATCTTCTCGTCCGCGCGGGCAGCAACTCCGTTCACGCCCCTGAATTACCGTCTGAGCGCAGCCGGTTTGCAGCAGCTGATCGGGCGCCTGCCGGAGCCGCTCGTCGTTGCGGACCCGGAGTTCGTGGAACTGGTCGCCGGCGCTGGTAAGCGCGTGATGACGTCCGAAGAGTTCACCCAAGCCGCCAGTGCCGCTGAGCCCCACGAGGAATTCGCCGACCCCGATGAAGTGGCCATCGTCTTGTTCACCTCAGGTACCACTTCGCAGCCGAAGGCCGTGGAGCTGACGCACAACAATTTGACCGGTTATGTCACAGGCACGGTCGAATTCGGTTCCGCCGACGCCGACGACGCGGCGCTGGTATGTGTGCCCCCCTATCACATCGCCGGTGTCGGCGCGGCGCTGTCGAATCTCTATGCAGGCCGACGGATCGTCTACCAGTGCAAGTTCGATCCGCGGGAGTGGGCCCGGTTGGTGCGAGACGAGCGGGTGACCTCGGCGACGGTGGTGCCGACGATGCTCGACCGCATCATCGCCGAATTGGAGGCCAGTCCCACCGATCTCCCGACGCTGCGGACTCTGGCGTACGGCGGTTCGAAAGTCAGTCTCCCGCTTGTCCGTAAGACCATCGCGATGCTGCCTCACGTGGGCATGGTCAATGCATACGGACTCACCGAAACAAGCTCTACCATTGCAGTTCTCACGCCGGAGGACCACCGCATGGCGTACGCGGCTACCGAGGAGGCCGTGTCACGCCGACTCGCTTCGGTCGGCAGGCCAGTGCCCGGGATCGAGGTTCAGATCCGTGACGAGAACGGCGCTGTACGTCCTGCCGGTCAGCCGGGGGAATTGTTTGTACGGGGGCCACAGGTATCGGGCCGATACACGGGAATCGGTTCAGTGCTCGATGCCGACGGCTGGTTCCCCACCAGGGACACCGCGACGCTCGATGACGACGGCTATCTGTTCATCGGTGGCCGTTCAGACGACACCATCATCCGCGGTGGCGAGAACATCGCCCCCGCGGAGGTGGAGGACGTGCTTGTCGAGCATCCCAACGTCCGCGAAGCGGTGGTGGTCGGTGTCGACGACCCGCAGTGGGGGCAGATCATCGTCGCCGTGGTGGTGCCCGAGCAAGGCGCAGAAATAGACGTCGAAGACCTGTCTGAGTTCGTACGCAAAGCGCTGCGCGGATCGCGCACCCCCGATCGCATCGAGATCGTCGAGCAGCTTCCGACCACCGACACCGGCAAGGTGCTGCGTCGCGAAATCATCCGCCAACTGTCCGAAAATCTCAGGAGTGCAACATGATCAAGAACGGGACTCGCCTGCAGAGCCAGGTATGCGACACGCAGGTGATCGTTGTCCGGTCCGCCGATAGTCTCGATGACTTGCGGTGTGGGGGAGAGCCGATGGTGTCTCTGGACGCCCAGAAGCAACCACACGCGGACCTGGATCCGGACTTCACCGGTGGCAGCACGATGGGCAAGCGCTACGTCGACGACGCCGGCGCCGAGGTCTTGGTTACCAAGGCCGGAGCGGGGGCCTTGAGCGTCGGCAACACACGGCTCGTGCTCAAGGAGGCAAAGCCGCTACCCGCCAGCGACTGACAAAACATGTTGTGCCGCTGAGCGAACGCGTGAAGCGCCGCTGTGGTCAAGCCGCTGTGGTCTCAGACGTCGCCGGCTTGGCGCCTCACACGGCACGCAGCAAGCCCGTCGACACCTTTAACCGCAAGCGATGATTCCGCGCGACTGCAGATCAGCGATGTGGTTGTCATCGATGCCGATTGCGCTCAGAATTGCGGCTGTGTGCTGACCTGTGGTGCAGCCGCCGCTGGCCTTCGTCAACGACCGAGAGAACCGGTAAAGCGGGGCCAACCGAAGATGTTTGTCGAAGATGGGACTGTCGGCCTCCACCGAATACCCGGCGTCGCGGCACGTATCGGTTTGCAGGAAGTTGCCCGAATTGCGTTCAGTGACCTCGACGCATCCGACATCCTGAGCGGTCAGCTCTTGCTCCCATTCGAGCTTGGTCTTGGTCAGAAAGACCTGCTCCAACAGCCGCGCCAAGTCGTCGTCGTGATGTGCGCGTGAGGCGGCGTCAACGAAGCGGTCGTCGCCCAGCAGCTCGACGTAGGGCTGCATAGCCTTCGCGAAGGGCCCCCATTCTCGCGGGTGGGGCGTAGCAAGAAACACCCAACCGTCGACGGCGCGGTACAACCGGTAGAGAGCGTTGAGCCCGAGGAATTCCGAGTCGGCCGTCGGCACTGGCGGTTGGCCCGGATAGCTGATGTTTGACCAGATGAGTGCGTTCTGAACGGTGCCCAGCATGTTGGTCTCGGTGTGGTGCATGTCGATGCCGCGCCGCTTCGCGTAGAGGCATACGAGCAAGGCAGAGGCGACTCCCAGAGCCGCGATCCCGTCAGCCTGCACCGCGGCAATTGTTCCACCGGAGAACAGCGTGGCGGCCGTGCGGTGCAAGTCCTCCAAGTCGGTCGGCGGGTGCATTGCGTCGCCGCTGTCGAGAACGGCCAGACCGGATGCCGCAGCGATGGACGGTGCGTATGCGGGTCGATGTCCGAACGGTCCGCCGAGCCCGTAACCGGAGGCGCTCAGGACTGCTAGATCCGGTTTTATCGCCTTGAGCGTGGCTTCGTCGATCTTGGCCCGTTCAGCTGCTGCCCCGCGAAAGCATTGAATGACGACATCGCAACGCTTTACCAGTTCGTATACCAGGCTGAGTCCCTCTGGTTTGGTGAAGTCGACCGCGCAGCTTTCCTTGCCTTGCAGCACTTTTGCTCCAGCCGCCTCCGGGAACGGAAGCATGCCTCGGATGTTGTCGCCCTCGATCGGTTCTACCTTGATCACCCGCGCACCGAGGTCGGTGAGCAGCGTGGCGCCGTAGGGCCCAGCGAACATCGAACCGAGTTCGAGGATCGTCACGCCCTGCAGAGGAAGTCCTGCAGGGACGTCGTCGTCAGCAGCACCCAGGCTGGGGGGCTGCCGACGCAACCCCCACGTGGACGCATTGTCCTGCCCGATGCGCGGAGCTGGACGCAACGCCGTGAGTGGCTGGCCGTCGGAGTGGATCAACGTCGACGGCTGGCGCACCGGGCCAAGCTCGGGGTCGTCCACTGTCATCACGCGGCCTTGATGAACAGTCTGGGGATGGTTGAGTGAGTCGCCGGGCGTGCGGAAAATCTCGGCACTGAGATCTTCGTTTGTATCGAAAGTCTGCTGCCACTCGGCGAGGGGGCGCGCCCTGACTCGCTCGATCATCACATCCCAGAATTCGGTGCGCAGTTCTTGTGTGGGCAGCATGGGAAAACCTGACCACTTGGGGTCCGCAAGTTCTGTCAGCAGGTCGAGTTCGGTGAGCCATGCATGCATCAATCGCGGCGATGTCTGGGCGAATTGCAGCCAGCGACCATCTTGGGTGGGGGCCGCCAAGACCGCGTACACCAGATGGATCAGCGGGCGGTTCTGTTCGTCGTAGACTGCGCCCGCTGGTTCGAAGGCGCCCGGGTACCGGTTGAGCACTAATTCGTGGAACCAGTTCCACGAGTCAAGCGCACCCACCCCCGTTACGAGATTGGATTCGACGACTTGACCGCGGCCGCTCGAATCCCGCTCGATCAGTGCTGCAAGAATTCCTTGGACGGCGGCGTGGGCCGCGCCCCAAGACGCGTAGGTGCCCGAGACGTAGGCAGGCCCCGTTCGCGAGGTGATGCCACGCTTCTCATGCATGATGCCAATTTTCGCCAGCACCAACGCTTCCCAGCCCTTGTAGTTTCGCCACGGTCCTCTCGATCCCCACCCGGTAATCGACGCGTGCACAAGTCTGGGGCAGCGCTGCGTCACCAAATCGGGCGTTAGACCGAGGCGGCCGCCGTCCGCCGGGCGCGCGGTCGTCACGAGCACATCGGCGTTCTCCAGCAGCTGCCAGAGTCGTTGAAGGTCGGCAGCTTCGTGGATGTCGAGGGTGACCGAACGTCTGCCGCGTAACAGTGCGGGCCATCCCGGGAGTTGTCGGATGGAGCTGCCGTCGGGCGGTTCAACCGTGATCACGTCGGCGCCGCAATCGGCGAGGAACTGCGAGGTGTATGCGCCCGCCAGGGTGGTGGACAAATCGACTACCAGCAAATCAGCCAGGGGCGGCCGCTCCGCTGCCAGACCTGCTGTTGCCATCAACGCTCCTCATGGGTCAAGACGCTGGGTGTGACGTGTGTCATACCCAGCGTGACACCAGAAAACGTTAAATGTCAAACCATTACCTAACGCTTTACTCCAGCGAGGCAAAGTACCCGATCATATTGAGCTACAACGGATTCAGTGCCGGGTTCGTTGAGGATGGAGCGCAGTAAGGCGCACACACGGGCACGACGTCGGGGTGGTCGACGTCAGGTTTGTGGTGTGGTGGGCGCGCAGCGCTGCCAGGCTGCCCCGGGACGCCGTGGCCCGCTCGCAGCGATTGAGGCCGGGATGGGCCTCGCTGGCCACCGTCGTCTCGGGCGACAAACCTGCGGTAGTGGGTCGCACTTCAACGGGGTCGGAGGTCTTGATTGCGCCTTGACATGCAGGCGTCGAAACGGCAGTCTCACAACATAGAATTTGATTCTGTCAAATCAGAGTAGGAGTCTGTGTTGGCTCATTTCACTGCCGATAGCAGCAAGCTGGGGCGCTGGCTTGACTCGCAAGGGGCCCCGGGGCAGGGCGAGGAGCCGGTTCTTGAGCAGCTGAAGGGCGGCTCGCAGAACACGCTGTATCTCATCCGGCGCGGCGGAGAACGCATGGTGTTGCGGATGCCTGGAGTTGACGCCGACAGTGCCAGGCTTGATGGTTTGCGCCGGGAGATCCGCTTGGTGCGTGCCCTCTCGGGCACCGACGTGCCGCACGCTGAGTTGATCGC
>Ga0070667_100001113_pt1 | contig 24519 bp, 24 predicted proteins | sample KBSS33metaG_FD_64659 | JGI IMG/M metagenome (GOLD analysis project Ga0070667, IMG submission 64659) | Switchgrass rhizosphere microbial communities from Kellogg Biological Station, Michigan, USA - KBS S3-3 metaG | ecosystem: Host-associated > Plants > Roots > Rhizosphere > Soil ... | reverse complement strand
ACGCCCTGCCGGCTTTGGGTAGCCGAAATAATGAGTTCCTTTTGGAATTGCGTCTTGATCATACGGGCAGTTTTTATGATGAGATCTGTTGATTTTTTTAACGGGATCCAAAAATGCAGCAGTTTGGCCGGGCAAACAATACCAGAACTATGGTATTTGCTGAACGCTGTTTCAAAAGAATGCCGGATCATCACTACATGATCCGGCAGAGGGGAAATGAATATATCCGGTCAATGCCGATCTTATCCTTTAATCGCTTCCGAAATAAATTCAGCGATGCCAAATTTTCCTTTCTTCAGGAAATCATTGAACGGCGTCCAATCGGGTTCCAGCGACAGATAAGAATGTTTATCGCCGAGTATGAGCCCTATCAAGACCTCACCCACTATTCTGCCACCCACGGGCCCCAGGGTCAGCGGTGTGTCATTATTTTTGAATGGCTGCTGCGATTCTGCCAGTATATAATACCACAACGGTGCTTTACCAACAAAAGCCGGATGCAATGACACAAGCAATGGATTATCTTTTTGACCGTCTTCATTTGCCTTGCCCACTTTCAACTTTGAATCGGGATGATTCCAGGCCGCGCAGTTTACCGTGAATTCTTTTTCGGTGGTGATTCATAATTAAATAATTTATTGCCTACTCTGCATACCGTTTTCGGCTAACCGGGCTGCCTGCAGAACCATTGCCAGTATTTATGGGGAAGGATTAGCGAAATAAAAAGCAATCTGATTAAAGGTCTCGAGGGCGATTTTGTTATTGAAGTCGGAATGACTGTTTAATCAGCAATATGTAATAAGAATGGTAAGACTGAAGAATTTACAGGGGCTGAATCAATACCCTATAAAGTAAACATAATTTTACAAGGCAACCTATACCACAAACCGGGTATTTGCGAAAAAAAGCGGGATAAATATCGCGCTCCCGCATCTTTTCTGAAAGATGGTCTACAATATGCTTAACAGCTTTTTTCCATCGGCAACACCAAGACCCGTACAGCCATCCCAGCCCGCACCGGCGGTATACCCCTTGCCTGTTGACGTAGTAATATTATTACCGCTGGTAATATCCCGGAAAGCAGTAGCAGACTTGTATATTTTGGGTTGAATAAAACCAACCGGTTTTTTCTTCAGTTGGTTGATGCGTGCAATAAGACCGGCAACCAGCGGCGCCACTGCACTGGTGCCACCGATAATTTGTTTCTTGCCGTGGTAGTACACATTATAACCTGTTTCGGGGTCTGCCACGCCGGCAAGATCGGGTACGCCACGGCCTTTGAATTTGGTACTTACTGATAGGGGCACTTTGGCTGCAAGCTGGTAATCGGGCAATGGAAAAAATTCACTTACGCCGCCGCCGGTGGCAGAATCATTTGATTCGTGCCATACTACCTCTGCGGTTATTTTATTATTATTGGCGTTTAATTTGGTTCCACCGCAACCCAGTACATAAGGGCTGGATGAAGGAAAATCAACATGCACTTTTCCATCGCCTGCACCATCATCCGATCCCGTATCGCCCGATGCAAGGCAAATGGTCACTCCCAGCAGGGCCGCAGCCTTACATACTTCATTAAAGTTTGTTTTGGCTTGTGTGGTCCAGATGGTTTCGGGGCCGCCCCAGCTAATTGAAATAACTGTGGGTTTGTTTACATTGTCGTGTACAGCCTGCGTAATGGCATCGATAAAACCCTTGGTGGAATTGGGTGCGTAATACATTACAATGGTTGCTTTGGGCGCAACAGCGCCAGCCACTTCAATGTCCAGCATTACTTCATCGTCGGCGCTGCCGCCCGGGTTGTTGTGACCCGTACCTACCGACACGGATTTTACCAGGGGCACCGGTAGTTGCAGCGATGTAAAATAATGCTGTAGGTCTGCCAGGCTATGGCCGCCGCCAAATTCAAGGATGCCGATGGTCTGCCCGGTGCCATCGGCATCCGGGAAATTATAGATGGATGCCAGTTGGTTGGGGTTGTACGAAATCGACAGAGCTTTTGCTTTACTGCCTGTTTTTTTTCGTATCCTGAATTTAGGTGTTGCCTGTGGCCGATTGTCTAAACCAAAAACGCCCACCACAATGCCATTTAATGCCGTGGGTATTTTAATGGTGCCGCTTCTGCCGTGAAATACCTGCTTGTTTTTTGCGGTATAATAGTGAAGCGTTACACCAAAAGCACGGGAAATATTGCCCGCCGTACCCTTGAGGATCATAATACGCCGGCTATAGCTGGTATGTACAACCGAAAGTTCGGCGGCTGCAGCAAAATCTTCTACCTTCTGCACATCGTCTTCACTGAGTCCAAATTGCTGCTGGTACTCATCGCGGGTATAGATTTTTCCGGTTGCTTCCAGTTCTTTCAGTGCATCTTCAATAGAGGTTTTCCTGCGGATGCGCAGGGTTACCTCGATGCTGTCACTGGCATTTACTATTTTCCCTTTCCTGGCTTCAGGTGCTTTCCTTGCACTGTCTTTAAACACCATTAGCGCTTTGTATGGGTTGGTTTTTTTTGGCATGGTCATTATTTTAATTGTAGCGCTCTGCTGTTCCCGGCCCGCGATGGTTCCGGGTACTTAATGCGCCGTTGGTTGCTCGCCGGCATGGGTTGAGTATGCTATTAACGGTTGTTCTTCAGCGGTAGTACTGCAACGCCGATGGTTAGAGGGTTATTCCTTTAAGTTTGTAGTCGAGGGGAGGTTCTTTGTGTTGTCCCGGCGCAAAAGCTATGCCGGGGTGCACTTCTATTCTTTTGTACACTACGCTTTTTTTCTCATCCAGTTGGTAGGGCAAATGTACATTCTTCAGCATAAACTTCAAGCCGGTTACTTTTTGTATAAATTCTACTTTTACCTGGTAAACGGAATCGTATTTATAATCCATGAATAAATTACCGGCCGCCCCGGAACCGGTGATCGATTCGCGGACGGCAGATTTTTTAAATACCACCGTGCCGTCCTGCAACAGCAACTGGGTATGGCTCATCATAAAACCAACAGCGTTCAGACCGCGGTTGTTGGGATAGTAAATGACTTTCCAGAAAACGCAGGGTATTTTCACATATTCGCCATTTATTTTTTGAATGTAGTAGGGGTCGTTGTCTGACAGCACCGCGCCGGTGATTACTGTAACCTGCAACTGGTGCTGTACCGTCTGTGTTTTAAGAATATATTGCTCAAGGCTGCGCCAGAGGCCAACGTTTAAGCGCTCGTGCTGGGGCACACAGTTAGTAAAATAAAAGGTATCGTTGGCCGCCTTTCTCCGTTGCGCATCTGTTCTGCCCCATAACACCTGCTGGTAAGACGTGAGGTGGCCCTGTTCAAAATCATTCGGCCGGAGCCCGCTGGCCTGGATGGCGTTGTAGAGTTCATCACCAAACTGGTAATCGCCTGAAACCGCGATATCCTTTTTGAAATTCCCTTTGCGCGATATGTTTTTCCATTCAGCGCCATTGATATTGCAGGCGGAAAAAAAAGCAAATTTTCGTTTACTGTTCAATACCAGGGAATGGCGGTAGTAATGAATAATAAACCCTTTGCCATTCAGCAGGGGAGCGGTTTCTTTTTTTTTGGCGGCAGGTATTCGTGGCAGCGCCACCGGTTTGCCGCTAATGAAATAGGGGTTATAAGCCATGGGAATAGGTTTGTTGAGTAAAAAACCAATGCGGTTATTCATTTGCGTTGCATGCCAGTTGAGGCAGGATCGCGCTTATCTGAACCTGAACAATTTTCAATTCTCAGCGCAAACGTTTAAGTGCGTGAACCATTATAACTAATTTGGCTAAACAAAAATGGTGATTGAATTTACTTCATTTTAATGGTAAGCTGCTGCGTCTGATGGTATTATTATAGTGTTATTATCACGTGCTGCTTTTTGTGAAATCCTCCATCTTTTTATTCGGATTAACCTATAAAAAAGGATGGTTTTGCCATTTTTAACGGGCATGGAAACGAATATTTTGGGGACCTGTTAAGGGTTTTTTCCAGCAGCCACGGGCATTGCAGGGCAGGCTTTGGCTGAAACCATGTACTGGCGCCGACGTGTGCGACGCAAGAATGCTGAATAGCGTTCTATGGCCTGTTCCACATAAAAAAATCATTAAAAAATGCGTAGAATCCCGCTGCTGCTGCATCTTATCGGTATATGATCACACCCAAACTTTTGGACGTATTTTCTTATGCACCAACTGTGTGGATTTTGTTTAGGAAAGGGTGCTGAATTTTTTTAAATTGTGAATAAGCGCGTTTGGGCATGTGAGTAACCGGGGTGTAGCAGTGAATAACCTGTGAATTGGATGGCAATAAATTTTCACGAACATTTTGTTTTTTTTGAAATTGAATGCAATCTATATTCGCCGTCCTGAATTTGCGTAACAATTCCTTAACATGATGGGCCCGACCCGCCCCCGCATCAAAAAGGCATTGTACAACCAGGAATAACTACTTAAAATCTAATGAGGCGCCCCTGGCCCACCGAAGAAAAACCGCCACCCTTTTTCAAAACCATTGCTATCACCTTTTCTGCCTGGAATTATGGATTTAACTAACCTAAATAAAGACCGCGCCAAAAGCAGGCGCAAAAGTTCTATTGATTTAAGCACGATGGTTTACGGCAAAGTGCCGCCCCAGGCAAAAGATCTGGAAGAGGCGGTGCTGGGCGCCATTATGCTGGAAAAAAGTGCTTTCGATACAGTTGCCGAAATACTAAAGCCTGAATGTTTTTACGTGGATGCCCACCAGCGGGTATTCAAGGTAATGCAGGGCCTGCAGCAAAAAAACCAACCCATTGATATTTTAACGGTGGTAGAGGAGCTGAAAAGCAAGGAAGAACTGGAAATTGTTGGGGGGCCCTATTTCGTTACGCGGTTGACCAATGCCGTTGTATCGAGCGCCAATATTGAGGCGCATGCCCGCATCATTTTACAGAAGTTTATTCAAAGAGAGCTGATACGCATCAGCGGTGAAATCATCAGTGATTCATACGAAGATTCTACCGATGTATTTGATTTGCTGGACGATGCCGAAGGAAAACTGTTCGAGATCACCAATAACCATCTTCGCAAGAACTTTGACAGGATTGATGACGTGTTGGTTAAAACCGTGGCGCGGATTGAAGATATGCGCCATAAAAACGAAGATATTACCGGTGTGCCAACGGGTTTCCCCACTATGGACAGGGTTACTTATGGCTGGCAGAGTACCGATCTGATTATCCTGGCTGCACGTCCATCGGTAGGTAAAACCGCTTTTGCGCTTAACCTTGCCCGTAATGCGGCCCTGCATCCTACCAAGCCAACGGGGGTTGCATTTTTTAGCCTGGAAATGAGCGCAGGCCAGTTGGTGCAACGTATCCTGTCGGCAGAAAGTGAAATCATGCTGGAAAAAATCGCCCGCGGCAAGCTGGAGGAACATGAAATGAAACAGTTATATGCAAAAGGTATCCAGCGGCTTTCGGAAGCACCCATTTTTATTGACGATACAGCAGCGCTGAACATTTTTGAACTGCGGGCAAAATGCCGCCGCCTGAAAAACAAGCATAATGTAGGCCTGATCATCATCGACTACCTGCAGCTGATGAGCGGCACCAACAGCGGAAATGGCAGCAACCGTGAACAGGAAATCAGTAATATTTCGCGCAACCTGAAAGGATTGGCCAAAGAATTACAGGTGCCTATTATTGCGTTGAGCCAGTTGAGCCGTGCGGTAGAATCGAGAAAAGAAGGTAACAAAATACCGCAACTGAGCGATTTGCGTGAATCGGGTGCGATAGAACAAGATGCAGATATGGTAATGTTTTTATACCGGCCGGAATACTACGATATTAACCAGAATGAGATGGGCGAAAGCAATAAAGGCGAAACGCATGTGCGGATTGCCAAGCACCGTAACGGGAGCCTGGAAAATGTGAAACTGCGGGCCCTGCTGCATATCCAGAAATTTGTTGAAGACGATGATACGGGCAACCCGCCGGGATATAGCGGCGGTGGCTGGAAAAAATTGCCGCCGGAAGATGGCAGTGGCGCAGGCGGTGCAAAATTATATGTGCAGGCCGGCAGCAAAATGAATAATATGCCAATGGACGACGATGATGCGCCATTTTAAAATATTGGATTAGTAGGTACGAACCGCCCTGCTTTTTGCGGGGCTTTTTTAATAGAAGGCATAAGGTTGAAGGCTTAGGGTATAAGGTATATGCTAAATTGCATAGTTATATCAGCATTAAAATGGCTGCGCCCTTAACCTTAAACTCTCTACCTTTAACCTTTTGCGTGAGTCTTCCATTTTTTTATATTGAAAATATTGAGCATGATAACTCCGGACTGGTGCTGGACGAAGACAATTCGAGACATGCGGTGAGCGTATTACGGATGCAGGCAGGAGCGCCATTGCATCTTACAGACGGAAGGGGTCATTTGCTGAGCGGAAACATTATCGATCCACACAAAAAAAAATGCCGTGTGCACATCACCGGCAGTTCATTTACAGCAGCCCCCGAAAGGAAAACCGGCATTGGTATTTCTTTGGTTAAAAACCCCGTACGGTTTGAATGGTTCCTGGAGAAAGCAACGGAAATTGGCGTAACAGATATTTTCCCATTGCTCTGCCAGCGTACAGAAAAACAGCATTTCAGGCAAGCACGGATGAAAAATGTGCTGGTAAGTGCATTGTTGCAAAGCCAGCAGACCTGGCTGCCGTTGCTGCATGAACCGGTAAAATTCGATGATATTATTGCTGAACAGGATAAGTTCGGGCAAAAATTAATTGCCCATTGCCTGGAACAGGATAAGCGAAAACTGGAGAAAGCAACCATTGATACGGCTTACAGTCAATTGATATTAATTGGACCTGAGGGCGATTTTACAGCTGCGGAAATTGAACGGGCGCTTCAAAACGGTTATATAGCTGTTGCGCTCGGAAACACGCGGTTGAGAACCGAAACAGCTGGTATTGTAGCAGCTGCGTTATTAAAAAACAGCAATTAATTGATCAATCGCGCGGTCTGCGAACGTTGTTACGATCTTCACAAAATGCACCGGCCTTTATGGATAAGCCATTCACCCGCATCTCATTGAAGGCAACAGGCCTATGTAGAATTCGTTACCCAGGAATTGAATGAAAACCGTTACAGTAGCGGCCGGCAGCTGGAGCGGATTAATATTTAAGTAAAGCTGAAAATTAAATTTTCTTAACTTGCCAGCAGGTAAATTGCAGCATAATGAATATTGATCCAACTGATCAGAAAGGGAAAAATTATATACTCAGGCGTTCTATCATGGATTATGGAAGGGGCGGCATTATCCTGTGTTTTGGATTGTTTCTGATTATAGCCGAGAAGTTTGGTATTGAATTTACCATCCGGCCATTACTCCGTTACCTGTTAGCAGGTGTTTTTATTGTTTATGGGGCGTTCCGCATTTATACCGGCTATAAAAAAAATTATTTTTCAGAATGAGACCCGGCCAACCAGTATTCTCCCGTATCAGCACTATTGTTATCATTGGTTTCATTGCATGTATTGCAGCATGCGGTAACCCGTCTTCATCGGCGCCGGCGGAAACAAATACCAGCGGCATCATTCAGATTAGCGCGGACGAGTCGTTTAAACCCGTTATCGACTCACAGATAAAAGTGTTTGAAGCATCGTGGCCCACAGCAAAAATCGTTGCACATTACAAACCCGAGGCGGAATGTATTAAGGATCTGAACAACGATAGCATCAGGATGATTTTTATAACCCGGCCGCTAAGCCGCGACGAAGAAGCGCTGATGAAAACACGGATTGGCTATGTGCCGGTCTATGGAAAATTGGCTTCCGATGCCATTGCAGTAATTGTAAACAAACAGTGCAAGGACTCTTTATTTGATATGACCGATATGCGATCGCTGGTAAAAGGAACCAGTGGCTATCATTATAAAGTAGTACTGGATGGCCTGTCTGCCACCAGTACCGTTCGGTTTGTTGCAGACAGTCTTGCAAAAGGTCAGCCATTGGGTAAAAATGTAATGGCTGCTACCAGTAGCCAGGGGGTGATAGACTATGTGGGAAATAATACAGATGCCGTTGGTCTGGTGGGCGTTAGCTGGATCGGGAACAAGGAAGACACTGCTCAAAACAGTTTTTTGCAGAAAGTTAAAATAGCCGGTATTGAATGTGCTGCCTGCCAGCCCGTGGTGTATACCCAACCCTATCAGTATAATATAGCCACCCGGCGCTATCCCATGGTACGGGGCCTGTATTATATTTTAAAAGAAAATTATAACGGTCTTGGCAGCGGTTTTGCTAATTTTCTCATCTATGAAAGAGGTCAGTTGATTTTTAAACGGGCCTACCTGTTTCCGGCACGCATGTCTTTTGAAGTTCGATCCACCAAAATAAATTAATGGCATTATATTTATTAATACTATAGGGAATTACTTATTTTAATACATTTACAAGCATTCAATTAAAAACAAAAGGAATCAGCATGAAGAAAATAACATTCAGCCTGATAGCAATGGCCATTAGCGTGGGTGCCCTGATGGCACAGAGTGTCGACCAGGGGAAAAAATTCTTGTATTACCAGCGGTACAAAAGTGCGCAGGAGCAGTTTGAAAAAGCAATTGCCGCCAATCCGAATGATATCAATGCTATCTATTGGCTTGGGCAAACCTACCTGGCCAATAAAGACCTGAAAAACGGCCAGACCATGGCTAAAGATTTATACCAGAAGGCATTTGCTACCAATGGAAGTGCGCCCTTAATTTTGGCCGGTGTGGGGCATATTGAATTACTGGAAGGGAAAAACAATGATGCCCGTCAGCGTTTTGAAACAGCGATCAGTTTAAGTAAGGCAAAGGATATTGACGTGTTAAATGCCATTGGGGCGGCCAATGCAGATGTAAATGCAAAAACAGGCGATGCCAATTATGCCATTGAAAAATTGAACCTGGCCACCCAGATCAAAAATTTTAAAAACCCGCTGACCTATTCCATTATGGGTGATGCCTATCGTAAATTGGTAGATGGCGGGGGGGCAGTTACTTCTTACGGAAAAGCGCTGGGTGCTGATCCCAAATATGCAGAAGCCAAATGGAAGATTGGCAGAATCTACCTGACCCAAAATAACAAAGAAGCATTTTTGCCGGCTTTTGAAGAGGCCATTCAGCTGGATCCTAATTACGCGCCAGCTTATTATGAATTATATTATTACTGGTATTTTCATAGCGATGTAGACAAAGCCATCACTTATTTCGATAAATATATTACGCTGACCGATCCCAAACCAACGGACGAATATGATAAAATCGGTAACCTGTATGCAGCAAAAAAATATGCAGATGCCATTGCGAAAAGTCAAGCAAAATTAGCAGCGGAAGGCGCTAACGCTGATCCGCGTTATTACCGCTTGATAGCCTATTCCTATAATGATCAGGGCGATTCTGTGAACGCAAAAAAAGCGCTGGACAATTTCTTTGCCAAACAAAAACCTGAAGGCTTTGTACCGATGGACTATTCGTTCCGCGCAGAGTTAATGGCCAAATTTCCTGAAAGCCAGGCAGACGCGCTGAATTCTTATCAAAAAGCGGTGGAAGCCGATACATCAATGGAAGGCAAACTTGATCTATTGGGGAAGGCGGCTGGACTGGCCAAAAGAATTGGCCAGCGCGAGGCCGAGGCAGGCTTTTTGAAACAATTATACGGTTTGAAGAAGAACCCATCGAATGTTGATCTGTATAACCTTGGACAGGCCTACTACCAATCCAAGAATTATAAAGTTGCCGATAGTATTTTCTGCGGCGTGTACGAGGCAAAATACCCCGAGGAAATTATTGGTTACCTGTGGTGTGCAAGGTCAAAACAGGCAGAAGATGATTCAATTGGCTCAGCCGGCCTCGCCGTGGAAGCGTACGATAAACTGGCGCAAATGGGCAGAAAAATTGACTCTGTAAAATACAAGGCACAAATTGTCTCATCTTATTCTTTCCTGGCCAGCTATTATAATAATATTAAAAAGGACAAGGAAACCGCCATCAGTTACCTGCAAAAAATACTTGAAGTAGATCCTACCAACCCGGATGCACCCAAGTTTATCGAGATCCTGAAGAGGCCGCCAGCAAAACAACCGGCACAAAGGCAACCTGTAACCAAGCCTAAAACGGGTAATAAACCCGCCAGTAAATAATGCTGCCGTAAACACATATAATAACATTTGAAGACAAAGGTCCTCCGTACATAACGGGGGACTTTTAATTTCAGGAAATCCATTTTCGATAGCGGGAATTTGGTGGTGCTGCCTTATTTTTGCGCATACCAATTTCAATATTCATGATATCGTGGTACTTACTTAAAACCAATATTCCGCTCACCGATACCAACAACGCTGCCAGTTATTTACCCATTGCCATCCAACTTATTTTTGCAATTATTTTCATAGGCGCCATGATGGCAGTAACCCATTGGCTGGGGCCCAAGCGTAAAACATCCGATAAATTAGAGAATTTTGCCAGCGGTATTGAAAGCCATGGCGATGCCCGTCAGCCTATGGCCATCAAATATTTCCTGGTGGCCATCCTGTTTGTGTTATTTGATGTGGAGGTCATTTTCTTTTACCCCTATGCCATTAATTTCAGGGAACTGGGCTGGGCTGGTTTTGGTGCCGTGCTGATGTTTGTTGCTTTCTTCCTGGCCGGTTTTTTCTACATCATCAAAAAAGGTGCACTAAACTGGGAAGACTAGCTAAATTGATTATTATAAATTGTCAATTGTATATTAACTGTACCAGGCAGGCAACATAAGCGATAGTAGGGTGTTATAAGTGATAGTAACTGACAATTTAAAATGCAAAATTTAAAATAAATCATGGCCCGTCCGGTACAATATAATGTCAAAAATGAGGGTGGTAAGCCTATTCATATTGCCGAAGCACCAGAAGGTGTTACCGGAGATGGCTTTTTTACCACCAAACTGAGCGATGTAGTGGGACTTGCCAGGAAAAATTCTATCTGGCCCTTGCCTTTTGCTACCTCCTGTTGCGGTATAGAATTTATGGCCACCATGGGCTCACACTACGATCTTGCCCGGTTTGGTGCAGAAAGGGTAGGATTTTCTCCCCGACAATGCGATTTGCTGATGGTGATGGGCACCATAGCAAAGAAAATGGGCCCGGTTCTACGCCAGGTTTATCTGCAGATGGCTGAGCCAAGATGGGTATTGAGCATGGGCGCCTGCGCTTCTTCGGGAGGCATTTTTGATACCTATAGTGTGTTGCAGGGCATTGATCAGATTATACCGGTAGACGTATACATTCCAGGCTGTCCTCCAAGGCCGGAAGCAGTATTGGATGGATTTATGAAAATACAGGAGCTGGTAGGTAAAGAAAGCATCCGCCGGAGAAACGGCGAACAGTACAAGCAGTTAATGGAGAGTTACGGAATACAATAGAAGAAGCTGTGAGCTGATAGCTGTGAGCTATGAGCAGGCGCAGTTCATTTATAATTTGGTCAATTCATTTATCAAAGTCCTTGGCTCGTAGCTCAAGGCTCAAAGCTCGCAGCTAAACATGGGGTTAACCAACGAAATAATTAAAGAAAGATTAATAGCAAAATTTGGCGGCCAACTGACCAATTTTGAAGAGCCTTATGGCATGCTTACATTTGAAGCACCCAAAGATATGAACCTTAAATTGCTGCAATTTTTATACGATGACCCCGAACTGCAGTTCAGGTTCCTGACTACGCTTTGCGCCGTGCATTACCCTGACCAGAAAGACAGAGAACTGGCGATTGTTTACCACCTGCACAACCTGGTAGACAATGTACGCATCCGGTTTAAAGTATTTACAGATATTCATCAGCCGGATATTTTTACCGCTACCAATTTATATGCTGCAGCCAACTGGATGGAAAGGGAGACCTACGATTTTTTTGGCGTTAACTTTATTGGTCATCCCAACCTGAAACGCATATTGAATGTAGACGAGATGGATTATTTCCCCATGCGGAAAGAATACCCGCTGGAAGATAGTACGCGTATTGATAAAGACGACGCGATGTTTGGAAGGTGAGGCATTGCTGATTTCGGGATTTGGTGATTTTGAGATTTATTAATTGCAGCAAAAGGAAGTTTTGACAATAAAAAATAGTATGATTAAGATAGGGAAATCAATAAATCCCTCAATCTCAAAATCAGAAATGATATAATTATCAAAAGAAAGGAATGTCCGAAATAGTACATCATCATATTAAACTGCCGGAAGGCTCTATCGAGAAACAAACCACTACGCTTAACCTGGGGCCTACACACCCGGCTACGCACGGTGTCATGCAAAATATCCTGGAGCTGGATGGAGAACGCATTGTATCTGCCGAGCAAACGATCGGTTATATACACCGTGCTTTTGAAAAGCTGGCCGAGCGCCGCCCGCTTTACCAGATCACCACGCTGACCGACCGCATGAACTATTGCTCTTCACCCATCAACAATATGGGCTGGCATATAACCTGCGAAAAATTGCTGAAAGTGAAAACGCCCAAACGGGTAGATTATCTGCGGGTGATTATTATGGAGCTGGCAAGAATTTCAGATCACCTGATTTGTAATTCTATTGTAGGAGTTGATAGCGGCGCATATACCGGTTTCCTATATGTGATGCAATACCGCGAACTGATTTATGAAATATACGAGGAAATCTGCGGCTCGCGGCTAACCACCAATATCGGCCGCATCGGCGGGTTTGAAAGAAACTTCAGCAATACCGCTTTTACCAAGCTGGAAAAATTCCTGGATGAGTATCCAAAAGTGCTGACCGAGTTTGAAAGCCTGTTTAAACGCAACCGCATTTTTATGGAACGCACGCAGGGCACCGGCGCCATTGGCGCAGAACGTGCATTGAACTATGGTTTTACCGGCCCTAATCTCCGCGCAGCGGGCGTTGACTATGATGTGCGCGTGCATGCTCCATACAGCAGTTATGAAGATTTTGATTTTACCGTGCCGGTGGGCAGTACGGGCGATAACTATGATCGCTTTTTAGTACGGAATGAAGAAATGCGGCAATCATTAAACATTCTTGAACAGGCCTACCGCAAGGTGCAGGCTTTTACCGGCGCCGAAGCAGAAGTATACCATGCCGATGTGCCCGAATATTACCTGCCGGAAAAGAAGGACGTGTATACAAAGATGGAGGCATTGATCTGGCATTTTAAAATTATTATGGGTGAAACGGAAATACCCTCAGGTGAAGTGTACCACAGCGTAGAGGGCGGCAATGGAGAATTGGGTTTTTACTTGATCAGTGATGGAGGCCGTACACCATATCGTTTGCATTTCAGGAGACCTTGTTTTATATATTACCAGGCATACAGTGAGTTGACCAAAGGTGCTATGCTGAGCGATGCTATCATGACCATGAGCAGTTTAAATTTGATTGCGGGGGAGATGGATTCCTAGAAGAATTAAAAATTGATAATTATTAATTAATAATTATGAGCGTGGTTTTTTCAGAAGATAAAATAAAGGAAGTAAAAAACATCATTGCCCGCTATCCAGAAGGGAAGCAGAAAAGCGCTTTACTGCCGCTATTGCACCTGGCACAGGAAAGTTTCGGCGGATGGCTGAGCGTGGATGCCATGGATTATGTAGCTTCCTTGCTGCAGATAGAGCCGATAGAAGTATATGAGGTTGCCACCTTCTACAGCATGTACAATCTAAAACCCGTTGGTAAATACATGTTCGAGGTTTGCCAGACCGGCCCATGTATGGTAAATGGCAGTGATGATATTATAAAATATATCGGAGAAACCCTGTCCATTAAGCCAGGCGAAACAAGCGCCGACGGCATGTTTACATTAAAAACGGTGGAATGCCTGGGCGCCTGCGGCTATGCGCCGATGATGCAGATGGGCAAAACATTCAGGGAACACCTGACAAAAGAAAAAGTAGATGCGATTATTGCGGAATGCAGGAATAACGCCGCCGCAAACAACTAAACGATATGAAGCTGACACCTTATATTCATTTTGCGGGCAATGCCGAAGAAGCATTGAACTTTTATAAGGAAGTGCTGGGTGGAGAAATTGTGATGCTGAGCCGCTATGGCGACAGCCCCATGCCCACCGATGAAGATTATAAACAGAAAATCATTCACGCGAGGCTGGCATTTGGGGACAATCTGATCATGATTTCAGATGCGTTTAAAGGCAATGCGGTGCATACCAAAGGCAATATACAGATGAGTGTTGAAATGGATGATAAAGTGCAGATGGAAACCGTGTTCAACAAACTCTCAGCGGGTGGCAGAATAACCATGCCTTTGCAGGATCAGTTCTGGGGCGCAACATTCGGTATGCTGGAGGATAAATTTGGTGTAAGCTGGATGTTTAACCACCCCCAGCCCCTGAAGGGGAGTTGATAAAGTTAGCCGGATGGCCTAATATAAAAGAGATGGAATTCATAACAAACATAAATATTCCCCTTTAGGGGCTAGGGGTATGGGAAGAAAAGTTTTGATAGATAAGGTAAACATCGACGGCATCCGTTTTTACGACGCATACCGGAAGAACGGTGGCTATGCATCGGTAGAAAAAGCATTTAAGATGCAGCCAGCCGATGTGGTGGAGGAAGTAAAGAAAAGCGGGTTGCGCGGACGGGGTGGTGCGGGCTTTCCCACCGGTATGAAATGGAGCTTTATTGCAAGGCCGGAAGGCGTTCCACGTCACCTCGTGTGCAATGCAGACGAAAGTGAGCCCGGCACTTTTAAGGATCGTTACCTGATGGAATTTATTCCGCACCTGTTGATAGAAGGGCTGATTGTAAGTTCTTACGCGCTGGGCAGCAATCTAACATACATCTATATACGCGGTGAATATGCCTGGATAGTAGAGATATTGGAACAGGCCATTGCAGAAGCAAAGCAAAATGGCTTTTTGGGTAAAAATATTTTGGGCACGGGGTTCGACTGTGAAATTTATGTGCACCGTGGCGCAGGTGCCTATATCTGCGGAGAAGAAACAGCGCTGCTGGAATCGCTGGAAGGCAAACGCGGTAATCCAAGAATTAAACCGCCGTTTCCTGCAGTAAAGGGCGTATGGGATCGGCCTACGGTGGTAAACAACGTAGAAACGCTTGCTGCGATTGTTCCGATTATTAACCTGGGTGGAGAAGAATATGCAAAAATAGGGGTGGGAAAGTCCACGGGCACTAAATTGATTTCGGCCTGCGGCAATATCAATAAACCCGGTGTATATGAAATAGACATGACTATTTCGGTGGAAGAGTTTGTGTACAGTGACGAATATTGCGGCGGTATTCCCAATGGAAAAAAATTAAAAGCCTGTATACCGGGCGGATCATCTGTACCGATATTACCCGCCAATCTCTTGTTTAAAACCGCAAAAGGTGAGCAGCGGATGATGACGTATGAGAGTTTAAGTGATGGTGGATTTGCTACGGGCTCCATGATGGGCAGCGGTGGTTTTATTGTGCTGGATGAAGACCAATGCGTGGTGCGGCATACCTATACGCTTGCACGTTTTTACCGTCATGAAAGTTGCGGGCAATGTTCTCCCTGCCGTGAAGGCACCGGTTGGATGGAAAAGATTTTAAAAAATATAGAATACGGTAAAGGAAAAATAAGTGATATCGATTTGCTCTGGGATATACAGCGCAGGATTGAAGGCAATACCATTTGCCCGCTGGGCGATGCGGCTGCGTGGCCGGTGGCGGCGGCCATTCGTCATTTCCGTGATGAGTTTGAATGGCATGTGCTGAACCCGGAAGAAAGCCAGCGTAGAAATTATGGTTTGGCACATTACGCTGACCCGAGGCCGGTGCCTGTACCCGCTTAATTTCGCGCAAAGAAGCAAAGATCTAAAAGAAGCAAAGTTTTTTATTTCGATGCATCCCTGGTGAATTAAATTATAAACAATGGTCTTTTATCAGAGCTCTTTACAAACATTTATAATCCTAACGCCTTTGCGAAAGCTTGGCGTCTTTGCGTGAAAAAAGTTATGGCTGAAGAAGTAAAAAAAGAAGCACCCAAACTGTTCAAGGTTACCATCGATAATATTACTATCGAAGTAGCCCCGGGAACCTCTATATTAAATGCCGCCAGGCAGATTGGCGGTGAAGTGGCGCCGCCGGCAATGTGCTATTACACAAAGTTGCAGGGCAGTGGTGGCAAATGCCGCACCTGCCTGGTAGAAGTAGCAGCAGGTTCTACTGCAGACCCACGTCCGATGCCCAAACTGGTGGCGAGTTGCCGGACCAACGTCATGGACGGTATGGTAGTTAAAAATATTACCAGCGAGAAAGTAATTGACGCAAGAAATGGGGTAGTGGAATTTTTATTGATCAACCACCCGCTGGATTGCCCTATCTGCGATCAGGCAGGTGAATGCGACCTGCAGAACCTGAGTTATGACCATGGCAAGGAAGGCACCCGCTATGAGTTTACCCGCAGAACATTTGAAAAGCACGATCTGGGTCCGTATATACAACTGCATATGACGCGTTGCATCATGTGCTTCCGCTGCGTGTACACCGCCGACCAGCTAACCAATAAACGGGTGCATGGTATTTTGGATCGCGGAGACCATGCCGAAATAGCTACTTATATAGAGAAATCGCTCGACAATGATTTTATCGGTAATGTAATTGATGTTTGCCCGGTGGGCGCTTTAACCGATAAAACTTTCCGCTTCAAGAACAGGGTCTGGTTCACCAAACCCATGGATGCGCACCGCGATTGTCCGAAATGCAACGGAAAGGTTCAGCTCTGGCTAAGGGGTAAAGATGTGTTTCGTGTTACGGCACGCAAAGACCAATGGGGCGAGGTAAAAGACTGGATTTGCAATGAATGCCGTTTTGAAAAGAAGGATGAGGCCGACTGGATTATTGAAGGGCCTGCACATATTAACCGGCACTCTGTGATTGCCCAGGGGCATTATGAAGGTTTGAAACAACCCAATGAAACCATTGTGAATGTATTGCATGGCCGCAGTCCGAAATTACTGATGGACATTCATAGTGTGAGCGAGGTAAACCGGCCCGATGTTCATTTGAGCCAGATTGAAGGCCCGGCGCACAGCGACGATTTTAAGAAGGAGGAATGATATTGTCAAAGCAGCAAATACAAGAAGTTATCAATAACTACTTTACTGAGAAGCCGGTGAAGCGAGTATGGCTTTTTGGATCTTACGCAAGGGGGGATGCGAATGAAGAGAGTGATCTGGATGTACTGATCGATATTGAAGACAACAGGAAGGTCGGGCTTCGTTACCTGGCATGGCATGAAGAAATTGAAAACATAGTAAAGAAAAAAGTGCAGGTGGTGAGTAATGCTGCCGTGTCGGAATATATACGTCCCTTTATTGACGCAGACAAACTGCTGATGTATGAAAAGTGAATTGGGGGACAAGCAGCGTCTAAAGCATATTGTTGATGCCTGTAAAAAAATATTATTGGCTACGGCCGGTTATGATGAAGAAAAATTTATAAATGATTTTATTGTTTCGGCTGCTGTATGCAATTTTATTATGATTATTGGCGAAGCGGCCTCAACAATAACGCCTGTATTTAAGAGTGATCATACCGGTTTCGACTGGATCTTAATGAAGGGAATGCGGAATATAATTGTGCATGAATATTTTGGTATAGATGAACGGAGGTTATGGGACACTGTAATAAATGATATACCAAAACTTAAAGAGGATGGTGAAAACGCTTTAAAAGATTTTGAATAAATGATACTACTTGCTTTAGACTGGTTTTTGCTGGCAGAAAAATTAATCCTCGTTATTGTGGTTGTTTCCGTGTCGCTGGTGATTGCCATGTATGAAACCTATGCCGAGCGAAAAGTTGCCGCCTTTATCCAGGATCGGCTGGGGCCCGACCGTGCCGGTCCATTCGGTATCTTGCAACCGCTGGCCGATGGATTGAAGCTTTTCATGAAGGAAGAAATCATTCCCAATACTTCCAATAAATTTTTATTTATCCTCGGGCCCTGCCTGGCCATGATGACCGCGATGATGACCAGCGCTGTTATTCCCTGGGGCGGCTCCCTTCATTTTACCTGGTTTGGTATGGACCGGATGGTATCGTTGCAGATTGCCGATATCAATATAGGCATCCTTTATATTTTCGGTGTAGTGAGCCTGGGTGTGTATGGTATTATGATTGGTGGCTGGGCCTCCAACAATAAATTTTCTTTGATAGCGGCGTTACGCGGCGCATCACAAATGATTTCTTACGAACTGGCCATGGGGCTATCATTGATCGCTTTGCTGATGCTGACCGGCTCTTTGCGGCTAAGCGAAATTGTGCAGCAGCAGATGACGAGCGGGGTGTGGAATATTTTTTTGCAACCGTTGGGTTTTCTGATTTTTATTGTGTGCGCGTTTGCGGAATGCAATCGCACACCCTTCGATTTACCGGAAGCAGAAAATGAATTGAATTTTGGTTATCACCAGGAATATTCGTCGATGAAACTTGGTTTTTATTTATTTGCTGAATACATCAATATGTTTATCAGCAGTGCAGTAATGGCTACTTTATTTTTTGGCGGCTATGATATCCCATTTTTTAATGAGGCGGCACATGTGCAAACCTGGGGCGCCACACCGGTTGCGATACTGGGCGGTTTAGCCTTGTTTTTAAAAGTGGTTTTTTTCATTTTCCTGTTTATGTGGGTGCGGTGGACCATTCCGCGTTTCCGTTATGACCAATTGATGAACCTGGGCTGGAAGAGTTTAATACCCTTGTCGCTGGTAAATATGGTGATAACCGGCGCCGTGGTATTGTTGAAACAGAATCATTGGCATTTTTAGGGCGCGATTACAATAAAAGATTAATTGGTAGGTTGGGTTGATAAAAATATTTTTGCGAACCTTTATAAATGAGGAGAAGTACATCATGGAGGCATTAACAAAAAGGGTGAAACCAGTGGAGCGCAAGCCAATGACATGGCTTGAGAAGCTGTATCTCTGGAATATTTTTAAAGGAATGGCAATCACCTTCAAACATATTTTTAAGAGAAAGGCTACCATAAAATACCCTGAACAGAAACGTGCTTTTAGCCCTGTGTTCAGGGGGCTGCATATCCTGAACCGCGATGAAGAAGGCCGCGAAAGATGTACAGCCTGCGGTTTATGTGCAGTTGCTTGCCCGGCAGAAGCCATCACTATGGAAGGTGCGGAAAGAAAAAAAGACGAGGAGCATTTGTACCGCGAAGAAAAATATGCTGCCAAATATGAGATCAATATGCTGCGTTGCATATTCTGCGGTTTGTGCGAGGAAGCCTGCCCGAAAGATGCCATCTACCTGACGGAAACTTTTGCGCCGGCCAATTTTCAGCGGCAAACTTTTATTTACGGCAAACAGGATTTACTGATACCGGATCCTATAAAAGAGCCCGAATTGTATGCGAAGGCTGCAGGAGGAAGAGTTAAGAAAAGTTCATAGTTCCTGGTCTTGAGTTTATAGCCTGGTTTCGGGAATCAGGAATTTTGAAATTAGATAGGTAAGTTAAAATATTCCAGCAAAAAGCTAATGGCAAAAAAGCCAACAGCTTATATAACTAACAATGGGAATTACACAGATATTATTTTGGTTTTTGACAGCACTGGCCCTGGGCAGTGCGCTGATGGTTGTGCTAAGTAAAAATCCTGTGTACAGTGTATTGTTCCTGATTGTAGCATTCTTTGCCATCTCCGGCCATTATGTTCTTTTGAATGCGCAGTTCCTGGCCATCGTTAATATCATTGTGTATGCCGGCGCCATTATGGTACTGTTTCTTTTTGTGATCATGCTCATGAACCTGAATGCAGGTATGCAACTGCAAAAAAATAAACTAATACGTTTCGCCGGTTTAATTGCAGGCCTGTGTTTGTTTCTGGTATTGGTAGCTGCTTTAAAAGATGCGGCCATTAAAAAGCAAATGGTGCAGACAGGGGGTGGTGATATTGGATTAATTAAAAATCTTGGTGTAACCCTGTTTCAGCAATACGTGATTCCCTTTGAAGTCAGCAGCGTTTTATTCTTAAGCGCCATGGTGGGTGCCGTGGTGATTGGAAAGAAAGAGTGACCCCCAACCCCTGAAGGGGAGTTGATTCGTTTAGCTGGGAGCTGGGTGGGGAAAAATATTGAAGAACAGGTACGGGATTAGATAAGCAGCGATCAGTCATTGAACAGATTGTTGAATGGGCGATAAAGTACAAGTGTGCGACGCAAGGATGTTGGGCAGCGTTTGAAAGTTGGGTTCATACAAAAATTACAGACAGGAACATTTATCAATAACATAAATATTCCCCTTTAGGGGCCAGGGGTATGCCGGTAAACTATTACATATTTGTTTCTATAGCGCTGTTTTGTATTGGCGTAGTGGGTGTGCTTACCCGCCGCAATGCCATTATCGTGTTCATGTGCATCGAATTAATGCTGAATGCGGTGAACCTCTTACTGGTGGCGTTTTCCAAAATGCACCATGTGATAAATGCAGCAAGAGATATCAGTGCAGGTATTGATGGCCAGTTGTTTGTTTTTTTTATCATGGTGGTAGCAGCAGCAGAAGTAAGTGTGGGCCTTGCCATTATTGTTATGATGTACCGCAATACACATTCTGTAGATATTAATTTCTTAAATAGATTAAAGCACTAGCCTTAGTACCGAGTACTTGGTACTAAGTACTGAGACCAAGCGCAGGCCAAAGTAATATGAGTCAATTAGTATTTTTAGTTCCATTGTTTCCTTTGCTGGGTTTTCTCATCAATGGGTTGCTCCGTAAAAAATTATCAAAGCCGGCCACGGGTTTTATTGGCAGCGCTGCTGTGCTGGCGTCTTTTATCGTAAGCGTCTTATTGTTTCTTGATGTAAAAGCAGGCAAAACGGGGGTGGCACAGTTATTTGATTTTATCAGTTTTGGACAGATTCATATTCCTTTCACATTCCAGGTAGACCAGTTATCTTCTTTGTTTCTATTGATCATAACAGGTGTCGGCTTTCTGATTCACCTGTACTCCACTGCTTACATGAAAGAAGAGGAAGACCAGCATTTCGCCCGTTATTTTGCTTACCTCAACCTGTTTGTTTTTTCCATGCTGTTGCTGGTGCTGGGCGCCAATTACGTTATTATGTTCATCGGCTGGGAAGGGGTAGGACTTTGCTCTTATTTACTGATTGGGTTCTGGTTTAAAAACAATGACTATAACAACGCTGCCACAAAGGCTTTTGTCATGAACCGCATTGGCGATCTCGGCTTCCTGATCGCGATATTTTATTTACTGGCCAAAGTGGGGTCCGTCAATTATACAGAAGTGTTTTCCGGCGCTACCCAGTTATCGGCGTCTTCCCTCACCATCATCACTCTTTTATTATTTGTAGGTGCCACAGGTAAAAGTGCACAAATCCCGTTGTATACCTGGTTGCCCGATGCAATGGCTGGTCCTACACCTGTATCCGCGCTGATACATGCCGCTACCATGGTAACCGCCGGTATTTACATGATTGCACGGAGTAACATATTATATACGCTGGCGCCCATTACACAGTCAGTAGTGGCCATTATCGGTCTTGCAACGGCGGTGCTGGCCGCTACCATTGCACTGAAACAAAATGATATTAAAAAAGTACTGGCCTATTCTACGGTTAGTCAATTGGGTTATATGTTTCTCGGCCTTGGCGTGGGTGCTTATACCGGCGCCGTTTTTCATGTAATGACGCATGCGTTTTTTAAAGCCCTGCTGTTTCTTGGAGCCGGTTCTGTAATACATGCCATGCACCACGAACAGGATATCCGCAACATGGGGGGGCTAAGAAAACATTTACCTGTTACCCACCTAACCTTCCTGCTGGGCTGTATTGCTATTGCCGGGATCCCTCCTTTCAGCGGGTTCTTTTCCAAAGACGAAATTTTAGCGGCTGCCTTTGAGCGCAATAGCATATACTGGGTAATCGGTGTACTGACCGCTGGAATGACTGCTTTTTACATGTTTCGTTTATACGCCACAACCTTTCTTGGGCAATTCAGGGGAACACATGAGCAGGAACATCATTTGCACGAGAGCCCTGCCGCCATGACCATTCCATTGATCGTACTGGCAATACTGGCCGTTGTGGGCGGGTTGGTGGGCATACCGGAAGTGTTTATGAAAGACGGCCATTGGCTGGAACATTTTCTTTCCCCGGTATTTGCCGATTCGTACAGGCATGCAACAGAACACGCTGCCACCGGTCAACAAACAGAACTCATGCTGATGGCTGCTTCTGTGGGGCTTGCCATTATCGCTATTTTGTTTGCTGTAAATAAATTCAGTAAGAAACCCGATTTGCTGGAAGCCCGGGGCGCCGGAAAAGTATTGGCCAACAAATGGTATGTAGATGAAATATATGATGCCATCGTGGTGAAGCCATTGGATGGGATGGGTAAATTTCTAAATAATGTAGTGGAAAAATCGGGTATCGACTGGCTGGTAAATGGCGTGGGAAAAGGCGTGCAGTACGGCAGCCGCCAGTTACGTTTGTTGCAAAGCGGGCAGGTAGGCACTTATGTATTGCTGATGATTGTGGGCATGCTGATATTGTTTGTATTGCAGTTCTTTTTGAAGAAATAGTTTTAGGAGGTGAGTGGGTAGAAGTGAGTGGCTAGAGGGGAAGGCGAGGGGTAAGAAGCGGCGGTTAGGGGAGGGAGAATTACAATCGATAGAAATAAGGAAATAAAATAGTGAAGTTGTAAATATAGCAGGGATTGATCCGTTAAACGCCCACTCGCTACTTACCACTCACCACTCACGAATTAAATATGATAGCTGTTTTACTGATATTGATTCCTTTAATTGGCGGACTGGCCTTGTTTGCTGTTAAAAATGAAGTGAGCGCCAGAAGTATCGCTTTATTTGTCAGCATAGCTGTGCTGGTAATTTCGCTGCTGGGCCTCACCGTTATGAAAAGCCAGGCCGATTTAAATTGCGATCTTTCCTGGTTGCAAATGCTGAACAGCCGTTTTCATGTTGGGCTGGATGGTATGGGTCAATTGCTTTGCCTGCTAACAGCCATTTCATTTCCGCTCATCTTTATTGCCACCTGGAACAATGTTTATAAAGGCGGCCACCGGTTTTATGCCTTAATGTTGTTGAGCCAGGCCGGCCTGATGGGCGTATTCCTGGCGATGGATGCATTGCTGTTTTATTTTTTCTGGGAGCTGGCACTCATACCCGTTTACTTTCTTTCTTCCATCTGGGGAGGAGAAAAAAGAATTGCGGCCACATTTAAATTCTTTGTGTACACCTTTGCAGGCTCATTGGTGATGCTGGTAGGTATCATATTTATTTATTTCCAGGCGGGGCAGTCGTTTGATTTACACAGCTGGTATAATCTTAAACTACCACCCAATACGCAAAACTGGTTGTTCTGGATGATGTTCATAGCATTTGCTATAAAAATGCCGGTTTGGCCCTTTCATACCTGGCAGCCCGATGCCTATGAACAATCACCGACGGCCGTTACCATGGTGTTAAGTGGTATCATGGTAAAGATGGGTGTGTTTGCAGTGATACGCTGGCTGGCACCGGTATTGCCGGATGGGTTTTATTCCTGGGGAGATACCGTTTCTTTACTCTGCCTGGTGGGCATGATCTATGCTTCGCTGATTGCGATTAAACAGGATGATCTCAAAAGACTGATTGCCTATTCGTCCATTGCGCATATCGGTTTAATGTGCCTGGCCATTTTTGCATCCGATAAAAGCGGACTGCAGGGCACCATGCTGCAAATGTTCTCGCATGGCATTAATATTATAGGATTGTGGATAGTAGCCAATGCCATCGAAACAAAATACGGCACCCGGAAAATGTCTGAGCTGGGCGGACTGGCGCAAAAAGATCCGGCACTGGCCTTACTGCTGGTAATCGTAGCACTTGCCAATATCGCCCTGCCGCTGACCAATGGTTTTGTAGGAGAATTTATGATGTTCAACGGCGTATTCTCCAGTGCTGTTACCAAATACGGCGTATTGGATATGGCGGTAGCAGGTATTTGTATCATACTGGCGGCGGTGTATACACTGAACATGATTAAGAAGATTTTTTATGGTAACAGCAGTGCGTTGGTTCAAACAGGCACTGCCACTTCCATTCCTGTGCTGGTTTCACTGTCGGTAATTGTGGTGCTTATTTTTTTTACCGGCGTGTACCCAAAACCCATGCTGCAACTGACCAATGATACGGTAGATGCCATTTTGAAATACATGAAAACATCCATATAAAGAAGATCGTAAGCAACGTATGAATGCAATAATTTTTTCAGCCATCTGGGGCGTACTGATGATGTTTAGCGGCATTTTTATTTCGCGGAAAGCCGTTATACGCAACCTGGCCATTGCCGGTGTGGCTGTATTGCTGGCGCTGAATATGGCTGAAATAAATCATTTCGTTTTGTTTAATGTCAATACCAGGAACATGCTGGTGTTCGACAGCTTCGGGCTGTTGTTTAATAGTATTGCTTTTGCCGCAACGCTTATCTATTTGTTGCTGAGTGCAAGAGACATAGAGG